>Ga0247608_10000027_pt1 | contig 329165 bp, 282 predicted proteins | sample 176DNAGHGlowgp2_FD_193490 | JGI IMG/M metagenome (GOLD analysis project Ga0247608, IMG submission 193490) | Sheep rumen microbial communities from Palmerston North, Manawatu-Wanganui, New Zealand - 1766 DNA GHGlow gp2 | ecosystem: Host-associated > Mammals > Digestive system > Stomach > Rumen...
TTCCCATTCCGAACAGAGAAGTTAAGCCCGCCTGCGCCGATGGTACTGCAATGCAATGCGGGAGAGTAGGAGGCCGCCCCCTTTTTTCAAAGTGAAGCCCTGAGTCAGAAATGATTCGGGGCTTTTTTAATAAACAGACTGGTGATGGTAGATGTTGAGATACATAGTTGCGCAGAGTTAGTCGACTATATTGGCGAGGTGGGATTCCTGCCGTTGCTGGATAGCGGGATACGTGGTTATTCCGCTGAAGATGTTGTCGACGAGGACTGCAGATACGTGGTATTCTCCGATGGTGGGTGGGACTGGCCACTATGGAAATGGAAAGGTCCCATCGTGACAGAGGGCAACTGTGTCTATGGCAAGTTCTTCGCAGGAAAGGCTGGTTTCGTAAGTCGTGAGTGGTGGCCCGACTTGTGTAACTATCGTCGCAGCCTGCATCCGGCACCGGAGGAGGGCTCTATCGAGGATACAATCCTACTGACGCTACAAGAACATGGCAGTCTGATTACCAGAGAGTTGCGCGCTGCCTGTGGCTTTACGGGTCCCAAGATGCGCAGCCGTTTCGATGGCTATGTCACCCGTTTGCAGATGGCCTGTCGTATCATCACAGAAGATTTTGTCTATCCCCGTGATCGCCTTAACCGTGAATATGGTTGGGGCTGGTCGCTACTCACCACACCAGAAAGTTTGCTGGGCGTTGATGCCTGCCGCTGTCCGCGTACGCCTCAGGAATCGTTCGACCGGATGTTCTCCCATCTAAAATCCATTTTGCCCACCGCATCTGATCAGCAGATTCTTCGTCTTGTGAAATAATTTTCATTAGCAAGGGGCTGAAAACGCTGACTTCCGACTTTCTTTGATAATAGGAAATTCCCTACAAACGAATAGGGATTATCTCTTTGCAGTTCACGAAGGATGTCCTATCTTTGCACCAACAAAAGTCATTCTAAATATTTACGATTATGAAACAGATTAGTTTTTTATTCAAGTCATTTTTGGTGGTGACGATGATGGGATGGACGTTGATGAGCCAAGCCCAGAAGTATGAGATAGATCGTGGTAGGGTGTTTTTCGATGATGAGATCATCATGCATGCCGATGCCCGGAGTTTTGTTGATTTAGGCTGTGGCTACGCGAAAGACAAGAATAATGTTTATCTGGATGGCCGTGTGCTCGAAAATGTCGATCCGTCGACATTCCGTCTGAAAGAGCGTTCTAACTGGCGACATCGCAGGCATTGGGAGCGGAATGAGCCGGCCCCAGAGCAGAGAGGTTATTACAAGACCCAATTCAATGTCTACTACGGTGACAAGAAGATTGATGCAATGGCTTCTAATTTTGTGGAACTTGGTGGAGGCTATGCCAAGGACTCATTCAACGTCTATTATTTCGGTGAGAAGTTAAAAGGTTGTATGGCATCTACTTTCGAGATACTAGAAGGCGGCTATGCCAAGGATTCCTTCAATGTGTTCTATCGCGGGAATAAGGTGGAGGGCGCTATGGCCTCATCGTTCAAATATACGGGCAATGGTTACGGCGAAGACCGCTTCGAAGTGTTCTACAAAGGCAAGAAATTGGAGTAACCAATAAAAGCCTGAGATCTGGAACATGGCATTCTTGAAATGGTTTGATCTGTCCGGAAAATCATAGTTATAGTTTCCTGTGTGCAAAAGTCAGCCTGAAATCTGGGAGAAGCCAATGCCCAGGGGGTAGAAACCTGCCCTGGATCCGGGGGAAGATTTTCCGAGGTCGGAATTATTTGCCCTGAATCCGGGGTACGTTTATGCACAGTGGGGGGAAACCTGCCCTGAATCTGGGGGAAGATTTTCCGATGTCGGAATTGTTTGCCTTGAATCTGAGGCACATTTATGCACGGTGGGGGGAAATCTGTCCCAAATCTGAGGCACGTTTTTCCGAGTTCGGAATGATTTCCCCCAGATCTGGGGCAGAAAAATGAACTTCCAAAATGGTTTGCCCTGAATCTGGGGCAATATATTGCCCGATGTGCAATGTTATGTCCCAGATTTAGGACATATTTTTCCGACTTTTCTTTGGTAATTCCGTTTTTCTTTGTACTTTTGCAAATGCAATGTGATGTAAAAACACATGAGATAATAAACTCTTAAACTGATAATATGCGGGTTGTGTCTTTTTTTGCAGGTTGTGGTGGTCTTGATCTTGGCTTTGAACAGGCTGGATTTCAAGTGGTTTGGGCTAATGACCTTGATCAATCTGTACGTGACACATATATTAGGAATCACCCAAATACGAAATTAGTATTAGGTGATATCAATAATGTCCGTCCTGAAGAAATACCGGATTGCGATGGTTTTATTGGAGGCCCACCATGTCAGTCTTGGAGTGTTGCAGGAAAGCAGCGTGGTTTAAATGATGAACGAGGGAGGTTGTTCCTTACCTACATTGATTTCATTAAGGAGAAGAACCCAAAGTTCTTTTTAATTGAAAATGTAAAGGGAATGCTAGATACCAAGTTCTCGGATGTGTTTCAAGATTTTATAAATCGTCTGTCCTCTGCCGGGTATGATGTAAAATGGAAATTATTAGATGCGGTTAATTATTCTATTCCTCAAAATAGGGAACGCGTATTCTTAATTGGATTTAGAAAAGAACTCAGAATGGATTACGTATTTCCATTGCCAACTTGTACTGAGCCTGTGACATTAAGCAAGGCTATAGGAGATATTACAGAAGATCCTGTGAGATATAGTGGCATGGAGAAAGTTGTGGTTAACACACAACGCTCCAATCATGATGTACTTGCTACAGACTTTGGATCTTTCTATTATAGAGGGAATCGGAGGAGGGGATGGCAACAACCTTCATTTACAATTCATGCTACTGCAGATAACATCCAACTCCATCCTTCTTCTCCAAAGATGATGTTCTACGGGCATGAAAACTGGGATTTCCAGAAAGATAAAATGTCTCAATATCGAAGGCTAAGTGTTAGAGAGTGTGCAAGAATTCAGACATTTCCTGATAGTTTCGTTTTTGACAGTGATGACATAAAGGCAACCTATAAGATGATAGGGAACGCAGTACCTCCTCGTCTGGGGAAATATTTAGCACAATCTATTCTCAATGCCTTTGCTGGTGAATATAAAGAACGACAGGGGACTTGCGAACCATATATGGAAAAAGATGCATGTACCCTTGTCGGCTATTATAAAAACGACAATCACTATGACCTTATTCTCAAGAATCTATTATATTATGTACGCTCTGACGGACGAAAAGGTTCTATTTTCAAAGAAGATTGTGATATGATGCCAGAGTACCTTTTACTTTATCATAATGAAAAAGCCGATTTGTTTGAACTTGAATCTGACGAGCCAGCTCTTGCAAATGCAAGTTTCTTGAAAACATTAGGTTTTGATTGTTATGGCGATAACTATTTGTGTTTCAAATTGAAAAACAATAAAAGTCTCACAATAGAGAATTTAGGAGGGATGGCTAAACATCCCATCTACGATAAAAACAACTATACTCCATATTTCACGACTTTACGTAAAATTATCAAATAAGGGAAAGCACAGGATTATATTAGGATAAAAGCTAAATAAATCCCAAAATAGCTAATTAATCAGATTCCGCCAAAATAAATCTGTAACTTTGTAGCATATTATTTAATTAAAGTTTAGTTTGTGTACAAATTTACGTTTATTGACCTCTTTTGTGGAATAGGCGGATTTCATCAAGCATTGTCAGAACTTGGTGGAACTTGCTTATATGCTAGTGATATTGACGCAGATTGCAGAAAAACTTATGAAAAGAATTATGGCATTAGACCAGATGGAGATATAACAAAGATTGAAGCAAAAGATATTCCACCTCATGAGGTTTTATGTGCAGGTTTTCCATGTCAAGCATTTTCAAAAGCGGGAAGTCGATTAGGTTTTAAGGATAAAACAAAAGGAACACTTTTCTTTGATATTATGCGTATAATAGACTACCATCATCCTAAATACGCACTATTAGAAAATGTTAGAAACCTGGCAAGTCACGACCACGGTAATACATGGAGGGTAATTCATGATGCATTGGATAATGCTGGATACAATGTGATAGATGAGCCGGTAATCTTTAGTCCCCATTATATAGGCATCCCACAGCATAGAGAGCGCGTTTTTATAATGTGTGTAAGAAAAGACATAGGGACTCTTCCTCCATTTTATTTTAATATAAACAAAATTCCCTCTTGTAGTATAGATGACATTCTTTTAAAGGATGGCGAGATAGATGACCTAGAAAGATATAAATTAAGAGATGACCAGATAGAGTGGATAGATTTATGGAATGAGTTTATCCAAAATATAAAATGTGACAAACTTCCAGGCTTTCCTGTGTGGGCTGATTCTCTCTGTTCATTAGAAGACAATCATTTAGTAAAAGATTGGGATAATTTGCCTAAATGGGAAAGAAACTTTATTATAAAGAATAATGAACTGTGGAAGAATAATAAAGATTTTATTGCATATTGGCTGCCAAAAGCGCAAAAGAACCAGAATTTTTTTGGAGCAAAGGCAAAACTAGAATGGCAAGCTGGCGAAACTGATAAGCCTGATCTCTGGGAGAATATTATGCAGATTAGACCCTCTGGTCTTCGTGTTAAGCCTGGGACTTATTTCCCTGCCCTCGTTGCAATTACACAGACTTCAATAGTTGGAAAAAAGAAAAGATTTCTAACCCCTAGAGAATGTGCGAGACTTCAGAGTTTTCCCGATACCTTCCAATATGATGATAAGAATGCTCAGGCATATAAGCAATTCGGAAATAGTATTAATGTGGAACTGGTAAAATTCTTTGCGAGATATATGTTTGGCGACACTATACTCCATCATAAGTATTCCAAGGATGTCCAGTTCCCACCAGATAAAAGACAGTTAGAATTAAGTTTTTTAGAAGTTGTATAGACAAAGCACTGCGAAAGCGGTGCTTTTTTAATGATACTTATTGTGGGTTTATGGAGAGAGTAGAACTAATTGAATTAGGCAAGATTATCAAGTCTAAGCGTGAGTTGAAAGGACTCACGCAACTTGAACTTGCAGAGAAGTCTGGTGTGGATAGAAATTATATCGGCATGTTGGAGAGAGGCGAGCGAAATCCTTCTTATCTCTCTTTGTTGAAAATTGCTAAGGGATTAAATATTCAAGTGTTTAATTTAGTAAAACCATAATTATGTTATACCCTAATACATTGAACGAAATTGAGAAAAACACCAACCCTGGTGTTGAATATGAGATTGCTTTGTTCGCCAGATTAATTGAATCAAAAGCGGAAGAGTATAAGAAAGTCCTTTGCTCTATTGATAAGCGAAGTGATAAGTTGAAAGTGTTGGAAATTCAAAAGAATACAAGCATTCAATTAATTGTAAATGAATTGAAAAAACGAGGATATTCTCTCATAGATGCTTCATTCGAAACCCAAAATGACAATGTAGGACCATCAGATATTGTTTTGGAAGTAAAAGATAGTAGTGATAAAATATCAAAATTAGGGTTGTCGGTTAAGTATAAAAACAAAAATTCGTTGAATCCCACAGCAAGAAAATATATCACAGACGATCAAATCAAAAAACTGAAATGTCTATATGATAACGAATATATTCCTAAATATATAGAAGAGATGAAAAAAACATACGGGAATATATCCAACTGGAACAGGAAACGGTCTAAGGTTGCGGACGCTTTTTACGATTTGATAAGAGATGCTGTAATAGAGAATTGGCCAAACGTTTCCAATAAAACTACTCTTTTGGCGCAAATGTTTCATGCAAATTCTCCTATTCCATTTTGGGTAATAAACTATTCAGATAGAGGCTATTCTATCGAAACAGACCTGAAAACTGTTGACGAAGGAAAAGTTAATGATATTGTTGTTGAGAAATATTGTGATGCCTTTGTCGCATTTAAGTTAGATGGAAGAATAATAGGTAAAATCCAGGTTAAATGTAATAATGGCTTTATTGAAGATCAATTTAACCATGCGGGTAAAGCCAAGAAAAAGAAACCTGATTTTATTATCGATGGCGCTCCGAGAATAAAAGGGAAACCTTTTGGCTCGTGGGATTTTACATTAGGGAAGAATTAAACAAGAATTAATATGTTAAAAGAATTATTCGCAAGGAATAAGGATATCATAATTAATACTGATATTGATGGGGTTTTATCAGGTTTGCTTCTTGTAAAATACTGTCAGTGCAATATTGTGGGATTTACAAATAGCAAAGATACGGTTTGGCTTGCAGATGGGCATGATGATTTGTATGGTAGTGTCTATGTGGATATGTTTGTTACGGATCCTAATGCAATATGCATTGACCAACATGTAGTTGCACTAAACGATGCACATATGCAAAAAAACAGAAACAGCAAACAGTTGTTTAGTCCTCAGAGTGATGATGTCAATAATCTTAGGGTATTCAATTCATGGGGTTTTAAGAATAAATATCCTTTCGGTACATTTCAATACATAGTCGCAAAATTGGAGAGTGAAGGGATTAATATTCAATTACCGAACCTTTACGATACAGTACCTAATTCAGATATAACAATAGGAGACTTGTTAAGCCGTCCAGACGACGCAATGAAAACCACTCTATTTGCATATAAGTCAAACGCCCAAAATTGGTGGAGTTGGCTGAAAAATCTGGCTCCAAATGGTAGCATAGACCAACTTAAGGGATATCTTGATTATTTAGAATCAGTTGCAGATGCAAAAGTAGATGCAGTTGTATTACCGAATGGGAAAAGACATAAAGTAAAAGATTACGATAATCAAAGGATAGAGGATGTCGAAGCAATAAAAAAGCGAACAAAAGAATACTTCAAAAACAATTTCCAATGTAAAACTAATGATGGCGGATATAATAATATCGTGGATAAAAAAGGAAATATCTTAATCAATATAAAAAATTATATTAGTAACATAGCAACTCTTATTGGTTTGCAGGATGTTATGATACCTATTCACTATAATATTCATAAAGGCGTGTATTGTAGGACTCGCTGGCTAGATATTTTTTCTCCGGATTTTCTTGCCAATTATACGATTGCAGGGCATAAAATATTTTCGTATGCTTTTATTTATGGGCCGGATAATGATGGACAAACAAATTTCAGTTTCACAATAGACATGCAATAATCAAGAATAGTGATATGAGACATCGCATAAAATCGGGAAAGATTGGCTCCTTTGCACCAGAGAAAGAAAAGGTGATAACGGAGGAATTGGAAGATAGGGAGATTGAAGAGGAGGTCGAAGGCATCTTCGAGGAGGATTCTGCGTTCAGCAATGACGATGAGGCGTTGGCTGCGATGGAGTTTTACGACAGTCCAGATGAAATGGAATGAAAAGAATAGAAGTCGTAGCAGCGATAATCCATGACGATGAAGGCCGTATCTTTGCCACTCAGCGTGGATTGGTTACCTGCTGACAGAATTGTGGTTGAAACGATTAAATTATAAGGTATATGGATTGGTTACACATTATTGCAGTTGTTGCATTGGTTATTATCGGCGTGATGATCTACGTGAACAAACGGAATGGGTAATGTTTACTCATTGAGAGGTGCCTTTTTCAACTGTTCAATTCCAAAGATTTTTGTAACTTGGCACTCGAGTGGATGACAAGAAGTATCTTCAGAGCCTGATCAAAGAGGGCGAACACCAACAACAGGACTTCAAGTATCGCATTTCCGATGCTTTGAAGTTGGCCAAATCGGTATCTGCTTTTGCCAATACTGACGGAGGACGACTCCTCATTGGTGTCCGTGACGACGGCCAGATGTCTGGTGTCCGTTCTGAGGAGGAGATTTATATGATGCACCAGGCTGCCTATCGCTATTGTCGTCCGGAGGCCAGCATTAAGTTCGATACCTATCACGTAGATGGGCGTACCATTGTCATCGCCACCGTCCCGCCATCCGACAAACGTCCCATTTGTGTTGTCAATGAAGGTGAAAAACCACGTGCCTACCTTCGTATAGCCGACGAGAATATCGTTGCCTCCTCCGTGCATATCGCTATCTGGCGTGAGTCGCAAACACCAAACGGCACCATGATGACCTATACCGATACCGTAAGAAAACTATTGGATGCTATGAAAGACCAGTGTCTTACCCTCAACCAGATTGTCCGTTGTTCTGCCATTCCCCGCCACAAAGTCATCATTCTCCTTGCCCGCCTTATCCGTTTCGGCACCGTCCAATGGGAATACACAGACCAGAAATTCATGTTTTACCTACGATAAATGTGTGTCGTTATCTACGACAAGTTCCAGTGGTCATCCCCTTCTTCTTATCATCATTTTGGCATATTATTAAAAAAGTGGGGTACAATTAAATCTTTTTTCTTATCTTTGCGTCTTGTAATGTAGAAGGGCTTCCGAAAGGGGCTCCAAAAACATCAAAACGAAATAGAAGCATGAACAAAGAAACGGAACAGATGCTGGCAGAACTAGAAAGAATTGTCGTTGAGCGACAAGACTGGCTCTTCCGTTTTGCGTATATGCGTATCGGCATCAGAGAGGATGCGGAGGATGTAGTGCAGGAGGTGCTGCTGAGCGTGTTTCGACGACTGCGTGAGAAGACGGGTGTGGACAGTGTGGAGCAATATATCATCCGAGCCATCAGCAATGCCTGCACAGACTATTTCCGACGGAAGTCACTCACAGTGGTGTCGCTCGACAAGGCCGGGCAAATACCTGTCAGCGAAGGCGACAGACAGATTCACGAGGAGTTCGTCAGAATCAACCGTCTGCTCGACGCGCTACCAACAGAGCAGGCAGAGGTTGTAAGGCTGAAATGCTACGACGATCTGACATTCAGGCAGATAGCCGAGTTGCAAGACATCCCGGAGGCCACGGCCAAGTCACGCTACCGCTATGCCATCATGCACATTCAACAAGAAATCAAGAAGTAAGTAGAAAAGATATGAACGATTTTGAAGACATCGAGCAATTGCTCAAACCGCAATGCGATTTTAAGGCCTCAGACACCTTGAAGCAGGAAGTGATGGAAAAGGCTCGTGAGGAGGTTCGTCCTCATCGTATCGTCAAGATGTGGCCTTGGCTGGCTGCCGCTTGTGTAGCAGGATTTATCATCATGTTACTGATGCCTCCAAGGCCTACGACAGAGAATCCGGCAGAAGGCCAGCAACTTGTGGCGGAGAAAGTCGAAACGCCGAAAGTCGCAAAAGACTTGCAAGCAGAACCTATGCCAGAGCCGGAAAACATCAGTATTGAAACGCCTGTACCGTCAAAGGCTGCATCAACCCCTCAAAGGCCTCGCAGGGTCGTCAAGAAAGAACCCGTCGAAGAGCCTCAGGAAGAGCCCGTTCAGATGAGCGAGGAAACGAGGATACAACTGCTCTTGGCAACCCTCAACAAAGATGTGCCGCAGATGGAGGACATCAGTACTGAAGAAGAGATTCGCCAGATACGCATGCGAGGTGAACGACTGACCAGCTTGTGTAATTTATAACAACAAACAAAAAAACAGATAACAGATATGAAACGTATTATTTCCTTAATCATATTCGCAGCACTGCAATTGGGCTGTCTCGCACAAGTCAACCCCAAATTAGAAAGTCTCTATGCCTATCTGAAGGCTAATGGCTTGGTGAAAGGTTATACCCTCAGCAATCAGCACGAAGAAGGACTCCGCAAGGAATATTCCTTCGAATTCATGCTTTATGAAGAAGAACCGAGTCCCTTCTTGGAGGATTATTTCAAAACCCCACTCAAAGCAAAGGCTGACAGCGTCAAACGTGCAGAGCAGCCTAAACTGCGCGAAGCCTTTAAGCAAGTTCGCAGAACCCTCAGCGAACTGACCGAAGATGCTGTAGAGAGTTATAGTTACGAATATCACCAGGGCGGACACGACACCATAACCACAGTCATTGTACTCAAAAACTTTACCGAAGGCCCCATACATCCGGTCTTTAAGAATATGGGTACCACCCACATGGATGGGTTCAAAATGCCGGCGTTGGTTCATTTCCGCTACGTGTGCCATAAAAGTCCGGAATCATTCAGTTTTGATACTGGAATAGCCAGACTCAAGGTCAATGCCATTGTGGATACCGCCCTCTATGCCACACAGGACTTTGATGTCAAGACCCTTCACAAGAACATTCTCCCGTTGCTGAAGGACAAGGCTATCAAGCGTCGTACCATCCATTGCCTGCACGACAGCACGTTCAACGCCGTTGACCCCTCATTTTATTCAGAAAGGAGCCAGAAAACTGTGCGCCGCCGCGGTGACAACAACCTGACAGTCTATAAGTTCACTTCTGAGGAAAAGGCCAAGACGGTGCTTCATCAGATCATGGAACGTGTTCGCCAGTATATCGCCGAACATCCAAGGGAAGCCTATACCGTCTGCTCTGACGAATACTTCCCGCCTCGGATTTTTGAAACGATGTTCAAGGGCGGAACTTATGAGTACGAATATAATCTTGAACGGCCTCGCACGTCGATGACCATCGACACCACGATGGACGAAGAGGGCTTCTATATCCTCATCAACGTCTACGAAGACGACGAAGTCCTTCCAAGCGAATGGAAGACCCTGAAGGAAATGGTGAACGGCAAGAAGGTTTACTACAAAGACAAATTGTGACGTCACTTGAGTCCCTTCATGCTCAGCGAGATGCGGTTGCGGCGGTGGTCTACCTCGATGACCCGAACGCGGATGTGCTGATGGAGTTTCACCACATCAGTGGGATGGGCAATGCGACGGTTGGCCATCTGTGAGATGTGCACCAGACCATCCTGATGGACACCGATATCCACAAAGGCACCGAAGTTGGTGATGTTGGTGACGATACCAGGCAATTCCATTCCTTCGACAAGATCATCGACGGTGTTTACACGGGAATCAAACTCAAACTCCTCAATCTGTTGGCGCGGATCACGACCCGGCTTTTCCAGTTCTTTGAGGATATCCGTGAGGGTGGGGATGCCCACGTCGGCCGTCACATAGTGCTTGATGTCGATGGCCTCGCGCTTCTCCTTATTATTAATAAGGTCTGCAACGGTACAGTTCTGATCCTTTGCCATCTGTTCTACGATGGCGTAACTCTCCGGATGGACGGCAGAATTGTCGAGGGGGTTCTTGGCACCAGGGATGCGGAGGAAACCTGCACACTGTTGGAAAGCAGAAGGACCAAGGCGAGGCACCTTCTTCAGTTGGGTGCGAGAAGTGAAGGCACCATTCTCCTTACGATAATCCACAATATTCTTGGCGAGGGTGGGACCAAGTCCGCTGACGTACATCAGCAGATGCTGTGAGGCGGTGTTGAGGTTGACGCCCACATTGTTGACACAACTCTCTACCGTCTGGTCGAGCGAGTGCTTGAGTTTCGTCTGGTCCACGTCGTGCTGATACTGTCCCACGCCGATGCTCTTAGGATCGATCTTCACCAGTTCGGCGAGGGGATCCATCAGGCGACGCCCAATCGAGACGGCACCGCGAACGGTGACATCCTCATCAGGAAACTCGTCGCGGGCGATCTTTGAGGCGGAATAGACGGAAGCGCCATCCTCAGATACAGTAAATACTTGTGGCATCTCTCCCTCGCCTCGTGAGGAAGAGATGTCATAACGTCCGGCGAGGACGTCTTTGATGAAATTGTTGGTCTCGCGGCTGGCGGTGCCGTTGCCGATGGAGATGGCTTCAATCTGGTATTTCTTCAGCATCTTCTGGATGCTCATGGCTGCCTCCATCCGTTTGTTGACAGGCGGGTGGGGGAAGATGGCCTCATGGTGCAGGAGATTACCCTGTGCATCAAGACAAACGACTTTGCATCCTGTACGGAAACCTGGGTCGACACCCATCACCCGTTTCTGGCCTAAGGGTGCACCAAGCAATAGTTGCCGAAGGTTTTCAGCAAAGACGTGGATGGCTTCTTCGTCAGCCTTCTCCTTGCTGAGGGCTGCAAACTCCGTCTCGATGGAAGGCTTGAGCAGGCGCTTATAACCATCCTCGACGGCTTTATCCACTAACTTCCCGCATGGTGTGTTACCATAGACATAATGCCGCTGAAGGCGTTCGATGCATTCGTCGTCATTGGGAGAGATGCTGACACGGAGGATGCCCTCGCTCTCGCCTCGGCGCATGGCGAGCAGCCGATGGGATGAACAGCGCTTGAGAGGCTCAGACCAGTCGAAATAGTCGCTATACTTAGCGGCCTCCTCGCTGTCGGCTTTTGCCTTTATCACTTTGGAGGTAATGACAGCCTGACGACGGAAGGCACCTCGCAGTTGCTGGCGACTCCGTTCGTCCTCGCTGACCATTTCAGCAATGATGTCCTGCGCCCCCTTGATGGCAGTCTCGGCATCTTTTACATCGCCTTTCACATATTTCTCTGCGGCATGCTCAGGATCACGCTCCCGCTGTTGCAGGAGAATCATGGCGAGTGGCTCCAAGCCCTGTTCACGGGCCACCTGGGCTCTGGTGCGACGTTTGGGCTTATAAGGCAGGTAGATATCCTCCAGTTCGGTAGCATCCCAACAGTCTGCGATGCGCTTCTCCAATTCGGGTGTCATCTTGTCGAGGTCGGTGATGGTCTTGACAACCGTCTCCTTGCGCTTCTGGATTTCCGTATAGCGTTCGTACTGATTGCTGATGGCGGCAATTTGAACCTCGTCGAGCCCTCCCGTGCGTTCCTTTCTATAACGGGAGATAAAGGGGATGGTACAGCCCTCGTCGAGAAGGGCGAGTGTGTTATCGACAGCCCGTTCCTGTAGGTTGAGTTGTTGGGCAATCAGTTTCGCAAAGATGTTCTTTTCCATACAAATCGTTAATTTATGCTGCAAAAATACGAATAATCCGTGAGAAATGTGTACTTTTGCAACTTGAAACTGAAAAATAAATGAGAAATAAGATGATAATTGTTGTCTTGTCGTTGTTTTCGGTGCTTGTTTCCATACAGGCTCAGGAGACTCCGAACGAGCGACAGGCCAAGCGAATCTTCAATCAGGCATACCAGCAGGTCTTCGGCGAACAGGGAGCAACTCTGCGCTATGACGTGAATATCACGGGTATCTACAAGACCTGGGGAAATATCTGGTATAAAGGCAAGAAAAGCAGGTTTGTGGATGCGAAGATGAACTCTTGGAACGACGGCACCACGGTCTATACCATCAAAAAAAAGAAGAAAGAGGTGGAGATTCATGATGCCAAGAACAACAAGTCGGACAAGTATTCGAGCAAGTTCAAGTTTGTGCCAGAAAACTTTGATTACAGTATTGCCAACCATGAGGAGGGACTGATGCTGACATTGAAGGCCAAAAAAGGTGTCAAGGGAGGTATCAGGGAAGTACATGCATTAGTGAAGCGACAGAGTTATGAGCCCATCCGGGTGCGCATCAAGATTTCAATTATCTGGACCACCATTAAGATTTCCAATTTTAAGTCGGGTGGCATTACAGACGAGATGCTGCGTTTCCCCGCTGAACAGTATAAGGACTATAAGTTTGTTGACAAACGATGATATCGGTAGAAGGACTAAAAGTGGAGTTCGGCGTCAAGCCGTTGTTCGCTGATGCGAGTTTCGTTATCAACGACAGAGACCGTATTGCCCTGGTGGGAAAGAATGGGGCAGGCAAGTCGACGCTGTTGAAAATCCTTTGCAGACAGCAGAAACCGACGGCCGGTAACGTGAGTGTGCCTGCCGACTGTCGTATTGGTTATCTGCCGCAGGTGATGATCTTGCAGGATGAGACAACGGTGAGGCAGGAGGCTCAGAAGGCTTTTGCCGATATCACGAGGATGAAAGAGCGTCTGGAGAAGATGAACCAGGAACTTGCGGAACGTACCGACTACGAGAGCGAGGGCTATCTGGCACTGATCGAAAAATATACGACGGAGCATGACCGCTATCTGATGCTGGGGGCTGAGAACTATGAGGCGGAGATAGAACGCACGCTGATGGGACTCGGTTTTCTGCGTACGGATTTCGATCGGCCTACGTCGGAATTCTCCGGCGGTTGGCGTATGCGTATCGAACTGGCGAAGATCCTCTTGCAGAAACCCGACGTGCTGTTGCTCGACGAGCCCACCAACCACCTTGACATCGAGAGTATCCAGTGGCTGGAACAATTCCTGGCTCAAAGTTCGAGTGCCGTGGTGCTGGTAAGTCATGACAGGGCCTTTATCAATAATGTGTCGAACCGTACGTTGGAAATCTCTTGCGGTCAGATTATAGACTATAAGGTGAAGTACAATGAGTACGTTGTGCTTCGCAGAGAACGACGTGAACAGCAGTTGAGGGCTTACGAGAATCAGCAGAAGGAAGTGGCTGATATGAAAGACTTTATCGAGCGCTTCCGCTATAAGGCCACGAAGGCTGTTCAAGTGCAGCAGAAGATCAGGCAACTGGAAAAGATCGTCCCCATCGAGATCGACGAGGTGGATAATTCTGCGATGCATCTGAAGTTTCCGCCTTGTCTGCGCAGCGGTGATTATCCCGTCATCTGTGACGAAGTGCGCAAGGACTATGGGGCCCACACCGTATTTGACCATGTGACGCTGACCATCAAGCGAGGCGAGAAGGTGGCGTTTGTGGGTAAGAACGGTGAGGGAAAGTCTACGTTGGTGAAATGCATCATGGGTGAGATTCCCTTTACTGGCGAGTTGAAGATAGGGCACAATATTCAGATCGGCTATTTCGCCCAGAACCAGGCACAGTTGTTGGATGAGAGCCTCACCGTGTTCCAGACCATCGACAATGTGGCGAAGGGCGATGTCCGCTTGCGTATCAATGATATCCTGGGGGCCTTTATGTTTGGTGGCGAGGAGTCGGATAAGAAGGTGAAGGTGCTCAGTGGGGGAGAAAGGAGCCGTCTGGCAATGATCCGCCTGCTCTTGGAACCCGTCAACCTGCTGATTCTCGACGAGCCTACGAACCATCTCGACATGCCCTCGAAGGATGTGCTTAAAGAGGCTATCAAGGCCTTCGACGGTACAGCGATTATCGTCAGCCACGACCGAGAGTTCTTGGATGGCCTGGTGACGAAGGTCTATGAGTTCGGTGGCGGAAAGGTAAGAGAGCATCTTGGTGGTATCTACGACTTCCTCCAAGCCAAAAAGATAAGTGAACTCAGTGAACTGGGTAAGACCAATGGAAGTACAAACCGTCTGTACGACCAGTACAAGCCTTCTGTACAGCCAGTACAAGCCGTTTGTACCGACAGTACAAAGCAGGTGTACTCCACTGAAACCATATCCAAGGCCCTCAGTTATGCTGAGCACAAGGAACGGCAGAAACGTAAGAACCGTGCCGAGAAAGCCGTGAAGGAGTCGGAGGCCAAGATTGAGAAGATGGAGGCACGCCTGAAAGAACTCGACGACCTGCTAATGGTGCCTGAGAATGCCTCGGATATGGTGCTGGTGACGGAATACACTCAGACCAAACAGGCACTTGACGAGGAGGTGGAACGCTGGGAGAAACTCAGTGAGGAACTTGAATTAATTCAGAATCAATAAATAGTTAGAACGATGAAGAGAATTGTAACAATGATGGCAATGGCATCAATTTCACTGATGACAATGGCTCAGGGCAACCTCGGATCAGGCCTGAATACGGCAGACTTCGACAAGAGCGTGCGCCCTGGTGATGATTTCTACGAGTATGCCTGTGGTGGTTGGATGAAGGCTCACCCGCTGCCTGCGGCCTATTCCCGTTATGGCAGTTTTGACCGTTTGCAGGAGGACAACGACAAACGTATCAATGGTATCCTAAAGGAACTGCAGAGTAACACTTACAAGAAGGGAACGATTGAGCAGAAACTGAGTGATCTCTACAAGTTGGCAATGGACTCTACCCGTCGTAACAACGAGGGTGTGGCGCCTCTGATGCCTCTCATCAAGAAGTTGGAGGCAGCCAAGACCAACCAGCAGTTGCTGGATATTCAACTGGAACTCGCTCCATACGGAGAACAGGAGTTCTTTTTCTGCGGATTCGGTGCTGATGATAAGAATGCCACGCAGAATATCCTGAATGTATATCAGGGTGGATTGTCATTGGGACAGAAGGAGTATTACCTCGATAATGACAAGGCTACAACTGATATCCGTGAGGCCTTTAAAAGGCACGTAGTCAGGATGTTCCAACTCTTTGGCTTCAGCAAAGGCGCAGCCACGAAGAAGATGCAGAACATCATGAAGGTTGAGACGGCTTTGGCCAAGGTGTCGAAGTCGCGCACTGAACTCCGTGACCCTGAGGCAAACTACAACAAGATGACGCTTCAGGAGTTTGAAGCCAAGTATCCTTACCTCCCTCTGGTGAAGGTGATGAATGCCACAGGTGTGGAGACAAAGTACCTGCAGGAGATGGTGGTTGGACAGCCAGCCTTCCTCGAGGGAGCCAATGCACTGGTGGCCAGCATCAAGCCTGCTGAATACCGTGATGTGATGGAGTGGGGCTTTATCTCTGGCGCAGCCAACTATCTGAGTGACGCGATAGTGGCAGAGAGTTTTGACTTTAATGGTCGTATCCGTTCTGGTCGTAAGGAGAATCATCCGCTCTGGAAGCGCAGTACCAGTCAGGTGGAGCGTGTGATGGGCGAGGCTCTTGGAAAGATTTACTCGGAGAAATACTTCCCTGAGGCTGCCAAGCAGCGTATGATAACGCTGGTGAAGAATCTTCAGATTGCCCTCGGCGAACGTATCGCTGCCCAAGACTGGATGGATGATTCCACGAAGGTGAATGCTCTCTTGAAACTCAATACCTTCTATGTGAAGGTGGGCTATCCTGACAAGTGGACAGATCTTTCTAAACTGGAGATTGATCCTACCAAATCTTATTACGATAATATGCAGGAGTGTAGCAAGTTTTGGAATGCCTGGCACATTGAGCACACTGTCGGAAAACCCGTTGACCGTGATGACTGGCACATGAACCCTCAGACGGTGAATGCCTACTATAACCCCACGACTAACGAAATATGCTTTCCTGCGGGTATCCTGCAATATCCGTTCTTCGACATGACTGCTGATGATGCTTTTAACTATGGCGCTATCGGTGTGGTTATCGGTCATGAGATGACGCATGGATTCGATGATCAGGGTCGTCGTTTCGACAAAGATGGAAATATGCATGACTGGTGGAAGGCTGGAGATGGAAAGAACTTTACAGAACGAACGGACAAATATGCTGATTTCTTCTCTGCCATCAATGTGCTTCCTGACCTGAAAGGAAATGGTCGACTGACATTGGGTGAGAATCTGGCCGATCACGGTGGTCTGCAGGTAGCATGGGCTGCCTATAAGAACGCCACGAAGTTGATGCCCCTCGAGAAGAAGGACGGTTTGACGGCAGATCAGCGTTTCTTCCATGCCTATGCTGGTGTGTGGGCAGGAAATATCACTGACGAGGAAATCCGCAACCGTACCAAAAGTGATCCCCACTCACTGGGTCGTTGGCGTGTCAATGGTGCTCTTCCGCATATTGATGCATGGTATGAGGCCTTTGGCGTGAAAGAAGGTGATAAAATGTTCATTCCGAAGTCTGATCGCCTCCAATTGTGGTGATTTTTGATGATTTTATAGGCTTTTTTCATAAAAATGCCGTCGTAAATATAAATTTACGGCGGTTTTTTGTTTAGTTTATAATATTTTTATTATCTTTGCGCCAAACTTAAGTTAAAAAACCAGATTTATGAACGATATTACACTTAATCCGGAAAGAACCAGCAGAGGATCGCAAGAACTTCAGCGTGAAGAACTGGTGATGGACCGGCCGGTTGTGGAACAGCAGCAGGCTGTGCAATTCCAGACGGCAAGTGGGAGACAGTGCCCTTATTGTGGTACAATCAATGAGCCCGATGCCATGTTCTGTGCTTCATGCGGACAGCCCCTTGGAAAAATGAGTTGTCCTAACTGCGGAGCAGAGATAGACCCTGATGCCGATTTCTGTGAGGTCTGTCATCATTATATCCGTACGGACGTCTGTTCCTTCTGTGGTGCCCATCTGTCAGGCCAGGAGGCCTTCTGTCCAGAATGCGGCAGCCCAAGGGGCGGTATCGTATGTCCAGTCTGTCACACTCTGAATGACTTTGCTTTCTGTAAGCAGTGTGGTACAGCCTTGACAGAAGATGCCCGGCAGTTGCTTGCTGAGTTGCAGATGACGCCAGAATATAAAGAAATGCAGGCTTTGGCCAAGGAGTTGGAGGAATTGGATATGTCCCTCCCGATTTCTTCGGAAAAGGATTTGGTGCGTGAGCAATTGAATCGCCAACTGCGTGAGCGTGTGCTGAAACTGCTGGCTCAGGATAAAGGTTCTACGACACCCGTGGTGGAAAAACCTTCTAAGCGTGTCAGCAAGGAAGAGTTGGATGCCAAGAAGAATGTGAGGGTTGATCGTCTGACGGAGTTATTGGAGAAAATGGCACAGGCTCCTCAGCCTCAACCCGCCAAAGTACGTAACTATGCGATGGCATGTAAACCACAGGGCGTCCGTCTGGCATGGGAGTGCAATTTCAAGCATGCACTGCATTCCAGTCCTTGTGGCTGTGCCAAACCGCAGATGGGAGGCAAGTGGATTATACTTGGCAAGAATTCAAGACAAGAAATTAAAGACGATTTATAATGAGTACACTGAGACCTGCGACTATATCAGAGGACACGAATCAGAATCTGGATGGCACGATGCGTACCCAGACCAGTTCCGTAACAGCCGGCAATATGATGCCGGCCGGGGATTCGACGATGCGTCCTTCTGAACCGATGGCAAACAACAATACTGTGTTGAACGATAGTAGTGACTACTTTACCCTAAAAGGGGAGAAGTACCACAACCAGAAGTGCCTGAGTGACAATAGTGGTGAAGCACAAGTGTTCCTTGTCGATAAAGATGGAAGCGATTATGTGCTGAAAGTCTATTACCCGAATTTCGACGTCAACAAGAAACTGCTCCAGACCATTCATAATCTGGACTTCGAGATGATCGTCAGTCTGATTGACTACGGTAAGACATACGTGGAGGGTAAACACCGTTATTACGAACTGATGGAATATCTCAGGGGCGGTACGCTGGCCAACTATCACTTGAACGGTGATCTGGACAAGTTCCGCAGAATTGCCTTACAGGGTGCTGCCGCACTGGCCTACTGTCATGGTAACAATATCCTGCATAAGGATGTCAAACCCAGTAATTTCTTCTTCCGTGACAGGGAGCATACGGAACTGGTGTTAGGTGACTTCGGTATTTCCAGTTTGTTGGAGCAGGATGGTAAGTCGTACCGTACGACACAAGCCCGCACGCCGATCTATGCAGCACCGGAGATGTATTCGGACGTGATTGACGGTGTGGTGGAAATTACGCCTGCTGCAGATTTCTATTCATTGGGTATCACGCTGATGGCGCTCTGGTTGGATGGTAATCCCATGAGCAACAATGAGCGTGTGATGATGCGCCAGAAGAATGAAGGACGACTGCCGCACATGAATGAACTCCCTGAGCGTGTCCGTATGATCGTACAGGGTCTCACTTCCGTGAATCCTTTGAATCGCTGGGGGTTTAATGAGGTGGAGAAATGGTTTGAAGGAGAGAGTCCAAAGGTGGATATCTCATCGCCCTTCCTGAAATACAAGACATTTATTGTAGATCCAGAACGTAATCTGGTGGCAGACAATATACATGAGTTGGTGCCTCTGCTTATTGAGAATGAGAAACTTGCTATCGGTTATCTCTACAACGGGCGTATCGGTAACTGGCTGGAATCGTGCGGCAATACAAAACTGAGTACCATAGTAAGGGATATCGTGGTGAACAGGTATCCCGTTGACCAGCATGCCGGACTGATGGCTGCCGTCTATACGATGGAGCCTACTTACGCCTATAAGGATGTGAAAGGGAACTATTGTGACGATGTGCACAGTGTGGCGATGTCTATGCTGAGTTATCCCAAGGAGTATGGCATGCTGCTGACAAATCCCAATGATACACTCTTCCTCTATTTAGAGTCACATACGAAGTGTAACGTCAAGCGTCTGCGCTCTTATTTCGAGAAGAAAGAAGGCTTTGATGCGCGGATTGCCGTGATGCGGGTAGTCTATGAGATAGACCCCGATATCCCCCTGATGGCACGTTACCCATCGTCGACACTCCAAGAAATCGTGAAGGCCTTTGGAAAGGAATCCATTACGGACGATGATTGGCACAGTCTGACAGACGGACGTTTGTTGTCCTGGATGTATAGTCATGAGGATAAGATGGCCTGTGAGAGTCTTCGTATCCTGACGCAAGGTCAGCCGTATTCGAAGTCGCTGGCCTACAAGGTACTTTATAACTTGGACCGTGAGGCTGCCTACGACTTACGGTTTGCCCATACACCACTCGGTGTTGGCGACCTGTTGAAGGATCGTCTGAAAGAGGCACAGGGACTGAGCAACGAGGAAGTGGCTAAGGAGTTCGAGGATTTTCTGGAACCGGGAGGGCGCTTTTGTTATTTTGCCCAGTTGCATGGTTGGAATGAGATACTCAACGAGGCTAACCACTGTTTTGACTTTAAGAGTGAGGAGAACAAAGAACGTCTGGGTGCCTACGACGCAAGGACGGCGCTCTATCGATTCTGCCGTATCTTGGGGTCTACGCCAGTCTATCAGTTGTCGGACGGTACGGAACTGACTGACGGTAGGAACATTGATTCTCGCTATTATGGCATGATCCGTCAGGAAATCCGTAATGGTTCGTTTATACAGTGGATGGCGGCATTCTATCACGAAGACCCGAATGCTGACTTCACGGAAGAGTATTCTTATGAACATACGTTGGAGGACTGGTTGAATGACATCGGCAAGATAGACAAGACGCAGACCTATTATAAACGTTTTGTGGATGCCCGTCAGGAGACATCCGACAGGGTGAAAAATGTGAAGAGCCACTGGGCACGTGCCAAAGGAAAAGAGAATATTTGGCGCTGGGTATTCTATGCTTTGTCTGGCGCCTGGATACTGATGGTGCTGATATTCGGCGTGAATCATGAGTATCTGATGACACATCCGATGCTTACCATCGTTATGCCGTTGGGAGGCATGACGGCCATCATTGTGGCTACGAGAGCCTATTTCAGAGGCTACGGCTTCTTCTTCTCGTTGCTATGGGGACTGCTGGGACTGGCCTCATCGTTTATACCTATTATTATATTAAAGTATATTGTTCAGTCGCATCCATCCCTGTTCAGCCTGGCTATCGTGGCTATCTCACTGGTCTATATTCTTGTCTGTCATCTGACGGATTTCCGAGGCGACCGGAAGGCCGACAGTAAATTGATCTCAGAAGTGCTCGATAACGATATTAAATCATCGTTGCTTGAACCGCTCTATTATACATTCAAGACGAAATCCTATCGCTTCAAAGGCTCCAAGTTCGGGCTTCTTGACGATGTCACCGACCAGGTGCGCTCCATCAGTGGTGAGAGTGTGCTTCACTATGTGTTGTGGAGTATTCTGGCTCTCATCTTTGTGGTGATGTTCGTCGTGTATAGTCCGAGCCTGATGAATGTGAAGAACCCCAATAGTGAGGAATTGGTGGAAGAAGCCAATCCCACTCAGATTATACAACAGATAGATAACAACGAAGACTAAATGATTTGCGAACATTGCCATAAAGAGAACAGAAACATAGCGAAATTCTGCAAGTGGTGCGGACAGCCACTGGTCAGTCAGAATCTGCTCGACAGGCTCATTGGTCTTGACGAAGTAAAGCAGCAGTTAAAGACCATTGTCGACACCTATACTTTCCTGCGTTCCAGAAAAGACATTGCCCAAGCCCGTGTATCGGTGAATGCAATCATTGTTGGTGAAACTGGTACAGGTAAGACTGCACTAGCAGAAATACTCCGTGACTATTTTTACCAGAATAAGATTATTGCAAGGCCGAAGTTGACGATGGTTGACGCTGTTGACTATCAGCGTTTCGTAGACAAATGGGATGATAATATCAAGAAGGCAAAAGATGGTATTCTATTCTTTGACAATGTGCAGAAACTTTTACCAGATAAGTATTCCAATCAGGTGAACCCCCTCGACAAACTGTTTGTCGAAATGGATAAGTGGGAGGATAATCCGATAGTGATTATGTCCGGCCTTCCCAAGGGATTGGATGATTTCTTAGAGAATAACCCTGCTGTTACCAACCGTTTTAAGTATACATTCCGTCTGCCATCGCCAGGCTATCCGGAATTGACGGATATCTGTAAGATGAGTTTGAAGACCCGTTATGGTATTACCGACTTCACCCCAGAGGCCGATGATCAGTTGAAACGGTTCTTCAAATATCAGGTGAAGATCAAGGACGAGACTTTTGGCTATGCCCATCTGGCTATAAAAACGGCAGAGGATATCTTCACACAGTTTATCACTCGTGGTGCACAGGCTACGGTGGTGGAGAAATCAGACATTAAGGGCTACGTGCCTGAGGAACGTTCGATTGAGGACATCTTGAAGGATCTCGACAACTTCATTGGTATGAGTGAGGTGAAGAGTGCTGTCCGTGAGATCGCATACGCTGTGCAGAATGCCGTTCAGCGTCAGGAACGCGGACTGGGTGAACAGGAGAAGATGTCGATGCATATTATCCTGACAGGTAATCCTGGTACAGGTAAGACCACCATTGCCCGTAAGTTGGGTGAGATTCTAGCGGCTATCGGCTATTTGGATAGTGGCCACGTGGTGGAGGTTGACCGTGCCAAGATGGTTAGTCCCTATCAGGGTGAGACACCGAAAGTGGTAGATCGTCTTTGCGACAAGGCTATGGGTGGTATTCTTTTTGTGGATGAGGCTTATACGCTGGCTCCAGTCAGTTCTGCCGGTGATCGTGACAACCAAGGTGCTCAGGCATTGGAGAAATTGATGAAGCGTATGGAGGACGACCGTGGTAAGTTTGTGGTCATCGCTGCTGGTTATCGTACGGAGATGGAGAATCTCTTCCGTATCAATCCTGGTTTCCGCAGCCGCTTCAACTATTTCCTTAACATCGAGGACTACTCGCCCGATGAGTTGTATCAGATTATGCTTGTCTTCGCAAAGGCGAAGAAATATATCTTCTCACCACAGGCTGAGGCTCTGACGAAGAAGATGATTCAGGAGAAGTATGACTCGCGTGGCAAGGACTTTGCTAATGGACGCACGATGCGCAGTCTCTTCGACCAGATCTGTAAGAAACAAGCGCAGCGTTTACAAGGTGCTGACATCTCGTCGATGAGTAATGAGCAGTTGATGACCATTGAAGATCAGGATGTTCCGTACGAGGCACCTAAGGCTGTGGATTATAAGGAGTGTCTTAAAGCACTCGATGGCCTTGTCGGTCTGGGTGGCGTCAAGAAGGAGATCTCCAACCTTGCTGCTTTCCTCAACTTGCAGATCAAGCGTGGTGAGAACAACACCTTCCAGGGCAAGCATTATGTCTTTACAGGTAATCCTGGTACCGGTAAGACCACTGTGGCACGTATTATGACAGATGTCTTCAAGACGTTAGGAATTGTCTCCCGTGGACAACTGGTGGAGGCTGACCGTGCCAAACTGGTGGCAGGGTATTCCGGACAGACGGCCATCAAGACCAATCAGTTGATAGACGAGGCTATCGGTGGCGTGCTGTTTATCGATGAGGCATACACCTTGAAGTCGAATGACAGTGATGCCTTTGGTGCCGAGGCCATCGACACATTGTTGAAGCGTTTGGAAGATGATCGTGGCAAGTTCATCTGTATCGTGGCAGGTTATACGGATCAAATGCACGACTTTATCGATACGAACCCGGGTCTGAAGAGCCGATTCACCCAGACTATCCATTTCGAAGACTATACACCAGATGAACTGACGCAGATATTCCTGAACCTCGCTGCCGGAAAGAAATTCACGGTCGACGATAATACAAAGGCTGCTATTCATCGTCAGTTCGAACAACTCTATCTGCGTCGCGACAAGAACTTCGGCAATGCCCGTGAGGCCCGTCGTATCTTCAACGAGGCCGTTGAGAAGCAGAGTCAGCGTCTTGTCACGTTGATGAACGACCCGAACTTCAAGGAGGAGGATATGTACCGTCTGACAACGGCTGATCTACCGATGGCTCAGAATGAGACAGCCCGTCCGCTCGATGAGGTTCTTAACGAACTGGATGAGTTTGTCGGCATGCGTTCCGTCAAGAACTCCATCCGTCGTCTGGCCGTACAGAGTATGTTTATGAAACAGCGTGCTGCTGCGGGTGCTGGTAGTGTGCAACAAATGTCGATGAACTTCATCCTTACTGGTAATCCTGGAACAGGTAAGACATCCATTGCACGTAAGATGGGTGAGGTGCTTCAGGCTATGGATATCCTGCCGACATCACGTGTCATAGAATCCAGTCGTGCAACCCTCGTTGGAAAGTATATGGGTGAGACGCCGAAGATTGTTAATAATATGTGTGATAAGGCGATGGGGGGTATCCTCTTCATTGATGAGGCTTATACATTGAGTGATGGTGGCGACATGTATGGAAAGGAAGCCATTGATACCCTGATGAAGCGTATGGAGGACGACCGTGGTAAGTTTGTGGTTATTGCCGCAGGTTATAAGGATAAAATGGAGGAGTTCATGCAGATCAATCCTGGTCTTGCCAGTCGTTTTACCCATAAGTTGCAGATTGACGACTATAATGAGGACGAGTTGTTGGCTATCTTCAAGGGCATGGCACAGAAAGATCAGTACACGCTGTCGCCAGAGGCAGAGTTCAAGTTGCTGGATAAGATCTATCGTATGGTAGTCAGCAAAAATGAGAATTGGGGTAATGCCCGTGAGATGCGCAACCTGCTTGATGCAACCATCCAGAAACTATCTGAGCGTGTGTCCCAGTTGCCGCCAGACCAGGTGACAAAGGAGACCTATCAGTTAATATTACCAGTAGATATTGAGTAAGAGATATGATTATTTGTCCGACATGTAAAGAAGAGATTGACAACGATTCCCATTTCTGTGACCAGTGTGGGCAGGCTTTGTTGTTTTGTAACCAGTGTGGACACGTGGGTATAGGCCGTCGTTGTACGCGCTGCGGAGGACTGATGGTGTCTCCGAGTGAACAGCAGCCATCCAAGGCTCATCCAGGAATGTCAGAGAGTCTACAAGCCAATTTGTCTGTTACTGCATCTGTTGTAGGAGGAGTGGCTGCTCCGCTGGTGCAGCAACGTCCGTCTGCCTCTGGTGTTCCTGTGCTGACGCTGGCCAACGACAGCCTGAATATCCGTATCGTGGGTATCAATGGTGCTGTCATCGGTCGTCGTAAAGGACCTTACACCCAGTTCTTTGAGCAGCATGCTTATGTTTCTGGTGTTCATGCGCAGTTGAAGTACAAGGCAGGTAGTGGCTGGATGATTACCGACAAGCACTCGTCGAATGGCACGAAGGTGAATCAGCGTCCGTTGCAGCCTGATGTAGACATGGCACTTAACAATGGTGATATCCTGACTATTGCAAATATCAATTTGCAGGTGATGGTTAGATAGATGTGAAAAGTGAAAAACGAAAAAATAGAACTTGAAATATCTGCAGCCTGTAGAATCGGCTGTGTGAGGCATGATAATGAGGATATGATCCTCGTGGGATACCAGTTCATCCGAAACGATGAATACCACACACAACTTGAACTGGGAGACAAAGACCGTTTTATGATGGCAGTTGCCGACGGTATGGGAGGTCATCTGAGCGGTGAGGTGGCAAGTAGTGACGTGCTTCACAACTTGCAGTTTTTTTTCAGCGACCTTCCTGTAGGGCTGAATGCCAGTTCCTTTAACGAGATGATTGTGGAGTGGCTTGAATCCATCAATATAATTCTCGACTCAAAGGGTAAGGCCGATGAACAATATAAGGGAATGGGAACCACTCTTGTGGCACTGGCCTATTACGACGGGGTGTTCTATTCCATGAATTGTGGTGACAGTCGCCTTTACCGTGTCAGAAATGAAGAGTTGGTGCAGTTGACTACCGACCACTCGCTAAGTAGTCTGATGGGCAACGAGACGCATTCCAGTATCATCACCAACTGCATTGGCGGCGGATGCACCAGTTCCTTTATAGATTTGGTGCAGATAGAGGACATTCAGGATGGCGATATTTATCTGCTTTGCAGTGATGGACTGACCGATATGATGAGTGACCACCGCTTGAACATATTGCTGACGGAAGGCGCTGATGCCAATGATCTCTGCAATACCGCTATCGTGCGGGGTGGTTTTGATAATGTGTCGGCCTGCCTGATAAGAGTGAAGAAGTGAAAAGTAAAGAAGTGAAAAGTTATGCCATTAAGATTACCAGATAGACTTCCGGCCATAGACCTGCTGAAAAAAGAGAATATCTTTGTGATGGATGATACCCGCGCTCATTCGCAGGATATCCGTCCCTTGCGCATAGCCATTCTCAATTTGATGCCGTTGAAGATTACGACGGAGACTGATTTGATTCGTCTCCTCTCGAATACACCCTTGCAGTTGGATGTCAGTTTCATGAAGTTGAAGAGTCATACGCCGAAGAACACACCTATTGAGCACATGATGATGTTCTATCGCGACTTTGCCGAGATGCGTCAGGAGAAGTATGATGGTATGATCATTACGGGTGCTCCCGTGGAGCAGTTGGAGTTCGAGGATGTCAGTTATTGGGATGAAATTACTGATATTTTTGCGTGGGCGCGTACGCACGTTACGAGTACCTTATATATATGTTGGGCTGCACAGGCTGGACTGTATTACCATTATGGTGTGCCTAAGTATCCGTTGCCGATGAAAATGTTTGGTATCTTCCCTCAGAAGCCTTTGGATCCCCGTCTTCCTATCTTCCGTGGCTTCGACGATGAGTTTATGATGCCACATAGTAGGCATACTGAGATAAGACGCGAGGATATCATAGGGAATCCGGATTTGACACTGATTGCCGAATCTGATGAGTGTGGCGTCAGTATTGTGATGGCACGTGGCGGACGTGAGTTCTTTATCACGGGTCACCTGGAGTATTCGCCGAATACGCTTGATAATGAGTACAAACGTGACAAGGGTATACGTGACGATGTGGCTCTGCCAAAGAACTACTATCGTAATGACGATCCTGAACAGGGACCTGTGATGACTTGGCGCTCGCATGCTAACCTGTTCTACACCAACTGGGTGAATTATTATGTCTATCAGGAGACACCTTATAATATTGAGGATATTAAATAATTGAGAGCGTTAGAACTACTTGCTCCGGCAAAGAATCTGGAATGCGGCATTGCGGCTATCGACCACGGTGCCGATGCTGTTTATATTGGAGCCTCGCGCTTCGGCGCCAGAGTTGCCGCAGGTAATCGTGTCGATGATATCCGCCGCCTCTGTGACTATGCCCATCCTTTTGGTGTGAAGGTCTATGTCACGGTCAATACCATTCTTTACGATGATGAATTGGAGGCTACACGCCAACTTCTGCAGGAATTGCAACAGGCAGGTGTGGATGCGATTCTCGTGCAGGATATGGCGATATTAGAAATGAGGAAAGAGAAATTAGAAATGGGAAATGATGATGAGCCATTCCCCATATTACATTCGAGCACACAAACCGACAACCGCACCCCAGAGAAAGTACGATGGCTCCGTGACTTGGGTTTCTCTCGTGTTGTCCTTGCCAGAGAACTCTCTGTAGAAGAGATTGCGGCCATCCATCGCGAGGTGCCTGACGTCGAGTTGGAGGTCTTTGTACATGGAGCCCTGTGTGTCAGTTATTCTGGCATCTGCTATGCCTCCCAGCATTGTTTTGGTCGCAGTGCCAACCGTGGGGAGTGTGCTCAGTTCTGCCGGATGAAATTCTCATTGGTTGATGCAAAGGGTAGGGAAGTGGAACACGACCGTCATTTGCTCTCTCTAAAGGATATGAATCAGAGTGACTATCTGGAGGAACTCATCGAGGCTGGTGCCACATCATTCAAGATTGAGGGACGTCTGAAGGATGTACCTTATGTCAAGAATGTCACTGCTGCGTATAGTCAACGGCTCAACCAGATCATAAGTCGTCATCCAGACCAGTATTGTCGCAGTTCTAAGGGAGAGTGCCATTATACGTTTACCCCCGATCTCAACAGGACATTCAATCGTGGCTATACCAACTATTTCCTGCATGGCCGTCAACCCGACATCGCCTCTTTCGATACACCAAAAGCGAGGGGAGAGTTTGTGGGTACAGTAAAGGAAATTCGTCATGACTCTTTCAATGTGGCAGGTACAGCCAGTTTTGCAAATGGCGACGGACTCTGTTTTTTCAACAAGGAACGTCAGTTGGTGGGTTTCCGTGCCAATAGGGTAGTGGGTAACCGTATTTATCCCTATCGTATGCCACAAGGTCTGTTGTCAGGTATGCGTCTTTACCGTAATAATGATCAGGAGTTCGAACGCCTGTTGTCACGTCCGAGTGCCGAGCGCAAGATTCCTATCCGCCTCTCCCTCCGTGCTGTCGATGACGGCTTTGAGTTGAATGGGATTCGTTTCACTGCCGAACATCAGATGGCTCAGAAACCACAGCGAGAGAACATTATCCGTCAACTGACGAAATTGGGTGATACGATATACACCTGCGAGGAGGTAGATATTCCTGAGGACTTCAACTACTTCATCCCTAATAGTGTTCTTTCCGAGATGCGCCGAACGCTCATGGAGAAAATGAGAAATGAGATATTTGGAATGAGAAATGATGATATCCGGACAAACCCTTGCTCTGCCAATAGAGGTTATCAACATTCCTCATTTCTCACTTCTCATTTTTCATATCCATACCTTTCCAATATCTCCAACCGCCTCTCTCAACAGTTCTACGGCTCTAAAGAACTGACTGCCTACGAACTGAAAGGCGGCTCAGGTCCCATCATGCAGTGCCGCCACTGCATCCGTTATGCGTTGGGCTATTGCGTCAAGCATGGGGGGTTACGTCCCACATGGCATGAGCCTCTCTCTCTGGTCTTAGGCGATGGTCGTCGTTTCCGTCTTGAGTTCGATTGTCAACATTGTCAGATGAATGTCTATGCGTCGTAGCCTGTTATGTGTTATGAATTTCGCATTTTGCATTCTTTTTTGCTCTTGTTACAATCAGGGGCCGTTGACACCTGATGCCTGGGATCTGACAGAAAAGCAACTTGACTCCATCTCCTTTTATACCACCCATCATTATACCCAGGGTTACAATTTCGTGGTCAGTAAGGACTCTCTCCCCGTATTGGAACAGCAACAGGAGATGATGTCAGTACCCGAGATCCTGAATGCGGAGTTTCAGGCTGGTGATGTCACTATGCCGATGCTGTCGATGGTGGATACCATCATCCTCCGCAAGCACAATCGTCTGGTGGTGGCCGATATCAAGACTGTGCCTGCAGACTCCATCGATTCTGTGTGGGTGAAGGTGGCTCGTGACCAACTCACCTTTGGATGGGTGCATGAGTCCGATTTGTTGGCCAATGTGTCGCCCGACGATCCCATCAGCCAGTTCATCGATTTCTTCTCTGATTCCCACCTGCTCATTTTCCTTGGTTTCTGTGTAATGGTGGGTGGAGCCTACGGCCTGCGCCGTCTGATGCGCAAGGGAGCCAAAATCGTTCACTTCAATGATATTCCTTCGTTCTACCCCACATTGCTCTGTCTATTGGTGGCCTCTTCGGCGGTGCTTTATAGTAGTATTCAACTTTTCGCTCCTGAGTCATGGCGACATTTTTACTACCATCCCTCGCTCAATCCATACACGCTGCCGTGGCACCTTGGACTCTTCATCACCTCTGTCTGGGCCATCCTCATCGTGACTATTGCCACTATCGACGATGTGCGCCATCACTTGCCATTGGGTCAGGTCATTCTTTACCTCGGAGGGCTGGCGGCTGTCTGTGCTGTCGATTATGTTATTTTCAGCCTTACCACCTTATATTATATAGGTTATCCGTTACTGATAGCCTACTTTGTGTTCGCTTTGTACCGCCTCTCCCTGCAAAAATCATTATAAATGAGGATTGCACGGCTCAGGAAAAAGCCGTACCTTTGCACCCGAGAAATAAGGTTTATTGATATATAAGATGGATATAAAATGTAAGGTAGAGGTAAAGACTATATGGGTAATTGTTTTACCCTTTTACCTTTTTACCTTTTTACCTTTAAGCGCCCAAAAGCAGGATGACATGCGACAAGCGGTGGAGTACTTGGCATCACAGGAACTTGGTGGCAGGTATCCTGGTACTGCCGGTGATACCCTCGCCTCAGAGTTCATTGTCGACAAACTCCGTAGCCTGAAACTCAAACCGGTTGTCAAGGAAAAGAAGGCAAAAGGGTTCTATCACGACTTTACTTATACAAAGAAGGACAAGGAGGTGACCACCCATAACATTATTGCAGTCCTTCCAGGAAAGGACAAGCATCTTAGGAACGAATACATTGTAGTCGGTTCGCATTTTGACCATTTGGGTATGGGTGGCGAAGGATCCGGTTCACGTCGTCCTGACACATTGGGGGTACACCCTGGTGCCGACGATAATGCCAGCGGCGATGCCGTTGTGCTTGAACTGGCAAAGTATTTTAAGAAGGTTCGCTCGCCACGAAGTATTATCTTCATGTTCTTTGGTGCAGAGGAACAAGGTCTTGTGGGTTCTAAGTATTTCCTGGAATGGATGAAGCGGGAGGATGACCGGCGCATCAACCTTCCTGCTGATAGAAAAGGCATCGTGGCTATGGTGAACCTGGATATGGTAGGTCGAATGCGTGACAATGCCCTGAGTGTTTCGGGTACAGGTACAAGTTCCGAATTCAAGGCAATGGCAGAGCAAGTGGCTGAAAAGACCAACCTGAACATTAGTTGTACGCCTGATGGCTATGGCCCGAGCGATCATGCCTCATTCGTGGCAGTAGACATTCCCGTTCTCTTTCTCACCACAGGTGGTCATATGGAGTATCACACTCCCGATGATGTTCCTTCAACTTTGAATTATGACGGTATGCAGCAGACGTTGGCGTTTTCACAGGAGTTGATAACTCGACTGGCAAGTATGCCCACGACTCCGGATTATATCAGTGTACCCAGCAACAATACCATGAAGCATGCAAATTTTAAGGTTACGTTGGGCTTGATGCCCGATGTCATGGGAGCCAGCCGTATTCCTGGTCTTCGTGCTGATATCGTTGTGGCAGGAAAGCCTGCACATACTGCTGGTATCAGGAGCGGTGACATCATTCAGGAGATCGATGGCAAACCAGTAAAGGACATCAATGAGTATATGGAGCGTTTGTCGGAACTCACACCTGATACAACTATCCCAGTGAAAGTACTCCGAAACGAGGAGATTATTACGTTCCAGGTTCACCTAATGCCCGCTAAGAAATGAAGAAATCGTTATATTGGCTATTGGCCGTTGTCATCACATTGGTACTGAGCATATACCAGCGCATGACTGGTCCAACTTATCCCAAGAAGGTGACCATAGAACTGAACGGGGAGAATTATAAGATAAAACTGCCCAGAAGTGGTGTGCAGAAGGATGAGATCATTACGCTGAAGGATGTGCCACGGCAGAATCACATGATTCTGCATTACCGTCGCTATCCTACTTCGGAAGACTACACCACCATGGACTTCGAATGGGCAGACAACGCGTGGCAGGCAGCCTTGCCCGTTCAGCCTGTGGCTGGGAAGTTGCAGTATTACATCACCGTCAATGGAAAGGACTATCCTGCTGATGAACCCCTTGTGATCCGTTTCCGCAATGATGTACCTGCCAGTATTTTGGTGCCACACATCCTGCTGATGTTTGCAGCCATGCTCTTTGCCGTCTATACGTTCCTGTTGGTGATGACACGCAAGAAATATAGCAAGTGGTTGAAGGTTACGATGGGAACGCTTTTCGTGGGCGGTTTCATCTTAGGCCCTCTTGTGCAACATGCGGCTTTTGGCCCTTGGTGGGCAGGATTCCCATATGGAACAGACCTGACTGACAATAAGACACTCCTGTCCTTTCTGCTCTTCCTGATTGCCCTTGTCACGTTGAAGTGGAAATACAATAAGTGGGTGGTTGCCCTGGCGGTGCTCTTTATGATTGTCATTTTCAGTATTCCCCATAGCGCATACGGATCAGAGTATGATTATACAACACAACAATTAAAAAAGTAAAAAGGTAAAAAGATGAAAATCAAAAGTTTTATGACAATGACGTTGGCTGCAGTGGCCTTCGTGTTTAGTATGGGTTCATGTTCAAGTAGTGATGACGAGCCAGAAGTAGCCGTAGCCGCACAGGTCGCAGGTTCCTATTCTGGTAATGAAGTCGTTGTGGTGATGGGAGAAGAATCGTCTAACGAGACCAAGACCTATGTATTGGCCAAATCCTCTGACGCATCCGTTGATATGACGATTCCTGAAATGGGAATGGGTGGCCACATGACCATTCCGGCACTCGCTGTTAAGAATATTCCCCTGACCAAGAGTGGTAATACGATTACGGGTAAGTTTGACAAGTATGAAGGTGTGGTGACCAATGCCGCTGGCGATGAGAAAAACTATACCATCAGTAATCTCGCTTTGATCTCAAGCGACAAGACTGTTGCTGTAACGTTCTCATTGAAGTACGGCAATATGCCAATGTCCATGGAAACGACCTTTACGGGTACAAAGAAGTAAGTTCTGGCAGTGTACTTAAAGAACAGATTCTCACGATTCTTAATAGCAGGTATGGCTGTGCTCATACCTGCTATCAATCTCTCTGCACAGACGTTCCGTGACTCCGTGGATCTAGAGCCGGTTGTCGTGACGGCTTCACTTTCGCCGAAGGCACTGAAAGATGCGCCTGTTGTCACGCGACTCATTACGCTTCACGACATCAAGATTACTGATGCCACTAACATTCAGGATCTGTTGACGCAGGAGATTCCTGGTCTGGAGTTCGGCTTTGCGATGGCTCAGGAAACGTCGCTCAACATGAGTGGTTTCGGCGGCAATGCCGTACTTTTCCTCGTCGATGGGGAACGGATGGCTGGCGAGACGATGGACAACACGGACTATAACCGTATGAACCTTGACAATGTAGGGCGCATCGAAATAGTAAAGGGTGCTTCGTCGGCTCTCTATGGTTCCAATGCCGTAGGAGGCGTGATAAACATCATCAGTCGTGAGAATCTGGAACCCTGGACAGCCAACGTCAACTCACGTTATAACTCCTTCGGCCATGAATGGCGCAACGGGGCCAGTTTTTCTTTCAATACCAAGAAATGGAACTCCCAAACCAGTTTCCAGCATACCAAGATTGATCCTGTCGACTTGCCTAAGGCACACTCTTCCGAGGAGATTGCCATCGAATTGATGAAGAAGGCGCAGGGCTTGCCATACGACGAGTCGGTGTTGAATGATGACTCCAACCTGAGCCGCCTTTATGGACAAAAAACCTACAACATCAAGGAACGACTTATATGGCGTGCAACGGATAAGTTGACCCTGACAGGGCGTGGAGGCTATTTCTTCCGTACCAGCGAACGCGACACCTATGACTATCACTTCAACGCATATAGTGCCGGGCTGAAGGGACGTTATGTCTGGAATTATGACCGTCATCTCGAACTGTCGTATGCCTACGATCAGTACGACAAGGCTAATTTCCTGCCTGACGGCACACGAACTCATGACCACGATTACAGCAATCAGCAACATGTCGCACATGCCTTGTTCAGCCAGTCGTTTGGTAAGAACAGCCTGATTCTTGGTGCCGACTATATGCACGACTATCTCACGACCTATCAGTTTATCGACAACACGAGCCATGCACAGGACAATATCGATGGCTACGCCCAGTTCGACTGGAACATCACTGATCAACTCAATGTGGTTGGCAGTGTTCGATACGATTATTTCTCCGCTTCTGCGCAGAAGGCACTCACCGAGCGTCTTGCCGTTGTCTACAAATTTCCTTGGATGACCCTTCGTGCCAACTATGCCAGTGGTTTCCGGTCTCCTACGCTCAAAGAGATGTATATGCACTTCGATATGGGTAATATGGGGTATATGATTATCGGCAATCCAGACTTGAAGCCAGAGAAGAGCAACAATATCAACGTTGCCATCGAACGTACCAACCGCATCCGCAATAGTGGCTTCATCGACGGACGCTATAATTTCACCCTGATGGGCTACTGTAATATCTTCGACAAACGTATCACAACCATCGCGGGGCCAGAATACAATGGGATGGAGAGTGCGCTCTATGCCAACGAAGAAGGTATCAAGGTCTGGGGCATCGATGTCAGTCTGGGACATATCTGGGACTGCGGCTTGTCGTTTAAACTGAATTATTCCTGGATGAAAGAGACGGGCAATGTCTATTATTCAGACTTCTATCAGCCTCGTTCACATTCCATTACCTGGCGGATAGGCTACGACCATCGTTTCTCACGTCACTATGCCCTTGACGCAGCACTTTCTGGACGCAGCCAGGGCAAGCCTCAATCAGACCGCACGGATGTTGATCAGGGCTATACCATCTGGAAACTCATGCTCCAGCACCATCTCTGGCGCGGCATTTGCCTCAGTACAGCCATCGACAATATCTTCAACTACAAGCCAAAGTCATATTATTATTGTTCCCCCCTCACCACAGGTACCTCTTTTAACATAGGACTGTCCGTTGATTTGGATACTATATATTATTAATAAGGAGCAAATATACAAGAAATATTTGTTTTTCGCAACTTTTAATCGGTTTTCTTTGGTTTTTCGCTGACTTATTGTTACCTTTGCAGCCAATTTCAGAAATTAATGCATTAATTACAGGATAATATGGCAAAATTGAAAGGCGCTATTGTGGTGGATACTGAGAGGTGCAAGGGATGCCAGTTGTGCATCATCGCCTGTCCTCAGAAGGTTATCGCACTAGCCAACAAAGTGAATCTGCACGGTTATCCCTACGTGGAGGCAACGAACGAGGATGCCTGTGTCGGCTGTGCCTCGTGCGGCATCGTCTGCCCTGATGGCTGTATCACCGTGTATCGTAAAAGAGTGGAGGACTAAACTATGGCTGAGAAAAGAGAAGTTGTGTTGATGAAAGGTAACGAGGCGATTGCCCACGCTGCTATTCGTTGCGGATGCGACGGCTATTTCGGCTATCCTATTACCCCGCAGAGTGAAGTGATTGAGACGCTGGCTGAGTTGAAGCCTTGGGAGACCACTGGTATGCAGGTGGTGCAGGCTGAGAGTGAGTTGGCATCTATCTATATGGTCTATGGCGCTGCCGGAGCCGGTAAGCGAGCCATGACCTCATCAAGTTCTCCTGGTATCGCTCTGATGCAGGAGGGTATCACCTATATGGCTGGTGCCGAGGTGCCAGGTGTGTTTGTGAACGTGCAGCGTGGCGGTCCCGGTCTGGGCACCATCCAGCCCTCGCAGGGTGATTACTTCCAGGCTACCCGTGGTGGTGGTAACGGCGACTATAAGGTCATCGTGTTGGCTCCCTCTTCTGTTCAGGAGATGGCCGACTTCGTAGACCTCGCCTTCGAACTGGCCTTCAAGTATCGCAACCCCGCTATGATTCTCTCTGACGGTGTGATTGGTCAAATGATGGAGAAAGTGGTGCTGCCGCCTTATAAGCCCCGTCGAACGGATGAGGAGGTAATCAAGCAGTGCCCTTGGGCCTCCACTGGTAAACCGAAAAGCCGTGAGCGTGTGGTGATTACCTCTTTGGAATTGAAGCCTGAGATTATGGAGCAGCGTAACATCGCCCTCCAAGAGAAATATGCTAAGATTCAGGAGAATGAGGTGCGTTTTGAGCAGCAGTTGATGGATGATGCTGAGTATGCCATCGTTGCTTTTGGTTCTGCCGCTCGTATCGCAGAGAAAAGTGTGGAGATTGCCCGTGAACAGGGTATTAAGGTTGGTCTGTTCCGTCCGATTACGCTGTTTCCATTCCCAATCAAGCAGATTTCGGAGTTATCGAAGAAGGTGAAGGGTATTCTCGTGGCCGAGATTAATGCAGGTCAGATGGTACAGGATGTTCGCTTGGCTGTGAACGGCGCTGTGCCTGTAGAGCAGTTCGGCCGTCTGGGTGGTATCGTGCCTGATCCCGAAGAAATCGTAGAGGCTTTGAAGAAATTAATCTAGGATAACCTAGGATAGCCTAGGGCCTCCTAGGAAACCTAGAAAAAGAAAAGAACAATGGATAGAAATCAAATAGTTCAACCCGAGAACATCGTCTGCAAGAAGCCGACGCTGATGAATGACAACAATATGCACTATTGCCCGGGCTGCTCGCACGGTGTGGTGCATAAACTCATTGCCGAAGTCATCGAAGAGATGGGTATGGAAGACAAGGCCGTCGGTGTTTCACCCGTAGGCTGTGCCGTCTTCGCGTACAATTATATAGATATAGACTGGCAGGAGGCTGCCCACGGTCGTGCACCTGCACTGGCTACTGGTATCAAGCGCTGCTGGCCTGACCGACTGGTATTTACCTATCAGGGTGACGGCGATCTGGCATGTATAGGAACGTGTGAGACCATTCACGCCCTGAACCGTGGCGAGAACATCGTGATTATCTTCGTCAACAATGCTATCTACGGTATGACGGGTGGTCAGATGGCACCTACAACCCTGATTGGTCAGAAGACTTCTACTTGTCCTTATGGACGCGATCCTCAGTTGCACGGCTATCCCTTGAAGATGGCTGATATTGCTGCTGGCTTGGAAGGTACTTGCTATGTCACTCGTCAGAGTGTGGAGAGCGTTGCCTCTATTCTGAAAGCAAAGAAGGCATTGCGCAAGGCTTTCGAGGCTTCGATGGCGGGTAAGGGGTCATCGCTCGTAGAGTTTGTCTCTACCTGTAACAGCGGTTGGAAACTCTCTCCTGCTAAGGCAAATGAATGGATGAAGGAGAATATGTTCCCCTTCTATCCCAAAGGTGACTTAAAAGATACGACAAATGAATGATTGAGCAAACCGAATGCAGAGAGTTTGCTCTATGCAGAGGTGCAGCCAATTATGCATAAAATGCAGTTTTATGAAAAAGGAAATTATAATTTCAGGTTTCGGAGGTCAGGGCGTGCTCTCAATGGGTAAGATTCTGGCCTATAGTGGACTGATGGAGGATAAAGAGGTGACATGGATGCCTGCCTACGGTCCTGAGCAGCGTGGTGGTACAGCCAACGTGACGGTGATTGTCAGTGACGAGCGTATCTCTTCGCCTATCCTCAGCAAGTACGACATTGCTGTGGTACTGAACCAACCTTCACTGGAGAAGTTTGAACCAAAAATCAAACCCGGTGGTATCCTGATCTACGATGGTTTTGGTATTATCAACAAGCCAACTCGTAAGGACATTACTATCTATGAGATAAACGCTATGGATAAGGCTGCCGAGATGAAGAACGGTAAGGTGTTCAACATGATTGTTCTTGGTGGCTTGCTGAAGGTGGCTCCTGTCGTTAGCGACAAAGGAGTGGAGAAAGCCTTGAAAAAGACCCTCCCTGAGCGCCATCACGATCTCATCCCCCTGAATATGGAAGCCCTGAAGGAAGGTGCAAAGATTATTGAAGTTATTAAATAATAAGGTATATATGAAAAAAATCTTTTTGATGCTAACTGTAACGCTGATGTCGTTGCAGTCGGCTTATTCGCAGCAGGCACTTGAAGATAGCAAAAACACAGATAACTGGTACGTTGGTGTTAACGGTGCCGTCAGTTCAAAGATAACTCACAATAGCATTTTTAAGAATCTCAATCCCTCGATTGGCCTTCGTGTGGGACGTTATTGGACGCCTGTCGTTGGTTGGGTCGTGACGGGTGATCTCTATCTTCGTGAAAGAGGTTATAACTACAGTAACGCCAAAAGACTGAAAGGTGTTAACTTAGACTTTTTAGGTACACTGAACCTGAGCAACTGGTTTGGTGGTTATCTGGGACAGCCCCGTACCTTTGAAGTCAGTGCTCTTGGAGGTTTGGGATGGGGATGCATCTTTGACTCAAACTTGGATCACAAACAGGACTTGGTTTCGAAGTTCGGTTTAGACTTTGCATATAATTTTGGTGAGTCTCTCGAATGGCAAATCTATGTAGAGCCTGCCGTCAACTATAATCTGACTTCCAATTCACGTTGCAACTATAATCTGAATACAGCCGCATTTCAGTTGTCGGTGGGTGTAAACTACAAGTTTGGCAATAGCAATGGTACACATAACTTCAAGATTGCCAATTTGCGTGACCAGACCGAGATTGACGACCTGAATACATTCGTCAACGAGTTGAAGGGCGAGTTGGTAGCAAAGGACAAGCGTATCGCTCAGGGAATCCGTATGATTGGTACGCTTGAAGACTCTTTGGAAGCCGCAAGGAATGTTAAGCCAACCGTAGTGAACAAGGTTACGAAGGTGGTGAATGTCAAGAATAATGTGCTCCAGCCCACAGTGATCTTTGGTCAGGGAAAGAGCAGTGTAGATGCAGCCCAGATGGCCAGTGTGGCTATGATTGCAAAGTATATGAAGAATCATCCTGAGTCGAAGATTCTGATTAAGGGTTATGCTTCTCCTGAGGGCAATCCAGAATTGAACCAGAAACTGTCAGAGGCTCGTGCTGAGTCTGTAAAGAAAGCACTTGTCGGCCGTTATGGTATTTCTGCCAGTCGTTTGACGACCCAGGGTATGGGTGCAACCGACGAACTCTTCGATGAGATCGACTTCAATCGTGTGGCTACATTCACTGATACCACTAAGGAGTAGTTTGAACACAATTAATAAAGGAAAACGGCCTGAATAAATTCTCAGGCCGTTTTCCTTTGTTATTTCTGGGGTTTCTTGGTGTACTCTTTGGATAAATCTTCAAAGAAATTATGTTCTAACACCTGCGAGATTCTCCAGAGTAGTTTCGTGCTGATATCTTTCCTGCTGAAGATATTATAGACATTCGTTCTTTCACAAGGGATTTCCCTTGACAACTGGGTCACACTCATCCCTTTTTTCTTCATCACTTCCCTAATGCTCCGTCCGATATTCATACTAATAAAATTAATTGTTATTTGTTATTATCATTTTTCGTTTGCAAAAATAATACTTTCATCTCAATAATCCAAATGTTTTCTTGAAAAAAAAGATTAAAATGTTGGGAATTAAGGGATTTTAGTGTAACTTTGCGCACTAAATAAACTCACAACTTATGAAACATCAACTGAGAAGTGCCGTTTGCACGGAAGGAAGGAGAATGGCTGGTGCCCGTGCTTTATGGGTGGCCACAGGTATGAAACAGGAACAGTTTGGCAAGCCGATCATCGCTGTCGTCAACTCGTTCACCCAGTTTGTGCCTGGGCATACGCATCTGCATGAAATTGGTCAGATTGTCAAGGCTGAGATTGAGAAGATGGGCTGTTTTGCCGCCGAGTTCAATACCATTGCCATCGATGACGGTATTGCCATGGGGCATGATGGTATGCTTTATAGTCTTCCGAGTCGCGATATCATTGCCGACTCTGTGGAATATATGGTGAATGCCCATAAGGCTGATGCAATGATCTGTATCTCTAACTGTGATAAGGTGACGCCGGGTATGCTGATGGCTTCTATGCGTCTGAATATTCCTACGGTGTTCTGTTCAGGTGGCCCGATGGAGGCTGGCAGATGGCGTGGCGAGAATGCCGACCTGATTACGGCGATGGTAAAAGGGGCTGATCCTTCGGTAACAGACGAGGAGATGAAGGAGATAGAGGCCTGTGCCTGTCCGGGGTGCGGCTCGTGCTCTGGTATGTTCACAGCCAACTCGATGAACTCACTGACGGAGGCTATCGGCCTTTCGCTGCCTGGCAATGGAACCATCCTGGCTACACATACCAATAGGGTAGAGTTGTTCAAGGCTGCTGCCCGTCAGGTGGTGAAAAATGCTTTCGCTTATTATGAGGATGGCGATGAGCGTGTCTTGCCTCGCAGCATTGCCACTCGTAAGGCCTTTATGAATGCGATGTCGCTGGATATTGCGATGGGTGGCAGTACGAATACGGTGCTCCATCTGTTGGCTGTGGCTCAGGAGGCTGGCGCCGACTTCACGATGAAGGACATTGACGCGCTGAGCCGTAAGGTGCCTTGTCTCTGCAAACTGGCTCCCAACACGCAGAAGTACAGCGTGCAGGAGTGTGGTCGTGCAGGTGGTATCCTGGGCATACTGAATGAATTGAATAAGGGAGGTCTTGTTGATGGCTCTGCCATCCGTGTGGATGGCATGACGCTGGGCGAGGCAATAAAGAAATATGATATCACCGGTCATTCTGGTGATTCTGGATTCTCCGATATTTACTACAGCGCTCCAGGCAATCGCTTCTCTACGAAGATGGGCTCCCAGTCAGAACGCTGGCCTTCGCTTGACACCGATCGAGCCAATGGCTGTATCCGTGACCTTGAACATGCCTATACCAAGGATGGTGGTTTGGCCGTGCTATTCGGCAATATCGCCCAGGATGGCTGCGTGGTCAAGACCGCTGGTGTCGATGAGTCCCTGTGGCATTTCGAAGGCCCGGCCGTCGTGTTCGACTCTCAGGAGGATGCCTGTGAGGGGATTCTTGGCGGCAAGGTGAAGAGTGGCGACTGTGTGGTGATCACCCACGAGGGTCCCAAGGGCGGGCCAGGTATGCAGGAGATGCTCTATCCTACATCTTATATCAAGAGTATGCATCTGGGCAAGGCATGCGCCCTGATTACAGACGGTCGTTTCTCTGGTGGTACATCAGGTCTCTCCATCGGACATATCTCTCCCGAGGCTGCCAATGGCGGCAACATCGGAAAGATCAAGGATGGCGACATCATCGTGATTGATATTCCCTCGCGTAGTATCAGCGTGAAACTCTCTGATGAAGAACTGGCAGCCCGCTCACAACAGCCATTGAAGCGTAATCGCGTGATATCTAAGGCTCTGCGAGCCTATGCCCAGAGCGTATCTTCGGCAGATAAGGGCGGAATTAGGATTATAGACTAGGTAATTCTAGGCATTCCTGGGCGTTCCTAGGCTATCCTAGGGTTATCCTAGGGATGCCTATCAAAGATAAAGAAAATGAAAGATAAGATTACAGGCTCGAAGGCACTGATGCGTGCCTTGCAGGCAGAGGGGGTAACCACCATTTTTGGCTATCCCGGCGGCTCTATTATGCCCGTCTACGATGCACTCTTCGACTATACACGAGGCGAGAAGAAATGTTTCGACCATATTCTGGTGCGTCACGAACAGGGTGCCACCCATGCCGCTGAAGGCTATGCCAGAGTGTCGGGCAAGGTGGGAGTGGCCTTGGTCACCAGTGGCCCTGGTGTGACAAACACCCTGACGGGTATTGCTGATGCCATGTTGGATTCTACGCCGATAGTTGTCATAGCAGGCCAGGTGCCTATCTCTGCCTTGGGTACGGATGCCTTTCAGGAAGTAGACCTTGTAGGCGTATCGCAGCCAATATCCAAATGGAGTTACCAGATTCGCCATGCTGAGGATGTGGCGTGGGCCGTGAGCCGTGCCTTCTATATCGCACGGACAGGTCGTCCAGGCCCGGTGGTGCTCGACTTTGCTAAGAATGCCCAGGTTGAGGAGATAGATTATAATCCGCAGAAAGTGGATTTCATCCGTTCTTACGTGCCTTATCCCAAACTCGAGAAGGAGGCTGTACGTCAGGCTGCTGAACTGATCAACAGTGCCAAGAAGCCTCTGGCACTTGTAGGACAGGGCGTGGAACTGGGTAATGCCCAGAGCGAACTGAGGGCCTTCCTTGAAAAGGCCGATATCCCTGCCGGGCGCACGATGCTGGGGCTTTCCGCCTTGCCGTCGAATCATCCGCTCAATGTGGGTATGCTGGGAATGCACGGTAACTATGCCGTGAATCTGAAGGAACAGGAGTGCGACGTGCTCATTGCCATCGGTATGCGTTTCAGTGACAGGGTGACGGGTAATCTGAAGACCTATGCCAAGCAGGCGAAGGTTATCCATCTTGACATTGACCGCAGTGAGATTGATAAGAATGTGAAGACCGATGTGGCTGTGGTGGCTGATTGTAAGGAGTCGTTGCCTGCCATCACGGCTCTGTTGAATAAGAATAACCATCAGGCGTGGCGCGATTCGTTCAAGCCGCTTGATGAGATGGAACGAACGAAGGTCATCGAGCCCGCCATCCATCCCAAGGAGGGACCGCTGCTGATGGGTGAGGTGGTCAATGCTGTGGCAGAACAGGCGCCCGATGATGCCGTCCTCGTGACGGATGTGGGTCAGAACCAACTCTTTGCCACCCGTTACTTCAAATACCATCATAAGCGCAGCATCTGCACCAGTGGCGGTCTTGGTACGATGGGCTATGGTATGCCTGCAGCCATCGGTGCCACCTTTGCGGCTCGCGAGCGCACCGTCTGTTGCTTTATGGGCGACGGTGGATTCCAGATGTGTATCGAGGAACTCGGTACGATTATGGAGCAGAAGGCCCCCGTCAAGATGATTGTGATGAACAACCATTACTTGGGCAATGTGCGTCAGTGGCAGGATATGTTCTGGATGCGTCGCAAGTCGTTCACCAAGATGATGAATCCTGATTACGCCCTTATCGCGCAGGGCTATGGCATTCCTTATCTGGCCGTTACCGACCGTAAGGATTTGGCAGGCTCCATCAAGGAGATGCTTACCACTGGCGGGCCGTTTATCCTCGAATGTGCGATCCTTGAGGAGGATAATGTGCTGCCAATGACGCCTCCGGGTATGGATGTGGATAAAATGATGTTGGAGATTTAAGGTATGAAAAAGGAAGAAAGAAAACTCTACACCTTATTGGTCTATTCTGAGAATGTGGCCGGTATTCTGAATCAGGTGACGGCTGTGTTCACCCGTCGTCAGGTGAATATCGAGAGTCTGAACGTGTCGGCATCGAGTATTCCCGGGGTGCATAAGTATACCATCACCGCCTGGAGCAGCGATGAGGATGAGATAGTAAAGATAGTCCGTCAGATAGAGAAGAAGATCGACGTGGTGAAGGCCAACTATTTCACTGACGACGAATTGTTTATCCGTGAGTCTGGGTTGTATAAACTGGCCACGGACAAGGTGTTGGAGAATCCTGAGATATCCCGGACGATCCGGCGCTTCGACGCGCATATCATCGAGGTGAATCCCACCTATACCATCGTGATGAAGCACGGCATCACGGAGGATATTATCTCGCTGTTCCGTGCGCTTGATGCCTTTGGCTGCGTGCTGCAGTACACTCGCTCGGGTCGCATCGCCGTGACCCGTGGCATGCAGGAGCAGGTCAGTGCATTCTTGGAGGAGAGGGAAAATGGATAAAGTGGGCGTCTATTCTTTTATGGCCGAGCCGTTCCACTGCGACTTCTCGCAGCGGCTCTTCATGGGGCACATGGGCAATCACATGCTCAATGCTGCCGACTTCCATTCTTCGGCCCGTGGCTTCGGCATGAAGTATCTGCTGACCATCCAGCGTTCGTGGGTGCTCTCGCGCCTGGCCATCGAGATGGAGGAGATGCCGCAGATGTACACAAAGTTTAATGTGGAGACTTGGGTGGAGTCGGCCATGCGCTATTTCACCAGTCGTAACTTCCGCGTGGTGGGCGAGGATGGCAAGTTTTATGGCTATGGCCGTAGTATCTGGGCGATGATCGACACGGAGAGCCGCCAGCCCACGGATATCTTCAGCATCGACAACGGTGCCATCAACAACTGGATTGTGAAGGACAAGGAATGTCCCATCGACAAGGGGGGACGGGTGAAGATGACGGACGAGGCGGCGTTTGTGCGCACCATCGACACGCAGTACAACGATGTCGATATCAACGGCCATATCAACTCCGTGAAATATATCGAGCACGTGCTCGACCTCTGGCCGCTCGACTGGTACGGGGAGCACCGGATCCGCCGCTTTGAGATTGCCTACGTGGCTGAGGCTCACGCCGGCGACAAACTCTCTTTCTACAAGGAGCCTGCCGAAGAGCCCGATGCCTTCAACATCCGCATCGTAAAAACCTCGCCTGATTCGGAAGAGCCCGTCGAAGCTTGCCGTAGTAAAGTCGTGTTCAAATAATACTATCTCTCCACGAGTTTGTAGATATGCCCTGACGTCTTGCGGTCGGTCTCGAAATCGAACTGCTGGTCGCTCAGGGCACGCCCTAGTTTCTGATAGGATGTCTTGGGGTCATAGTTGGAATAGCGGCCTTTCAACTGTTCGTGAATTTCCGGCAGCGTCCACCATCTGCCCTCGCCAGCCTTAGGCTTGCAGAATGTCTCGCCAATCATCTCCACCAGATCGTTCAAACGCTGATAAGGCTCATTTTCCTTGATGAGTGTGGCTATCTCCTTGTCATTCAGCCAGAAACGCTCACCCGAATTGAACAGGTGAAGCACCTGGGCGAAGAGTTGGGCGTGATAGAGGTTGTCCTCGAAGTCGATATTCTGGCCTGGGGTGATACCCACACAGACGAAACGCCTGCTACCTGTAGGATCCACCAATGGCTTCTGCTGGTTGGTGGTGCCGATGAAAGAGGTGTAACGCCTGAACTGCTTGATGGTCTTGCCGTAGGGCGGACGGAATTTCACCTCTGCCGACGACAACAGGTATTTCAGCACGATCTGCTGCGACGAGGTGGTCTTGTCGAATTCGTCGATATTGATCATCGCAAACATTGTGAGGGCGATATTCAGGTCGAACTCGTTCTTGAAGTTAATCTTGTCGTTGTAGTAGTCTCGCAGTTCCGGTGGCAAGATGATCTTGCAGAAACGGGTCTTTCCGCAGCCCTGACGACCAATCAGCAATGGTGTCAACGCATTGCCTGTCAACTGCTTATCGCTCTCGCGCCACTGCGCTACCATACCGATGAGCCACATTCTGAGGTACTTCTCCCAATGGGGCTGCGAGGTTGGCACGCGTGCTGCGAGTTCCTTGATATAGTCGTGCCCATTCCACTTGGGCAGATTGTCGAGCCACGTGTTCACTGGGTCGTACTGCTCAATGCGTGTCGAGTCGATGAAACGGTTCACATCCCTGTCCCACGATTTCAGCCCCAGTTCCGTTGCGCGAATAGTCATATCGTTGCGCACCTCCTCTGTCAGGGGCTTAAACCGCTGGTCATTAGAGTATTTCTCGCGATACTCGGCCACACCCGTCATCAGGTTCTTGCGCATATCAAAGTTCTCGTTGAGGAAGATTTCCGTTTTCATCATCTGCAAGGTGTCGTTGGGGATGCTTTGCAAAGGCTTGATCTTGTGCTTCTTCAAATAGTCCTCCTGCAAACTGACGGCATAGACAATCTCGAAGGTCTTCTTCAACAGCAGTTTGTCGGTATTCAGCACAGGGTGCTCCATCGTCATGCCCTGCGCGTAGGCCAAGGGGATGCCCTGGTTCAGACAGAGCGTCGCTATCTGCATCAGCAGTGTCTCCAAACGGTCCTCGTCGGGTAGTTCGAAATAATGGCCCAAGACGGTGCCCACGATGAACTCCCATTCCAGACGGTAGGTGCGCTTGATGGTGCGTCCAGGCATCAGTTGGTCACTCTCGCGTGAGATGCTTACCGGCTGAGGTTCATTGTGTTTCTCCGTGTCGGCATAGAACGGACGTGCCTCCGGATTAAAGCCCATCTCAGGGTCGGCGCTGAAATAGATGATCCTGTCCAAACGAGGCTCCAAGTACTCGATATCAAACCCAAACTGGTTCATATACGCCCGCCTCGCCGTCTGATATAAATTAAGGTGGAACAGGCGGATCTCACTTTCATCCTTTGGCAAACCTCCTCCAAACAACTCGCCCTTACACACAATCTTCACGCTCTTCCCTGATGCTCCCAGAAAACACAGCAGCGTCTCTGGCATTTTCTTCGCTGCGTCTCTCACTTCCACAGCCTTCTCGTAAGTGGGCAGATTGTTCACCTCTACCACCGCCAATCCATTATACCCCAGTACGCGACGCTCGTTCTTATACCTGTCGAGTTCCTGCGCAAAACAGATGCGTTCCAGTTTGATACCGCCTTCCCAGTTGGTCTGTATCTCTCCGTCCGCCTGCCGTTCCTTGTTCATCAGATGATACACCTCTCTCAGATAGGTCACATTATGCTTGCGCCAACCACTTTGGATGGCATACGCCACCTCTTCCAGCGTGTAACGGGTAATGATTTCTTTCTTTGCTCTTGTCTTAATCAGTGAAATTTTCATATCTTTGTTTTTTAATGGTTCAAATTGGAGTGCAAAGGTACAAAATTCTTGTGGATTAATCAAATATTTTTTATTAAAAACATTATTGACTTAATGACATATGACATAATCTTTCTTTTATCTATTTGATAATAAGTATATTGTATTGAGAGTGCCTCTGCTCTTAATGACATAAAAATGACATAGAAACGACATGATAATGCCATATTAACTGCTCATACGTGTTTTCGCAACTTTTATACAGGCCTCTTGCAAGTTTTTAGACGAACACTATCTTCTAAATTCTCTAGAGAATCAAATGCTCATCCCTAAGGGTAGCAATTGCTAAGTCCCGTCTAACGTTTCAATTCTCTAGAGAATTCATTAACTAACCCAAGGTTAAAATCTTGCAAAGCCCCATTATCATTTCTGCAACCTAACGTACTAGCCATTAACATCCATCGCTTTCATCATCGTTACTCTGTATTCAGACTTATGTCAAATCCATGTCATTAATATGTCATTTCTATGTCATTAACTATAATTTATAAATGTTTTATATAAAATAATATACACCTCATTTTATGTCATATGTCATTAATATCCAACTTATGCAATTTTTGAAATTCATTATTTGAAGTTGTTATTCCTAAAAATCATCTGACTGATTCTGAGAAAAAGAGTAGATCCGTAAGTTTTCTACCTGTTTTTTTTGTGGATTCGAAAATATTGTTTATCTTTGTACCTGGCTAAGCCAGTTCTTTCTAGGATAGGACGGGTCGGACATGAAGGAATCCAGAGGCCGACGATGCCGTTTGGTTGACAGGCTAAAGGGAAAAGGCGTTTACGGACGTTATCATTCTGTGCTAAAAATGTATAAACGTATTCAATTGTATAAAAATGAAAAAAGTATTTCTTTCTTTGATTGTTGCGATGGTTTCAACGATAAGTATGAGTGCTCAGCAGATTGCTGTGGTAAAAGGTGATGTCACAAAAGTGTATACTACCCTAAAGGATGCCATTGAGGGAGCCGATGATGGCAGTGTGGTTTATCTGCCTGGAGGCGGATTCCCAATTGCTGACGATATTAAGATTACAAAGAAGTTGACTATTATCGGTATCAGCCATACTGCGAGTTCCGATAATGTTGATGGAAGAACTGCCATTAGTGGTAACCTTTTTTTCGATGAGGGTAGCAGTGGCAGTGCTTTGATGGGATGCTATGTTTCTGGAAATGTAAACATCGGGTCAGAAACGTCTCCTGTGAATGATATTCTTCTTCGCTACAACAACCTGAATTCAATTCAAGTGAGTAATACAGCATGCAGGGGCATTGAAGTCAATCAGAATTATATCAGGAATACTTCGGATTTTGGCAAATCAAATGCAATGATAACCAACAATATCATACACTCAATAATAAATCTTGATGGGGGTCAAATCTCGAACAATGTTATTACATCTCTTACGTCGCTAAAGAAAGGAAATTCTACCTATCATTATTTTATTACCGCAGTTAACTCCGTAATTATTTATAATGTAATGTTGGCTAATAAGATAGGTCAAGGGTGGGATTATGTTGACTATTATGGCACCGCTGACGTAACAAACTGTGAAATCAGGGGCAATATGCTTGGCTATCAGAATTGGGGGGAAGAATGTGTAATACTCAAGACTGCTTGGAATGATGTTTTCAAAAGTCATAAGGGGGTAAGCCCTGAATCTGATTATCATTTTAAAGATAACTACAAAGATTACGAAAGCAAATATCTTTATGGTGGTACAGGTTTCAAAGAAGAAGCGCTGCCTCCTGTACCTTATATTCAATCTTACGAGATAGACGAGCAGACGGACGCTGAAGGAAAATTGAACATAAGAATCAACGTAAAGGCTGTGACAGAGTAAATAACTTGAAGATTTCTTTGTGGATTCGAAAAGATTGGTTATCTTTGTATTTTACAAAACAAGTATAAATATGAAAAAAGTATTTCTTTCTTTGATTGTTGCTATGGTTGCAACGATAAGTTTGAGTGCACAGCAGATTGCTGTAGTAAAAGGTGATGTCACAAAAGTGTATAACACCTTAAAGGATGCCATTGAAGGAGCCGAGGATGGCAGCGTCGTTTATCTGCCTGGAGGCACATTCTCTATTGCTGACGATGTAAAGATAACAAAGAAACTAACGATTATTGGTATCTCTCATAAAGTTAATTCTGACAATGCAGACGGAAGTACTACTATCAATGGCAATTTGTTTTTTAATAATGGTAGTAGCGGTAGTGCAATTATGGGCTGCTATGTTACTAAAAATATAAATATAGGAGATACTGATGCAATGGTAGATAAAATATTAATTAAGCATTGTAATATTAATTCTGTCCAGGTTAAGAATGCTAGTTGCAAAGATACAGAGGTTAATCAAAGTTATTTGCGCGGAACATCTAATTTCAGTAACGCAAATTGTATAATAACAAATAGTATCCTCCATTCACTTATAAATATTATCTCAGGGTACATCAACCACAATGTGATAGTTTCCAATTGTGAGGTATTAAGAGCAGGTTTTACTAATAACTATTATGATAATTTTGCATTTGCGGATGTTAGCGGTTCCAACATAATTAATAATTTTATTCTTAATGGTCAACAAATGTGCCGTGGAAATAACAATGTCGTTTCCAATAACTGCCGGGGAACAAGTTCATGGGGTGATGAATCAATTGTCTTAGATGCAAATATGTCATGGAAGGATGTTTTTGTTTTTCCAGATGGTATTAAAACGGCTTCTGACTATAGTTTGAAGGGTACATGGGGTAAAAATGCTGCTACCGATGGAACAGATATTGGCATTTTTGGTGGAACTGGCTTTAATAAGGGAGCACTGCCTCCTGTACCTTATATTCAATCTTACGAGATAGACGAGCAGACCGATGCTGAAGGAAAGTTAAACATAAGAATCAATGTAAAGGCTGTGACAGAGTAAATAATTGGAAAGTATGAAGAAAGGTTTTATTTTTAGGATTGTTCTGTTTTTGTTTTGTTTTCTGCCATGTCCATCATTGGCCCAAGGAATAATGCAGTCTGAGTACTGGTTCGACGGAGATGTTGAGAAAAAAGTAGTAAACAAGATGAACGGCAACGAGACGTATGAGATTGTCTCAAAAATTCCGACGGCACAGTTAGACGATGGGCTCCATCAGTTTAACTTTCGCGTTATGCAGTCGGACGGTATGTATTCCCCCGTGCTTACGAGATCATTCTTCAAGATGTCAGGCAAAATGAATCTTCTGGAGTATTGGTTTGATGGCGATAATTCAAATGTGCGTTATATTTATGGCAAGATTACAGATGGAAACACGGTGTTTCAGGAGCAAATAGACTTGAGTGACGTGTCTGAAGGCGTGCATCGTCTCTATTATCGTGGTATCAGTGTCGATGGTGTATCCTCAACGGCCATATCCTCAACTCCCATTATGGTGAAGCCCCGTAATAACTTTGACCCTAATCAACAGAAGGTGGTGAGTTATAGTGTGGCGGTGGATGATGAAGAACCTATGAATTATACAATATTGGATCCCCAAAACGATATAACACAGAAAGTTACCTATGATGCACGTCATTTGAAGGAGGGCTATCATTCAGTATATTTCCATTTCTGGAATTCGGCAGGAGCAGGTGTAGCCATGCGTAAGACGTTTAAAGTGGCAAAAGAAACTACACCATTGATAGATATCTCTGCTACGGAGAAAGACGGGATTGTGGAACTGAAGATGAACTCCGTTCCCAATGATATTAGTTATATAATCGAGCGTACAGACGCAAATGGAGCCATACAGACCATCACTCCCCAGTCGAAGGCATATCCTACCGAGATATCCTATACAGATAAACCTGGAAACGGCTCGTTTACTTACATTGGAAAGGCAAAATATAAAGACTTTGCCGGCATGGAGCACGAGATATCGTCTAAAGAAGTTCAAGTCGTAATAGAAAAGGCTAGTAACGATAAGACAGGCTTTGGATATATTATTGGTGAGCTACAGCATGATGGAACGGGTAGAATCGTCACATTCTCAGACGGTGTGAGTGTCAAGGTGGATGACAGGAATAACCTCTTTATGAGAGAAATGATTCCTGTAGGAACACAACTGACCATGAATGTGTCAAACGACACCCAATACACATATGAGGAACAGACGGTTACTATAAATATAGGCGTGAACAAAGTCAGTATGGCAGGAACAGTCATAGAAGGGGCTCAACCAGAGGTTTCTGCTTACGATATTGCCTTTGATTCGAAGGTGTCCTGGGAGCCTCAGAAATATTTCAAATTCAAAGTTGCCAATATACTTTCGAGACCCTGGACTGGCGTTGTGCGTATTACTGCTATTAGTAAGAGCCAGGTTGAACAATATGAGCAAGATGTGGAAGATGCACTAACCTTGGCAGGTAGTAATGCATCGCTTGTGGAAAGCAATTCCCATGTTTTGATGTCAGAACAGTTTACGCTTCAAGCCCAGGGGCCAGACAGAATTAAGGAATTGTTTATGATGTGGGGCGATTTCTTGCAGCCAAGTAGAACAGAGGATTATTCTTTCTATTTTGAGTCTATAGAATACCATGATGGGGTGTTTCCTCTGAAGCCCGTCGTAAAGAAATTAGCCCTGCATGACCTTTATTCAGCATTTGATGACCTCAGCGGCGTCAGTAATCCAATTACTCTTAAGATTGAGAAATGCAACTCCAGTGCGTTGGATGCAGAAATGCTGGCCGATATGCTCATTGCGCTTTGCACTAAAGTGAAGGCGCTTGATAGTAAAGTTGGTAAGGTAGCAGATGTTACTAAAGTTGGTGTGTTTTCTATAAGTGGTGGGATGCTGGGCGATGGACTCTCTAAGTTGAATTACGATGAGTTAAAGGAAAGAATAGGAAAGGCTGTCAAGTCAGAGGGCGGTATTTCAGGAGATGAGGCTCTGTCTCGTCTATATAGTGATTATGACATTGATATGGTTGTTGCTAATTCCATGCTCAAACAATTCCGGAGCAATGTAGCATGGAAGGCGGCTAAGGATGTTGGCAAATACTGGAAGAAGGCTGAAGAGGTGATGGACTATATCAACACTTATGAAGATTGGGATGATATGGACAATTACAATCGTTTTTTCAAAGGGTCTAAGGCTTTACTGAAATTAGCGGAAGTAGTGGGAAAGGATAACCCCTATTACATAATCCTCAAGACTTATTTGGATATTGCCGAAGTCACAGTGAAAAAAGGCTTGGAGATTGCAGCAGAAATTGATGATTATTATTTGGCTACTAAGTTACTAAACAATAGGCCGTTAAGTGAAACCGATGGAAAGCGATTTAATTCGACAATTGACTTCAAAATAAAGATACAACAAAGAAATCTCGGCTTTTGGTGGAAAGATATAGATTTCTCCAAACAGTCCTGGTTGTTAAGTGAAATAGATAGCGTTCTTGTAAAAGCTAATAATGGCCTTACATATAATGCCACGACCTACTACAATATGGTAGGCGTGGAGGATGGCATCTGTCTTAAATTGAAACCAAACCCAGCAATAGGGATGTATATAGACAATTCACAAAATCATCAAGACAATTTGTGGGAAGGGAAACCTTTGGATAAATTTTGGATGGAGATCTATTGGGAAAATGGAAGAACAACTATGATTCCGTTGATAAAAGGCAATGGCATAGAGCGTATTATTGATGGAGGACAGAGTCAAGATGCTCATGAGAGGTTCGTAGTGACACTTCATTCTGAAAGTGGATTAGTACATTTGGGAGATATTATTCATTTAGCCGACAATTAGAGATGAAAAAAATAGTTATATATACTGTGTTATTCTTAACGACCAACACTTGTCTAGCACAGAAGATAACATTTGCGTCTGGTCTTATCGAGGAACGGGTAAAAGATATTCTTGACCTCAGCGAAGGAGAAGATGTAATGCAGATTCATGTCGACACCATGAGTGTTGTAGACTTGTCTGGTTTGGCACTGGAAGATTTGAACGATATCTTGTGGTTTAAGAATGTGAGGGAATTGGATCTTAGTTATAATAACATTACAGATATTGCACCGTTGAGACTAATAGATTCTTTGCATATGCTTAATTTGTCAGGTAACCAACTTGACAACATAGACCAGTTGCTCTTTTCCCGCTCGGACAGCATAAATGTGAATGTGACAAATAATTACATCTTTGATTTTAGTAGTTTTTTCAGACCATCCCATTGTCTATTTACACTAACGGGTATGGGCCAGCAGTTGGTGAGGGATGCACCTTCCTTTATTATTTCTGAATTCTATTCAAGTGCTGATGAAAAAGGCTGTGTAGTAGAGTACAGGGGCTATTCTAACATTGCCAAATCTTTCTTTGTACAATGTGGAACCGAAAAAAGCCCTATAACCTTAAATGGAGAATCGCAGACTATAGCCGTTCCCGGCAATCCCAAGACCACTTCAATGGTATGTCTCACATATGGTGAGCAGAGCGTGACGACCTATGTGGTGCCGTCTGTCGACTACTCTGTAGATGCAGGAAAGACTATTATTTTGGAAACAGGCCTGCCTGAAGATTACCGTCTGTCCTATGCTTACGCCATAAAAGGCACGGTGGAGATAGAGGGTACCACGATGAAGTACACGGCTCCAGAAACGGCAGTAAGCGATATCATCCATTTCACTTATTATGAAGGACAAGTTCTTAAAGGCTCTTCCTATTTCTATATAAACAGGAGTGATGTCAATGGCGACGGCTACGTGGATGTCAAGGACATCGTGGAGATTGTTAACGCTATCGCAGGAAAGCCTTTGTCTGAGAAATATAATGAAAATGCTGCCGACGTGAATAAAGATGGCAAGATTGACATAGCAGACATCATCATGCTGGCAAAAAGTCTGATAACGGAATAATACATCACAGAAAAATGCAAACTTTTGGGCTAAATGTAGACATTTTTGTGAGATTTAGCCCAAAAGATTTTGCTCCCGCTGTGCCTTAGTCATCGTTGGCAGCCAGGGGGCCGGTCTTGGTGAAGAGGTTCAGGTCGATGCAGTTGCCCATCGTCTCGTAGCCCTGTGCATTCAGGTGCAGCCAGTCGTTCTCGAAGAGGAACTGCCGCTGCATGGCCTCCCTGTCCTGCGGATTGCCGACGGCCTGGTCGAAGTCGATCACGCCGTCCAGCATCTTCGTCGTGCGTATCCACTCGTTCAGCCTCTGGCGCCCCTTCTCGTGGTGGTCCGAGTAGTAGTTGTTGCCCTTGAAGGGTGTGATCGTGGCGCCGAACACTCTGATGCCTTTCTGGTGAGCCTCGCGGATGATCTGTTTGTATACATCGATGATGCGCTGTGCCGTCTGTTCGCCGTTGCGGGCATAGCCCAGGTCGTTGACAGCCTCGAAGAGGATGATCCACTTCACGCCCTCCTGCCCGAACAGGTCACGCTCATAGCGGTTGACGGCCGCCGGGCCCAGTCCTCCGCCAAGCACGCAGTTGCCGCCGATGCCCATATTGAGCACACCCACCTGGCGCGTCGCCTTGCTGCCCGACAGGCGGCGCGAGAGCACGTCGGCCCAGCGGTTCTGCTGATTGGTGGTGGAGCCTCGTCCGTCAGTGATGGAGTTGCCTAAGATGGCCACAGCCCCTGCCTTTTTGGGGGCCTCAACCTCCAATGCCAGTATATTGTACCAGTGGTCTGTCTTGACGGCATCCGTGAAGTCTGTCGTATTTCCCGCTTTCAGATACGAGGTGGTTCGTGAACCGGGATGTCCGCTCACGCTGGTTGATGAGGCGCCGTAATGGATGGTGATGGCCACGTTCTCGCGAGGGCCGATCTTGAAGTTGACGGGATCGGATACGACCTTTCCGCCGGCAGGGATCTCTACCGATGCCTTGCCGTCGAACGTCAGGCTCACCGTCGACTTCTCATCGATCTCATTACTACTGCCTGCCGTCTTGGCGATGGCCAGTTCCACGGCCCTGATCTCTGTGGCTTCCTGGCTGAACTCATTGGTGAGTTTCAGGCGCACCTTCTTGCCGCCTATCGACACCTGCACGATCTGGCGCAAGGAGTTGTTCGCCAGTCCTGGCGACGGGGGATTGTTGTGCCTCTCTACGAGTTGCGGGGCAGTACCCCATGTGCCTACCCAGTGGCCTTTGGCCAGAGCCATGCCTGCCGTGAGCAGGCAGATGAGCATAAGAGCGATCCGTTTCTTCATTTTGTGCTATTATTGATGATTGACGCCACAAAATTACGAATAATTGTTGATAAATAAATAAGGTATAGGGTAAAAATCCAAATAAATTTGGTTTTTCACTCATTTATTCGTAATTTTGCAGCCAATATGAAAGAAGTGATTGTCAAAGACAGTAGGCTGCAACAGGCTGCCGGTGAGGGGATGGATGCCTTCGTGCAGGTGTTCGTGGATGCCATTCGTGAGGCTATCGGCGGTGAACTGACGGCCGAGACGATGGCAGAGTTGAATGCCGACCAGATTACTCTGCTGGCCTGGGACATGCTGCATGAGGAGGTGATGGACGGGGGATTTGTGCAACTGATCCATAACGGACTGGGCGAGTTTATCTTCAAGAACCCCTTCGCCAAAGCGTTGAAACTATGGGGGATGCGCGAGTTGTCAAAACTGATTTACGAGGGGCACACCCTCTGGCTGAAGCATCGCGAGGAAATCGAGAAGGACTGCACCGAGGATGAGTTTATGGCCCTCTTTGAGAAGTTCCCAGAGTTTGATGACCTCGATGATCAGTTCGTGGAGAACGAGGAGCAGTGGATGGACGACATTGCCCACTACATCGACGACCATTTGGATAGTTTCGCGAGAATACAAAGTTAAAACAAGGATTATACGGATGATAAGGATTGAGTCCATGAAATCCTTAAAATCCATGTTGAAAATAGAGAATAGTGAATAAAGAACAGGAACTGCTGAGGAAGAAGAGCCCAGTACAAATCAAGAATAAGAAGGCTTCGTTTGAATATTTCTTCATCGAGACCTTTACTGCCGGCATCGTGCTCACGGGGACGGAGATCAAGAGCATCCGTCTCGGCAAGGCGAGTCTGGTGGATACCTACTGCACCGTGATCAACGGCGAGTTGTGGGTCAAAGGGATGAATATCAGCCCATACTTCTACGGCTCGTACAACAATCACGAGATGAAGCGCGACCGTAAGTTGCTCCTGACGAGGCGGGAGATACGGCTGTTGGAGAGCGCCACGAAGCAGACGGGCTATACCATCGTGCCTATCCTCGTGTTTATCGACGACAAAGGGCGCGCCAAGATGGACATCGCCCTCTGCAAGGGTAAGAAGGAATACGACAAGCGTCAGACATTGAAGGAAAAGGAAGACCGCCGCGAGATGGACCGGGCGATAAAACATTATTGAACATTGAAGATTGAAGATTGAACATTGAAAAATAGGCTTAACGATGTAATCAGGGAGCGGGTGCTCGTGCTCGACGGGGCGATGGGAACGATGATTCAGACATACAACCTGTCTGAAGAGGACTTCCGTGGGGAGCGGTTCGGCGGCTTTCAGGGACAGATGAAGGGCAACAACGACGTGCTCAACCTGACCCGTCCTACTGTGATTGCCAATATCCACCGTCGCTATTTAGAGGCTGGGGCCGATATCATCGAGACCAACACTTTCAGTAGCCAGCACATCAGTGAGGCTGACTATCATTTAGAGGATGCAGCCCGGGAGATGGCACTTGAAGGGGCCAGGATTGCCCGCAGGGAGGCGGATCGATTTTCGACAGACGAAAAGCCGCGTTTTGTGGCAGGCTCCATCGGACCGACAAACAAGACCCTCTCGATGTCGCCTGATGTGAGTAATCCTGCGGCTCGTGAACTGACCTACGACGAGTTGCTCGACGCCTATATGGAGCAGGTGGATGCGCTCATAGAGGGTGGGGTGGATGCCCTGCTGATTGAGACTATCTTCGACTCGTTGAACGCCAAGTGCTGTATCGACGCTGCGATGCGGGTGATGCAGCAAAGGGGCACGGAACTGCCCATCATGCTCTCCGTCACCATCAGTGATCTGGCAGGACGAACACTCTCCGGACAGACCTTGGATGCTTTCCTCGCCAGCGTGAGTACTTATCCAATATTCTCCATCGGCCTGAACTGCTCGTTTGGCGCCACGCAGATGAAGCCCTACCTGCGGGAACTGGCCCGGAAGGCACCTTATTATATCAGTTGCTACCCGAATGCCGGACTGCCGAACGCCCTGGGGCTCTATGACGAAACAGCAGAGACGATGGCACCGAAGATGGCGGAACTCGTGGATGAGGGACTCGTGAATATCATCGGTGGCTGTTGCGGTACGACGGATGCGTTCATCAGGCTCTATCAGCCCTTGGTGGTGGGCAAAAAGCCCCATGTGCCTGCTCCAAAGTCAGAATCCATGTGGCTCTCGGGACTCGAACTCCTCGAAGTGTCGCCTCGGAACACTTCTCTTACCTCTCACCTCTCACCTCTCACCTCTTCTTTCACCAACGTCGGTGAGCGCTGTAATGTGGCAGGATCGCGGAAATTCCTGCGACTGATCAAGGAAAAGAACTACGACGAGGCTATCGCCATTGCTCGCAAACAGGTGGAGGACGGCGCCCTCGTGATAGATATCAATATGGATGACGGTCTGCTGGACGCCCAGGCAGAGATGACCACCTTCCTCAATATGATTGCAGCAGAGCCGGATATCGCCAAGGTGCCAGTGATGATTGACTCCTCTGACTGGGAAGTGATCAAGGCCGGCCTGAAATGCGTGCAGGGCAAGAGCATCATCAACTCTATCTCACTGAAAGAGGGTGAGACGAAGTTCGTGGAGCATGCTCAGGATGCCGTGCGCTATGGGGCAGCCGTCGTGGTGATGTGCTTCGACGAGGAGGGACAGGCTACAACCTATGAGCGTCGTATCGCCATTGCCCAACGGGCCTATAAGATACTGACCGAACGGGTGGGGATGAATCCATTGGATATCATCTTCGATCCCAATATCCTTGCCATTGCCACCGGCATGGAGGAGCATGATGCTTATGCTGCCGACTTCATCTGTGCGACGGAATGGATAAGGCAGAACCTGCCTGGTGCCCATGTCAGCGGTGGTGTGAGTAACCTGAGTTTCTCCTTCCGTGGGAACAACTATATCCGTGAGGCCATGCATGCCGTGTTCCTCTATCATGCCATACAGGCCGGAATGGACTTTGGTATTGTAAACCCTTCGACGAAAGTAACATACGAAGATATTCCGGAAGAACAACTGCAAGTCATCGAGGATGCCATTCTGTATCGCAGGAAGGATGCCTCAGAGCGACTGACTGCCTTGGCGGGGGATAACACAGCGGGGTCAGGAACCCTTGTGTCATTGCCAGTAGATACGGCAGATGACACAAGGGTTCCTGACCCCGCTGTGTCATCGGTCGAAGAACGCCTGGCGCAGGCTCTGATCAAGGGCAACGGCGAGCATTTAGAGACGGATCTGAAGGAGGCATTAGAAAAATATCCCCATGCGGTGGATATCATCGAGGGTCCGCTGATGGCAGGCATGAATACCGTCGGCAAGCGTTTTGGTGAAGGAAAGATGTTTCTGCCGCAGGTGGTGAAGACCGCCCGTACGATGAAACAGGCAGTGAGTATCCTCCAGCCCTATATCGAGGCAGACAAGAAGGAAGGTGGCAAGAGTGCAGGAAAGGTGCTGTTGGCGACAGTGAAGGGCGATGTCCACGACATCGGCAAGAATATCGTCAGTGTGGTGATGGCCTGCAACGGCTATGAAGTCATTGACATGGGGGTCATGGTGCCTGCCGAACAGATTGTTCGCAAGGCTCAGGAAGCGCATGTGGATATGATTGGACTGAGTGGTCTGATTACGCCGAGTCTCGAAGAGATGGTGAACGTCGCCACAGAACTGAAGAAGGCTGGCTTGCAGATACCGATTATGATTGGAGGGGCCACGACCAGTGAACTGCATGTCGCTCTGAAGATCGCACCTGTCTATGGCGGACCTGTGGTGTGGATGAAGGATGCCTCGCAGAATGCCATTGTGGCCGCCAAACTGATGACGGAGGAACAGACTGTGGAGCGTGAACTCGATGAGAAATACGAGCATTTGCGCGAAGCATACCAGCAGGAACAGCAACAACTGCTCTCCTTGGAGGAAGCCAGAAGAAACAAACCGAACTTATGGGAAAAATAAAACATATTATTTTCGATCTGGGTGGTGTCATCCTGACTCTGGATCCCAATCAGGCTGTCAGACGTTTTGAGGAAATAGGCGTGAAGGATGCCGCCCAGCGACTTGACAGTTATACACAGCACGGTCTTTTCGGCGACTTGGAGCACGGACTGATTACGGCGGAGGAGTTCAGGAAGAGTCTCTCAGAACTGGTAGGCCGCGAGGTGAGCCACAAGGAGTGCGCCTACGGATGGCAGGGTTATGCCCTTGAACTGCCGGAGCGGAACAAACATATCCTGAGGAAATTGCGTAGCGAGGGCTATCGGCTCGTCCTCCTCTCAAACACCAATCCCTATATGATGGAGTGGGTGAGTAGTCCTGACTTTGATGGGGAGGGACATCCCGTGGAGGACTATATGGATGCCTGTTATCTGAGTTACAAACTGAAACTGATGAAGCCCGATGTGGCATTCTTCCGGAAAGTGCTGGAGGCAGAGCAGATATCACCTGATGAGACCCTTTTCCTCGACGACGGACCACGTAATGTGGAAGCGGCTGCCAGTCTGGGTATCCATACCATGCAGCCCATCAACGGTGAGGACTGGACAAAAGAGATTTACGATTATCTAAATAAAGAATAAGATGAGAAAGACCATATTGGTTTTGTTGGCCTTATTGCTGACAGTTGCGGCAGAAGCCCAGAAACGGGAGATGCGCGGGGCGTGGATCCAGTGCGTGAACGGACAGTTCCAGGGCATGGGGAAGGAGAAGATGCAGCAGACACTGACCTATCAACTCGACGAGTTGCAGAAGGACGGCGTGAATACGATCATCTTCCAGGTGCGGCCGGAGTGTGATGCCCTCTATGAGAGTAAACTGGAACCCTGGAGCCGTTTTCTGACAGGCAAACAAGGGCAGGCTCCGAGTCCCTATTGGGATCCCTTGCAGTGGATGATTGAACAGTGCCACAAGCGTGGTATGGAACTTCACGCATGGATTAATCCATATAGGGCTAAGACGAAGACAACCAAGCAGTTGTCATCGAACCATATCGCTGTGCGTAAACCCATGAACTGCTTTTCGTATGACGACCTCTTTATCCTCAATCCCGGTATTGCCGAGAACCGTGATTTTATCTGTGAGGTGGCGAAGGATATTGTCAGTCGCTATGATGTGGATGGTATTCACATGGATGACTATTTCTATCCCTATCCCGTGAAGGGCGAGACGATACCCGACCAAGAACAGTTCCGGCAGTTTAACAATGGTATCAAGGATATCAACGATTGGCGTAGATACAATGTGAACCTTTTTATCGAGCAGTTCTATAAAACTGTCCACGAGACCAAGCCCTGGGTGAAAGTGGGTATCTCGCCGTTTGGCATCTATCGTAATAAGAAGAGTTCACCGATAGGCAGTGAGACCAACGGTACGCAGAACTATGACGACCTCTATGCCGACATCCTTTTGTGGGTGAACAATGGCTGGCTCGACTATAACGTGCCACAGATTTACTGGGAGATTGGTAATAAAGCCGCCGACTATGAGACACTCATCAAATGGTGGAGTCAGCATGCTTCTGGTCGTCCTTTGATTATCGGTGAAGATGTGGAGCGGACCGTGAAATATTCGGATCCGCAGAATGCCAACAGTCATCAGTTACCAGCCAAGATGCGCCTGCATCGTCAGTTGCCTGCCGTGAAAGGTACGGTACTTTGGTATGCCAAGGCCGCCGTTGATAATGTCGGTAACTATGGCACAGCCCTCAGGAACAATTACTGGCGCTATCCCGCCTTGCAGCCTTCGATGCCGTTTATCAGCGACAAGGCCCCGAAGAAGGTGAGCAAAGTAAAGCCTATCTGGACAAGTGATGGCTATGTGCTGTTTTGGACGGCTCCAAAGGGAAAGAACTGGCAGGATGAGGCCGTGAAGTATGTCGTCTATCGCTTTGCCGCCAATGAGAAAGTCGATATCAATGACCCATCGAAGATTGTTGCCGTTACTGCTGCGACCTACTGTAAGTTGCCATATAATGACGGCAAACAGAAATATACGTATGTGGTGAGTGCGCTCAACCGTTTGCAGAACGAAAGTAAAGTTGTCAAAAAGAAGATCAAATTATGAGAAAGGTGTCTTTGGGAGTCCTGGTACTGGTTGTGCTAGTACTTGGTGCATGCAGGAATAACCGTCTGTCTCCAGAACAGATGCAGCATAAACTCGATAGTATTGCCAAGTTGGAAGCCAAGGAGAAATTGGAGGCTCAGGGAATCCATCTGGATCGCGATGTCAGTCCTGTGCAGTTGTTCTACGACAGTCTGGGTATCCAGACATTGCCCATTCGCTATTCAGAGGATTACGTAAGGTTCCTGCCAGGCTATAAGGTGGTTCCTGCGGAAATGGCCTCGTTTATGGGATTGGAAGGTCGTATAGAGCCTAAGGCCATCTCGCTGCCCGAGACGGCAGGTGCAAGACTGATGATTCTGGCTGCTGACGAGGGTGACGGACTCTATTCACTCTGGCTCTATTCGCTCGACGATGAGTATATGCCCGTTGACAAACTTTCTCTCTATGCCACCAGCAAGGAGGATGCCAAGGATAATGAGATTGCTGATCCTGAGGACCAGTTGATTCAGGACTTTGTCATCACCAGTGATTACGAGATTCGTCTGACGGATTATTCGGGTAAGTTCAAGGCTGAGGTACAACGTGTCTATCATATCGATCCTTCCCGTCATTTCGAGGAAGCCGATGAGATAGACTATGAGGACAAGCCTGCGTTTTAGTCGGCCAGCAGTTTGTCGAGGAAATCGTCAAGGTCTTTATCGAGCCCTTCCATCAGGTCGGGATCGATAATCACGACATCATCGTCCACGACAAACAGTTCTGCGATGGATTCCTTGTCGTCGTCTTCAAGAACAAAAGAGTAGGGCTTGAGAATCGACATGTTCTCGATAATCTTTTTCTGCTTGTCGAGACATTTGCGCAGCACAGGGGTAATCTGCTCATAGAAATCATCATCCTTATTGTCTATCCACTGTTCAACGATGCATCTGTTGAGTTCGTTGTCATCATCGTCGAAGGCCATCAGTTCGCCTGACTCCTGCGTAACGCGGAGATGAATGTCTGTCATCTGTGTTGCTTCGTCAGTTACGGGGAACTTCTCGCTAATCTTGCGGATAGCGCGTTCAATCTGTTGGAGTGTCTGTTCTGTCGCTTTCATCTGTCTTTTGTGTCTATTACGGCACAAAAGTATAAAAAAACTCCGAAACTGCAAACGATTACTACTTTTTTTTGAAAATATTCTTAATACTTAATCTCTATTTCTCATTTTATTCGTACCTTTGCACGTCATTAAGTCCACAGATCATTTTATGAGCAATAAGATATCACATCTTGGTGTTGTTGACAGTATTGAGGGAGATTGCGTCAAGGTGCGTATCATCCAGACGTCTGCCTGTGCAGCCTGTAAGGTGGCTACACATTGCACCGCCTCAGCGTCGAAGGTGAAGATGGTGGATGTGTTCGGCTGTGACACAGCAAAATACAAGGCGGGGCAGGAGGTGACGGTATGGGCCTCTCGGGAGGTGGCGAACCGAGCCTTACTGCTGGGTTTCGGCATTCCGCTCCTGTTGTTGATTGGCGTGCTGTTGATGGTCTTGCGCTGGACTGGTGATGAAGGGATGGCAGCGCTGGCATCATTGGCTGCGCTTCTTCCTTATTATATCGTCCTCTGGCTGTTGCGCGACAGCATCGGTCAGCGGGTGTCCTTTCAGATAGATAAATAATAAAAATAGAATAGGTTTATGAATTTCATCTTGATTGCAGTCATAGCACTTGGTGCCATTGGTCTGATAGCCGCCATTGTGCTGTTTGTCGCTTCCAAGAAATTTTGGGTTTATGAGGATCCCCGTACCGCACAGGTGACGGCCTTGTTGCCTGGCGCTAACTGCGGCGGTTGCGGATTTGCAGGATGTGGTGGTATGGCAGATGCACTTGTGAAAGGTGTTGATGCCGGTTCTATTGAGGGCTTGAACTGTCCCGTTGGCGGTCCAGAGGTGATGGGAAAGGTGGCCGATTTGTTGGGTATGGCCATTGCCCATGGCGAACCGAAGGTAGCCGTCGTCAGGTGTAACGGCACATGTGAGTATCGTCCGAAGATTGCAGAGTATGCAGGTCTTCGTAACTGTGCGGCGATGCATGCCTGTGGTGCAGGAGAGACGGCTTGTGGCTATGGCTGTTTGGGTTGTGGCGACTGTGTGGAGGTCTGTAAGTTTGACGCCATTCATGTTAATCCGGAGACGGGCATTGCTGAGGTCGACGAGGAGAAATGTACATCCTGTGGAGCCTGTGTAAATGCATGTCCGCGAGGCATCATCGAACTCCGTAAAAAGGGACCGAAGGGTAGGAGAGTCTTTGTGTCCTGCGTCAATAAAGACAAGGGTGCCGTATCGATGAAGGCATGTAAGGTGAGTTGTATCGGCTGTGGCAAGTGCGAGAAGGAATGTGCCTTTGGTGCCATCACCGTAGAGAACAACCTCTCGTATATCGATCCAGACAAATGTCGTCTGTGTCGCAAGTGCGAGAAGGCTTGTCCCACCCATGCTATCATCGCCGTGAATTTCCCGGCTCCCAAACCGAAATCGGAACTTTCGGAAACCCCGGGAATCCCGGAATCTCAGGCTCAATCTAACAGAAAGGAGGAAACCGTATGAACGCCAGAACTTTCAGAATAGGTGGTATCCACCCGGAGGAAAACAAACTGACCCACGAAGTTGCCACAAAGGTGGCTCCCCTGCCCAAGCAGGCCATCTTCCCACTGAGTCAGCATATCGGTAAGCCTGCCAAGCCCGTTGTCCAGAAAGGCGACAAGGTGAAGGTAGGTACGCTGATTGCCGAGGCCAGTGGTTTTGTGTCTGCCCCGATTTATTCGTCGGTGAGTGGCACGGTCTTTAAGATCGATACCGCCATTGATGCAACCGGCTACCGTAAGCCCGTGATTATCATCAATGTGGAAGGCGATGAGTGGGAAGAGTCCATCGACCGTTCCGATAAGTTGGAAACTGTCGAGGCGCATCCTGAGTTGACACCCGAGGAGATTGTCTCGCGTGTAAAAGAGGCTGGCGTCGTGGGTATGGGCGGCGCCTGTTTCCCTACCTTCATCAAACTAACCCCACCACCTACGGCCAAGGCCGAGTGCGTGATTATCAATGCCGTTGAGTGTGAACCCTATATCACAGCCGACTATCGCCTGATGATGGAACATGCTGACGAGATCCTTGTGGGTGTAGAACTGTTGATGAAGGCTGCAAAGGTGAGCAAAGGTTATATTGGTATAGAGACCAACAAGCCTGCTGCCATCGAACTGTTGACAAAGAAGTGCGCCGAGAAGTTCGACGGCTCTGGCTATCAGGTAGAGGTTGTTCCTCTCAAACAGCGTTATCCGCAGGGCGGCGAGAAACAACTCGTCGATGCTGTCATCCAGCGTCAGGTGCCTGCGCCTCCTGCTATCCCGGTGAATGTGGGTGCCATCGTTCAGAACGTAGGAACTGCCTTCGCCGTCTATGAGGCAGTGATGAAGCACAAGCCTCTCTTTGAGCGATATACGACGGTGACGGGAAAGCATCTGGCGAACCCAGGCAACTTCCTTGTCCGTATGGGGACGCCGATGCAGGATCTCATCGATGTCTGTGGCGGGATGCCAGAGGGTGATAACAAACTGTTGGCTGGTGGTCCGATGATGGGTAAGGCACTGACATCTACTGAGGTGCCTATCTGCAAGGGGACCAACTCCGTGACGATTCTCTCTGACGAGGAGGCCCGTCGCAAAGAGCCCCAACCTTGTATCCGCTGTGCCAAATGTGTGGGTGTCTGTCCGATGGGACTGGAACCCTATCTGCTTGCCAAACTCTCTGAGGTACACAACTGGGAGCGTGCAGAACAGGAGGCGATTGTCAGTTGTATTGAGTGCGGCTCGTGTCAGTTCACCTGTCCTGCCCATCGTCCGTTGCTCGACAATATCCGTCTTGGCAAGAGTACCGTCATGGGCATCATCCGAACCAGAAATGCAAAGTAACGAAATATGGGAAAACTAATTGTATCACTTTCGCCACACGCCCACGGCACCGATACGGTAGAGCGTAATATGTATGGTGTCATCATCGCCCTGCTGCCAGCCCTGCTCGTGTCGTTCTATTTCTTCGGACTGGGTTCCGTCATCGTGACGGTAACGAGTGTGGTAGCCTGCGTCTTCTTCGAGTGGGCCATCAGCAAATATATCCTGAAACGGGAGCGCCTGACCATCCTCGACGGATCGGCAGCCCTGACGGGTCTGCTCCTTGCCCTCAACCTGCCGTCGAACCTCCCCGTCTGGATCATCCTCATCGGTGCGCTCTTCGCTATCGGTGTGGCCAAGATGACGTTTGGTGGTCTCGGCAATAATCTCTTCAATCCCGCCTTGGTAGGCCGTTGTGCCTTGCTTGTGGCCTTCCCCGCCCAGATGACGACATGGCCGAAGGTGGGGCAGTGGGACCGCTATCTTGATGCCGAGACGGGAGCCACACCGCTGTCCATTATGAAGGAGGCCGTGAAGAACGGTGATGCATCGGTGTTGAATCAATTGCCTGACTCGCTGAGTCTTTTCCTTGGCAGTCATCCTGACGGTGCTGGGGCTATGGGTGAGATTTGTGCACTGGCATTGCTCGTTGGTCTGGCTTATATGTTGTGGAAGAAGATTATCACCTGGCACATCCCTGTCAGCATTATTGCTACGGTGTTTGTCTTTGCGGGACTGCTCCACATGGCTAATCCCGCCTACGCTGATCCCCTCTCGGTGATTCTCTCGGGAGGTCTGATGCTGGGTGCTATCTTTATGGCGACGGACTATGTGACTTCGCCGATGATACCGAAAGGTCAGATTATCTATGGCGTGGCCATCGGCTTCCTCACGATTGTCATCCGCAACTGGGGAGCCTATCCTGAGGGTATGTCGTTTGCCATCCTTATCATGAATGCGTTTACGCCGCTGATTAATAATTATGTGAAACCAAAACGATTCGGGGAGGTACAGGCATGAAGAAACTGGAATCATCATTGACGAATATGGTGCTGGTACTCACAGGAGTGGCAGTCATCATGGGTGGCATCCTCGCCTACGTGAACCATCTCACCGAAGGTCCTATTGCCCAGCAGAAGGAAAAAGCCCTCGCTGATGGTATCAAGACGGTGATGGTGTGCGACGACTTGGTGGTCAGTAAGACCGATACCGTCCGTCGGAACGATGCCAAGGGTAAGGAACAGACCTATATCATCTATCAGATACAGGATGCCCAGCATCAGGATCTCGGTGCTGCCGTCGAGAGTACTACCGGTGGCTTCGGCGGCAACCTGAAGGTGCTGGTCGGCTTTGATATCGATGGTAAGATTTTAGGATACACGCTGTTGGAGCACGCCGAGACTCCTGGTCTTGGAGCCAAAGCCGACAAGTGGTTCCAGAAGGGCGAGAAGGGCGACATCATCGGCAAGGACCCGAAAGAGCCGTTGACCGTCTCGAAGGACGGTGGTCAGGTGGATGCCATCACGGCCTCTACCATCACCAGTCGTGCTTTCCTGTTGGCTGTGAACAATGCTTATAACGCTTACAAGGTAACGCCTGTTGATGCTCAGACGAGTGCCACAAAAGAAGTGAGAAGTGAAAAGTGAAGAAGTGAAAAGTTTATGAATACAATACAGATTATCAAGAATGGCATCGTCAAGGAGAACCCCACGTTCGTCCTGATGCTGGGTATGTGTCCCACGTTGGCTACCACCACCTCCGCCCTGAATGGTATGTCGATGGGTCTCGCCACGATGGCGGTACTCATCTGTACCAATGTGGTGATATCCTGTCTGAAGTCAATCACCCCCGACAAGGTGCGCATCCCCGTGTTTATCGTCGTGATTGCGGCCTTTGTCACCATCCTGCAGATGGTCATCAAGGCTTATCTGCCTGACATCGATGCTGCGCTGGGACTCTTCATCCCGCTGATTGTGGTTAATTGTATCATCCTCGGACGGGCTGAGGCTTTCGCAGCCAAGAACTCGCCCGTGGCCTCACTCTTCGACGGCATCGGTATCGGCCTGGGCTTTACGCTGGGGCTGACGCTGCTCGGCATCTGCCGTGAGTTGTTGGGTAATGGCAGTGTCTTCGGTTTTACACTGCTGCCAGAGACCTATAATATCCTGCTCTTCGTGCTGCCTCCGGGGGCATTTATCACCCTCGGCTTCCTCATCGCGATAGTGAATAGAATTAGGCAATCCTAGGAAAACCTAGGCAATTCTAGGCAATCCTAGGCAGTCATAGGAGAATATTGAATAAAAGCAAAGATTATGGAATATATACTGATTTTCATTAGCGCTATCTTCGTGAACAACATCGTGTTGTCACAGTTCCTTGGCATCTGTCCGTTTTTGGGCGTATCGAAGAAAATAGACACCTCATTAGGTATGTCGGCAGCCGTCGCCTTCGTGCTGACGCTGGCCACCATCGTTACCTGGCTTTTGCAAAAGTATGTGCTCGATGCCTTCGGCCTGCAATATCTGCAGACCATCGCCTTCATCCTCGTCATCGCGTCGCTGGTGCAGATGGTGGAGATTGTCTTGAAGAAGGTGTCGCCTACACTCTATCAGGCATTAGGTATCTTCCTGCCGCTGATTACGACCAACTGCGCCGTGCTCGGTGTGGCCATCCTCTGTATTCAGAAAGACTATAATCTGTTGCAGAGTGTGGTCTATGCCTTCTCCACGGCCATTGGCTTCGGTGTGGCGCTGACGGTGTTTGCCGGCATGCGTGAACAACTGGAACTGGTGAAGATTCCCAAGGGTATGCAGGGCATGGCCATCGTGATGCTCTCCGCCGGACTGCTGAGTCTGGCCTTCATGGGTTTCTCGGGTGTCGACGGCGGCCTGAAGATTCTTTTCGGACTCGATTAATATATTAAACAGATAAATCATGAAACAGACAATCTTAGTAACTGGCGGTACGGGCTTCATCGGGAGCCATACGACCGTGGAACTGCAGGAGGCAGGCTATGAGGTGGTGATCATCGACAACCTTTCGAACTCGAATGTGAATGTGCTTGATGGCATTGAGAAGATAACGGGCGTCCGCCCGGCCTTCGAGCAGGTGGACTGCTGTGATATGGCGGCCTTGGAGGGTGTCTTTAAGAAGTACCCGAAGATTGAGGGCATCATCCACTTTGCTGCCTCGAAGGCGGTGGGCGAGAGCGTGGAGAAGCCGTTGATGTACTATCGCAACAACCTCGTATCGCTCATCAACCTGTTGGAACTGATGCCGAAGTATGATGTGAAGGGCATCATCTTCTCGTCGAGTTGTACCGTCTACGGCCAGCCGGCGCAGGAGTACCTGCCTGTGACGGAGGATGCGCCTGTGCAGAAGGCGATGTCGCCCTACGGCAACACGAAGCAGATCAACGAGGAGATTATCCAGGACTATATCCACTCGGGTGCGCCCATCAAGAGCATCATCCTGCGCTATTTCAATCCCATCGGCGCGCATCCCTCGGCGCTGATCGGCGAGTTGCCCAATGGCGTACCCATGAACCTGATTCCGTTTGTGACGCAGACGGCGATGGGCATCCGCGAGCAGTTGAAGATATTCGGCAACGACTACAATACGCCCGACAAGACCTGCATCCGCGACTATATCTATGTGGTGGATCTGGCGAAGGCTCACGTGAAGGCGATGGAGCGCGTGCTCGACAAGCCTGAGACTGATGCCGTGGAGATATTCAACATCGGCACGGGCCGCGGACTCTCTACGCTTGAGGTGGTGGAGGGCTTCGAGAAGGCTACGGGCGTGAAGGTGAACTGGACCTACGCTCCGCGCCGCGAGGGCGACATCGAACAGGTGTGGGGCAATGTGGACAAGGCCAACAAGGTGCTGGGCTGGAAGGCCGACACGCCGACGGAGGAGGTGCTGCGCTCGGCCTGGAAGTGGCAGAAGAAACTCCGCGAAGACGGTATTCAATAATTTATTAAACACGGATTATAAGGATTACATGGATTCCATTATTTGAGATATTATTCCGTATAATCCTTATAATCCGTGTTATAATCACAAAGGAATTATTGTTTTAAATGTGCCTTCGTCGTTGAAGTTGTCGAGGCACACTGGCTGGCGGAAGAGTCCGAAGAGTGACGAACCGGAGCCGGACATTGCGGCGTATGTGGCCCCGAGGTCGTAGAGCCTGTCCTTGATGGCGCCGATTTCGGGATGGAGGGTAAAGACGCTCTTCTCGAAGTCGTTGGTCAGTGCGTCGCGCCATGCCTCCACGGGCTGCATCACGATGTCGCGGCAGTTTTGGGGCGGCCGCTGGGGTGTGATCAACGAGAAGGCCTCCTTAGTGGGTACGGGGATGGCGGGGCGCACCACGGCGAGATACCAGCCTTTCAGACTGAGGTTGATGGGCTGCAGTCGTTCGCCGATGCCCTCGGCGTAGCAGGGGCGGTTGAGGATGAAGAAGGCGCAGTCGGCTCCCAGTCGGGCGGCATAGTCTATCATATGCTGTTCAGTGAGTCCAAGGCTGAACATGTCGTCGAGCAGGGTGATCATAAAGCCACAGTCGCTCGATCCTCCGCCCATGCCGGCCTGCGTGGGTATACCTTTATATAGATGTGCATGTACACGAGGCAGGGTGGGGAAGTCCTGCTTCAGCATCTGGTAGGCGCGGCACACGAGGTTGCGCTGCTCGTCGCCGTCGATACGGATGTTCGTCACTTTCAGGTCGCAGTCTACGGGCGAGGGGAAGTCCTTGTCCATCTCATAGACCTCTAATGCGTCCTTAATCTGAACGGGATAGAACACGGTCTCAAGGTTGTGGTAACCGTCGGGTCTCTTTTCAACTACGTTGAGCCCGAGGTTGATTTTTGCGATGGGAAATGTAATCATGGCCACAAAGGTACGCATTTTTTTATATAATCGATACATCTTTCCGAAATAATTCGTATCTTTGTAGCCCGAAAACAATAAGATTATGGCAGAACAAGACAACAACAACCGCCGCAAGCCCCGCCGACAGCAGCCCCTGGACAATACCTACGGACACCTGCAGCCGCAGGCCCTCGACGTGGAGAAGGCCGTGCTCGGCGCACTGATGATCGACAAAGACGCCTACGCCGTCGTCTGCGAGACGCTCTACCCCGAGAGTTTCTACGAGCCGCGCAACCAGATGATCTACACCGCCATCCGCGACCTCGCCATGGCAGAGAAGCCCGTCGACGTGCTCACCGTCACCGACCGGCTCGCCAAGGACGGCACGCTCGACGAGGTGGGCGGACCCCCATACATCATGGAACTGAGCAGCCGCGTGGCATCGTCGGCCAACATCGAGTACCACGCCAACATCATCGCGCAGAAGTTCCTCGCACGCCAACTCATCTCCTTCGCCAGCGTCATCGAGACAAAGGCCTTCGACGAGACCAGCGACATCGACGACCTCATGCAGGAGGCCGAAGGCTCGCTCTTCGAACTCTCGCAGCGCAACATGAAGAAGGACTACACGCAGATTAACCCCGTCATCGCCCAGGCCATCAAGGCCATACAGACCGCTGCTGCCAACAAGGACGGACTCACCGGCGTGCCCACTGGCTACCACAAACTCGACGACATCACCAGCGGATGGCAGCCGTCCGACCTCGTGATCATCGCCGGGCGCCCCGCCATGGGCAAGACGTCGTTCGCACTCTCCATGGCCAAGAACATCGCTGCCGACTATCAGGTGCCCATCGCATTCTTCTCGCTCGAAATGTCGAACCAGCAACTCGTCAACCGACTCATCTCCAACGCCTGCGAGATACAAGGCTCGAAGATCATGAACGGACAGTTGCAGCCCGACGAGTGGGACCGCCTGGACAAGCGCGTGAACACACTGCTCGACGCGCCCATCTACGTCGACGACACGCCGGGCCTCTCCGTATTCGAACTGCGCACCAAGGCCCGGCGCCTCGTCAGGGAGCACGGCGTGAAGATGATTATGATAGACTATCTGCAACTGATGAACGCCAACGGCATGCGATTCTCCTCCCGACAGGAAGAAGTGTCAACCATCTCGCGCTCGCTCAAGGGACTCGCCAAGGAACTCGACATACCTATCCTCGCACTCTCGCAGTTGAACCGTGGCGTGGAGAGCCGCGAGGGCCTCGAGGGCAAGCGGCCGCAACTCAGTGACCTCCGCGAGTCGGGAGCCATCGAGCAGGATGCCGACATGGTGATATTCGTACACCGACCGGAGTACTACCATATCTATCAGGACGACAACGGCCGCGACCTGCACGGCATGGCCCAGATCATCATCGCCAAGCACCGTAAGGGTGCCACCGGCGACGTGCTGCTCACCTTCCGAGGGGAATACACGCGCTTTGAGAACCCCGAGGACTCGCGGCTCGGCCCGCGCAAGGCTTCAAAGCCGGACATGGGCGGAGAGATCGTGGGCTCGAAGATCAACGGCGGCAACCAGCCTCCGGTGACGGACTACGACCCCTTCCAGATTCCACCGCAGAACGACGGCCAGATGCCCTTCTGACAATAATAATCCCCGCCGGAGTCTCGGCGGGGATTAATTATTGTCACTTGTATTTCTCGATGAGCCCCTCGGCCTGCGGGTCGCCCATGTCACGGGCCTTCCCGAGCAACTCCAGCCCCTCTTTCTTCTTGCCTGTCAGGCAGAGCGCCAGGCCCTTGAACAGATAGCCGTTGCTGCCGTCGGGCTCCAGGGCCAGCAGATCCTCAGCCGTTGCGATGGCATCGGCGTACTGCCCCACGCGTATCTGCAGCGAGGCCTTCTCGGCGTGGTAGAGCGTCTCCTTCGGCTCCATCTGGATGGCGCGGTTGATGTCGTTGAGCGCCTGCTGGTAGAGGCGCCCCTCAATCTCGGCCTGGTGGCGGATATAGTAGAAGCGGGCATTCACCTGCGTCGACATCAGTTTCTCGTACTCGTTGAAGTCGGCCACGGCGTCGCGGTATCTGCCGCAGTCGAAGCGCTTGTTGCCGCGCGTCCAGAGGTAGGGCGCGGCCTGCTTCAGATAGGGCTTGGTGAACACGTTGACGGCACTGTCGAGCAGGGCGAGCATGGCGGTGGTGTCCTTCTGCATCTCCCTGCAGCGGGCGGCTCCGTACCACATCTCCGCCTTATCGAGGTTCGAGTTCGTCAGTTCCATGAAGAGGCTGTAGGCTTCGTCGTACTTCTTCTGCGCGAAGAGGATGTTGCCCTCCAACTGCCTGTAGGCGGGCTGGGGATTGATGCCGTAGGCCTCCTGTATCTGGGCCAGCGCCTTGTCGAGCGTCCACGGCTCGTAGGGCTGCAGCGCCTGGTAGATGTCCTTGTTGTATATCATGCGGGCATAGGTGAACAGCACCTCGTCTTTCGCCTCGGCCACTTTCAGCGCCTGAGTCATGTCCTTGTCGGCAGCCGCGTAGTTGGCGGCATTGGCGGCAATCTCCGCGCGGTAGACATAGCCCTCGGGGGCGTCGGGGAACTTTGCAATCATCTCGTCCACCAGTCCCACGTAGGTGGCAGAGTCCACAGCCGAGCCTGCCAGGTAGACCAGCAGGTTGGTCTCTTCGAGCGTCTGGGGCAGTTCCTTCTTGATGGCCGTCATTTTCAGGGTAGGGTCGTTCAGGCTGAATCCCGTCACCTTCAGCGAGTCGGCGAAGCGAGCGCTCACGGCGTAACTCAGCGAGTCGGCGGCGGAGGCCGGCTGCTGCATCAGGCCGATCACCTCGCCGGCCTCGTTGAGCAGCGGGCAACTCACGGCTGTCTCGGGCGTCTGCATCGCCACGGTGTAGTAGGCGTATTCCTTCTGGAAGGTCTCGGCCTTGCGCACGGCGCCGCTCCTGACGACCTTCGTCTCGCGATAGGGCAGCAGCCACACGGTGCTCCCCGTCGGGGCGATGCCGGTGGCAATGGCGAGGGGCTGCGTCTTGCTGGCAGCCACGCGGAATTTCACCACGTCGTACATATCGTTGGCACCCATGATGGCGCTTACGGGCATCTCCTTGCCTGCCGCGTCGATGATGACGGCACGCGAGGCTCCCTTGAAGGGGGTGAAGTTGCTGACGGCCTCGCCCTCGGTGCCGGTGAAGAAGCCGTTGCTGCTCCCGATGAGTGAGCCGTCGGCGCTGAAGGTCTTTACGGTGAACACCGACTTCGTGGCCTTCTTCACCCAGCCGGGCTGCGCCTGCACCGGGGATATGAAAAAACTGCAAATAATAAATAACGAACCCATCACCTGACTGGTTCGCTTATTCATCATTCTATCTTTAATCGTCTGCATCTCAATATCTTTTATTTATTCCGTTATTATTTGTTATTCGAAGCGTAACAGTTGTCTTGCGTTTTGGATGGCGGCATCGGTCACGTCGCTCCCGCTGAGCATCTGGGCAATCTCCGTGATGCGCGCCTCGGGCGTCAACTGCACCATGCGGCTGATGGTGCCCTGGGCGCCCTCCTCCTTCGACACCTTGTAGTGGTGCGTGCCGAGGGCGGCTATCTGGGGCAGGTGGGTGATGCTGATCACCTGGCGCTCCTGCTGTCCCATCTCCTGCATGATCTCCGCCATCTTCTCGGCGGTCTTGCCGCTCACGCCCGTGTCAATCTCGTCGAAGATGATCGTCGGCAGTTTCACGGCTCCGCTGATCATCGCCTTCAGGGCGAGCATCACGCGGGCTATCTCGCCGCCGGAGGCCACCTGCGATATGGGCTGGAGTGGGGTGGAAGTGTTGGCGCTGAACAGGAAACTCACCTTGTCCTGTCCGCTGCGCCCCAGTGCCTCCTTCGTCATCTCTATGTTGAAGCGCACGTGCGGCATCCCGAGGGGAACAAGCCGTTGCAGCATTTCTTTCTCTATCTGTCTGGCCGCTTTGGTGCGGAGTTTCGTCAGTGCGTCGGCCTCCTTCTCGCCGCGGGTCTTCAGTCGGGTCACCTTCTGCTGCATCTCCTCCAGTGCCTCGTCGCTGTTCTCGATATGGCTGAGTTGCCGTCCAATCTCGTCGCGCTGCGCAATGAGTTCCTCGATGGTGTCGGCATGGTATTTCTTCTGCAGGTCGTAGAGTTTGTCGAGGCGGTTGTTCACCATCTCCAACTCCGAGGGGTCGAAGTCCACCTGCTCCAATAGGCTGCAAATCTCCTGCGCCACGTCCTTCAGTTCGATGTAGGTACTGTCGAGGCGCTCCGTCAGTTCGGTGGCTGCAGAAAAGACCTTGCTGATGCCTTTCAGGGCGCTGATGGTGGTGCGCAGCGCCTCCACCGCACCGCTCTCGTCGCCTTGAAGGGCATTGTCGGCGGTATAGAGGGCACCCTTGATCTCTTCCGAGTGGGTCATCGTGTCGCTCTTCTGCTCCAACTCCTCCAGTTCCTCTGGTTGCAGGTTGGCGCCTGTCAGTTCGTCGTACTGGAATTGCAGGAAATCGGCGTTCTGGCGGTTGCGCTCTATCTCCTCGCGCAGCGCCTCCAGTTCCTTGTTGGCGGTCTGGTAGTCGGCGTAGGTCTGATGATACTGCGCCAATTCTTTCGCGTCGTTGGCGATGATGTCCACCACACTGAGTTGGAAGTCCTGCTTGTTCAGCAGCAGGTTCTGGTGCTGCGAGTGTACGTCAACCAGTCTGTCGCCGAGTTCCTTGAGCATCGTCAGCGGCACGGGACTGTCGTTGATGAAGGCGCGGCTCTTGCCGGCACTGGTCAGTTCGCGACGGATGATGCAGTCGTCGGCATCGTATTCGATATCGTTCTCGCGGAAGAAGGGCTCCATCGCGTAGCGGGTCAGGTCGAAGTGAGCCTCGATGACGCACTTCTCGGCCCCGGTCTTGATGGCCTTCGAGTCGGCACGCTGGCCCAGCAGCAGTCCGATGGCTCCCAGTATGATGCTCTTGCCCGCACCCGTCTCACCCGTGATGACGGAAAAGCCGGCATACAGGTCAATGTCGAGGGTGTCGATCAGCGTAAAGTTCTTGATGTAGAGGTGTTTCAGCATTATTGTTTGATTTGGTCCCAGGTGCTGCTCTGCGAGGCGTTGATGCTCATCAGCAGTTCGTGCAGGGCTTCCTTCTCCTTCTGTGTCCCCTTGCCCTTGTAGATGCTGGCCAACTCATCCTTCTTGTAGTCGAGCCATATCTGCGGCAACAGGCTCAGCGGCTTTTCCGAGTGGGCTTTCTTCAGGTTCTCCTGCAGGGTGGTGGATATCTCCGTACGTCCGCGCTCCGCATTGCTCGCCATCTCGTCGAGTCCCTTGCGGTAAAAGTCGTACTGCATCTGGCGGAAGGGTTTCATCGCTTCGTCCAGATAGTCGTTGATGATGGCAAAGCGGTTGCGGGAGTCCTCAAACGACTTCCATCCGGGGAAGCCGAGATTCTGTGCGTTGTTCACCAGATACATGCAGCGCTGCAGGATGTCGCTGCCGCCCATTGGCGAGAAACTGTCGAGGTCGAGGCCGATGATCAGGTAGGCATAGTAGGCGATGAGTGCCGTGAGTTGGTTGTCTACCGTCTCGTCGTTGTAGTTCAGTTGGTCGAACTCTGCAAACTCGAAGTGGAAGTCGTTGTCCTTATTATTATATAAGGTAGTGGTGTAGGTGGAGTTGAACACAGGGCGGTTGGCCTGTATGATGGCCGAGCACTCGAACTTGTTTTCCGCACGTACGTATTTGTTCACGGTGATGTTCAGGTTGCACTGGATGCGCTCGTTCCTCTGGAACTGCAAGTCCGTCCACTGCCGCTCGTTGATAAACTGTTCCAGCGTCTCTTGCAGGTTGTCGAACACCGAGTTGTTGCTGCCCGATATCTTGCTGTGGTTCACCGTCACTTTTATCTGCAACTCCTGGGCGGATAGAGAAGTGAGAAGTGAAAAGTGAAAAGTGAAAAGTAATCCCAGAATCCGGAACCACTTACATTGCTTCATATATCTCCTGTATCCACTCATCACTTCTTCACTTCTTCATTTCTGCATACTCCGCAGGCGGATGCGCGTCAGCACCTGCTTCGTGTTGTAGGTGAAGTCGCCGTTTAACATCCATCCGTAGTAGCCGGAATCTCTGTACAGCACATCGGCCACGGGCATTCCCTTGTATTTGCCGAAGTTGAAGGTCTCTATCATTACGGGCTTACCGTCCTTGTCGGTAACGGTCTTGCCATTAGCGTCCTTCTGTTCAGCCCAGACAATACGCCCGGCAAAGTCCACGTTGTTGTTCATCTTCGAGAACTCGTGCAGATAATCCATATTGTTCTCCAGCACTTTCTCCGGCTCGTCGGGATTGGCACCGGGGGCATACTTGTCCAGTTCACCCATCAGCACGCGGTAGGTGGCCTCGGTGTCCTGGTCGGCACGGTGGGCCTCGAAGTCCTCCTCCATCTTCCGACCGCAGTAGAACTTATAGGCGGCAGCGAGGTTTCGGCGCTCCATCTTGCGGAAGATATTCATCGCGTCAATCATGCGGCACTTCGAGAAGTCGAAGTCGATGCCTGCCCTCAGGAATTCCTCTGCCAGCAGGGGAATGTCGTAGCCGTTACTGTTGAAGCCACCGAGGTCGCTGCCCCCGAAGAGGGTAGCCAGTTGTGCCGCCACCTGCTTGAAGGTGGGCTTGTCTTTCACGTCCTCGTTGCTGATGCCCGTCAGTTCTGTGACGAACTGGGGGATGGGCATCTCGGGGTTCAGGAGCATGTTGCCACGCTCCTCACACCCGTCGGGATGTACCTTGATATAGGATAGTTGAATGATACGGGCCTTCACAATGTCGAGCCCCGTTGTCTCTAAGTCGAAGATGACCAGAGGCTTTGTCAGATTCAGTTTCATTTAGTCGTTGATTAACATGGGCATCATCAGCATCAGCACATCCTGGTTATCAGGCTGCTCGGAGGGCAGTACCAGACCAGCGCGACTGGGATCGGCCAACTGGATGATGACCTCAGGACTCTCGAAGTTGCTCAGGATTTCGATGAAGGCAGAGCCTTTGAAACCGATGCTCATCGGCATGCCGTTGTATTCGCAGGCGACACGCTCCGTAGCGGTCTTCGAGAAGTCGTAGTCCTCAGCATCGAGTTGCAGGGTAGTACCTTCTGCGTGGAACCGAATCAGGTTGCTTGCGCCATTGGCAAACGGCTGCACGCGGCGCAGGGCTGCCAACAGTCCCAGACGATCCGCACGGATCTCGTTGGGGTTGCCCTGTGGAATCACGCTGTTGTAATTGGGGTAGCGACCCTCGATGAGTCGGCACTGGAGGATGCCGTCGCCGTAGTTCACCTCGGCATTACGCTCGTCGAAGCGGATAGTCACATCGCCACCGTCCTTACCCAGCAGGTTGCGCAGCAGGTTGGCTGGTTTCTTCGGCAGGATGAAGGCGGCAGGCTCATCGCTCTTGATGGTAAACACCTTGTTGCGCACCAACTTGTGTCCGTCGCTGGCCACCACAGCCAGGCAGTCAGGTGTCAGGTCGAAGTAGATGCCGTTCATCACGGGGCGCAACTCGTCCTGTGCAGTGGCGAAGATGGTGCGGCTGATATTCTCTGCCAGCAGGGCATTAGAAATGGTGATGCTGTTGGCAGTCTCACTCACGGGAGCCGGTATGGGGAACTCGTCGGCGTTCTCGATGGGCAGCGAGAAGAGTCCGTTCTGGTAACTGATCTTCGCGAGGTTCTGCTCTTGGTTCACGTCGAAGGTGATGGGCTGCTCGGAGAAACCCTTCACGGCCTCCAATACGTCGTGGTTGCCGATGGCAAAGCGTCCGTCGCCATCGCTCTCCGCCAGTTCGATGGTGGTGCGCATCGTGTTCTCGCTGTCCGAGGCGGTCAGCGTCAGGGTCTGCCCCTGAATGTCAAACACGAAGTCGCCCAGAATGGGGAGGGCGTTCTTACTGTTAATCACTTTTGAAAGGGCTGAGAGTTTGTTGCTCAGCGCGGTGCTTGATAATGTAAATCTCATAGATATTGTTGTCTTTTGTTTTTGATACCTTATTAATTATTGAGTACAAAAGTACAAAAAAACGTTGTTATCTACAAAAAAAACATTGGAAAATTCCATTTTTCAAACTATTTTTAGTAATTTCGCAACCTGAAAACAGAAAAAACAACAAATAAAAACATTTCAAGCAATGGAATTAACAGGTAGAATTATTGCCGTGCTTCCGGCAAACAGTGGCGTGTCAGCCCGCACTGGTAATCCTTGGATGTCGCAGGAGTATGTCATCGAGGTGCCAGGACAGTATCCCCGTAAGTGTCTCTTCCGTATTTTCGGCGAAGACCGCATCAAGCAGTTTAACATCCAGAGTGGAGAGGATCTCACCATTCAGTTCGATATCGACGCTCACGAGTATAATGGTCGTTGGTTTAACGAGATCCGTGCCTACAATGTATTGCGCGGACAGGTGCCTCCCGTAGCCAGTGTCCCCGTGGCAGGTGTCGCTCCCGGCGCCTCTCCTTTCCCACCGGCACCCGATGCTGCCACCTCTCCCTTCCCTCCGGCTCAGGAGCCAGCAGGCGAGGGTAGCGCCGACGATCTGCCCTTCTAATCAAAAACAAAAGCCGAGAGCATCACTGCCCTCGGTTTTTGTTTGTTTTTATGCACTACCCTATTTCATATAGGGGTTATAGCGGATTTCGTCGGCGATGGTGGTCTCGGGGCCGTGACCGGGATAGACTTTCGTGTCGGGGGGCAGGACAGCAAGGACCTTTTGGAGCGAATGGACAATCTGCTCGTAGGAGCCGCCTTTGAAGTCGGTTCGTCCGATACTCATGCGGAAGAGAGTGTCGCCACTGAAAGCGATGCCCTCTTCTTTGCAATAGTAGGTGACGCCGCCCGGAGTGTGTCCCGGGGTGTGAAGGATGTGCAAGGTATGACTGCCGAAGGTGATGATGTCACTATCGGTGAGGTATCGGCCTACAGGCGGCACCTCCATCGGCAAGGCGACACCGAGGATGTCGGTGGTCTGCTGCTGCATGGTTTCCATCAGGAACTGGTCGCCGGTATGTGCCTCAGGTTTCAGACCGAACTCTCGGTAGATGAGTCCGTTGCCCATACAATGGTCGAAGTGGCCGTGGGTACAGAGCAGGTGGAGGGGGTGCAGGCCATTGTCACGGATATACTGGTTGATGGCAGTGCCTTCTTCCTGATGCATCACGCCGCAGTCGATGATGACAGCCTCATGGCTCTCGTCGCTCACCACATAGCAGTTCTCGGCGAGTATGTTACAGGTGAAACGTTTGACAATAATCATATCGGCAGGTAGATGACGTATTTCTGTTCCTTGAACCAGGGCTCAGCAAAGAAGTTGCTGATATCGGTGGTTTGTGCAATTTTATAAAAAGGTTGTATCTCACCTTGGAGATTGCCACCTTTTAGACAGAGGATACCGTTGGGAAGCGCATTTTGTTGTGTCTTGGCTATGTTCTTGCGGACAATTTTGACGAGGTCGGGTAGGGGCATCACGGCCCGGCTCACCACGAAGTCGAACTTGTCCTTTTCGTCCTCGCCACGCAGGTGTTCAGGGTGGCAGTTGGTAAGACCGATGGCATTGCTCACCTCCTGTGCCACACGGATCTTTTTCCCAGTGCCGTCAATGAGTTTGAACTGCACCTCTGGAAAGAGGATGGCAAGTGGGATGCCAGGGAAACCGCCGCCGGTGCCGAAGTCGAGCACACGGGTACCAGGACGGAAGTTGATGACTTTGGCAATGGCGAGTGAGTGGAGCACGTGGTGCTCATAGAGGTTGTCGATGTCCTTGCGCGAAATAACATTGATTTTCGCGTTCCAGTCGCGATAGAGTCCATCGAGGCTCTGGAACTGTTGCCGTTGGATGTCGGTGAGTTGGGGGAAATATTTCTCTATGAGGGCTGTCATGGTTTCTGTTCTTTACGCAAGATCTGTTCGAGGTTACTCAGGGGGACGACAAGTTCTGTTTCACCCAGCGTGTGGGGGGCAATCTCGGAGGGATTGTAGATGAAGGTGATGGTTTCGTCTTCCAGAATAAAGTTCTCGGAGGGGAACATCTGTAACCCTACGAGGTAGCCCTTCTGGCGCAGGTTGGAGATGTCGGCTACGCCCACCTTCTCGCAGAGGGCTTTCTGGAGCACGGCGTTGAGCAGGTTCTCGTAGCCGGGCACGAAGATGTCGTTGAGTCCTATCAGGCGTCCCGTCTGCACGTCGAAGTTCATCGTGGTGCGCTGGTTCACACTGTGTGCACCGCCCTCGTAGTAGTCGGTTGTGGCGATGAAAGCCATCGTGCTCTTGCTACCCTGACGAGCCTCACTGGTAATCACGTAGTGGTACTCGTACCACGTGCGCTTTGCGGTGTCGGCACGGTCCTGATTATAGAGGGGCAGAAGGTTGTGGATGTAGGACGAAGTATAGGTGTTGGCAAATGAGTCGACGGCCTGCTGCATGGTCAGTTCCTCCATGTTGAGCAGTCGCTTCTGGATGATGCGGTTGACGACCTCGCCCTTGTGTCCGTTCTCTTCGATGGCGGTGGCTATCTGCAAGTGTACGGCGCAGACGGGCGAGCCTTCGTCGTTGGACAGTTTGACTTCCTTGTCGGCAGTGGCGTTGTCAAAGACAATGGTGTCTTCGATCTCTGGGGAACAGGCCATGACGATGCAGGCCAGAAGAGCGGTAAACGTGAATTTCTTCATGCGAAAAATGGTCTTGGTCAGAAAAATATGTGCAAAAATACACTTAAATTGGGAAATAGGCAAAGAAATCGTAAAAAAGTTGTATTTTTGCACCAAAATTTGCATGCAAATGAAGGAAAACGTTCTGAAAGCAGCCCTCTTCGACCTTGATGGTGTGGTGTTCGACACGGAGCCGCAGTACTCTGTGTTCTGGGGAAGTCAGTGTAGGCTGTACCATCCTGAGCATCTGGGATTAGAGAACGAGATCAAGGGTATGACCCTGACGGAGATCTACGACCAGTGGTTCAGTGGTCCTCTGCTGTCAGAGCAGGCCGCCATCACTGAGCGTCTGAATGCCTACGAGCGGCAGATGCACTACGACTATATCGAGGGCTTTGAAGAATTGATAGTCGACCTGCACCGTCATGGGGTGCGTACGGCTGTGGTTACAAGCAGTAACATGCCGAAGATGGAGAGTGTGTACAAGTACCAGAAAAACTTCAAAGCACTCTTTGATGCCATCCTCACCTCAGAGGATTTCGAGCGGAGCAAGCCCGATCCAGACTGCTATGTCAAAGCGGCGCAACGACTTGAAGCCCAGTTTAATGAGTGTGTGGTATTCGAGGATAGTTTTAATGGCTTGCGGTCTGGGCGTGCTGCCCAGATGAAGGTTGTCGGTGTGGCTACCACCAATCCCATCGAACGCATTGCTCCGCTCTCGGATATGCAGATTACTGACTATCGGAAGATGGACTATGAAACTTTAAAAAGACTGTTATGAATTCACAGAATACACCCGTCCATATCCGTCTTTGGCATCATGACTTCTGGCGTATGGCTTTTGCCAACCTGTTGCTCACGATGTCGGTCTATATGCTGATTCCGACGATGCCCCTTTGGTTGGTGTCGTCGCAGCATCTGAGTCTGACGGAGACAGGTTGGGTGATGGGGGCCTTCGGCATAGGACTCTTCCTGTTTGGTGCCTTCACCTCGTATCTCGTACAGCGTTTCCGTAGGAATATGGTGTGCGTCTGTGCGGTGCTGCTAATGATGGTCTGTCTCGGCGGGTTCTATTATCTGGACGGTTCACAGGACGATGCAGGTAACCTGACGCTGTTGTTAGTGCTGCGGGTGCTCTTCGGGGCTGCCTTCGGATTGGCACAGATGGTTCTCGCGAGTACCTTAATTATAGATACCAGTGAGTCGTTCCAGCGCACAGAGGCGAATCATGCAGCCTCGTGGTTTGCACGTTTCTCCCTTTCGTTAGGGCCTATGACGGCACTGATTATCGGACCGAAATTAGGTTTTCCCGTGGTGCTGTTGGTGGCAGTTGGGTGTGCCCTGTTGGCAGTCATCCTGATTCTACTGGTGCATTTCCCCTTCCGGGCACCTGAGGAGCATGTCCACAGTGTCAGTCTGGATCGTTTTCTTTTGCCGCAAGGGTTTGTGCTGTATGTCAATTTTTTGCTTGTGACCCTTGCCGCCGGATTGGTGCTGTCGCTGCCGCTCACGTTACAGTTCTATTCGATGATGATGGTGGGCTTCCTGATGGCTATCCTGGCCCAACGGTTTGTGTTCCGTGAGGCGGACTTGAAGAGTGAGGTGGTATCAGGACTGGTGCTGGGCATTGCCGCCCTATTGATGTCGCTGACGCGCAGTCAGGCGGTGGTAGGCTATGTGTCGCCCTTGTTCATGGGTTTTGCATTAGGCATCATCGGCTCGCGCTTTCTGTTGTTTTTCATCAAACTGAGTCGTCACTGTCAGCGTGGTACCTCGCAGTCGACGTATATGCTCGGCTGGGAGAGTGGCCTGGCTTTTGGCATCGGCCTTGGCTATGCTGTTTTCCAGATGGCCCGTGAACAGGTTTTGTATACGGCATTAGGTCTGACGGTGGCTGCCCTGCTGTTCTATCAGTACACCCACCGCTGGTTTCTCAATCATAAGAATCGCTAACAATCAAAATATGAACGCTTATGAAATACGGATTTGTCAATGTGGCAGCAGCCGTGCCTACCGTTAAGGTGGCAGATGTGGACTACAACGTGTTGCAGATAGAGAGTCTGTTGGCCCAGGCCGAAGGCAAGGGCGTGGAGGTAATGGTCACCCCGGAACTCTGTCTGACGGGCTATTCCTGTCAGGATCTGTTCCGTGAACAGTTGTTGCTCGACAAGGCGGAAGGGGGCGTCATCCAACTGCTCGACTTCACTCGCAAACTCGACACGATACTTGTCGTGGGAGCCCCGATAGTCATCAACAGTCTGCTCTACAACTGTGCTGTCGTCATCCAGCGTGGACAGGTGCTGGGGGTGGTGCCGAAGACCTATCTGCCCAACTATGGCGAGTTCTACGAGAAACGTTGGTTTGCCTCGGCGCAGGACTTGAACCCCTGCGACATCTATCTGGCAGGCAGTAGGGTGCATGTGAGTGCTGAGCCGGTGATTTTCAAGACGAGCGACGATGTGATGTTTGGCGTGGAAATCTGCGAGGATGTGTGGGCGCCTATCCCACCCAGTAATAACCTCGCTCTGGCAGGTGCCGACATCATCCTGAACCTTTCTGCCAGCGACGAACTGATAGGTAAGCACCGTTACCTGCGCTCCCTGCTGGCCCAGCAGAGTGCTCGTACCATCAGTGGCTATGTCTATGCCGGTAGCGGCTTTGGAGAGTCGACCCAGGATGTGGTCTATGGTGGCAATGCGATGATATTCGAGAATGGCAAACTGTTGGCTGAGGGAGAACGCTTCTCTTTGCAGCCCCAGTTGCTGGTGAATCAGATTGATGTGGAGAAACTGCGCACGGAGCGCCGACAGAATACCACCTTCATCAATGCCCAGCGGGGTGCCACAGCCGTGCAGGTGGCGACGAAACCCGTGGTGCCGAAGAGTTTTGAACTCATCCGAACCATCGACCCACACCCCTTTATTCCACAAGAGGAAGATATGCAGTCGACCTGCGAGGAGGTGCTTAACATACAGGTGGGCGGACTTGCCAAGCGTCTCTATCATATCAATGCCCAGAAAGCAGTTGTCGGTATCAGTGGTGGACTCGATTCCACCTTGGCCCTGCTTGTCACTGTGAAGGCGTTTGATAAGTTAGGACTGGATCGCAAGGGTATCATCGGTATCACGATGCCAGGTTTCGGAACGACAGACCGTACCTATAATAACGCCATGAAACTGATGCAGACGCTGGGTGTCACCATCCGTGAGATCAGTATCGCCAAGGCGGTTACGCAGCATTTTGAGGATATAGGCCATGATATCAACGTGCGTGATGTCACCTATGAGAACAGTCAGGCCCGTGAACGGACGCAGATCCTGATGGATTTGGCGAATCAGGTGAACGGACTGGTTGTAGGCACAGGCGACCTCTCCGAGTTGGCGTTGGGATGGGCTACCTATAATGGCGACCACATGTCGATGTACGGTGTGAATGCCGGTGTCCCCAAGACGCTCATCCGATATCTGGTGAGTTATGTCGCTGGGGAGATGGCTACGGACACGCTCCTCGACATCATCGACACGCCGATCTCGCCGGAGTTGATACCAGCCGACGAGCACGGACATATCAAGCAGAAGACGGAAGACCTCGTGGGCCCGTACGAGTTGCACGACTTCTTCATCTATTATTTCCTGCGCTACGGCTTCGGCCCCAAGAAGATCTTCGTGATGGCCCAGAAAGCCTTTGAGAAGACCTACGACGATGCCACCATCAAGAAATGGCTCACCACCTTCTGCCGCCGCTTCTTCACGCAGCAGTTCAAACGCTCCTGTCTGCCTGACGGTCCGAAGGTGGGTAGTGTGAGCCTTTCGCCCCGAGGTGACTGGCGCATGCCGAGTGATGCCTCCTATACGTTATGGGTCAAGGAGTGTGAAGGTCTTTAACTTCCCAACAATGAAGTTACCGTTTCATATCCAACAACTGCTGAAAGCGAAGTCTGGTAATGACTTACGACAGCCTTCTGATTGCGAATTCCTCTCACTCGACATTGAGAGTAAGACGGGTGTCCGTATTGGTGCCACAACGCTGAAACGACTCGTGGGCTTTGCCCAGGATGAACGCTCGCCCCATGCCAGTACTCTTGATGCCATTGCCCGCTATCTGGGCTATGCCCATTGGGAACAACTGATGCAGATTGAGGACAAGGGAAACTCTGACTTTGATACCTCTGATGAGGAAGTCCGCTCTGCCGACTTGCTGCCAGATGCCTTTGTCGAGATAACCTATCTGCCAGACAGAATGGTGAGGATGCAGTATCTTGGTAACAACCATTATCGGGTTGTGGAGAGCCAGAACAGTAAACTCCAAGTGGGCGATGAAGTGGAGGTCCAGAATTTTGTGCTGCATCATCCCCTCTTGGTGCTCAACGTATGGCGTCATGGTGAGTCTTTGGGCCAGTTTACGGCAGGTCGTGTCTCTGGTCTCTCGTCTGTCAAAGTCCTGTAAATGATGGACACTTCGCGGTTTTCAGATCGCCAGTCCCGCTTCGAGGCTGTTGAACAGATGGAAACACAGGGAGCCACCTGCGACACCTTCCGTGTCAAACTCTATGGCAAACTGCATTTCCTGAAACGGCTGAAAGCCGAATATGCAGGCGACATCCGATACCAAGAGGCCCTTCGCAAGGAGTTTGAGACGGGCTATCGCTTAGAGCATCCCAACTTAGTGCGCTATATCTCAATCGACGATGACAGTATCTTAATGGAGTATGTCGAGGGCGAGACCCTTTCGCAACGCCTCGCCACTCATCCTGATTATTTCACGAAGCGGAAGAACACGGATAAGTTTGTCCGTCAGTTGCTGGATGTCGTTGGCTATCTCCACAGTCATCAGGTGCTCCATCTTGATTTGAAGCCCGACAATATCCTGCTCACCCGCATCAACGATGATGTCAAACTCATTGACCTTGGTTGCTGTTACACAGACTCTTTCCCTGATACCACAGGCCATACCAATGCCTTCGCAGCCCCAGAGCAACTATCGGGTGGGGTGGTGGGGATCCCCACCGATATCTATGCCATTGGCAAAATCCTCGAATGTTTTCCAGCCCCTTATATATATAATAAGGTGATAGCCCGTTGTACGGCAGAAGCCCCGTCTGCCCGCTATCAGTCGGTAGAAGAAATCCTGCACGATGTCGGTCATGGAAGGCGATACTGGCGTGTTGTGGCTATTCTTGCGGCATTGTTAGCAGCCATCGTAATAGGCATCGCACTTTTCTCTCATCAGCCTGAGTCTGTTCCCGCTCTGCCAAAAGAAATATTGACACCAGAATCTATTGCCAACCCCATACAGCAGAAGATCCCTGTTCCCGAAAATCGGCTGACCACCGAAAATCAAGAGCCAGTCCCTGTTAATCAGGACCCAGTAGTTCCCGTGATTCATGAGCAATCCAAAGACACGCAGGCATCCGCTCCTGTCACTACTCCCACTCCCATATCACAGCCATCAGAAAAAGAATACCAGAGACCATTTGATGAAGAACTGGAACGCATGATGGATAAAGCCTACCGCTCCACCATTGCTACCTTCTGCGACTCCCTCTTCCCGTCTCCGTCACCTACCACAGGTAAATCCTGGTCCGATGTTTCTACGGCATTCCATAACCAGACTATTCAAATAGGTGACCGTCTGACAGGGAAATACCCAGACATCCCTGAAAGCACCATCCGCCAAGACATAGAGCAGAGGTTCCAGAATCTCGTCTCTTATGTCTTCAACCGGATGCGCCAAAACGGTCAACAGCAAAAATCTCCCGAATAATTTGGCGCATTGCCAAATTTTTCTTACCTTTGCACCGTTAACGTTTCATTAAACAAATAGAGTATGGAAAAGATCAAAAGAACTCGCGAGGAAGTCCGTGCTGCATTCAAGGACTTTATGCGCAGAAAGAAAGAGCGTCAGATGCAAGCAAGAATGGAGTTGGAAGCAATGAGTCAACAAGGATTCTTCGATAACTAATTGTCAAGTACTTTAAATCTTTCTTACTATGAACACGCTCAGATTGGAAATTATCAATCTGCATGCACCCTATAGGGTAAAGCAGAGAGAAGACAAACCTCAAGATTATTATTTCAGAACAGATTATGGCGTAGAATACGACATTAGTCTGGAAGAAGATTTCTCAATTGTCCCAAGTGGCGTTTATGCACTTGACATTACAAATCGCGAACATAAGCGTTCACCACTTGATCCTAAATTCCGAATGACGCTTATTGCAATTGTTGAGGAGTTTTTTGAAAGAAATAATGATGTGATGCTTTATGTCACAGAGACTGGAGATGAAAAACAATCATTTCGTGACCGTTTGTTTATACGATGGTTTAATACGTATGAGCATCATGACCTCTATTATATTCAGACTGCAGAGGGAAAGATGGAAGGCCAGATGAATTTCATGGCTATTATATCTCGTAAAGATAATCCGAGGTTGCAAGAGATTATCAAGGAATTTGAAGACACGATTTCATTTATCTTTGACTGATGTACAACTCCTAGGATAAAAAAAAGTGAAATGGAAGAAATGGTTGCGCTGTTTCTTCCTTTTTTAATGTTTGTTTCGTACATTTGCAGGCAGAAGCATCTGAAAAAGAGTGTATAACAAACAAATAAAGCGAAAAAATGAAGAAAAAATCGATACGAAGTGGCTAATTTCAAGAAAAATGGAGTTGTTTTGTAAAAAAACGGCCCACATTGAATGTTGTTTGCTAAATATTTCTTATATTTGCAACGTCGCAGAAGGACTGCGGCAAACAATGAAGGAAGCGTATAGCTTTCATCTGTACAGAAAAGTCTGGTAAACTTTCCAAGTACAACAGATGCAGAGTGAACACGTTCCCTCCTTGGTAGGAAAAATAATTGTGTAGCCATCATAGGCCCATATTCTATATAATCCTCCAAGGGTGTGGGCTGTTTCTTTTATCTTTGTACGGGTTTTACCAGAGCCTTCTGTAGGATAGCGAAAGGCTCACACCTCTTTAGAATAAAATAATAACTAAAAAAACAAAATTATGGAAACAGAAAAATCACGTAGTTTAAGCAAAGGGCAGAAAGTCGCTCTTTGGATTGCCTTAGTGTGGTTACTCTTTTGCATATTGGGCGCAATTGGTAATAGTTGGTTTTTTATTATGGTGGTCTGCATAGGTTTGTTTGCAGCCATTATATGTATATTTAAGAAAATGATTGATGCAAAATATGCATGGACAGTTTTTGCAGTATCTCTTATTATCCCTTTCGTAATGATAGGTGCTTTGGCAAGTCCTGAAGAGGGAAATACCAAACAAGAAATAGAGAAGGGAAAGGGATCAAAAGATGTGGTCAAAGAAGAACCCAAGAACTCAAAAAGTATAGATAAAACAGAAAAGAAGCAAGAGCCAGTATTGTCTGCAAAAGAGAAAGAGATTGCTGAGGTAGGTTATAAAAAAGGTATCCTGTATGGTTATGCAGGGGCTGATAATAATGAATTCTCAAATATGCTTGATATTGCTGATCATGTAGAGGGGCTGGATGAAAAAGTGAATGAGGTGATGGAAGAAATGGCTGGCCGTGAATATGACAATGAGTTTAACACCCCTTCTAATGCAGAAGAGAATAAACTAAAGAAAATATATATTGAGAATTTCATCAAGGGAATGAACGAGACAATGGATGCATTGGGTAATTAAATAAGTGTTAGATGGACAAGTAACAAGCAAAAATGATGAAAAAAGTAACTCTAAGTGGGTAAAACCAAGAAAAATGAAGTGTTTTTGCAAAAAATACGGCTCACGATGAACGTTTTTTGCTAAATAATTCTTATATTTGCAACGCCGTACCAAAGGGACGGCAGACATATCGAAGAAGCGTTTAGCGCTGTTCCACTCACTGAATCTGGACAATTCGCTGAATATTGGAATAGACAAGAAACGCTCTTCCCTTCGATAGATTATATACTTCTGTATATATACTGTCAAGGGTGTGAGCTGTTTTCTATATTCATATTCAGGCAGTCCAGAGCCAAGTGAGGAGTATAGTTCTGATTGGCTCACACTTCTTTATTTGTCTTACCTAAAACTTAAGATGTCTGAGATTGAGCCACTCAGAGAGATAGTGACAATCTATGTGGGCACTGTATGATATTCTTAGATACTCTATTAGTAGTGTAATTTGGGGCATCCTGATTGCAGTTGCTTGTATGGCCTTATTCGTCTTTCTGATTAAGGGCTGGTATAAGGATGCGACATTCTCTCCAGTTAGTTATGTGATTGGTGTTGTCCTCTTTATATTCCTGTCATTCCAATGTGTTATGATTGTCGGATCCCTCAAGATACTTGATACTACGGATTATTACGAACAGGAGATGACTCGTATAGTGGATAGTACGTATGACGCTATGGATGAGGTGACAATGGGGCAGGCAGATGATATCATCCAGACGATAATAGAAAGATTTCCCTTATTACATTACTATATAGGTGGAGGTGAGTTTTCTGGTTTCACAGCCAAGGAACTACCTCATGCTATGGCAGACGAACTTCGTTCTTTCATGCGTTGGTACATCTTCCGTCGCATCCTTTGGTGCTTAGGCTTTGTAATAGTTGGAGCAGTTTGTGTAATTAGAAGTATGTCTAGACAAAAGAAAAAGGAGTCTTCTAATTTGAGGAAATCAGTTACCTATGATGATTTTTAAATTCTTTATATTATGGCAAATCATTTAATTATTGGACTAGGTGGTACAGGTGGCAAAGTGCTACGTGAACTGCGAAAGAGAGTTTACGAAGAGTTTCGAAGTAATGACCCAGGTCATGGCGTATTCTTGGATTATGTGTATGTTGATTCCTCTCCTGCAGATCTGAATGACAGAAGTGGATGGAAAGTAATGGGAAAGAGCGTTCATCTTGGAGAGGCCCAGAAAGTATCTATCAATGGAATCAATGCAAGTATGTTGCAAAACCTGAATATGTATCCAGGACTTCAGTGCTTTATCAATCAACAAGACAAACAACTGATAGATCAGCATATGGGGCCTCTGATTACTGCTGGTATTGGAGGACAAAGGCGCAGACTTGGTAGAATATTGATAGCAAATAACCTTAGTGATAAGAGTAGTAGCAGTAACTTCAATTTAGTAATTAAGGGTGCTGTGGGGCGCCTCCAACAATCATCGGGAGATAACGATGTGACATTCCATATTTGTGCTGGATTAGCTGGTGGAACAGGTTCTGGTTCAATAGTTGATGCAATCTCACAGATACGTAAGTCCTATCCATATCAGGAATCAACGCATTCTTTCAAAATCCGTTTGTTCTTGTATGTGCCAGAACGAAATATGGTCTTTGCAGACCATGATAGTGGCTTTTATCAAGCCAATGGATATGCTGCTTTACAAGAACTAAATGCAATAAGTACTGGCCATTATCATCCTCTTGATGTGACAGGAGAACGAGATGTGTTTACACAGGAAGTGCAAAGATTATTGCAAGGAAGTGAATCTTTTGAGGCAGCCTACTTATATAGTAATGTGAATGAGGCAGGTAAGATTCTTGATATAAGTTCTGGCCTTCCGTCTTCAGTCGCAGACTTTATGTTCCAAACCATTGTGGTAGCAAATATGGGTAACGGTGCTGGCAAGATGTCTCGTCTTGTTGGTTGTGAGAATGATGGCGCAGGTCCAGAGCAAGATCAAAACGGAGACAAAAATCGTAGTCGTAAGTTCCTGTCTTTTGGTATATCTCGTATTGAGTATCCAGAAAGTGAGATTGATGAATATGTGTCCTATATATATGCTATCCAAGCAACTCGTCAGTTAACATATAATATGTGGCAAGATGGATTAGGGTATGGTGAGTGCTCGCTTGAGGAAGTTGGTACAGGTTTTGTGGATGAAATAAAGAATACTACAAATCGTGAACGCTTTAAGTTGTCCAAATCGTACCTAACACTGCAAAAGCCGATAGTTGAATCTCAGCACACAAAACGTTGGAAGGATTTCACTTTGACTTGGGAAGACAGAACCCAGCAGGATGCAGGTCTCGTTCAGCAGCAATATGAAAAGAAACAATGGCTGGCTGAATTTACTCATTTGGCAGACGATTATTATTCTAATAGTTTCCGTGCTCATGGTGTTAAGAAATTCTTCGAGATTCAGCGTCAAGAATTGAAGGGATATGCACGTAATATCCGCCGTCATATTGAAGGCTTATTGTTTGAAGAATGGGCAAGTGGAAGTAAAGATAGTAAGAGTGTGCTGGAAATTGAAAAGTATGCCCAGTTGTTGCGTACAGATTGCTCGGAAAGGATAACCGCATTCAAAGAGCAAATCGGTCGTTTAGAATCAGAATTAGGTGAACAAGCATTAGCAATTAAAGAAGCGAATGATGCCTGGAATAATATTGGATGGATAAAAGATGCGCTTACGAATGCTTCTTCTAAAATATTTTCAACATTCAAGACTGCTAAGTGCAATTATTATATAACTTCTACACGTATTGAATCCTATCATTATGCTGTTTCATTACTTCAGGAAATATTGATAGAACTTGGCAACATGATTGAAGGCATTCAGGCAGTAAAAGATGAAATGAATGCAATCTTGACAGAAGTTGTTAAGCAGGCTGGGTCAAGATGCCAATTGAATGCTGCACAGGAAGATGGTCTTATTAAGAAGTATGATCCTGAAAAAGTACAGGCTTTGGCCAAGCAATATGCCATCAATCAGGAATTCCAAAGCAGTAATGCGGCAGAAATCCGTACTAAGATGATTGAAGGTATCGGCGAAGATGGCGAACGTACCTTTGCTAATCTTTATTCTGTTACGGATTACGATACTGCTACAGATATCATTTTGGATGTTTGTACAAAAAACGCAAGAGCCGCAATGGAAGATACTGCGAAGAATGATCCGTTAAGTCGAATGGTTGGAGTGAACATTCTTGATAAACTTAAGGTTGAGTTGAATTCTGATGATAAGATTGAAAAGTTTGTAAAGGATGCTGTTAATTCTGCCCGTTCATATGTTCAGTTTAATCCAGAAGAGAAAGGTAAGATTATTGCAGGTACAGCACCAGCCATGCAGATCATGGTACAATTGGCTCTGCCAAAGGCAGAAAGTGATTCCACTCAGGCATTTAAGAATAAATTAGTAGAAGCTTTTGTTCAGAATGTTCCTGGATTTACGCCTTCTCCTGATGCAGACCTTTCAGAGAATTATAAGCCAAATCAGATTGTGGTTGTTTGTGCAAATTCTGGATTCCCCCTTCGCTTCTTGGAGAACATGAAGACCCTAAAAGATAAATATGATCGTTTATTGGCTTCTCCAGAGAAAGCTTTGAATAAGATGGTTCTTCATACGGAAAGTTTTGAGAAGCCATTGCCTCCTTTGTTTGAGATGGATTCCAGGGAGATTCTTGAAAGTGTGAAGAAACCTTTGTTGTTGGCTTTCGCTCTACAGTTGATAACTCCGCAACAGAATCCTGTCACAGGTGAGAGATTCTATGCAATGAATATCCCTGATGACTTTAGTGATGTGAATTGGGTACCTCTTTCAAAGGATTTTGCAGGCTGTTTAGATGTGCTTGCGCATGATTTCAAAAAATATCAGATGCTGTCATCGCAGGTTGAGAAAGAATTGCAGAAACAAGCTCGGAGCAATGACCAGAAAGCAGCTTTACGCAAGGCACTTGGTGCGGTGGTTCAGCAAATCATATTACCTACCATGTGTGAAGGTAATCAGTTTGATCCAAAATACACAGAATACAAGAATCGGGCAATTGAAATATTTAACAATGAACTTAAAGAATTGTAAACAATATGGCAAAGATTAAAGGAATGTGTCGCAATGAAGATTGTGAAATGTGCGACCAAATACAAGAAGCCGAGAAATCTAACTTTAAATGCGAAAAGTGTGGTAAGGATTTAATTCCTTTTGGGAATAAGACTTCTGAACCTGGTGGTGGACCTAATAAGAAACTCATCGGCATAATTGCTGGTGCAGTTGCTCTGTTGGCAATTATCGGTGGCATCATTACTTTTAGTGGTAGTGGTGAGGAAACACCGAAACAGGAGCCGGTGGCCGTAGCCCCAGTTGACAGCGACAGCATTAAGGCTGCTCAAATGGAGGCTGAGAATCAGAGATTGAAGGATAGTTTGGCAGCTGTTGAGGCTGCGAATGCCAAGAAACAGGAAACACCTGCAGCAAAACCTTCCGCAACCCCTGCTACTCCAAAGCCAGCCGCTTCTGGCTCTAAGAATCTTGGCTATGCTACCTTCAAAGGCTCATGGCCTAATGATGTGAATGGTCGCATGATATTCACCTCTTCGCATGTCATTGACAGTAAAGACCCAAAGAAGCGTGTTGCTGAAGCCGGTGACTATGTGATTGGCGAATGGGCTGACGGGCACCTGGTTCAGGGTATCTGGTATGGCTCAGATAATCAGGTAAAGGGTAGTGTTATCATCGGTAGGTAATTTCGATGTGATGTTGAGACGCTCTGTTTATACATTTCTGCTGATAGTATGGTGTGCTTCCGCATCATCTCAGGGTTTGAAGTTATTCAGCCCTGAGGTGAAGGAGGCCGCACCAAGGACTCAAGTGGTGGTGATGGACTTCTTGGAGCGTTATTTCAGTGAACTACCGAACACCAAGCAGACCACGATACAGACAAAGATGGCCGATGACAAGGTATTCTTTCGAAAAGGCATGCCCTCTGATTTGTATCAGATCTGTGATACGATGCCTTTCTCTATCAATCTTCTTGACCGCTATTATGAAGTGAGTTGGATGAAGGCTGACGAACCATTTGTCACCATTGTATTCCCTGCACAATATGACTTGCTGCTTGGGATACAAAAAAATGAGGCATTGAAGCAATTCAAAGATGCAATTCTTGCAGCTCCTCAAAGAACAGATAGTATTGTGGTACCCTCAGATTTAGAATGTCTAAGCGATTCACTCTTTCAAACCAAAGGCGACACTCTCGAACTGGCAAGTCTTTCAGATGCTTTATATTATAATAAGGTGCGCGAGAAATATCATCCTGTTTTCAATAATGAGTATCTGGCTTATTCAGCAGCGAACCTGTTTCATGGGCTTATTCCAGATGCGGATTATCGGATGTATGTCGAACAGTCTGTCTATGGCATGTCTACCATCAATTATACCATTTCTCTAAGTCAGTGGCTCAACTATTGTGCAGAGTGGGGCTTGAAGGTGTTTTTTGCCGTAGAGGAAGAGCGCGAGGATGGCATATTGGTGCTTGTGATAGCTCAGAGCAAGGAATTAGGTTACCATCATTTGCTTTCTGTCGTCATTCCAGACAAGTTTGTTGCTGACCAGAATGCTGTGTTGAAAGTAAGAATGACTCCCTATATTCCAGTTCATAATGTGAAGGATCTGTATCAAAAACAATCAGCAACCCGTAAAAAAGTAAAATGGCAATGAAACGACTATTGTTTATAGTAACTGTTGCAATCACCTGCCTTCCGATATGTAAGGCTCAGACTGCAGCCGATGTGACTAAGAGTATCAACAAGGTAAAGCGTGACACCATGTATATCTATGCTGAGGCTACAATGAAAGACCTTAACGAGGCATACAACGGTGCTCGGGCCATTCTTGAAATGAAGGTAGGCGACTGGGTAAGGGAGCAGCATCCTTCAGAAGGAATAGAAGTGTGCATCGTAAAAGCCAAGGAGCACTTTTTGCAATTAGAGACGCGGCGAGGCGATTTCTATCGTGCCTTTGTCTATGTCCGTAAGAGCGATATCATGCCTGTGGCAGACAAGAGTGAAGTAACGGTATTCGAGGTGGCACCAGTTGCCCAACCTGATCAGCCAAAGGCTGCCCCTGCAATTATCATTTCAGAAGATGCACCTGTGGAAGAGAAGAAAGTTCCAGTTTTAGAGCTTACCTCCGAGGAAAAGCAGATGAAGCAGGTACGTAGTTTCTATGAAGTGGAACCGTATATCAAGGGACTGAAGAGTAAGGGAAAGATAAGTGCCTATGGCAAATACGCCACGATGCCAGAAGATGAAGACTGTCACCTTTTTGTCTATGACAAGCAAGGGAACATTTCTGCCTTGCTTCGCAAAAGCGGTAATATACAATACAATCTGAATACACTTAAAGAAGACAACGTTAAGAATTATAAGAACTGTGGAGCCATCTGGTTCCAGCTAAAATAAGATGACGATGAAAAAAATACTATTAATTGTTATGGTGGCTCTGTTTGCCATTCAAGGTAGAGCAGACAACGTCACTTTTACAGTTTCTGACGGCATCGACAATGCTGGCATTAAGTCAAAGATTGAAAGCGAAGTCAGCCGTATGCTCACAGAGATTAACGCAGCCCAGGAAGCAGGTCGCAGTCTCAACTTCTCAGCAATGGGAAATATTGGAACACGTGTTCAGCAGTCAATGGCTATGTTATGGGAAAACTCTCCATTTGTTTGTACTGACGAAGAAATAATCGAACATTGTATCACAACAGGTTCTGGCTATCAGGTTCGTAATATCCCCCTGATGATGAAACCCACAGGAGAACGTGAGTTTGGTGAAGATGAGTATCAGGAAGCTGTTATCAGCTTTGATAAACAGGGCAATGTGGAGAGCTTCTATCTTAGTATCTCCATGAACCTCTACATGAATGTCATCAAGAGCAATCTGGAACTGACAGACCTTCGTCGTCGCCAGCTGATTCTTGACTATGTGGAACAATTCCGCACAGCTTATAATCAGAAAGATATTAATTTCTTGAATCAAGTTTTTAGCGATGATGCCCTGATTATCACGGGTAAGGTTATCACTACCAAACATGCAGAGGGATTTACTTCTCAAAAGATTCAATATAACAAGCAGAGTAAAGAGCAGTACATCAAGAATCTAAGTGGCGTATTCAAGCGTAACAGTTATATCAAAGTTACATTCGATGAGATTGAAGTGATGCGTCATCCTGTAAATCCCAATTTCTACGGTGTCACTCTTCTACAAGGCTGGACCAGTGGCCGCTACCACGATGATGGTTATCTCTTTTTACTTTGGGATTTCACCAACGAAGATGCTCCCCAGATCCACGTCCGTACTTGGCAGCCCGACAAGATAGGTGGTAAGGCATTGCCCAAAGACGAAGTGTTTAGTTTAAGTGATTTTGATATTTGAATCCGATTATTAAAATCGATTAGTATTAGTTTATGTGCTTTTGTCTTTATTTTAATAACATAGAAGAAAATGATACAATTATTACCTATTGATCTTCATGTATTCGATAGTACATTTTCAAAGGCATGTTTTCAAATAATGAAGTATCTACAGGAACACAAAACCTTTGTGTTTACTGAGGAAGGTGTCATTAGCGAGCAGAATTATATGATATCATTTGCATACTTGTTAGGATGTGAATTGAAAGAAAAGGAGCACTTGTATGGTGGAGAATTAAAAAAGATCCTTCGTGTTTGTCATAATAAAAAAATCATAGCACTGGCAAATCGTTTAAAAAGGTCCTGCAATGATGACATTGTAAGAGTAAAACCTGATTTTGTTATTCACAAATGTTTGGAACGTGAAAATCTTTACCCTGAGCATCAGTGTTTCATCGTAGAAACAAAAACCTCAAAAGATCTTAGTCAAGATGATTTTAGTTGGGATATATTCAAATTGCATGGGTACATTTCACAACTTAACTATAAGAATGCTATTTATATTATAATTAATTCAGACAAATCAATAGTAGAGAACAAATTAAATATGTACATAGGCGAATATGTGGATAATTTAAGCTTGTGGTCAGAAAAGACAAAAAACGGAAGGCTGTTGTTTTTTATTCAAAAGGATAAAGATTCAGTACCAGAACCTTATCAAGTGCAAATGAAAATTGACACAGATTAAAATTATACCTATTGTATATACTTTTTATACCTAAGACGTATGATCAGGAATAAGTTTATAATAGCGTTGTTGATGGCCTCAATCCCATTCTTTTCTTTTGCCCAAGAAATTGAGGTGAAGAAGTTCGAGCCAGTGGAGAAAGACCAGACGGCGGCTTTGAGTCCACGTAAGGATATCAATGGAGCTGATTGTGCCCTTGTATTGGTCAAATCTCTAAAAAAAGGACTAGAATTTGAAGGTTGGGTTGTTGGTGATGTAGAGTATAAGAATGACTCTTACTTGGTTTATATGGCGAATGGCTCCAAAAACCTCAAAATCAAACACCCAGATTATCAGACAAAAGCAATAGTCTTTGGCGATTATGGTATAGGAAGCCTAAAAGGAGGACAAATATATAGTTTGTGTATTGTTGATGATACTAAGGATGTTATCAATAAAGTATATAGTCTCGGATGGAAATTGAGTGGCTTTGAAGTATCTGAAAGAGCAAAAACCTTTTTGAATATGTCTGCTAAGAGGGGAGATAAAAAAGCGATTATGGCTTTAGCTCAGTTGTCTGTTGCTGGGGATGTCAAAAAGAGGGAATTACTTGAGCAGAGTAAAGGACTCCATTGGATAAACAAGTTATTAGAGCAGGGTGATAGCGCATGTCTTGACTCTATGCCTGGCGAATTGATGTATGTTTATGCATGTAAACTTATTAGAGATGGTATAAGTCATGATCGAAGTCCCAATAGGGTTGATACGTACAAAGAAAGAATTATATATACAGAAGCAAGTAAATATGATATAAAAGCGTGCCTTAGAGGTTATAAGAAAGCAGGTAATGATTTCTTCATGGATTATATTCAGGGCAATGGTCTACCTGATTATAAGAAAGAAGTCATACGATTATGTTTGGACTCTGTATCAATAGGAAATGCAAAAGCGATGACATGTCTTGGCTGTATATATGAGAATGGAATCTGTGAGGAGGCAAACCTTCTAACGGCTTCAAAATGGTACAAAAAAGCATTTGACACAGATTCTACTAATCATAATAAGACGGATTTGTGTAGGGTATATGGAAATAGTCGATACCCCATTGACGGAGAGATTCTGAGTTTTATTAAACATCAGGCAGATGAAGGGTTGCAAGAAGCATTGTTCCAGTTGGGCTGTATGTATGAAGAAGGTAGGAACGTAGAGAAGAATATTGAAAAAGCTATAGAGTTATACAAACAATCTAAGCCAACTATTTTTGATTCTAATCGCCATCAAGGAGCAACTTACCGCTTAGCTAAGATATATTATGATCGTAAAGAATACAAGGAAGCGGAGAATTTGTTAAGAGGACTGTATGATGATGAACTTGATGCCCGTTATCTTCAAGCAATGATATTGTTTCAAGATACAAGAAATTATAAAGTAGATGCATATAATATATTAAGTGATCTGTCGAAGAAAGGATATCAAAAAGCAACTGAATTTATAAAGAAAAGCTATTAAACTGAAAGATATGAAAAGAATCATTTGTATGATGCTTGTTTTTTCAAGCATTTCTGTGTTCTCACAGAAAGAGATAAAAGTCGTAAGTTTCAGGCAGAGTGCTTCTGACATTTCTGCTCGTACAAACCAGCGTGAAGATCCTAAAGGTGAGGTTTGTGCATTGGTTAAAGTACAATTGCCACAACGTAACGTTCTTTTTGATGGTGACATTATTGGTGAAATCGCATATAAAACCAATGAGTATTGGGTCTATATGCCTCAGAAGAGTACCCAATTAGTAATCAAGTTGCAAGATTGTTCACCTTTAAAAGTGAACTTTCCTAATTATGATATTACGTCATTAGAGTCAAAAGGAACTTATGAATTGTGTATTATCAAAGAAACTGCAGATTCCCCACAACTATATAATGAGGGTATGACAGCATTAGCCAAGAATGATATAGTAACAGCTTTTGAAAAACTGGAGAAAGCATCTGATGCAGGCTATGCTCCAGCAGCTTACGAATTGGGCGTGGCTTCACTAGTTACCTATGATAGACATCATGATGATGATCCTAATTCAACAGAATCATATCAGGAAGCATATAATTATTATAAGAAAGCTGCTGAAGGTGGCAGTCCTGAAGGTCAGTATGCTTTGGGAGCATTGTTGTTGGATTATCAGAATCAATTTCCAGAGAACCTGTCTAAGATTAAGATAGATCCTTCTCTTTTGGAAAAAACAAAAGTATGGGATTTGTTTAGAACAGCTGCAGATAAGGGGAACGTGGAAGCACAATATCGCATGCTTTCAGATGACAAATGGTGTGAGACAAACGCAGATAGGGGAAATGCAATTGCACAATTTGGTATGGGACTTAGATGTGATCCAACATTTTCTACATTTGACTATCCAATGTTAGATTTCTTAGAAATAACTCCAACAGAGAACTATGATGAAGCTTTTAAATGGTATAATAAAGCTGCAGATAAGGGTTTAGATCTGGCGCAATGGAGATTAGGAGATCTATATGCACAAGGTTTAGGAGTTACCAAAGACATTAATAAGGCAATCGCTTGGAGGGGGAAAGCTGCTGAACAGGGCTATTATCTATTTCAATATATGATGGGCGTTATGTTTACATATGGGGAATTTGGTAATTATGAGATATATTCAATGTATAATACTGAATTGTGGCAATCTCCTTGGGAATCATTCCCTCAGGATATAGACAAAGCAAGTTTTTGGTTAAAAAATTTTAATCATAAAGAATTATGTAAGTCAGAGTTGGATAATATCATCAATAGTAATGGCCTATATTCGTCAACTCTTGATATTCTATCGGAATCTTTAAAAAGAAAAGGTAATTATGAGGATGCTATCTACTGGTATCAGAGAGAGGCAGAGATGGGTTATCGTGATGCTTTTTGCAAGTTAGGTGAAATGTATTTTGAAGGAAAAGGTATAATCAAAGACTATCAAAAGGCCAGAGCATTGTTTGAGAAGGCAATATTGGATGATGAGCACTATGGAGATGGCTATAGTGGCTCCCTTCGTTACAGGGCAAACGCATATTTGGGCGTTATATATCGAGATGGACTTGGTGTGGAACCAAATTTGATGAAGGCAAAAACCTTTTTAGCAGAATCTGCTGATAAAAAAGATGCCAAAGGAATGTACGAGTTAGCCCTCATCTTCGAGAAAGAAGGGAAATCTGAATTAGCCAGCAAACTGTTTAATGAACTAAAAGGAGGATGGGGGTACAACGATAATGACGATTATTATAAAAACAAGGCTCAGGCTCCCGCAGAGGAAATTGTATTCGACGCTGAGGAAGAGGCTACTGCTAGCATCAGTGCTCTGACAGAGAAGATCGAGGCTCAGGATGCCAGCAAGTTCCAAGAGGTGCTCGCCGCCGTACAGGAGAAGACCAAAGAGATTATCGGCTCCAATCCTGAGGTCGCTAAGGAGTATGTCACCAAGGTTCAGGACTTCCTGAAGGAGAATGCCGAGAAGATCAAGGCTTTCGCTGGTGAGAATGTTGCTGTTCAGGTAGCCTTAGCAGCCTTTACCGGGACTCCTGCCGACGCTGTGGTCAATGGTCTGATGCAGACGAAAGAACACTAAAACCATCAACTAAGAAGGAAATATGATGATTACAGAAGAACAATTAGAACAAAGAGATTTGTTGGAAAAGAATCAATATTTGGTTCGTACTATGTACTTGATAACCTTGGTGTTATAAACAATTTTAAATGGTTAGTATGTAATTCAAATACAGGTAAGCTCTTTACTACTTTACAATACGTAAACTCGATGGAAGAACTTGAAAAGTTAATAAAGGAAAGTTTGTAAATGGATTATCCTAAAAAGCATAATTAAGGAAAACAATAAAGCATGAAGAAGAGCATTAGACAAGTTGGCGACAGCATTTTTGATAAAAGGTTGTCTCAATTAGCCAAGAGATATCCTTACCAATCTTTTGTTGTGATGTCCGCAGCATTAGAATTTTTAGGTAAGGCATTCAGTGGAAGGAATAACTTTCAAGAAAGTGGGCATAGTTCGGGTGATTTTGAAGATGTTATCAAGAATCTTTCGGCTTTAAAGAAGTACAGTAAATATAATGATTTTTATCACAAACTAAGATGTGGCATGTTACATGCTTTTGCCCCAGATGATATAATACTAAAAAGGGGCATGAATAACATTGAAAAAAACGAAATTGGTGCTCGAGAATTATGTGAAGACCTTAGAAAAGCTTGGGAAGAATTAAAAACACTTCCAAATTGTAAGGCGCACATTAAGGAAACTTATATTCTTGACGTGCATGGAACAATGTCCGGTTCGACATTAACACAACAATTATCGTTATGACTAGGATTATTTTTATTGGATTATTATCACTTTTTGTTGCAGGAGTAACTTTTGCCCAAGACATTGAGGTGAAGAAGTTCGAGCCGTTGGAGAAAGACCAGACGGCGGCATTGAGTCCTCGAAAGGATATCAATGGAGTGACATGTGGATTGGTGAAGGTTCTGTTGAAGGAACCTGGAGCCGAGTTTGAGGGAAGTGTGATGGGCGATGTCCAGTTCACTGGGAGTGAATATTTAGTATATCTACCCAATGGGACGAAGCGACTGGGCATCAAGCATCCAGACTATTTGCCAACTACCATCGTCTTTGCTGACTATGGTACCAAGAAGGTGGCCTCTGCCACAACTTACGAGTTGAAGGTGAAGATGAACAAGAAACAGGCAAAGGTAGACAATAGTAAGAAAGGAATGGCAGTATTCAATATCAAACCCTCGAATGCAATGCTGTTGATTGATGGTCAGATTGCAGATGGATCAGGAGGTATCTATACATTGTCATTGCCATACGGCACTCATTACTACACAGTGAAATTGAATGACTTCAGTATCAACAACCAGTCAGTCCAGATAGACAAGAATGCTAAGAACATCAGCGTAGACTTGACGGAGTTCTTTGCAAAAGTTGATGTGTCTTGCAAAACGGAAGATGCAGATATTCTTATCAATAACGAACAGAAGGGAGTTGGCAAGTGGGGAGGAATGATGATTCCTGGTAAATACACCATTGAGGCCCAAAAGGATGGCTGCCATTCTCAAAGCAGGCAGGTGGAACTGAAGGATAATGATACTATCAAAGTTGAGTTTACTACACTAAAGACCATTACAGGTAGTCTTCGAGTGGATTATGAGCCAGCAGGTGCAGATGTGTTGTTGAATGGTGAGAAGGTCGGTGTGACACCATTGTACATAAAAGAACTTCCTGTTGGTAATTACCAATTAGAAGTTTGGAAGGAATATTATGTGAAGGAGTTCGCCAATGTAAAGATTGCAGAAGATCAAGAATGGATGGAAAAAGGAAAATTAAAAATTACAGAATTAGGTGGAATAATATTAGATTCAGAGAAAGAATTTAGAGATAAAGAATTCGATTATTTTGTTTACGGTGGTACTATGAGACTAGCAGACTACTATAGATATGGTGCTTATTTTGGACATAGGGAGCGCCCATATTCACCGTGTTCTGAAGATTCTTTCTATATTTCTATTAACCCTGTTGAATCTATTCGTTTATACAAAAAGGTTATATCAACTCTTTCAGGTCTAACAGATAACGAATCTGAAGACTCACGCAAAGAAGCAATAGAAGAATTGGGACCTTGTTATCCCAATGAAAAAGATGATGGTGAGCTCTCTTTTTGTTGGGCTAAGGCTTATTTGGCTGCTTACGAAAATGAAGACGACGACTCTTCCTTTAGCATAAACAAACAATACAAAGATGGGCCATATGCGAGTTTAGCTTGGCATTATTATTATGGAGTAGGATGTAAGAGAGATATGGAAAAAGCAAAAGAGATGATGAGAAAAGCGTCAAAGGAAGGATATTACTATTGTCCAGCATATCATGATCTTATTGTCAAACTGGGTCTTCAATCAGAACTAAAATACAAACCTTACGATTATAGTAACTATTAATAAATGGTGTATATTATGAGATATCTTTTGAGCTTCCTTATATTACTGTTATGCCAGTTATCCTTTGCACAAGGTTTTAAAGTGAAAGGGTTCGAACAAAATATAAATGATGGGTCTGCTTTTCATGCTCCTTTGGATGCTGAAGGACATCCTTGTGGGTTAATTAAAGTTAGTCTGATAATGTAGGATTGAAGTTCAAGGGTGATATTGTTGGAGAGGTGGAAAATAAGACCAATGAGTATTGGATTTATTTACCCCAAGGATGTCGGAGTCTTTTTATTATGCATCCTAATTTTTTACCAATGTCTGTAGAGTTCTCTTCTTATGGAATAGAGATTGTTCCCAAGGCTACATATATACTGACACTTAGCGAAGAGAAGTTCAAGAAAGAGAAGTGTGGTTTGGTTGCAACGGTTAAACCAGAAACGGCATATCTCTATATAAACGATGTGTTCGTAGAGAATCTCAGCGGGAATGGCTTTTACCAACTCTATCTTCCTAAAGGCGATTATGTCTGCCGTATGGAACAGAAGGGATATCGTCCCAACGTACAGGTAGTATCAGTTGGTAAAGCAACACAAAACCTCAGTGTGGAGTTGGAATCAGTAATGGCAGAACTAGAAGTGAAGTGTAAGACTGGTACTGCTGAATTATATATTGATGGTGAACTGAAAGGAAATGGCTTTTGGAAAGGATCAATATTTGCAGGTGAACATAAGATAGAGGCAAGGCTGCCAAACTTTGAATCCAGCAGTCAGACTATTTCCATTGCAGAAAAGGAAAGCCGAACCGTTGTTATTCCCGAGTTAAAGCGCTCTATGGGGAAAATTCGAATAGAGACAATCCCTTCTATGATTCCAGTAGCAGTCGATGGAAAAGATGTAGGTTTAAGCCCTTGTACAATAGATATTGAATCTGGAAAACATTATGTTAGTTGTAAAAGTTATGGTATAGAACAAACACGTTCTGAACTTGAAGTAAATAGCGGCAAGACCGAAACGGTAACTCTAAAAGTTCAATATAGTGATGGAGTGTTTAAAGATTCATACAAAAAGGCATATGAAGGTAGTTTAAAAGATATCCTTGTCTTAACAATAGAGGCTGGTCGTCATCGAAATTATGAAGAAGCTTTTTTCTGGATAAACAGACATCCTCAGAAAGATTACCTAATTCAACACTGGACTTCATACTGGCACAATAAGACAGATGAAGAAAGCATATATGGCTATTGGCAGTTCAATTGGATAGAAATGTATTCTCTTGCAGGTAACCCAGAAAAAGCATTAGAATTGTATCCAATTGCGAAAAGGGAAGAAGAGAGTAATGGCGGTATTTTCTCGGGAGACTTGTATATGAGATATATTGGTGAGGCTTTCTTAAAAAAGAAGGAGTTTGATAAAGCCATTCCATGTTTTGAGAAAGCAGAAAAAGATGGTTATGAAGGTTTAGGAGATTGTTATTCTGCCAAAGGTAATAAGCAACTTGCAGCATGTTACTATCGCAAATGTCTAAACTTGGACTATCATGATGGGAAGAAGCGGGTTGAAAAGAAATTGAAAGATATAGGTTTTTAAATGCTACACTTTATGAACGATAATAAGAAATTGATATTGTATTTGTTTTGATGAAGCAGAAGGACTTATTGAAAGAAAGTTTGAAAGAGGGAACGTTGAGGAAATTATAGAATTTGTATTTGCATGAAAAAACAATTGTTGGTATTACTCCTTTTTGTGAGTTCTTTATTATATGCCCAAGACATTGAAGTGAAGAAGTTTGAGCCAATGACGAAGGATCAGACGGCAGCATTGAGTCCACGAAAGGATATCAATGGAACGGCGTGCGGATTAGTGAAAGTTGCTTTGAAGGAACCTGGAGCAGAGTTCGAGGGTAATGTAATGGGCGATGTACAGTTCACTGGTAACGAGTATCTGGTATATCTGCCAAATGGCACGAAACGGCTTGGCATCAAGCATCCTGACTATTTGCCTACAACCATTGTCTTTGCAGACTATGGTACCAAGAAGATTGTCTCATCCACTACCTATGAGTTAAAGGTGAAAACCAACAAGAAGCAGGCAAAGGTTGACAACAGCAAGAAGGGAATGGCGGTATTCAACATTAAGCCTTCGAATGCGATGTTGCTGATAGATGGCCAGATTGCAGATGGATCAGGAGGTATCTATACATTGTCATTGCCATACGGCACTCATTACTACACAGTGAAATTGAATGACTTCAGTATCAACAACCAGTCAGTCCAGATAGACAAGAATGCTAAGAACATCAGCGTAGACTTGACGGAGTTCTTTGCAAAAGTTGATGTGTCTTGCAAAACGGAAGATGCAGATATTCTTATCAATAACGAACAGAAGGGAGTTGGCAAGTGGGGAGGAATGATGATTCCTGGTAAATACACCATTGAGGCCCAAAAGGATGGCTGCCATTCTCAAAGCAGGCAGGTGGAACTGAAGGATAATGATACTATCAAAGTTGAGTTTACCGCACTAAAGACCATTACAGGCAGTCTTCGAGTTGATTATGACCCAGCGGGTGCAGATGTGCTGCTGAATGGTAAGAAGGTCGGTGTTACACCATTGTACATAAAAGAACTTCCTGTTGGTAATTACCAATTAGAAGTTTGGAAGGAATATTATGTGAAGGAATTCGCCAATGTGAAGATAGCAGAGGACCAGGAGTGGAAAGAATCGGGAAAATTGAAGTTGACCCAGTTTGGTGTTCTGGTAGATAAAGCGAATAATGGTTCCCCCTTAGATTTGGCTTTGTATTATAGGTACGGAGCGTCAGATGATGGATGGGGTGCATATACATGTGAAAAAGATAGTTTTGTGGTTCCTATTGACCCCGTAAAGTCAATTTCATATTTTAAGAAGACAATTGAATCTTGTGAAGATGAGAATAAAATAGATATTGCAAAAAGTCATTTAAGATCAGATGTTTCGTCTAATAATGATGAAGTATTATCTTTCATGATAGCAAAAAAGGATGTTGAAGAAACTGACGAATCGATGCGTAAAATCGCATATTTTGTACCGTTATCATATGCTGCTTTAGCCTGGCATTATTGCTATGGAATTGGCTGTGAAAAGAATCTGGATGAAGCGAAAAGACTCATTAAACTGGCATGCAAAGATACGGGAGTCTATTTTTATCCGTCGTTTATACAGTTAGTGAGGGATATCGGTTTGGATTCCGAGTTGAAATATGTTACAGAGGATGAGTGGGCAGAATTATATCAGTAAGTTGAAATAAGAAATACTCGGTCAAAATGGTAAGTTTTCAAATAAGACAAGACACCTTCAAAACTATTGTGGGAACAATCTTATTGACTCTTGGATGTTGTATATATCTGCTATTACGAAGCAAGGAATTAAACATCTATCAATGGTTCAGTGGGATTGGTATGTCTGAATGCGTTGATTCTTTGCGTTGTGCCGTGCAGGGATGGGCTGTGCCTGATTTCGTCAAATATAGTCTGCCTGATGGACTATATTGTGCTGCTTATATTTTATTGATAGATGCAATATGGGGGAGACGAAATGGAATTGCTAAATATGTCTTCATATCAATAGTTCCTATTGCAACAATAATATGTGAGATTCTTCAATATCTTGGAATAGTGAATGGGACATTTGATGTATCTGACTTAATATGTTATGCGATTCCTATATTGATATATGGATTGATAGAGTTTAAGAAAAAAGTGTTTACTAATTAAAAAATTGAGTTTATGAAAAAGTATTTTTGTTCAATGTTAGTGTTGGCTTTTTTTGCCATTGGCTTTTCTGCGTCGGATGAGACGGAAACAACTAAAGATTCTGTGCAAGAGAAGGAGGAAGTGACCGAGAAGGAAACAAAGGAAGAATCTCAGCCAAAAGAGGATCCTGATGTGCAGCATTTTGTGGGAGATTACATTTACAGTTATTACATCGGTAACACAAATGCAAAACTCTATTTCAAGATATCTCTTAAATCAGATGGGACATTTATCTGGGAACCTAATAATGAGGTTACAAAGAATCAGATAGATATTGAAAAAGTCATGGATGGTAATGATTTTCCGGAAGGAGGAGAATGGGAAGTAAAGGATACCCCTGTAGGTAAAGGTGCATTCTTGGATTTTGATTGTAGTTGGGGTGAGGGGAGTATCACCTATGATAGAAAGGTCCTTGAAATTCAAAACATGAATGGATATAGGTTGAAGGCAGAGTTGTCATATCAGGCACCGAAAGTCCTTCCTAAAGTTCCAGATTCACCAGAAGCAATGATAAAAGAGTTCTATAAATATGTTTTTGGGGAAAAAGAAATTGACGATGATATATTAGATGCCTATCTCTCTTCAGTTTTGAAGAAGTCTTTATGGACAGAAGATTATGACGGTTGTTATGAATATTGGCGTTTCCGAACAATTGCTCAGGATTATGATCCTGAAACAGGCGATATTAGCAAAATAAATGAGGTGAAGTCAGATGGTGATGGATGGTACACAGTAACATATTTGGATATGGGCCATGAAGGTGTGACAAGAGTGAAGGTTGTTAATAGTAAAATTGTAGAACTAAAGCCAGATAAGAGTTGGGATAGTTGGGATGAGTAGAAGTTTAGGAAAGGAATATGACGAGAGGATTTGAGGGTAAGCCCTTGTTAACTTTTTTGTTGTTTCTGATATGTTTGACTATTAGCGGACAGTCATTGTATGACCGTTCAAATATTACCATCGGGAAGATTGATTCAGACGGTTATGTTTATAACCGTTCGAATATGACTATTGGGCGGTTTAAGAAAGATGGATGGATTGTGGATCGGAACAATATGACGATTGGAAGGATTATGAGTGACGGAAGAATCGTTGACCGTTCCAATATGACAATCGGAAAAGTGGATTCTGACGGATACGTTAAGGATCGTAGCAACATGATGATAGGAAAGATAAAACCTGATGGTTATGTCCTGGACAGAAACAATATGACTATAGGGCGGGCTAAAGACGTGCCAGTACCCTATGCTGCTGTGTTTTTCTTCTTCAATTTGTTTGAATGACAAATAGCCAAGTGGATAATAACTCAATGGAAGATGTTTTAAGGTTTGAAGTGGCTGTCGAGATTGAGGATGTTGACATGGGGTCGATAGAGGAGGGAGAATTTGACCTTGCTGTTATGAAGATATGTCAGATGGCAGGGACAATCCGTGAATCAGAAGACATCAGACAGAAGTATGCTGAAGAATTCTTAGTGACTCTTGTCAATGACTATCCTGATTTGGTGAGTAAAGTGGAAACTGCTATTGAGAGTGGAATGAATAAGGCAAGAGTCGAAAAGAGATGAAGTATGGTTGACGATGATAGACTCTGGATGGATAGTTATGGCTTTGTCTATTCCGGTGACGGGAAACGATTGTTGAAAGGGGCTAACGTTGAGGGCGCCTACTGGATTCCCGAAGGAGTAGAAGAGATAGAAGATGGAGCCTTGATAGGATGCAGGATTGGGACGCTGCATGTTCCTTGGACGACTCATGTGCATGAATATGACCAGTTGGTGTTCAGTGAGGATTCTGAGGAAAACGAGGAATTGATGCCTGCCGTGTATTTCTGGACGAAGGAGTATGCTAACCTTGACGAGGAGACTTGGGCCTTTGAAGAAGAAGGAGAATATCGCATAGATGAGCATGGGGTGGGGTATAGCCTCAATGGCCATCGACTGTTGTTTGTTAGGGCAAAGTTCACAGATAATGAATATCATGTGCCAGACGGTGTGGTGACCATCTGCTCGATGGCCTTTGGATGGTGCCGACAGTTCTTGACGCTATATATCCCTCGCTCTGTCCGGCTAATTGGTGATTTCGTGTTTGGGCCAGGTGGTGGAAAGATTGTAATACTTGACTGAAAAATTGTTTTTGTCCAAAACAGGCCAACATATATCATGACCCTCATGTACATCGTTCCTGTGTTGTGGAGGCAGGCCATTCTTAAACCGTAAAATTTTGCCTATAAACTGGGAGAAGATATTCTGGGGTCGGTATATCTTGCCTTAGATTCGAGGGATAATTTCCCGGGGGCGGAATGTCTTGCCCCAGAATTGAGGCATGTTTTCCTGTGGTCGGGATTTCTTCACCCAAAAACTGGTTCAGACTTTTCTGGGGTCGAAATACCTTGCCTTAGATTTGAGGGATAATTTCCCGAAGTCAGTATTTCTTGCCTTAGATTCAAGGCATATTTCTCCGGGGGCGGTGTTTCTTCACCCAGAATTGGGACACGATTTTCCGAGGTCGGAATATTCTCTCCCAGATTTGAGGCTGACTTTTTGCAGGTCAAAATGATAGGTCCCCAATCCGAAACAGACCATCCAAAAACTTGAAAAACCAGCCCGGAATCTGGGACGCACCTATGCCCAGGGTGCAAAAACTTTCCTTAGATTCGGGGCATATCTATGCACAGGGTGCAGAAACTTGCCTCAGATTCAGGGCATACTTATGCCCGGTGTGCATAAACGTGTCCCAGATTTGGGGCATATAAATGAACTTTCAAAATGGTTTGCCCTGAATCTGGGGCAACATATTGCACGGTGGGCAATATACGCACTAAGAAAAATTGTAGTCTAAAAGAGGAGTTAGACAAATGCTACTTTCGGCAGGAGCAGGTCATTGACAAATTGACGCAGGGACTCTTCGCTCATCTTGATGCCGCCACAATCGGCAATTCGTTTGCCGGTAGGTGACTTGGGACTGACGGTGGCCCGATACTCTACGCCATTGATCCGTGCCGTCAAACGGAACGCCCCGTTGCCCATCTCCTGCCACTGGGCATCTTCCACATGCACACCATTCTCCATCACATAACTGAACACATGGGGCTTATATCCTTGCAGGCCCGACAGCAGGTCGGGCGTCATCTCTGCAAAGTGACGTTCCACGACATCCTGCCAATGTTCGCTCACACCATATTTGGCGGCAATGGCTCTAAATTCCATCACAGCGTCTACACATTGCTTGATGATGGCGTTGGGATTGTCGATCATATATCTTCGTGCAAAAGCCAACATGTCATCATGGTAGACACCCGTCCGCTTGCCATTCATACTCAGATAGTGGTACTCGTCCAGTTGGTTGTGTGGGTTAAAGCATGAGAATGTCAGGTCGTAGGCCGGTGAGATGTGCCAGTCGGTCTGTCCTTTCTCAAGCATAAACTCAAAGTTACGTATATGAGCATCTACGTTGGTGGTCAGCATGTTAAACACTGCCCGACGATAGACCTCCTCACGTTCCTTATAAGGCAGTTGCAGTTTCAGACATACATCCATCAGTTGCTCGTAGGATGTGGCATCAGGCATCATGCCCGCCAGAGACACCGTATGTACTTTCTCTCCGTTCTTTCGATCATAGCGTTCTGTCAGGAAGTGCTTTTCACCGCCTATCTCAATTAGTTCTGATGACATCATGCCTATACCAGCCATCGTGGCCATATCATAGTAGGCCATCTCAATTGTTGTCAACGGGTAGTGTCGAGTCTCTGCAAATTTCAGCAGATAGTATTTGTAGCCTTCTGGGAGCATGACCTGGCCAGACCGCACATCGCCAGTTTCCTTGTTGATGGCAATAACTGCCTTTGAGTGATTGCCGCCTGCCGATGTGCCAACCTCATAAAGAGCGCTCAGTGTCAAGTCCTGACCTGCCACCGCCACTTCTTCTCTGCCATGCAGTATCTCCAATGCTTTCTTATAGAGTTCTGCCAACTGATAACTGCGTTGCTCGTCGAATGCCTGTGCAGGTTCAAACTCCAGTGCCCCCATACTTCTTTTGCCGATAAACGACAATTTGTCAACAGAAGTAATCTCTGACGCACTCACATTGTTTTCTGCTGCCCAAGCATCAAAGACGGCATTACCCCATCGTCCGGGCAGTGAGTCTGATATAAAAGCAGGCAGTCCATAGAAGATGTCATCGTTAGCCAGTCCATAGATGGGCAGGCGATTGCGTGGATCCTTGATGGATGCGGACAATGGCGCGATATCCAGTCCTGCCTTAATGAAGTCGGGATGGTAGTTGAAAACTGCTCTTTTCCGGCGTTCGTCCCAGTAGAGGCTTCCCACTTCCTGGCCCCAGAGCATCACTTTGACGATATTACTTCGCATGCCTTACTCTTTTACGTTTTCCTTGTTGAATCTTCAGTAGTTCGTAAGGTGATACAGGAATCTCAGGTAACACCTCGTCCAATCCCTGTGTGAAGTCAATGGCCTTCAAAAGGGCGATAAAGGTTGCCAGTGTCAAGTTATACAACTGTCCGTTCTCAAACTTTCTGATAGTGATGACGCTGACACCCGACTTGTCTGACACTTCTTTCTGTGTCATGTCACAAGCGATACGATAGTCCTTGAAACGTTCACCAAGTGTGGCCACAATCTCGGAGGTCACCATATTAGATATGCTTCCTTCATGTTTCATGGCGCAAAGGTAAGCATATTTTCTGTTATGGCCAAATTTTTGGGATTAAAATAATTATTCTTACGGTTAAAATGTATCTTATCCGAATACTAATTCCTCTTTGTCTGCGGACTTGGTGATGTGTATGGTGGCACCCGGTTCGAGGTTGCCGTTGACAATCAGGTCGCTGATGCCATCCTCGATATAGTTCTGGATAGCGCGTTTCAGTGGACGGGCACCAAACTGAACATCGTAGCCCTTGGAGGCGACAAATGCCTTGGCCTCTTCCGACAGGTCGATATGATAGCCTATCTGTTCGATACGCTGGTACAGTCCTTTCAGTTCGATGTCGATGATCTGCTTGATGGCCTCCATGTCGAGTTGGTCGAAGGTGATAATCTCATCCAAGCGGTTCAGGAATTCTGGCGAGAACTGCTTCGAGAGTGCCTTCTGTACGATGCTGCGGGCATGCTCCTTGTCCTGTTCGTTGAGGGCGAGTCCTGCATTGCCGGAAGCGCTGAAACCTACGCCGCGACCAAAATCCTTCAACTGACGTGTACCGGCATTCGAGGTCATGATAATCACCGTGTTGCGGAAATCCACAAAGCGTCCGTTGCCATCGGTGAGGCGTCCTTCGTCGAGCACCTGTAACAGCAAGTTATAGACATTGGCGTGTGCCTTCTCAATCTCGTCGAGCAGGACGATGGAGTAGGGGTGACGGCGCACACGTTCTGTCAACTGTCCGCCTTCCTCGTATCCCACATAGCCCGGAGGTGCACCGATGAGTCGTGAAGTGTTGAAACTCTCCGTATATTCGCTCATGTCAATCCGGATGAGAGCGTCGCTGCTGCCGAACATAAACTCTGCCAGTTTCTTGGCCAGATAAGTTTTTCCTACTCCTGTAGGTCCCAAGAACATGAAGACACCGATGGGGTGGTTGGGCTCTTTCAGTCCCACGCGGTTGCGCTGGATGGCTTTTACCATCTTTTCAATCGCCTTGTCCTGTCCGATGACGGCTCCTTTCAGTTCGTCCATCATTCCCTTCAGACGGATACCCTCTTGTTCTGCCATCCGTTGTACGGGTACCCCTGTCATCATCGACACCACATTGGCTACCTGTTCAGCATCCACCACCTGACGCTCCTCATTCTCACCGCTCTGCCATTTCAGGTTCTGTTCCTTCAAACTGCTTTCCAGTTGCGTCTGACGGTCACGGTAGCCTGCTGCCAACTCGAAGTCCTGACTCTTGACGGCTGCGTTCTTGCGCTCCTTCACGTGAGCAATCTCTTTCTCTAATTCAAGAATTTCAGGCGGGATCTGGGCATTGGAGAGATGAACACGGGAACCCGTTTCGTCCATTGCGTCAATGGCCTTATCAGGCATAAAACGGTCTGTCACATAGCGGTCTGTCAATTTGACACATGCCACGAGAGCCTCGTCGGTATAGGTGACGTGGTGGTGATGCTCGTAGCGATCCTTGATGTTACGCAGTATCTGCAAGGTCTCTTCCTGGGTGGTCGGTTCTACCTGTACCTTCTGGAAACGGCGTTCCAGGGCACCGTCCTTCTCCACGGAGTTACGGTATTCGTCGAGGGTGGTGGCACCGATACACTGCATGGTGCCTCGTGCCAGAGCCGGTTTCATGATGTTGGCGGCGTCCATGCTGCCTGGTGTGGAACCAGCACCGATGATGGTGTGTATCTCGTCGATGAACACGATGACATCGGGGTTCTGCTCTATTTCCTTCATCAGGGCCTTCAGGCGCTCCTCAAACTGTCCGCGATACTTCGTGCCAGCCACCACACCCGTCATATCGAGGGTGTAGATACGTTTGTCGAAGAGCATGGGAGAGGTGTGGTGACTGGCAATCTGCTGGGCCAGTCCCTCCACAATGGCACTCTTGCCCACACCGGGTTCGCCAATTAAGATAGGGTTATTCTTCTTGCGACGACCCAGTATCTCTATGACACGCTGTATCTCTTTCTCACGGCCCACGCAGGGATCCAGTTTCCCGTCGAGGGCTGCCTGCGTCAGGTCTGTGCCGAAAGTGTCGAGTACGGGTGTCTTCGAGGCAGGCTTCTGAGCCTGTGTGGTGGTGGAACTGGAAGTTCCGGATTTCCTGACTTTTCCAGAGGCACCCGTCTCCTCAAATTCCTCCTCGTCTTCCTCGGGCAGGCCTATGCCATTGGTGATACTATTGGTCTTGGGGGCGTTGAGCAACGCCTGTACATCCTCATAATTCATACTGTTTAATTCTAATACTTGTTTGGCACCATTGTTCACGGCATCATGCAGGATGGCGAGCAACAGGTGCTGTTCGTTGACATTGGAAGATCTCTGTATACGTGCCTCAAGTACAGCGAGTTTCAGAATGTTGTTCGCTTTTTCGTTGAGTACCAGTTCGTGGGTGTAGATCGGCATACCCAACTCATCCTCGCGTACTTTATTCTCCAATTCCGTCTTGATGGATTGTAGATTCAGGTTCAGTCGGTGGAACACATCGATCACCGGACTTTCCTTCATCCTCAGTAGCCCCAGAAGCAGATGCTCCGGACCTACTGATCGACTGGCCAATCTTGCAGCCTCCTCACGGGAGTAGGCAAGTATTTCAGATACCTTAGGTGAAAACTGGCTGGACATTCAATTTCTTATTTGATAATTAACTATTTATTATTTTCTGCAAAGTTACTAATAATTCTGCAAACAACGTGCCAAACATTCGTTAAAGTTTCCGCTAAATATACTTAAAAGGTTTGGTGGGTACGGAAAAAATGTCTACCTTTGCACGGTTAAAAACGCGTCAGAGGGGCTGAAAAGTGCCTTAAACGCAAAATTACGAAAATAAGAAGAGATAAAAATTAGAATAATGGATCAGAATTTCGACAACGACAGAATTATTAAGATTAACATCGAGGAAGAGATGAAATCCAGTTACATTGACTACTCTATGTCAGTCATTGTGGCACGTGCCCTTCCTGATGTGCGCGACGGCTTCAAGCCAGTACACCGCCGTATCTTATACGGTATGATGAATATCAACAACGTCTCGACACAACCTTATAAGAAATGTGCGCGTGTCGTCGGTGAGGTACTCGGTAAGTACCATCCCCACGGCGACAGTTCCGTCTATGGTGCCCTCGTCCGCATGGCCCAGGAGTGGAATATGCGTTACACCCTCGTTGACGGACAGGGTAACTTCGGTTCTGTGGACGGTGACTCGCCCGCAGCCATGCGTTATACCGAGTGCCGTCTCTCTAAGATGGGTGAGCACATTATGGACGATCTCGACAAGGAGACTGTTGATATGGCCAACAACTTCGACGACTCTCTCCAAGAGCCTACAGTGATGCCTACCAAGGTGCCTAACCTGTTGGTGAATGGTGGTAACGGTATTGCCGTCGGTATGGCTACCAATATGCCTACCCACAACCTAAGTGAGGTGATTGACGGTTGCTGTGCCTATATCGACAATCCCGATATCGACACAGACGGTCTGATGCAGTACATCCCGGGTCCCGACTTCCCGACAGGTGCCTATATCTATGGCCTGCAGGGGGTGAGGGATGCCTACGAGACAGGTCGTGGCCGTATTGTGATGCGTGCCAAGGCTGAGATAGAGAGTGGTGAGACCCACGACAAGATCGTGGTCACGGAAATCCCCTACGGTGTGAACAAGGCCGACCTTGTGGCTTATATTGCCGACCTCGCCAACCAGCATAAGATTGAGGGTGTGGCTAATGTCAACGATGAGTCAGGTCGTCAGGGTATGCGTATCGTCGTGGATGTGAAGCGTGATGCCAATGCCAATGTGCTGCTCAACAAACTCTTCAAGATGACAGCCTTGCAGAGTTCGTTCTCTGTCAATAATATCGCACTTGTGAAGGGTCGTCCCCGTCTGCTGAACTTGAAGGAGTGCGTCAAGTATTTCGTGGAGCATCGTCATGATGTGACCATCCGTCGCACCAAGTACGATCTGCGTAAGGCTCAGGAGAGGGCCCATATCCTCGAAGGCTTGATCATCGCCGTCAACAATATCGACGAGGTGGTACACATTATTAGAAATAGTAAGACCCCGACAGATGCCCAGCGTAACCTGGAGGCTCGCTTCGAACTTGATGAGTTGCAGTCGAAGGCAATCGTCGATATGCGCCTGGCACAGTTGACAGGTCTGCGTGTGGATCAACTCCATCAGGAGTTTGACGACTTGCAGAAACTCATCGCCGACTTGCAGGAGATCCTCGACAACCCCGAGCGTTGTAAGGAAGTGATGAAAAACGATCTCCTGGAGGTGAAGGAGAAGTACGGTGACGAGCGTCGTACGGAGATTATCCCCTTCGACCATGAGTTTAATGCTGAGGACTTCTATCCCGATGATCCTGTAGTCATCACTATTTCGCACATGGGTTACATCAAGCGCACCAATCTCGATGAGTTCCACGAACAGGGTAGAGGAGGTGTTGGTGCCAAGGCTGCCCGTCATCGTGACAACGACTTCACGGAGTATATCTATCCCGCCACGATGCACAACACACTGCTCTTCTTCACCCAGAAGGGTCGTTGCTACTGGCAGAAGTGCTACGAGATTCCTGAGGGCGACAAGAACTCGAAGGGCCGTGCCATCCAGAATATGCTCAATATCGAGCCGGATGATTCCATCAACGCCGTGTTACGCATCAAGAACTTCAATGATGAGGAGTTCCTGCAGTCGCACTATGTGGTATTCGCCACCAAACAGGGTATTATCAAGAAGACACGTCTCGATGCCTATAAGAACGTACGTGCTGCCGGTGTCATCGCCATCAATGTCAATGAGGGCGACGAGGTGGTTGGCGTTCGTCTGACCAATGGGCACAACGAACTGTTGCTGGCTAACCGGAACGGTCGTGCTGTCCGCTTCGATGAGAACGATGTCCGTACGATGGGGCGTGTGGCTACCGGTGTTATCGGTATGCGTCTCGACGGTGGCGACGACGAGGTGGTTGGTATGGTCTGCGTCAATGATCCCAACGTGGAGACCATCATGGTGGTTTCTGAAAACGGCTACGGCAAGCGCTCGGAGGTAGAGGATTACCGTAAGACGCTGCGTGGTGCGAAAGGCGTGAAGACGCTCGCCATCACAGAGAAGACGGGGCGTCTGGTGGCTATCAAGGTGGTCACTGATGAGAACGACCTCATGATTATCAACAAGAGCGGCATCCTTATCCGCCTGAAGGTGGCCGATGTCCGTGTGATGGGCCGTAACACCCAGGGTGTGCGCCTGATCAATCTCACGAAGAAGAACGACACCATTGCCAGTGTGTGCAAGGTGACGTCGAGTCAGGAAGAAGATGTAGAGGAAGCAGAGGTGCTGAATGAAGAACTGCCCGCCGACACAAGTGTCGATGCTGCTTTCGAAACAGATAATGATAACAATGAATAATAACAAATCAAACCAAATTTTAAAAGGCTTATGAAAAAGTTTATGATGATGGCAATGTTCATGGTAGCCAGTGCTACCGCATTTGCCGGTGACAGTGATGCTTTGAAGGCTATCCTCAAAGCAAAGGACTATGCAGAGGCTGAGGCCCTGTTGAAGAGTGGACTGAGTCAACTCGCCAACGATCAGGAGAAGGCAAAGGCTTACAACAAACTGGTTGACCTTGCTTATGCGAAGTATAAGAAGGAAGACGACATCAAGACCACCAATCAGATGTTGCAGAAGAACGAGGCAGTAGACACAGAGGGTATGATTAAGGCTGGTATCGCTGCTCTTAACAATGCTGCTGAGTGCGACAAATATGATATTCTTCCCAATGCTAAGGGACAGGTGAAGCCTGCTTTCCAGAAGAAGAATCAGGATCGCCTGGTGATGGTCTTCAAGGGCTTGTATGATAACGGCTGTACCTTCGCCGAGGACAGCAAGAACGAGGATGCCTTCACTTGCCTCGATGCTTATTTGAAGGCTGCCGAATCACCTCTCTTCAGTGTGATTCCTACTGTTAAGAATGATCCTAATCGCGGTATTGCTGCTTACTATGCAGGTCGTGCTGCCATGCAGTTGGAAAAGACAGGACGTGCCATCGAACTCCTGAAGATTGGTGCGAAAGATACCATTCAGCAGGTTCGTGATTTCAGTATTGACCTCCTTCTCTACACGATGGGTAAGAATCGTTCCACAAAAGAAGACTCTTTGAAGTTCATCAACGACATGAAGGATCTGTATGCTCAGTATCCTGAGAACGAGAAGGTTTATTCTTATATGTGTGACGCTATGATTCTCAACAGTCAGGAGGATGCCGTCATGAAGATTGGCGAGGAACATTTGGCCAAGTATCCTAACTCTGTGCTTCCTCACATCTACAAGGCTTTCCTGCTCCAGAACCAAAAGAAGTATGCAGAGGCCGTTGAACAGTGGAATCTTATTCCTGAGACACAACCTAACTACGTGCAGTTCGCTTACTATCGTGCCGTCTGTAAGTATAATATTGCGGTGGAATTCAATGAGGCTAATGCTGATGCACGTACTGGTCGTCTGACACCTGAGAACGAGACGAAATTCAAGGATATGCTCAGTAAGGCTCAGGTAGACTTCGAGAAGTGCCAGCAGTTGGATCCTGATCAGGGTACTGTGAAGTGGAAGTATCTGTTGCATAACATCTACACACAACTTGGCCTTGCCGATAAGGCTGCCACTCTGGAATAAAGATTGTCTTTCAGTCAAGAATATGTTAATTATCCCCAAAGGACTCAGACCCTTTGGGGATTTTTTCGTACCTTTGTCCCGCAATACATATAATTAAGGTGAAAATGTTTGTCAGCCGGCTGGTTATCGTGTTTTGTTGCATCTTTTTTTTGACGGCATCTGTTTCCGCCCAACGGAAACAGATAGGCGAGGCTCGTACATATCTGAAAAGCGGCAAGAATTTCGACAAGGCGGAACGGTTGATGACTGACTTGCTGAAAGATTCTGCCAACCAGGACAACAAGCGCATCTACGAGATATGGCTTCAGAGCGTGCAGAAACAGTATGAGCAGGCCAATGAGCGGCTCTATACGCACAAACAACAAGATACGGCGCAGTTCTTCTCGTTGGTGCGCCGTATGTTTTCAATCGCCTTTTGCTTGGATTCCCTCGACATGAAGCCAGATAAGAAGGGTAGGGTAGATCCCGAACTCCGAAAAGACGTGGCACGAGATATGATTAATTACAGGCCGAACCTCTTTTATGGTGGCGCTTATCATGTCAGGAAGAGCGATTTTCAGAAAGCCTATGATTTTTTCGAGACCTACCTTGACTGTACCCGTCAGCCTCTCTTCACAGGCTATGATCCCATCTTTGCTGAAGATTCACGTATGGAGGAAACCGCCTACTGGGCCTGCTATTGCGGGTACAGAATGAATGACCCCTTGCTGGCGCTCCGCCACAGGAAACTGGCGCTCCGAGACTCCTCGAAGCGTGACATGACTTTCCAATATATAGCTGAGTCGTGGAAGACCCTGAAAGACGACTCCATGTATATTGCCACGCTCCAAAAAGGATTTATGGAGTATCCTACGTCGAATTATTTCTTTCCCCGTCTGATGGATTCCTATACGCAGACAGGGCAATACGGTAAAGCACTCGAAATCGTTGACATTGCATTGGATGCTGACTCGCTCAATGAACTGTATCTCTATGCCAAGTCGAATGTGCTGATGCAGTTGGAGCGCTATGCCGAGAGTCTGACCATTACCAACAAATTGTTGACACTCAACGATAAGCATGCTGATGCATACTATAACGGTGGTTCTGCCTATCTGAATATCGCCTTGCGTATGGATCCCCAGCGGCACAAGAAACAGGTAAGGGAGATGTATCAGAAAGCCCTGCCTTATATGGAGAGATACCGTGCGCTGGCTCCCCAACAAACCCAGAAGTGGGGCCCCGCCCTTTATCGCATCTACTTCAACCTGAACATGGGAAAACAGTTTGATGAGATCGATAAAATCTTAAAGAAATAAAAAAGTTTGCCTCCTTTGATATACCTTATCGGATTTATTTGTACTTTTGTGGGATAGAATACATTTCAATCTAAAACAAATAAAACGTAAGGACTATGGCAGAAAATGCTCAGTTGATTGCCCAGTGCGAGGCAATTGCAAAAGAATGGCTCTCTCCGGCCTTTGATGAGGAGACACGTAAGGAAGTTCAGGCTATGCTTGACAACCCCGATAAGACTGCTCTTATCGATGCTTTCTATCAGAATTTGGAGTTTGGTACAGGTGGTCTGCGTGGTATTATGGGTGCCGGCACAAACCGTATGAACAAGTACATCGTGGGTATGGCTACTCAGGGATTCGCCAACTATATCAATAAGGCCTTTCCCGGAATGCAGCCTGCAGTGGTGGTAGGACACGACTGTCGTAACAACGGACGTATGTTTGCTGAGACTGTGGCTGATATCTTCTCGGCCAACGGCATCAAGGTCTATCTCTTCGAGAGCCTCCGTCCCACACCGGAGATCTCATTTGCCATCCGTCAACTCGGTTGTCAGGCCGGTGTCAATGTCACCGCTTCTCACAATCCTCGTGAGTATAATGGCTATAAGGCTTATTGGGACGATGGTGCACAGGTGCTGGCTCCCCACGACAAGGGGATCATCGATGAGGTGAACAAGGTGAAGATTCAGGATGTGAAATTCGAAGGTAATAAGGATCTCATCGACATCATCGGTGGAGAGATGGACTGGGATTATGTCCAGGCAGTCAAGGAGGCAATGGTGGACCAGGATGTTATCATGCGTCAGAAGGACCTCAACATCGTCTATTCGCCTATGCATGGTACTGGTCGTGTGATTGTTCCGATGGCTCTGCGCTCTTGGGGCTTCCAGAATATCCACGTGGTACCCGAGCAGATGGTTGTCGATGGTAACTTCCCCACCGTTATCAGCCCGAATCCTGAGAATGCCGAGGCTATGACACTGGGTATGAAACTCGGCACGAAGTTGAATGCCGACCTGGTGATTGCTTCCGATCCAGATGCTGACCGCTTGGCTATTGTCTGTCGCAACCCGAAGGGCGAGTGGGAGATACTGAATGGTAACCAGACCGCTATGATGTTCTCGTGGTACATCATCGCCAACAAGAAGAAACTTGGTCAGTTGAAGGGTAATGAGTTCATGGTGAAGACCATCGTGACTACAGAGGTTATCGCTGAGATTGCCAAGAAGAACGGTGTGGAGTACATGGACTGCTACACGGGCTTCAAGTGGATTGCCAACGAAATCCGCATCAATGAGGGCAAGAAGAAGTATATCGGTGGTGGTGAGGAGTCGTTCGGCTTCCTGCCGTTTGATAAGGTACGCGACAAGGACTCCCCAGCCTCCATCTGTCTCATTTGTGAGATTGCAGCCTGGGCCCGCGACAATGGTATGACCCTCTACGACCTGCTGATGAATATCTATAAGGAGTACGGTTTCTCGAAGGAGGTTACTGTCAACGTGGTACGTCCGGGTAAGACTGGTGCCGACGAGATCAAGCAGATGATGACCAACTTCCGTGAGAACCCGCCGAAGTCATTGGGTGGATCGAAGGTATGCGTTTGGAAGGACTACAAGACTTTGGAGGCCAAGGATGCCCAAGGCAATGTGACGAAACTCAATATGCCTGACACCAGCAACGTGCTCCAGTGGTTCTGCGAGGATGGCACGAAGGTCAGTGTCCGTCCCTCTGGCACGGAGCCGAAGATTAAGTTCTACACCGAGGTCAAGGATCCTTCCTTCAAGGGTGCTGCCGACTACGAGTCCTGCTCTAAGGCTGCCGATGCGAAGATCGAGGCCTTGAAGAAAGACTTGAATCTCTAAGCGATGGCATTTGAATACATGTCACAAGAGGGCTACGACAAACTCGTAGCCGAACTGCATCAGTTGGAGAGTGTGGAACTCCCACAGGTACGAGAAGCAATCGCTGAGGCTCGCGACAAAGGCGACCTCAGCGAAAACTTCGAGTATCATGCAGCCAAGCGTGAACAGTCGCGGTTGCTTGGTAGAATCCGTTTCAAGCAAAGAGTCTTGGCCAATGCACGGGTTATCGATATGTCGCGTCTGGGTAACGGCAGTGTGCAGTTGCTCAGTCAGGTGGAGATGACTAATCTGGCAAACAACGCCAAAATGACCTATACGATTGCCAGTCCGCACGAGGCCAATCTGCGAGAAGGAAAGATATCCATCAAGTCGCCCATCGCGCAGGCCCTGCTCAATAAGAGGGTGGGGGATGTCGTAGAGGTGCGCGTTCCAGCCGGTCTGCTCAAACTCCGCATTGAGAGCGTCAAATAAAAAGGAATTTGATAGGTGTTAACACCATCAAATGCTTTCAAGCCCATTTTCAAGTAACTTTTTTCGAAAAAAGTTGCAGAAAGATTTGGAGGATTCAGAAAAATGTAGTACCTTTGCACCCGCAATCAAGGAGATAACCCCACGGTTGAAGCACAAGACCTCCTTTTGGAAGGATGGGTGAGTGGCTGAAACCAGCAGTTTGCTAAACTGCCGTACGGGTTCCCGTACCGGGGGTTCGAATCCCCCTCCTTCCGCAACCTGGGGGATTTCTCTGAGAGAGCAACTAACAGGATGGTCGATTCATCTAATGGTTAGGATACAAGATTCTCAATCTTGGCATAGGGGTTCGATTCCCCTATCGACTACAAATAAGGCTTCTGAGAAATCAGAAGCCTTATTGTTTGTATCTTTTGTATCTATTTGAAGGCGATGATGCCCGTCAAATCTTTATCGAAATAGAAGGTGCGCGACTGATTAAGGCTGTCGGCTCCGTAGCGCATACGGATGTAGAGAAGTGTAGTCGATAGGGGAATCGAACCCAGTTCCACATTCTTGAAGAGCGTGTCTTTCTGTGCCCGTTGTCTCATCTCTTGCAGCAGTGAGTCGCTGATCACCTTTGTTGAGTCGAGTTCGGAAAAACTGCTGATGTCAATCTCCTCCGTCGCATGTTCTTTGACAAAAGTCTTGACCAGTTGTTTGGCCTCGTACCGCTGCCCGCACGAGGCGAGCAGCAGCACCAAACCACCTATTGTTATATTACGCGCGCGCATGACGATTCACTTTGTCGGTATATTCGCCAGAACATCCAGCAGATGATCCCACACCATCTGTACGGTGGGGATGTGGAGTCGCTCGTCAGGTGTATGAACAAAGCGAAGGGTTGGACCGAAACTCACCATGTCGAGGTTGGGGTAGCGCTCGGAGAAAAGTCCGCATTCCAGACCAGCATGGATGCCGCGCACAATGGGATCCTTGCCAAACAGTTTTTTGTAGGATGCGACCACGATCTCCTGCAACTTCGAGTCGGCCTTCATCTTCCAGGCGGGATAGCCGTCGCTGCTCTTGGCTTCGGCACCTGCCAGTTCGAAGACAGCCTGGATGGTGGCACACATATTGTCGAGGTTCGACATCACGTTGGAACGCTGACTGCTAAGAATGTCAATGGTTGTGTCTGTGGTGTGGATGCTGGCGATGTTGCTTGATGTCTCCACCATGCCGCCAAGAGCCTCGTCCTGACAGATAGCGTAGATGCCATTATCTACAGCCTGTATGGCCCAAACGAAATTCTTGGCAACAGTGGGAGCGATCACAGGCTCTGCGTCGGTACTCTCCATATTCCATACCATCTGGGTGTCAGTCACATGGAATTCGTCCTCTACCTCAGAGGCGAAGATGTTCCAGTCGGCACGGATGTTTTCTTTGAGGTCATTGGGAACGACTATCACGAAATAACCGTCGCGAGGGATGGCATTGTGCAGTTTGCCACTATGGAACTGAGCCAGTCCGATGCCCTCATAGCGTTTCATCTCTTGGAAAAGAAAACGGCCGAGAAGTTTGATGGCGTTGGCGCGCTTTTTGTTGATATCATCACCCGAGTGCCCGCCCACGAGTCCTTTCAGCGAACCCTTGATGAAGAATGAGCCTGCGGGGGCAGTCTCGCGCTTGAAAGTGAACTTGGCCTGGGTGTTACGTCCGCCTGCACAACTGACAAATATCTCTCCCTCATCCTCTGAGTCGAGGTTAATCAGGTAGTCGCCTGTCATGAAGCCAGCCTTCATACCTTCTGCACCTGTCAGGCCCGTCTCTTCGTCACGGGTAAAGACGCACTCGATGGGACCGTGTTCGATATCGTCGGAAGCCAGGATAGCCAGTTCGATGGCACAGCCGATACCATCATCGGCACCTAAGGTCGTTCCCTCAGCCGTAAGCCACTCACCATCCACATAGGTCTTGATGGCATCCTTGTCGAAGTCGAACTCCACATCCACCAGTTTGTCGCACACCATATCCATGTGACTCTGCAGAATCACCGTCTGGCGGTTCTCCATACCCTTGGTGGCGGGTTTGCGGATAATCACGTTGCCTGTCTCGTCCACTTTCGTGTCCAGTCCGTGGCTCTCACCCCAGTTCTTCAAGTACTCAATCATCTTCTCCTCGTGCTTCGAAGGACGCGGAATTTGGTTAATCTTCGCAAATTCGGCGAAGACAACAGCGGGTTTTAAGTCGTTTTTATTCATTATTAATGTATTTTTTGATTGTATTCCACATAAAATGCTTAACTTTGCAGCCGCAAAGATATAAAAAATGATTGAGACTCTGCTCATATCCGCGTTAATAATTGCTATCGGCGTAGCATTTTTGCTCGTAAAGGTGCTTTTCCGTAGGAATGGTGAGTTCTCTTCGCAGCATATTCATGATTCAGAAGCAATGAAAGAGCGCGGTATCCATTGCGTGATGGATCAGGATCGTGAGATGCGTCAATCGAGTAGGTATGCTGTTAGTGAAAGAAATAATTAATCAATAATAATAGATAGAATGAAAAAGTACATTTTCAGTGCACTCGCCATTGCAGCCATGATGGTATCGTGCAACAATGCTGCTCCAAAAATGGACGAGCAGCCCGCAGCAGGAGAGGCTTCGGCTTCTGGTATGAAGATCGCTTATGTTGAGGTTGACTCTCTGATGACGCAGTACACCTTTGCCAAGGATTACAGCGTGACACTTGAGAAGAAGAGCAACAATGCCCGTAACACCTTGACTCAGAAGGGCAACCAGTTGCAGGCTGCTGTCAATAATTTCCAGCAGAAACTCAACAACAATGGTTTCCAGAGCCGTGAGCAGGCTGCCTCCGTGCAGAATGCCATCCAGCGTCAGCAGAACGACTTGCAGACCTTACAAGCCCGTTTGGAGTCGGAACTGGCCAATGAGACGGCTAAGTTCAATGAGGCTCTGCGCGATTCTCTTCAGAATTTCCTGAAAGCCTACAACAAGGACAAGAAGTATGATATCATCCTCTCTAAAGCAGGCGACAACATTCTCTTTGCCGACAAGAAGTACGATATCACACAGGACGTGATCAACGGTTTGAATAAGCGTTACAAGCCATCTGCTAAGAAGGATGAAAAGAAAGCCGATGACAAGAAGACTGATGAAAAGAAAGAAGAAAAGAAATAATCAATTCCAAGCCAACAAAAACAGAGGCGTTCCCCATCGGAACGCCTCTGTTTTTGTTGGCTCGCGCACATCGTTTATACCAACTGATCGTATGAATAATTATTTGAAAATCAATTGTGCGAAGTTGTAGAGACCATACTTCCAAACAACGAAGTTATGACCTTCGTCAGGATAGTTGATGAGTGTGCAGGGGATGCCCTTTTCGTCGCAGAAGGCCTTGAGTTGTGCACTGTTGTTCATCAGACCGTCTGCACCACCGCATACCATCCACAGGAGTTTGTTTTCCTTCTTCACCTTCTCTACATCAGGAATAAGTTGTGCAGCACGCATGGTGTTGGGCGCTGAAGAAAAACCGCCTACGTATGCAAAAACATCCATATGGCCAAGTCCGAAATTGAGCGACTGACCACCTCCCATTGACAAACCTGCGATAGCACGGTGGTTTTTGTCGGTATAGACGCTGAAGTTCTTTTCAATGTAAGGAATAAGGCTGCCGATGAGATCCTTGTCGAAATCACCGAATGCCCTGAACGAGCCCATACCTCCGGCACGGGAGTCATCCTTCTGTGCACGTCCGTTAGGCATGACCACAATCATATCGGCTACCTTTCCGTCGGCATAGAGATTGTCCATAATGACGTCAGGCTTACCACCGTCCTTGTACCATTCATTTTCGTCGCCACCAATGCCATGAAGCAGGTAGAGTACGCTGTACTTTTTCTTCGCATCGTACTTTGGTGGCAGATAGACGTTGGCTTTACGGATTGTGCCTACTGATTCTGACTGGTACTCAATGAGTTTCACAGTACCTTTTGCGATTCCTGCACGTTCCTGATCGAAACCCTGAGGCGCTGCCTTGTACTCATCGAACTTTACGTCGATGTTCTGCGGACCACCAAACATTCCCCTTGGAATATTAGGCTCTTGTGCATTGGCTGTCATCATAGAGAGGGTGAGCAATGCTGCTAAATAGACTTTCTTCATTTGCTTAACTGATTAATATATGAATAATCTTACTTAATTTCGACCTTCTTGTTGGTGGGTTCACTTCGTACTCAGTCCACGCACGAAACCTGCATAGGCATGCTTGCGGTAGAGGTTCTGGTCCCAGATGCCTACGGGCTCGCCACCACGCCATCCGCTGTTTGACGGAGAATCGGTAGTGCACCACTGGCAGATGCCCCACTGCTGTGCTGGTGGGATGATACGGAGGTATTCCTTAATTATCCACTCGTAGAAGTCGGCCATCTTCTTATGCTCGGCTTCTGTCAGTTGACTGGTCTTGATGGAACTACCCCATCTGTTGGATCCACGGACATAGCCCATATCCATCTCGCTGACGCGACAGAGTTTTCCACTCTTGGCAATCACCTCGAACATCTTGGTGATGTGCTTCTTGATATTATTCTGGATATTTGCATTTTCATAACAACTGATGTGCATCTGTGTACCGATACCGTCGATCTTGGTTACACCATCGGCTTCCCACTTCTTGATCCAGTTGACCAGACTCTTTACCTTTTTGTTGTCGTCCCAGTCGGACTCCAGGTTGTAGTCGTTGATGAAGAGTTTGATATCCTCAGGACCGTATTTGCGTGCCAGACGACAGGCCTGACGCACGTATTCAAGGTCACCCATGTAATCCTGCCAATAGAAAGCGTCGCCACCGACATCCCATGTACCACTCTTATATCCTTCGGAGTGTTGCAGTTCATAGTTACCCTGGCCGTCGTTACCGCCACCAGAGATGGCCTCGTTGACGAGGTCGAATGCTTTCACCTTGCCGCCACAAGCATTCATCATACCCTTGATCCACTTGTCCATCGCATAGACGAGGGTGTCGTGACGCTCTTGTGCGGTCTGGGGAATAGTCTTACCTGCAAAACCCTCGATCTTGATGTTCTTGACGAAGATGTCACCCACGAAGTCACCACACTGAAGCATGTAGAAGTTGTTCGCCACGATGGCCTTGTATTCAACAGTCACATCCTGCCACTCTGTGGTGAAGGGAACATCGGGATATTCTCCGTTGCCCCAGTCGCCCAGTTTACTATGCAACCTTCCATCCTTTGTGCCCTTGACCGTCATCGTCACCTTGTAGGTCTTGCCAATTTCTGCATTGATATTCTCCATAGCCAGGAACTGCACATCCCATGAGTTGGTGTTCTTCTTGGTGCAATGGATCTTGAGACCGTTTGTCGCGTCGTAGGAGAGGCTATATCCATAAGTGGACTCATCCGAGTGCCAGCCGACATTCTTTTGGGTGCGGAAATCCTTGCTGGCAATCACCACGTACTCTTCACCTCCTTTAGGGTCGGGCTTATCGGCCATGAGCCTTAGCAGCCAGCCCTTGGGCTGTTGTGCGTGCCATGCGAGGGTATGTCCATAGACGCTGAGTCCTGCTTCGGTAGCGGTGTTCACATAATTCCTGACGGTGTTGAAATTCATGTTGCCATTGTTATCCACACAACTGGCCATCTTCATGGCGTTGCCAGCAACTGTCTCGGAGAAGTTCTTGTTGATCATGTTCCTGTACACAGGCTTGTTGAGATACTCGTTGACGGTGGTTCCCGCTCCAAGTTTGAAGTTGGGATACTTCTCAAAGTCGATGTACTCCTTGAGGGCCTTGTACTCATCCAGATAGCGATAGTCGTCGTTGTTGGGCTTACCCAACTCGAATATTTCCTTGACGACAGGCTCGGGCTCTGGTTCTGGCTCTGGCTCTGGAATGACTGGATTGTCCTCGATGTCGGCTGTGCATGAGGTCATTGTGACACCGCCCAAAATCATGCTGGCGGCAAGCATAAATAAACTAAATTTCTTCATATTCATTTTGTTATTTTTTAGTTTCCGCTGCAAAGATACTAATTATTTTTGAAATAGAAAGGATATCCACAAAAAAAGAGGCTTAAAGAAAAAGAGAGGTGAAACTTTTGCGATTCAGGAGGAGAGGTCATCACAAGGGTTAGAAAATGTGCCTGAGTTTTCAGGCACGTCATCATAAGACCTGATAATAGCTAGTTGTATTACATTACCTTATTATATATTAAAAGGAGTACCCGATAATTCGGATGCTCCTTTGGTTATAGTAGGATAGGGGATTCCCCTAACATCTTTCTTGATTACTCCTGACTCCAGTCCTCCTGCGTCTTGCGGACGTAAGACTTATAGCGGATCTGAGCCATCTTCTGAGCCTCGGCGAAGAGTTCCTCGGCCTCGTTAGGATAAGCCTTCTTGACAGAGAGGTAACGAACCTCACCCATGAGGAAGTCGTGGAAGTTCTCCCAGTTGGGCTCCTTAGAGTCGAGAGAGAACGGATTCTTGCCTTCCTCAGCCAGAGCGGGATTGTAGCGCCACAGGTGCCAGTAGCCGCACTCCACAGCCTTCTTCTCCTCGGCCTGGCTCTTACCCATACCGCCCTTGGCCTTCAGACCGTGGTTGATACATGGAGCGTAGGCGATGATGATTGAAGGTCCGTGCCATGCCTCAGCCTCGCGGATAGCCTTCAGGGTCTGAGCGTGGTCAGCACCCATTGCAATCTGAGCGACATAGACATAACCGTAGGTGGTAGCGATCATACCGAGATCCTTCTTGCGGATGCGCTTACCCTGAGCAGCGAACTGAGCGATAGCACCAAGAGGTGTAGCCTTAGAAGCCTGACCACCAGTGTTAGAGTAAACCTCAGTATCGAGCACGAGGATGTTCACGTCCTCACCAGAAGCAATCACGTGGTCGAGACCACCGTAACCGATATCGTAAGAAGCACCGTCACCACCGATGATCCACTGGCTGCGCTTTACGAGGTAGTGATCCAGAGTCTGGAGCTCCTTGCAGATAGGACAGCCCTTGGCAGCGCTCTCAGCGATGCACTTGCGGAGCTTCGGAGCAATCTCCTTAGTCTTCTCTGCGTCGTCCTTGTTGGCAATCCACTCCTGAGCCTGAGCCTTGTACTCGTCGCTGGCGTTACCATCAATCATCTCCTGAAGTAACTTTGCAACGCGCTCCTTCATCTTCTTATTACCAAGAGCCATGCCGAGACCGAACTCGCAGAAGTCCTCGAACAGAGAGTTGTTGAATACAGGACCCTGACCCTTCTCGTTCTTGGTGTAAGGTGTAGAAGGAACAGAAGCAGAGTAGATAGAAGAGCAACCGGTAGCGTTGGCAATCATCTGACGGTCACCGAAGAGTTGAGAGATCAGCTTCACGTAAGGTGTCTCACCGCAACCAGAGCAAGCACCAGAGAACTCGAACAGCGGCTGTGCGAACTGTGAGTTCTTCACGTTGCTCTTGATGTCAACGAGATCCTGCTTAGAGGGAACCTTAACCAGCTTGTCCCAGTCGGCAGCCATCTTCTTCATGTCAGCTGCATCGGGGTTGAACGGAACCATCGTGAGAGCCTTGCCAAGTTTCGGATTACCTGGGCAGATGTCGGCACAGTTACCGCAACCCAGACAGTCGAGTACTGAAGGCTCGATGACGAAGTGCATGCCCTTCATAGCGGCAGGAGCCTTCATCTCGAGGGTATCGAGTTCGAAGTCCTTCAACTCATCGTCGGTCAGAACGAACGGACGGATGGCAGCGTGAGGACAGATGTAGGCACACTGGTTACACTGGATACAGTTGTCCTTGTTCCAAGCAGGAACGAAAGCCTCAACACCACGCTTCTCATAAGCAGCGGTACCAACCATCCAAGAACCGTCAACGGTGTTATGCTTTACGAAGTCAGAAACTTTCAGCAGGTCACCAGCCTGAGCGTTCATCGGACGAACGAGCTCCTTAACGAATGCGGGAGCGTTGTCGACCTTTGGCTCATCGTCGGGCAGGTTAGCCCACTCGGGCTTCACCTCAAACTTCTTGTACTCACCACCACGGTCGATAGCAGCGTAGTTCTTGTCAACCACGTCCTGACCCTTGGCACCGTAAGACTTCAGGGCTGCAGCCTTCATCTTCTCGACAGCCAGTTCTACGGGGATCACCTCGGTGATGCGGAAGAAGGCCGACTGCAGGATGGTGTTGGTGCGGTTGCCCAGACCAATCTCCTGTGCAATCTTGGTGGCGTTGATGGTATAGACGGTGATATTGTTCTGTGCGAAGTAGCGCTTTACCTTGTTAGGCATGAACTTCTCCAGTTCAGCATCGTCGAAGATAGTGTTCAGCAGGAACGTGCCGTTCTTCTGCAGGCCACGAGTCACGTCGTACATGTGGAGGTAAGCCTGAACGTGGCAAGCCACGAAGTTAGGTGTGGTTACCAGATAGGTAGAGCGGATAGGTGTGTCACCGAAACGCAGGTGAGAGCAGGTGAAACCTCCTGACTTCTTAGAGTCGTAAGAGAAGTAAGCCTGGCAGTACTTGTCGGTGTTGTCACCGATAATCTTCACTGAGTTCTTGTTAGCACCGACGGTACCGTCAGCACCCAGACCGTAGAATTTAGCCTGGAACATACCCTTACCACCGAGAGCAATCTCCTCAACCTCAGGCAGAGAGGTGAAGGTCACGTCATCGACGATACCGATGGTGAAGTGGTTCTTGGGCTCGGGCATAGCGAGGTTGTTGAACACGCTGATGATCTGAGCGGGAGTCGTATCGTGAGAACCAAGACCATAACGGCCACCCACAATGACAGGACGATTCTCCTGATCATAGAAGGCATCCTTCACGTCCATATACAGAGGCTCACCGTTAGCACCGGGCTCCTTCGTACGGTCGAGTACGGCAATCTTCTTAACGCTCTTAGGAACAGCAGCCAGCAGGTGCTTCACTGAGAACGGACGATAGAGGTGAACGCTGATCATACCCACTTTCTGACCGTTAGCGTTCAGATAGTCGATAGCCTCACGGGCTGCATCGGTAGCAGAACCCATCAGGATAATCATGCGGTCTGCATCCTCAGCTCCGTAATAAGAGAACAGGTGATACTCACGGCCAGTAATCTTAGAGAGCTCGCCTAAGTACTTCTCAACAACCTCGGGCACTGCATCGTAGTAGGGATTGCAAGCCTCACGGTGTGTGAAGAACGTCTCGGGGTTCTCAGCGGTACCACGGGTGATAGGACGCTCTGGGCTCATGGCACGATCGCGGAAACGCTTGATGTACTCTTCCTTCACGAGAGGACGAACATCCTCCTGGTCGAGCAACTCAATCTTGTGATACTCGTGAGAGGTGCGGAAACCGTCGAAGAAGTTAACGAAAGGTACGCAAGTCTCCAGAGATGCGAGGTGAGCAGCGGCGGTCATATCCATCACCTCCTGTACACTGCCTTCGCAGAGCATGGCGAAACCAGTCTGGCGGCAAGCCATCACGTCCTGATGGTCACCGAAGATACACAGAGAGTGAGAAGCCAGCGTACGGGCAGAAACGTCGAATACGCAGGGAATCAACTCACCGGCAATCTTGTACATGTTAGGAATCATCAGGAGCAAGCCCTGAGAAGCGGTGAATGTAGTGGTGAGAGCACCGGCCTGCAGTGATCCGTGAACGGCACCGGCAGCACCAGCCTCTGACTGCATTTCCTGAACTGAGACAGTCTGGCCCCACAGGTTCTTACGACCACGGGCAGCCCACTCGTCAACATGCTCCGCCATTGGCGAAGACGGGGTGATGGGGTAGATAGCGGCTACCTCCGAGAACATGTAACTCACATGAGCCGCAGCCTCGTTACCATCACAGGTGATAAATTTCTTTTCTTTAGCCATTTGTTTAGAATGTATTAAATGATTAAACCTATATATTACTAACTAATATAAAAAGCCTAGTAGCCAGAGAGGAATCTGGTTTCCTCGTCCGATCTCTGTATTGTATCTTGCATAAATCACATCGTCCTGAATCTTTGTGCGCTGCATCTGCTGGGCATCCATGATACGGAACTTCAACTTACCGTCAACGAGATAGTTGCAGTCTCGACCTCCTGTGTTGACTTTGTGATCCTTCCACATCGCATTGACGAAGAAAGTTTCCATTGCCTCCTGCTTCTCTACTTGAATGGGATAGATAGCATAGAGCAGATTTGAATTGTGGAGCATCACCTTAGCGGGCTTCTTGGGGAAATCTTCACCAACGGGATAGATGAGGTTCAGCAGACGGGCGTCAGTGAGATACTTGATATAGTTCATCACAGTGGCGCGACTAGTTTCGATGTCGTGAGCGAGTTTACTCACGTTTGGCGCCTTCTTTGATCCGTCTTCCGCAATCTGATAAAAGAGTTTTTTGATCTTTGTGAGGTATTTCAGTTCAATCTGCTTGATGAGCAGGATGTCCACCTCCGTCATCATGTTCATTGTCTTCAATAGGTTCTCGCTATAGTTGCGATGCTCCTGAAAAAACGGATAGAAACCATGATGGATATAGTCTTGGAAATAACGGTTGGGAGACACTTTCGGCAGAATCTGCTTGATGATGCGCTCATGGTCGTTCAGGATTTCCTCTAATGAGTAAGGGCGGAAATGATTGTTCGTCAGGAGGTTGATGAACTCACGGAAGGAGAACCCACGCAGATTATACGATTGTACGAGTCCGTTTAGTTCGGGGTTTTCATCCTTCAAACGCATTACGCTCGATCCTGTGAAGACTATTTTGAGGTTGGGGTAGAGGTCGTAGCACTTACGCAGTTCGGTGTTCCATTCCGGGTGCTTGAATACCTGGTCGATAAGCAGGGTGCGACCGCCGTGATGATAGAATTCTCCAGCAAAGTCGGCAATACCATGCCCCTGGAAGTAGAAGTTGTTCATGTTAATATACAGACACTGGCGGTCGTTGATATCAAACTTCTCCTTGGCGTATTGCAACAGGAAGGTGGTCTTTCCGATGCCTCGTGTACCCTTGATGCCGATGAGCCTGTCGCCCCAGTTAATCTCATCCATAAGGGTGCGACGAACGGGTGCATTAGTATGCTCCACGAGGTATCTGTGTGTACGGAAAAAAGCCTCCATTGCCACGATTATTTATAAACGTGTGCAAAGTTACACAATTTCCCTCAAATTGCAAAGTCTGAATTGCAAAATCTTGCTAAAAAGAGTGCTTTTTCTTATTTAAGACAAGAAAAGGGGCTTTTGGGGCCCCTTTCTGGTTGTTTATCAGAATTTGTAGGCTACGTCGAACAAGAACCACCTGCCTTTTTGCGGGATGAGTCCTGTACTGGCACCACTCAATACATATTTTTTGTCAAACAGGTTATGGATGTTCAGCGCAAACTCGAACCTTCCCCAGGTGTAGTTGGCACCTATATCAATGAGGAAGTACGGGTCGATATCCTTCTTGTTGTAAATTCCCTCGTTCGCCTTTACCAGCATGTCTGCTAAAGTATCCCAAGTGATTTTATCTTCCGGAGAGATATCGATGGGGAGTCCGATATCATCGATTGGAGAACTCGGATATTTCATGTATATCGATTCCATGAATTCACCGATTCGATTGGAGACTTGTATTAACATCACATAATTGGTGATATCGTAATATTGTGTATGCTGCTTACTGTAATAACCAAGACGGGTATGCAGTTTGAGTTGTTTGGTGGCACGCCAGGTCAATACGGAATTGGCAGAGAACTCCGGTGTGTTGAGGGGATAGTCCATCGATTGATCATAAGTCATATACATGTGTGACTTCTGCCAGGACGAAGACAGATGGGCAGAGAAACGGGATCTCTCATAACTGCCGGAAAACTCTATACCATAGATATCACTTTTGGCATCGTTACTGTAGTCGAGCAGATTCATATGGATGTTATTGCGTGCCTTGTTATAGAAGGCGTTAATCTCGAAGTTCAGTCCCTTCGCCCATTGTGTGGCACCAAAGGTCAACTGATAAGAGTGCATCGTCTCTGGATCCAAGAGGGCTGATGCTTTTGTCACGCCAGCAAAAGCCTGGAGGAACACATTCGTCTTCCTATAATAGTATGGGGCATCGATATAGGCCTTGGAATAACTGAGTTTGACGTTCCATTTGGGCTGGACATAGATCAATGCCAATCGTGGTGAGAACTCCCTGATATTTGTCGAATCGAAACGGTGTTTGTAGTCGAAGCGCAGACCGGCATTGACGATGAATGATTTCCATTGGTGTTTCAACTGGACGTAGGTGTTGAAAGAGTTCTCATGACCCTTTCCAAGATCAGAGACGGGGATGGTCTCCGGCAGGTTCGTCTTGAAATTGTAGCCTAAGGTGTAACGTGCGTCTTCCATCTCGAAATAACTGTATTCCATACCGGCAGACAGCAGCCCCTTGTGATTCTTGTTGTTCAGGTAACTCCAATCGCCCTGGAACTTGGCACCGAACGTGTGCTCTTGTCCGTTCATGTATCTGGAATAGCCGCCTTCAGCATATTCCCGAAGGGTTTCCTGTGACCCTTCCGGGAGCGGAAGCAAATCGACAAAGCCGGGAATCTGCGTGTCGCTGATCACCTGGTAGTGGGCCATATCGCTGTTGTCGTAGGTAATAACGCCTTTGAGGTAGACATTGTGGATCTGCTGCCCGTAACTGATGTCAGCATGGTGCGAGGTGGTCGTGAAACTGGGACGGATGCCATCATATGTCTTGTATTTCTCAACGTCATAAGGTGCAAAGAGATAGGTCATTGTCATGGGCGACTGTATCTGCGAGAACTGCGTGTTGTAGAGGAACCTCAGGTTTTTGTATTTGAGGGAAACACCATAGTCGTACGATGGCTTGTTGCCGATACCGCCGATAGTGATGTCGCCTGCGTGGCCGTATGAATTAGGCAGTGCAGTCTCTTCCTTGGTGATATATCTCTCTTCTCCTTTGGCTTTGTAGAAACTGCCCCAGACCAGCAGGTCGAGGTCGAAGTATCTTTTGCCGAAGAGCAGGTCTCCACGCATCTGGCTATGATTGCCGGCGCCTGCCTTCAACTTGACACCGTCGATGTCGGCACCCTGTTTTGTGATGAGGTTGACGACAGCCGTCAGCGACACACCGCCATAGAGCGATGAGGCTGGTCCGCGCAGCACCTCTATCTGTTTCAGTTTTTCGAGACTCATACTGAAATCGGGGGCGGCAATATTGATACTGTAACTGTTCAGGCGGTGTCCGTTCAACATGATAAGGATCTTCTCCTGTCCGTTGCTGTAGATGCCGCGCATACTGATGTTGATATCGTCGTTACAGTCGATGATGTTCATACTGGGCACATAGATGGCCAGCACCTCCTGTAAGTTCCGGGCCCCCGAGTTACGGATCATCTCTTCGGTGATCAGGGTGGTGGGCACAGGCACCTCGTTCAGATTCTCTGCCTGGCTCGAGGCTGTGGTGATAGTGGCAGTAAGGCCCGACCTCAGGTTCTCCACCATATCAATGAAGCGCTGGGGGTCTTGTGGCGAGGCGGTGTAGTAGGGATCCTCGTTCAGCAGGTTTCTGGTAGCCTCTTCGGCCCTCTTCACATCGTCGAGACTGAGGTGACAGAGTGCCATCAGGCGGAAGGCACTCTGGCGGACATTGCCACTGAAACTGTCCATATTGTCATTCAGGATAGACACGGCCTGCTCTACGCGTCCGATGTCGTATTCCCTCTCTGCTTCGTTGTAGATTTGTCGAACTGAACTGTCCTGCGCTTGCACTGAAAGTGCCGACAGGCAGACGATGATGGATATTAGATAAAACCTGATTCTCATTTTTCTTGCCCTTTCTTAAATATGATATGAGATAGATGCCATCAGTGTCCTTCCCCTTTGGAAGATGGGAACCGACTGATAACTTGGTCCACATATATAATTGTAGGTATCGAATATGTTCTCGCAGTCGAGCGATACTTGCAGACGTTGATTGTAACAGTACTTGACGCCGAGGTCGAAGAGTATCTTGGCATCCATCCAATAGTCCAGATCCTCACCATTGGGTTGGAAGTTCAGTTTCCTGCCGATGTACGAAGAGTGGCCATAGACCTTCACTTCGTGGCGCTTGCGCTCTATCAGTTTCCAGGCTCCGTGAAGGTTGAGCGTTAGATGAGGTACGCTATTAACCACCTTCTCGATGGCATTGTAATAGTAGTGCTTACTGTCCGTGTCCTTGCTGAGATAGAACGAGAGGTAGGCTGAAAGACGCCTATATGAATAGTTGGCCGATCCCTCTATGCCGATGTTCGACAGTTGACCGTAGTTTATGCCGATATCGGCCTCTTCAAAAGAAATGTCTCTTGGCGACCAGCACAGCAGGTTCTTGTATTTGTTGTAAAAGAGGTTGGCTTCATAGTTGAGATGCAGGTCCCTGATGGTTCCCGAAGCCGTCAACTGTATGGCAGACAAATGCTGGGGCTCTATGACGTATTCGCTACCTGATACATAGCGATAGAAGAAGGAAAGATCTGCATAGGCTTCTGAATACGACAACTTCATACTAAAGCGGTCGTTGGGCACGTACACCATTGCCAATCGTGGGGAGAAGGATCTCACCACATCTTCTTTCTGCCGGTATTTCAGGTCATAACGGAGACCTGCATTCAGAATGAGTTGGGGTGTGAAATAGTGTTTGTCCTGTATAAAGAAAGAGAGAATCTTTTCATTGCCTGCTTCGATAATATCATGAAAATTGAGACTACCATCTATTTGTTCGAAGTTCGTTATCCATAGATTGGATCTTGACAGCATTGAAAAATGCTCGTACTGAACACCTGCGAGGAGATTGCCATTCATGTCGCCTATACGATAGGGAGAACTGGCTTTAAACATTCCTCCGATTGTTCGTTCCCTGAACGTGGAGTATGTTGCCACCCCGCTACTTATGTTTGTCTGGAGGACGAGATTGCCGTCCTCATCATAGACAGGTAGATTTGTCTCATAGTCATATAACGGTACTATATACACGACAGAGTCACGATTAACCACATATTTTTGGTAAGAGTACCAGTCTGCGTAAGCCGAACCGCTTAACTGAATGTTCTTGAATAGTTGTGTATAGGCTATTTCTGCATGTGTCTCGTCATTCCCCCGACCAGGTTTGATATCATTAATAGGATAATATCTGTCATAGTCGTAACCGCCAAAATAATCTGAGACGATCTGTACTTTCTTGTATGATTTCTTACTGAACATCAGGTCGAATCCTTTTAGTTTGAATGTCAGGCCGATGTCATAGGCAGGGGTGTCTTTATAGCCTTCAACATAGATGATGTCGGGAGCAATATTGATGGTTTTGTAATTGCCGTATTCTTCAATGTTGTTTTTATAGAGTTCTTGGAAATAGCCATCCCCGTCGCTATAGTGGCGGATCTGGCCGTCCGATTTATAGATGGAGCCCCAGACGAAGATGTCAGCATTCATAAACTGTGTGCCTATCGTGAGGTCAGCCTTGTGGGTGCCGAAGTTTGCATACCCGTATTTCGCCTTGATGCCATTGAGGCTCTTGCCGCTTTTGGTGATGATATTGACGACGGCTGATAAAGCCACGTTACCATAGAGCGACGAAGCCGGCCCTCGCAGCACTTCGATGTGGTCTATCTTCTCTGTGCTGATGGAGTAACAGGTAGTTCCAGAATTGTCGTAGCGTGAGTTCAGACGGAGACCGTTTTCCATAATCAGGATGAGTTCTTGCCCCATGGCGTAAGCACTATGCATCGACAAACTGTTGATTTCATCTAATGAGGTAACCTCCGCCATGCCTGGCACGTAGGCTGCGAGAATCTGGTTCAGGTTCTTGTTGTAGCCCAGTTCCTCTATCATGTCGGCTGTGATGATGGTGACGGGCGAAGGAGCCTCGTTGACCGACTCACTCTGGCTCGATGCTGTAGTAATCGTGGCGGTGACTCCGCCCTTCAGTTGTTTGATAAGATCCTGAAAACGAGCAGGATCGTCCACGTCGTTGTAGAAGTTATTAAGTTTGATCAACTGCCCTGCATAGAGGCGTGCCTCTTCGTCGCGGTCCTCACTCAGACAACAGAGCGCCATCAGTCGCAGTACGCTCTGTCTGAGATCGCCCTCGAAACTATCCATGTGATTCTGGAGGAGGGTGAATGCCTGTTCTGTGCGCCCAATATTGTACTCACTCTCCGCCTGATTGTATATCTGGCGAGGGGTATCAGTCTGGGCGCTGGCAGTAAGGCATGCCAGCATGAGCCCTATATATATAATAAGGTGTAGTCTCACTTCCTGATGGGAATCGTAAATGTAAAGGTCGTGCCTTCGCCCTCAGTTGAATCAAATGAAATCTTTCCGCCGTGCTTGTTCTCGATGATGTCACGGGTGATGCCCATACCCAGTCCTGTGCCTTGTCCTACGGGCTTGGTGGTGAAGAAGTTCTCATACAGCCGTTGCTTCACTTCTTCCGTCATGCCCTCGCCGTTGTCTGCGATGCTGATGCTGATGTTGGTGCCTTCGGTCTTGACACTGACAGTCAACTCGGGATTGTAGTCGTCACCAGCCTTCTGCTTCTTATTCCATAGGGCATAGCAGGCATTGTTCACCACATTCAGTACGGCACGGCTCAGATCCTGTGGGATGACCATCATCTGTGGCATACCGGCCTCGTACTGTTCGTGGATGTTGATGTTGAAGTTCTTGATGTTGGCACGCATGGCGTGATACGACAGCCACACATATTCCTTCACCAGTTTACAGACATCCGTAGGCAGGAACTCGTTCTCCTTGCCTCTCGACACCAACAGGATTCCCTGGATGATGCCGACGGCACGCTCACTGTGCTCGACGATCTTCCCCAGGTTCTCTTTCAGGTCGGCAACGATGTCCTCGATATCTTCCCTGTCTTCCTGGGGGAGTTTATCTTCGTTGTCCTCCACAATCTCCGTCAGGTCGCTCAGGAGTTTGCCGGAGATCTTGCTGAAATTGATGACGAAGTTCAGGGGGTTCTGAATCTCGTGGGCGATACCAGCACTCAGCATGCCTAAGGAGGCAAGTTTTTCCTGCTTATGGAGTTGTTGTTGGAGATATTCAATCTGATCCATAGTCTATGCTTTTTTAAGGGGTATGATAATGGTGAACTCAGTGTATTCATCCTTGACAGACTTCACGCTGATATCACCGCCATGATTCTGTATGATCTCACGACTCAGATAGAGTCCTACGCCAGAAGCCTCACCGGTGGTCTTTGTGGTGAAGAAGGGGTCGAATATCTTGTTGATGATGGTTTCTTCGATGCCGATACCGTTGTCGTGGATGACCACCTTGGCCGAGTTGCCCGACAGGGTGGCGTGAAGTGACAGTTCCGGCGAGAAGGATGTCTTCTGGGCCTTCTTGACGATGGCGTAGACCGAGTTGCCGAGCATACACATGATGGTCTTGCTCAGTTGCTCTGCGTTACCGTTTATCTGTATGGTCTCCGGATAGTCGAAGACGGTCTTGATATGGTGCTGGTCGATTTCATTCTTGAAATACTCCAATACCATCTGCTCGTTTTGGTGGATGACGGTGGCGAGGTTCATCGGCACGATACCGCCGGAACGGTCTTTCAGCATCTCCTCCATTGCCTTCAAGGTACGGGTGGTGCTCTGTCCGTGTTCGCCCACCTTTTGCAGATTGCCTGAGAGCATGTCGAGCACGTCCAGCGTGTCCTCGTAGTTGTCCTCACTCATGTTGTCCTTCTCGTCTTCCACATTGGCCTTGACGTCTTTCACGAGGCCTTCGGAGAGTTTGGCGAAGTTGTTGATGTAGTTCAGCGGGTTCAGGATTCGGTCGATGAGTCCCTGTGTCAGTTTACCGACGGTTGCCATCTTTTCCAGTCTGACCACCTCTGCCGTCCGCTCCTGTACCAGACGTTCCAGTCTTTCCTTATCCTTTCCCAGTTTGCGCAGTCGCAGACGGAAGAGCAGATAGAAGAGGGCCAGCAGCAGGAGGACATACACCAGGTTCATATACCATCTGAGGTAGAATGGGGTCTTGATGATGAACTGGATGCTTGTGATGTCTGTAAGACGATTCGTGACATCCCGGGCTTGCACACTGAAAGTGTAGATACCATGGGCGAGATTCGTGAAGTTCGCTGAGGTATTGGTCGACCATGCGCTCCAACTTCCGTTGTTCAGGCGATAACGGTAGAAAGTATTTCCTTCGATGGGTGTCTGGTCGAGTGAGAAGGTGAAGTGCAGTTCATTTTCGTTGTGGTTGAGTTCTGCCAGCATCTCAGGCATCTCGCCGAAGCCTCCCCAGAGGATGCTGTCGCTGCCTAACGTGACGGAGTGGATGAGGAGTCTGGGCTTGGTCTTCGTGGCGACGTCATTGACTTTGGTGTCGATGATGACCAGTCCGTTTTCGTTGCCTAACCATATCTCATCCTGTTGGGTATAGATAGCGCGTACTGCCATATCATGAATCGGGAACAGCAACTTGTCCAGATCGTTCAGTCGTTTGCCGTTCTTCCATCTGTAAACAGCCTTACCCTCACTGTTGGTCAGCCATGTGATGCCTTTGCTGTCGACAGTTGAGTAGAGCGGGTAGGGGAAGGGCTTGGTAGTTTCTGCACTGATCACTTCCACCTTGCCGTCTGCCAGAACAATCGTCGACATGGTCTCGGTCGTGTTGCCAGACTTATAGAGGGCGAAGTTCTGGTCAGTAGCCTTCTTGTTCCAGATTAGTCCGTAGATGCTTTGCAGCCAGATGGTGCCCTGGTCATCCTTCAAAATTTTCGTGACACTCTCCAGATTGCACATCTTCCGGCGGTTCTGGCCGTTGGCATTGTACAGATAGACACCGTCCAGTTCACCACTGTAAAACTCATTGCCATCGACCAGAAGGGAGACCGAAGTGGTGCTTGTCAGTCGTTTTGCACCACCGCCTGCCGACACGAGGAAGATGCCGTCTGCCGTTGCTGCCAACAGGTCTTTGCCGAAGTGCTTCAATTCCTGACAGGTATGGTTGACGCCAGTCACTTTGACAAACCGCATCCCTTCCTGACGGAACAGTCCGTCGTCGGTGCCGGCATAGATCTTGCCATTGAAGTTCTCGATGGAAGAGACGCTGCCCATCAGGCCTTCATACGTCGTGAATCGGGAGAGGGGCGATGGTACCTGTATGGCGAACACTCCTTTGGCGGTGGCTCCCCACAATTGTCCCCGCTGATCGTAGGACATATAGACAATCTCGTTGGAACAGAGTCCGTTGGCATCGGTGATGGTGTAGAGGTCTTTCCCCTCGTTGTTGCGGATGATGACGCCTGTGCCTTTCTTGATGACGGCGGTGAGCCCGTCGTCCAGTGGCTCTTCCAGGACGATGTCGTCCTTGACGATATTGGTCTCTCCTCTTTCCGCTGCATCGACATCCACCACGTCGAGGACGCCTATTTTGAGGGCTTGCGAGTCGATGGTCTTATGGATAGAGACCTCATCCTCGCTTTCCACCTGGTAGATGTTACCGTTGTTTGCGATGAATCGTACTTTCCCGTCGCGTTCGAAGATCTCATTCACTTCACCATGGAAGAGATCGGCCTTTCCTACCCGTTTGAGATAGATTTCACCGTTGTCCTTTCTCTTTATCTTTCCGAAATAGTTGTATCCGCCCACCCAGATGGTATTGTCGGAAGTCCTGACTACTACCGTCACACGTGAGATGCCGGGGGTGTGGAGGATGCGCCAGTTGGCATGGTCGTAGTACATCAGTCCCTCGAAGTTGGCAACGAACACGTTGCCGTTCTCGTCGGTCTCCACATCGTAGTTCAACTTGTTGGCATGATATTCCTCCGCCGTAAAGTTACGGATGAAGGGAATACCCTGCGCCCCTGCCGTTAAGGATGAAAGGAGGCATATTAGTGTGCAAACGTCTCGTATGGCACGTCTTGTCCGATGTAATAGTTCCATTCTTCTGTTGTTAAGTTACGTTTTATCTTCTTCCTGATCACATCCACCATCTGCGGAACGGAGATGTTCACAGCCGTCAGATTGCCCTTGACGTCGCCCATCCAGAAGGTCTTCATGGTCGAGTCGAAGTTGAAGTGCATGATCCAGTTGCTGATTTCCACCAGTGTCATAGGCTCCACCTTCTCGTTGGTAGGCACCCAGAGTTTCACGCTGCCGTCGTAACTCGACGAATAGAGCAGACGGCCATTCATCGTTAGTTTGGAGATACGTGAACGGTGACCGATCAGTTTATGCACGTTGCCTCCCTTGTCGACGGTCCAGATGGTGCCGTCGCCCATGCCGTAGGCTTCAATGCCTGATTCCTTCGAATAGTAGTAGGCTGTCAATTTTCCCGAGACGGGTACTTTCTCATTGGAGTACTGGTCGAGGCCTGTCAGGATGTGACTCATGCCTTGGTCGTCGAACAGCACGATGTCGGCATCCTTCCTCGCACTGAAGATGACCTGGAAGGGTAGGGGTTGGGTGGTTCTGACCACCATACGCTTCTCGTCGATGAGTGCCAGGCCGTTATCACCTACCGCCAGTATGGCGTTGTCGCGCAGACGGTGCAGTCGCATGGGAATCCCGATGCCGTTAAGTTCGAGTATCTTGGGGGCCTTCATGTCTTCGCGTAAGATCACCAGGTGTCCTGTGCGACTGATGGCAAAGATACTGCCATAGTTTTCGTTGTCCACGTCGCGAAAGTCATATTTGCTGTCGTTAAAGAGTTTCTTTGCATCCAGTCGGTTGCCTTGCCACTCAGTGGCGATGATCTCGCCGTAGTTGCTCGCGCTGATGATTTTATTGTCCGAGCCACGCACAAATTCTATGTTCATCACGGCCCCCGTATGTTCCGACCACGTGTTCATACTCTTACTCATCTGCATGAGCGACTGGAAGATGGCAGGATAGTAGATGTCGCCGCCGTAGCGTGTGGTGTAGAGATACGAGGCGTAACTCAGCATATTCGCAATCTCGTCGTTGCCAGTTTGTGCCTGGATGGTGGAGATGGAACCTAATGAGCGCCCCAGGGCAATGTAACTCAGCGTGTCGGCCTTCCGCTTTGAGAACTCGGCCTGTATGCGCTGGTGCTCAGCCATCAGTCGCTGGCTCTCCGCCACTTCCGATGCCTCCAATGCCTTCTTCTCCGAGGCCACGGCGTTGCGCTCTGCTTCGAGGGCGTTCTGCCGTTCTATTTCCGAGCGGAGGCGCATCTCGTTGGCCACGCGTGTCTGCTGGAGTGCCTCTTCACGCTTCTCGTCGGAAATCTCCCTTTGCTCGTTGGCGATCTCCTCCATCTGGGCACTCACGCTCTTGACCACAGTCGAGCGCATCTCTTTCTCTTTCAGTTCCTCAATCTGCGCCTCCAACTCCTTCACGGTCTTGCGCTCAGCGTCCCAACCGTAGAAGCCGTATGCCGCCAGCCCTGCCAGCAGCACGCCCGCACAACCCGTTATGATGCTCTTTCCTTTCACTTTTCACTTCTCACTTTTCACTTTTCACTTTTCACTTTCGCTTCAATGCGAGCAATGTGATATCATCGCTCTGCTCCGCATCACCGACAAAGGCCTTCACATCTTCCTTCACCTTGTCGATGATCTGCTGGCAGTCGGCCTTTGTCTGCTGTTTCAGCAGGGTTTCCAGACGTCCTTCGCCATATTCGGCGTAGTCTTTGTCAGTGGCCTCGGTCACACCGTCGGTATAGAGCAGCAGCGTGTCGCCATGCTCCAACTGCAATTTCTCGTCCGAAAACTCGTATTCGTCGATGGCGCCTGCCACGATGTCCTTCGACAGAGGCAACTGCTCGATGGTACCGTTGGCCTTCATCAGGTAGGGTGGGTTGTGGCCTGCATTGGCGTAGGTCACCTCGCCCGTCTGGATGTTATAGATGCCGTAGAACACGGTGACGAACATACTGTTCACAGCCTCTTTCGCCAACAGATTGTTAGAGTAAGTCATGCACTCGGCAGCCCCAGCGCCCCGTATGCCGGTGGCACGGATGAGCGTACGGCTCACGGCCATGAAGATGGCGGCAGGCACGCCCTTGCCGCTCACGTCGGCAATCACGAAGCCGATGTGGTCCTCGTCGATGCGGAAGAAGTCGTAGAAATCACCGCCCACATCCTTGGCGGCATTCATCGAGGCGGCGATGTCCAATTGGTGGGCATTCTCCGGGAATGGCGGGAAGATACGCGGCAGGATGGCCTGCTGTATCTCACGGGCCACCGCCAGGTCGCCCTTGATCGACTCCAATTGCGTATGTTCCTGCTGCATCGTCTTGATGTAGCGGATATGCTCGATGGCCTTCTCAATGGTCACGCTCAGGTCGTCGAGGTCAATAGGCTTCGTGGCGAAGTCGAAGGCACCGTTGTTCATCGCCTGGCGTATGTTACCCATATCGCCGTAGGCCGACACCATGATACATTTTAGGGCAGGGTTCTGCATCTCGTTGATCTTCGTCAGCAACGTCAGTCCGTCCATCTCCGGCATGTTAATGTCGCTCAAGATGATGTCGAAGTCTTTCTCTTTGAGCAGCATCGTGAGTGCTTCCAGGCCATTGTGGGCAAACTTAAACTCGTACTCTCCTTTCCGGATTTGTCTTCTGAAGTATTGTGTCAACAGCAATTCGAGATCCATCTCGTCGTCAACACTAAGTATTTTAACAGGCATATAATTAGGTATTAATAATTTTGATGCAAAAATAAGATAAAAAAACAACATAACCAAATTTCTTTGGAAAAATCCACAAAAAAGGCATAAAAAGCCTGTTTATTTCTTATGTGTAGTAGTTAATTCGATTAATTTGTGTAATTTTGCAGTTTAATTGAGAGAATATGGCGACATTACATATCTTCAACCCTGAACACGACATTGCGCTGGCAGCAAACCTGAGTAATTTCACGGCTCCGCATGCGGGCAGACAACTGAGGCACGACCTTGGCTATCTGCCAGCCATCTGGGCAGCACCAGGCGATTATGTGCTGGTGGAGGACGTGGAGGGGGCTCAAATGGCCTTTTCACGATTGATGCACAGGCCCTTTGAGGGCTTTGTCGATAAGCATGCACTGGCCAGGCTAGATATCGGCCATGTCGAGCCTTGGGGCTGGGACTTGGCGCTGCGCAGTTTCCTGCTCCGCTATGGCGTGCCGTCAGAGATCGTGCCGTCGGAGGCGGAGATTGCTGTCATCCGCGACCTCTCGCACCGCAAGACTGCCGTTGGTCTCTTGCGCCAGTTGGGGCTCGAGGGTACGGTGGGCGAGTCTGTTGTGCTGGAAACGCCCGAGGCTGTGGCCCGTCAGGTGGAGCATTGGGGCAAGGTCGTGGTCAAGGCTCCTTGGAGCAGTAGTGGTCGTGGCATCCGTTTTATCGATAGTACCCTCGACGATTATCAAGGGCGCTGGCTCCGAAATGTGTTGGCTCGTCAGGGCTCGGTTGTTGTGGAACCTTATTATATCAAGGTGAAGGATTTCGCGATGGAGTTCAGTAGTGACGGCAGTGGTTCTGTCACCTGTCTGGGACTCTCCCTTTTCCATACTTCCAACGGTGTTTATATGGGTAATATCCTGGCTTCTGAGGAAGAAAAACGTAAAATGATAAGTCGCTATATCTCAGTAGATTTGCTCGATGCTGTTCAAGAGTGTATTTGCCAAGTGCTTGGGGATGTTTTCCAAGGTCGCTACCAAGGTCCCTTCGGTGTAGATATGATGATTGTAAATGGTAAGTCAAATGGTATATTCTTACTCCATCCTTGTGTGGAAATAAACCTCCGTCGCACCATGGGTCATGTTGCTTTAGCCCTCTCTTCACAGAGCCGTTCCAGTTAGATATGGTCTGCTATTCTAACCTCAGGGCCAGATACAAATGATGAGATTGCCTTATTTCGTGTAGAAATTGATGAGGGTGGTGAGGGCCTGTTGACAGACGGGACAGAACTCGGGCTCTTCGTTGGTGCGCATGCGGCAATTCTCGCATCCGCGCCAGACACCCTTTTTCAGATAACCACCTCCCTCGACAAGGCCGGCCTTGCCTTCCTGAATGAGATTGTCCCATTTGATGGGGACGGTGGCCTTCGTGGTGAGGTTGGGTTCCCAGGGCTCTGTGTCGGAGAAGTACATGGGCTCGTCGTCGCCGTAGGCATATTCGTCGCCTAGGCCGCCGAAGGAGTGTCCGAACTCATGGACGACAACTGGCAGGAACTGCTTGCCGCCCGTATAACTGAGGTTGTAGGAGTTGTAGATGCCGCCCCCGCCATAGTGTTCGGTATTCACCAATATGATAATATGTTCGTAGGGGGTGCCTGCCAACAAGTTGTGGAGCCGTTTTAAGTGGAGCGTGGTGAGGTATCGGTCGCTATAGAAAGTGTCGAAGTGGGAGCCGAGGGCGGTATTTCTCCAAATGCCTTTCGAGGGTTCGCTGGTGCCAGACTCTTCGGAGATGGACTTTAGGGCGATGATGTTGAAACGGTCTTGCGTCGATTTGAAGGGTTCGTGGCGGAAGAGTGATTGTATGGCCGCCTGGCAGTCGTTGAGGTAGTGGTCCATCTCGTCAGTTGTGTAGCCCTCTGCGACGAAAGCGATACGGATGCAACGGGTGGTGTCGGCGGCCGGATGGAGTATGTCGTAGGGGGTGATGCTGTGTTCGCCGGCCTTGCGGATGAGAATGTCCTTGGGGTCAACGGTATGCGTCAGAGAGTTAACAACCTGGTCGTGATAGTCGAAAAGTTCTACCTTTATCTCTACGGAGTCCTTTGGAAAGGGTACGAGGAATACATTCTCAAAAGACTTCTGTACGTGATTGGCCTCGTCGGTGGCGAGCCACTCTTGGAAGAGGGTGGAGAAGGAGTGACGGTAGATGACTACGCTGTCGGCTTTCGAACGGACGGTGATTTGCCCGTTGCCTCTCAGTGGGAGTTCTGCCAGATGCTCTCTACGGCCATACCAGTGGGGTAGGCTGACAAGTTCGTCAACGTAGATATTGTGGATGGTGTCGCAGCCTGCGAAAGTGTAGTCGAGCCGAAGGGTGCGGTCTTCGAAATAGTCTTCAAACCGCTGTGCATTGACGCATGCGGAAAAGGAGTATAAGAGACTGATAATAAATAGTTTCTTCATAATTTGCTGATTAAGTCCTTCACATAAATTCTGCTCCAGTCTCGGAGGTGGTGCTTTCTGTTGTCGTACTGCAACAGGTCGAGGTCGATGGCGACAATGCCATCCTCGTTCTTGGTGCGTCCAAGACGCTTTTCTGTCTCCTTCAGTACCTCACAGAGCAGTCCTTCACCGAGGGCTGTCGTGCCTCTGCAAAGTTGGTTGAGATATTTATTCGATTGACCACTGACCACTGACCATTGATCATTACCTACGGGCTCCGTCCAGATGGCGGAGGTGAAATGCACTTCTGTCAGCAGTTGCGTTAGTTGTTCTCTTGCGGCAGCCATATTGACTTCCTGATTCTCGTTTGATGCAAGCGAGATGATGATCGTATGTTCTTTTTGTTTCATAACGATTGCAAAGATACAAAAAATTCGGTTCAAATTGATTATAATACGGAAAATATTCATTATCTTTGCAGTGCGATAACGGATACTGGCCAGTCACTAACTATCAAAAGAGAGGGTAAAGTACTATGCTGGCTTGACAAATTGAAAGAAAATGCGTTAATTCCGTGAATTTCTGCTCAATTATTTGGTCAAATGAAAATAAAAGTGTAATTTCGCAGCGTTTTTCAAAAACGAATTAATTTCAAACATTCAAAATAACAATTAAAAATGAAGAAGTACAACTTTAACGCCGGTCCTTCGATGCTTCCCCGGGAAGTGATTGAGAAGACCGCTCAACAGTGTCTTGATTTTAATGGCTCGGGTCTCTCTCTGATGGAGATCAGCCACCGTGCAAAGGATTTTCAGCCCGTTGTTGACGAGGCTGTGGCTCTCGTGAAGGAACTGCTCGAAGTGCCCGAGGGTTATTCAGTAATCTTCCTGGGTGGTGGTGCCAGTCTTGAGTTCTGTATGATCCCCTTTAATTTCCTGATTAAGAAGGCTGCCTACCTGAATACGGGTGTGTGGGCAAAGAAAGCCATGAAGGAAGCCAAGTTGTTTGGTGAGGTCGTTGAGGTGGCTTCTTCTGCCGACGCCAACTACACCTTCATCCCCAAGGACTGGACAGTGCCTGCTGATGCCGATTATCTGCACATCACCACCAATAATACTATTTATGGTACAGAGATGCGCAAAGACCTTGATGTAGCAGTACCTTTGATTGCCGATATGTCGTCTGACTTTATGAGCCGTCCTGTAGACGTTAGTAAGTATGATGCCATCTATGCCGGTGCCCAGAAGAACCTGTCTATGGCCGGTGTGACAATCGTGATCCTGAAGGATGAGAAGTTGGGTAAGGCTCCACGTGAGATTCCCACGATGCTCGACTATCGTACACATGTCGATAAGGGATCGATGTTCAATACGCCTCCTGTGGTACCTATCTACTGCGCTCTTGAGAATCTCCGTTGGATCAAGGCTCAGGGTGGTGTTGCCGCTATGGATAAGTTGGCCAAGCAGCGTGCAGAGATCGTCTATGGTGAGATCGACCGCAACAAGATGTTCGTTGGTACAGCCAAAGAAGAGGATCGTTCACTGATGAACCTCTGTTTTGTGATGGCTGATGAGTATAAGGAACTTGAGAAGGACTTCCTCGATTTCGCCGTATCGAAGGGTATGGTTGGTGTGAAGGGTCATCGTTCGGTGGGTGGCTTCCGTGCTTCTTGCTACAACGCCCAGACCATCGAAGGCTGCAACGCCCTTGTCGCCTGCATGAAGGAATTCGAAGCAAACCACTAATCCATAGATAAAAATGAAAGTATTAGTAGCAACAGAGAAACCTTTCGCAGCCGCTGCTGTGAATGGTATTAAGGCGGAGATTGAGGCAGCAGGTAATGAACTCGTGCTGCTGGAGAAATATACTGAGAAAGCCCAGTTCCTGGAGGCTGTGAAGGATGCTGATGCCCTGATTATCCGTTCGGATAAGGTGGACGCTGAGGTGCTCGACGCTGCCAAGCAGTTGAAGATCGTTGTTCGTGCCGGTGCCGGTTATGACAATATCGACCTTGCCGCTGCTACGGCTCACAACGTGGTAGCCGAGAACACCCCGGGCCAGAACTCTAACGCCGTTGCCGAGTTGGTATTCGGTCTGTTGGTGATGGCCGTCCGTGGATTCTATAACGGCAAGAGTGGCTCAGAGTTGTTGGGTAAGAAACTCGGTATCCTCGCCTTTGGTAATGTTGGCCGTAATGTAGCCCGTATCGCCAAGGGCTTTGGTATGGATGTGTATGCTTACGATGCCTTCTGCCCTGCAGAGGTCATTGAGAAGGCTGGCGTTCACGCTGTGGCTAATCAGGATGCCCTCTTTGAGCAGTGCGATGTGGTTTCACTCCATATCCCTGCTACGCCAGAGACCAAGCAGAGCATCAATGCTGCATTGGTTGGTAAGATGAAGAAGGGTGGTATCCTTGTGAACACAGCCCGTAAGGAAGTTATCAACGAGCCAGAACTGATTAAGTTGATGACAGAGCGCGAAGACCTGAAATTCGTAACGGATATTATGCCCGATGCCAACGATGAGTTTGCCAAGTTCGAAGGTCGTTACTTCTCAACCCCGAAGAAGATGGGTGCGCAGACTGCCGAGGCCAACATCAATGCCGGTATTGCTGCCGCCAAGCAGATCAACGCTTTCTTCAAGGATGGCGATACGAAGTTCCAGGTGAATAAGTAATTACACAAAGCGAGTTTTCCCTTTTGTGTATTTTGTACAAATAAACCCCTCCGTGGAGGGGTTTATTATTTGACTGCGTATTTGTGGCCGTTGAGCAAGTAGATTCCCTTGGTAGGGTGACTGACTGCACGGCCCTGTAGGTCATAGTATTGTCCATTGGTGGGACGATGATTGATAATGGGGGTGATGGCAGATAAAAACGATTCACTGACTGAACAGCCCCAGAATTGTGAAGGAACCATCTTCTGCTTTGTGCCGTCAGTCTTCACCAACACGACGTCTGTCACCCTGATTTGTGTATGGGCATTCACACAGTTCTGCAGTGTGATGCGCTGAATGGTAGTACCCATAGTCGTTGCATCGAGAGTCATCGTGCTGGATGCTGTGGTAATCTTCTGTATCACAGCGTCGTTGTTGTTCTTATATGCCTTTAATTGCAGTACTCCTGCTTCAGGAGCCTCTGCCAATGTCAGTTCTATATGACTGTAACTGTCTGTAGGAATCGGGTTGGAAACGAGGTTTAATTCTGCCCACAGAGCAGTATATGTCACGTCATAGACTGATGGACCCAAGTTGTCACGGGTAGGCAATACGGGTTGATAACTGTCACCATACCATCCCTTGAGGATAGCCTCCGCAAAATCTGGTTGACTAAAGACTGGTATGGAACGGGCTGTACCATCGGTAATCCCCATCCACTCAAAGGTGCCTATGCCTTCTTTCTTGGTCTGTTGAACGAAATACCGGGCATACTCCAGCACATTGTCACGGCGTACATCGTAGTCTATGATGCCATTGCTGTTGGCTGTTCCCCATTCACCAATGATCACTGGCGCACCCTTGCTGACGAGGTGGGTTTTCAGCAGGGCAATCATGCCGTTCACTTCATTCTTAGTATTCGTCATATTTTCCACGCTGGGATAGAAATGTACCTGAAAGGCAATATGTCCTGTTCCTGCAGGGTCAACAGGATATTTCATCTCTGTCAGCGGATCTTTCAGATGTGAATTCCAATTGCCGTAACCATTCGCTGCAGCGTAGGTGTTGACAACCAGGTTCCGTTGGCTGTTGTTGCCGCCAGTGGCCCGTACGGCGTTGACAAAACTTTGTGCGTAACTGTTAATGGCATTGTAGGAATCGGCAGAGGATTCGGCGTCGTATCTGCCAGGAGCAGCAAACGATGCGAAACACCAAGAGTTGTATTCGTCGAGCATCTCGTTATAGCCCTCGAAAAGTAGTTTCTCACCATACTCCTTGAATTCCTCGGCAATCTGTTGCCATAGGTACTCGAACTTGTCCTTTGTGTCGTTGTAGGTGTTCATGCTGGCGTGCAGCCAGTGCGTACTGCCGTCACCTGTGTCGTGGTGTACGTTGAGGAGACAGTACATGCCTGTATTGAGAACATAATCAACCACCTGGTGTACACGTTGCATCCACGCCGCATCCACCTTGCCCTTGGCATCCATATGGTTATACCACGTCACTGGTATGCGGATGGCTCCAAAACCAGCCTCTTTCATCATCATCATCAGTTCTGGTTTCGTTGTGGGTTGGCCCCAATAGGTTTCTGAGTCTATCCCCTGATGGACACCATTGCCGTTGGCATCGAGAGTATTACCGAGATTCCATCCTACACCCATGTGTTTCACAGCATCGTTGACCGATTCGAAATCCTGTGCACTGGCTTGACAAGCCATCATCAAGAACACACCAAATACGAAAGTGAAAAATCTATTCATCTTGTCAGGGATATTAGTATTCGTTGCAAAAATAGTGTGTTTTTCTGAAGTATCCAAGGAAAAAGGCAAATATCTTTCCGAAGATTTTGCGATTTCATGGATTTTGAGTATTTTTGCAGGCAGTTTTAAATAGTTTATAGTATTATGGCAATTATCAAACCATTTAAAGGTATCCGTCCACCGAAGGACTTGGTGGAGAAGGTAGAGTCACGCCCTTATGATGTACTCGATAGCGAAGAGGCGAGGGCAGAGGCAGGAGATAATGAACTCAGTTTGTATCACATCATCAAACCAGAGATAGACTTCCCTGTTGGCACTTCGGAATACGATCCTCGTGTCTATGAGAAAGCAGCAGAGAACTTCCAGAAGTTCCAGGACAAGGGTTGGCTGGTTCAGGACGCGCGCGAACATTATTATATATATGCGCAGACGATGAACGGCAAGACCCAATATGGTCTTGTGGTGTGTGCCCATACCGACGACTATATGGCCGGGCGTATCAAGAAGCATGAACTGACTCGTCGTGACAAGGAGGAGGATCGCATGAAGCATGTCCGTGTGAACAATGCCAACATCGAACCAGTGTTCTTCGCCTATCCCGACAATGCAGTGCTCAATGAGATTCTGATGCGCTATGCCGCTACGGAGCCGGAATACGACTTCATTGCCCCTATCGACGGTTTCCGCCATCAGTTCTGGGTGATCAACGACGAGAAGGATATGCAGACCATCACTGATGAGTTTGCCAAGATGCCGTCGCTCTATATTGCTGACGGTCATCACCGTAGCGCTGCTGCTGCCCTCGTGGGTGCAGAAAAGCAGAAGCAGAACCCCAACCACAATGGCACTGAGGAGTACAACTTCTTTATGGCAGTCTGCTTCCAGGCTTCGCAGTTGACGATCCTCGACTACAACCGTGTGGTGAAAGATCTCAATGGCATGTCGTCGGAGGAGTTCTTGGCTGCCCTGCAGGTGAACTTCATCGTGGAGGACAAAGGTACGGAGATCTACAAGCCTAAGCAGTTGCACGAGTTCTCGCTCTATCTCGATCAGCACTGGTATAGTCTGAAGGCTAAGGAGGGAACCTACGATAACAACGATCCCATCGGAGTGCTCGATGTGGATATCTCTTCACGTCTGATTCTCGATGAGATATTGAATATCGGTGACCTGCGCTCTTCACAGCGCATTGACTTCGTGGGAGGTCTTCGTGGTCTTGGTGAACTCAAGCGTCGTGTGGATTCTTGTGAGATGCGTGCCGCCCTGGCACTCTATCCCGTCTCGATGCAGCAGATTATGGATATCGCCGACAGTGGTAAAATCATGCCTCCGAAGGCTACATGGTTTGAACCGAAACTACGTTCAGGATTGGTTATTCACAAACTCAGTTAACAGCATAAAAGAAGAGGGACTCGTCATCACGACGACCCCTTTTTCTAGAAAAAAAGATTGTTTCAATATTGCGGAGAGTGAGGGATTCAAACCCCCGATACCCGAAAGGGGTATACCGGATTTCGAGTCCAGCGCGATCGATCACTCTGCCAACTCTCCAATAAATCGATGCTTCAAAACCCACGCTTGGACTTTTGCGGGTGCAAAGGTACTGCTTTTTCCTGATACTACCAAATTTATACGGGTAAAAGTTGAATAATTAGCCGACTTTTATTCGAAAGATAGTTTATTGAGGCGATTTTTTAGTTGTTCGGCTTCCGATTTGCGAATACTGAGTTTGATTTCGCAGGTGTTATCATAAGTCTGCGAAACGATGCGTGGTTGCATCTCTTTCACGATGCGCATCACATCGTTCATCATGGGGTAGGCGAAGGAGTAGGTGATGACTTCTTCAACCTGTCGCGTCTCGATTTCTGAGTGGGCGATGGCATCGGCAGCGGCTTCGCGATAGGCGACAATCAAACCAGATGTACCGAGATTCACACCACCATAGTAGCGCACCACGACGATGAGGATATCCGTGAGTTCGTTGCTGTTGATTTGTCCGAGGATGGGCTTGCCAGCAGTGCTGGAGGGTTCCCCGTCGTCGTTGGCTCTGAATTCCAATCGTTCAGGGCCAAGCATATAGGCATAGCACACGTGGCGGGCATCGAAGTATTTTTTGCGATAGCCGGCAAGGATGTCCTTGATTTCCTCAACTGACGATACATGATAAGCGAAGGCGAGGAACTTGCTACGCTTGTCGGTGTAGTAGCCCTCGCCTCCGGTCTTTATCGTGCGATATTCGTCAGTCATTAATTAATATACTCTTGCCAGGACTTGATCTTCACATCCTCGAGGTTCATGGCGGTGAAGGCTTCGATGAAGGCCTTGGCCAGACGGACGTTCGTCATCAGAGGAATGTTGTGATCGATGGCACCACGACGGATCTTATAGCCGTTGGTCAACTCCCGTGAAGAGTGGTTCTTCGGCACGTTGATTACCAAGCCCACCTTATGCTGCGAGATCAGGTCCATCACGTTATTGTTGCCTTCCTCATCAGGCCATGCAACGGCTGTAGCCTTCACACCGTTATCATTGAAGAACTTAGCCGTTCCAGCGGTAGCATAGATGGTATAGCCCTTCTTGGCCAGTTGCTGAGCGGGTTCAAGCAGGCTCACTTTACCCTTGGCACCACCAGAGGAGATCAGCACGGCATCCTTCGGAATCGAATAGCCTGTGGCAATCAGCGCGTTGAGCATAGCCTCGTTGAGGTCATCACCCAGGCAGCCCACCTCACCCGTAGAACTCATATCCACACCGAGCACTGGGTCAGCATTCTGCAGACGGGCGAACGAGAACTGGCTGGCCTTTACACCGATTCGATCGATATCGAACTCGCTCTTCTCAGGCTTCTGATAAGGTGCATCGAGCATGATCTTCGTAGCCGTCTCAATGAAGTTGCGCTTCAGAATCTTCGATACGAACGGGAATGAGCGTGAGGCACGGAGGTTACACTCGATGACCTTCACCTCACGGTTCTTGGCGAGGAACTGGATATTGAACGGACCGCTGATGTTCAACTCGGCAGCGATCTTATGGGCAATTTTCTTAATCTGACGGATGGTCGAGAAGTAGATATGCTGGGCAGGGAACACCATCGTGGCATCACCAGAGTGCACACCGGCATACTCCACGTGCTCAGAGATGGCGTACTCAATCACCTCACCCTTATCAGCGACGGCATCGAACTCAATCTCCTTCGTCTCCGTCATGAACTTCGATACCACCACGGGGAACTCCTTCGACACCTCGGTAGCCATGTTCAGGAAGCGATGCAACTCCTCTTCGTCGTAGCACACGTTCATCGCAGCACCGGAGAGCACATACGACGGACGCACCAGTACGGGATAACCCACCTTGGCCACAAACTCCTTCACATCGTCGAAACTCGTCAGTGCCTGCCATGAAGGCTGGTCGATACCCAGTTTGTCGAGCATGGCCGAGAACTTGTCACGGTTCTCTGCACGGTCAATATCCACTGGCGACGTACCGAGTACAGGCACACCTTGACGATAGAGTTTCATGGCGAGGTTGTTAGGTATCTGACCACCCACGGATACAATCACACCACGTGGCTGTTCGAGGTCGATGACATCGAGCACACGCTCCAACGAGAGTTCATCGAAGTAGAGACGGTCGCACATGTCATAGTCCGTAGATACTGTCTCTGGGTTATAGTTGATCATGATACTCTTGTAACCCAGTTTGCGAGCCGTATTGATGGCATTCACAGAACACCAGTCGAACTCCACACTCGAACCGATACGGTAGGCACCAGACCCAAGCACCACCACCGACTTCTCATTATTATAATAATTAATGTCGTGGGCAGCCACATATTGCTCTCCCTTCGGATCACCGAAGGCAGGCGTGTGGGTATAGGTGAAGTAGAGGTAGTTGGTCAGTTCGGGATGCTCAGATGCCACCGTGGGGATGCGCTTCACACTGGGCACGACACCCTTCTGCTTACGATACTTACGCACGGCCAGATTCTCCTTCTCCATATTACCGCCCTCGGGCTTCAGCACGAAACGGGCAATCTGGAAGTCACTGAATCCGCAGCGCTTCACCTCCAACAGCAACTCGTCGGGCAGGGACTCCAGCGTATTGTATTCCTGTAGTTCATGCTTCAGGTCCACGATATGCTTCAGGCGCTCCAGGAACCAGACGTCAATCTTCGTGAGTTCCTCGATGCGCTCGATGGAGTAGCCCTCTTCGAGAGCCTGGGCGATGGCGAAGATACGGAGGTCGGTGGGGTTGGCCAGTTCCTCGTCGAGGTTGTCGAACTTCGTGTGGTCGTTGCCCACGAAACCATGCATGCCCTGACCGATCATACGCAGGCCTTTCTGCATCATCTCCTCAAAGGAGCGTCCGATGCTCATGATCTCACCGACGGACTTCATCGATGAACCGATCTGCCTTGAAACACCAGCGAACTTCGTCAGATCCCAACGGGGAATCTTACAGATCATATAGTCGAGGCTCGGAGCCACGTATGCACTTGAGGTCGTACCCATCTCACCGATCTGGTCGAGTGTGTAGCCCAAGGCGATTTTGGCAGCGACGAAGGCGAGGGGATAACCTGTGGCCTTGGATGCCAGAGCCGACGAACGCGACAGACGGGCATTGATCTCGATGATGCGGTAGTCGTTGGTCTCGGCGTTGAATGCGAACTGAATATTACACTCACCGACGATACCGAGGTGCTTCACGCACTTGATGGTAATCTCCTGTAGCATCTTCACCTGCTCTTCTTTCAGCGAGCATGTCGGAGCCACGACAATCGACTCACCGGTATGGATGCCGAGGGGGTCGAAGTTCTCCATCGAGGCCACGGTGAAGCAACGGTCATTGGCGTCACGGATGCACTCGAACTCGATCTCCTTCCAACCCTTCAGCGACTCCTCCACGAGGATCTGCGGGGCGAAGGTGAAGGCCGACTCTGCCAACTCGATGAATTTCTTCTCGTCAGGACAGATACCTGAGCCGAGACCGCCGAGGGCGTAGGCCGAGCGGATCATGATGGGGAAGCCGATCTCATGGGCTGCCTTCAGGGCATCTTCCATCGACTCAACGGCGTGCGATACGGGCACCTTCAGGTCAACCTCGCCCAACTTCTTCACGAAGAGGTCACGGTCCTCTGTGTTCATGATAGCCTCGACGCTTGTACCTAATACTTCCACACCATATTCTTTCAGTGTACCATTCAGGTAGAGTTCCGTGCCACAGTTCAATGCGGTCTGTCCACCGAATGCCAGAAGGATACCGTCGGGGCGCTCCTTCTTGATGATTTCCGTTACGAAATGTGTATTCACCGGCTGGAAATACACCTTGTCTGCAATACCTTCACTGGTCTGGATGGTTGCGATGTTGGGGTTGACGAGGACGCTCTTGATGCCTTCCTCGCGGAGGGCTTTTAATGCTTGTGAACCAGAGTAGTCAAACTCTCCTGCTTGTCCGATTTTCAAGGCACCCGATCCGAGCACCAACACCTTTTTCAGTTCTTTTTTCATATTTTAGTTGATTATGATACCCTTGTTTCTGAAATCGCGTGCAAAGGTACAAATAAATTGCGAAATCACCAAATATGAAACCGTCTGAAATTGTTAAAAAACGCATGTTTCTTGACAAGGTTTATTTTCTTGTATGCAAATACTTATTTTATGCATCTTGTACTACGCTGAGTTTATAAACACCTCTGGTAGGGAACCACATTTGTCGCTTCCACAGTGCAAAAGTCTGCCCAGAATCTGGGGCATGTTTCTGCCCCCCGTGCATAAGTCTGCCCTGAATCTGAGGCACGTTTCTACCCCCCGGGCAGAAATATGCCCGAAATTTCAGGCCTATAAATGAACATCCAAAATGGTATGCCTGGAATCTGGGACAATAAATTGCAGGGCGTGACCTTTCTGTCATATATCCTGAGGAATTAAAAAAGAACTTCAGCGATGCCACCAGTGTCCATTTCATTATTACAACATTTAAACTCTACTATTTAGCCAAACTCACGAAGCGTCAGACATCTTGATCGGAATGGATTTATACTCATTCGCCTGTCCCCAAGACTACTTATTGATCAGTGCTTGATAGTCCGTTTTTCTTGCAATCTCCTTTCCCTTCTCAGTTGCCAGCCTATCAGGATCTGGAATAACACCTACTCGCCACAAGTCCAGACGATCAGAATCAAAGCAGGCATCAATTGTGGGATTACCCGTTTTGTGTTCTACTGTATGAAGACGACATGCTTCTTGTAACAGTTCGATCTCCTCATCAGAAACATCTTTCAAATATGTATTCCGCAACGTATCTATCCATACTGCTGCCCGCTCGCCATGACAAAGATCCATGCCATCATCCATACGACAAGAGTCATGAAGGTAGGCAAACAGCCCAACCACAAGCATATTTACATCAGGCGTTAACAGTTTCTGCCCATTTTCATAGACTCTGTCCCAGTGTCTGATGCCATGCAATGCACCAAGTGTCCATTGCGCATGGACATATCAGCGAATATCTTCAACTATTTTTTGCATATCAACCATTATTCCTAGATTCAATCAGCTTCTCGAACTCATTTTGGATTTCCCTCAAATCTTCAGTCAAGATAGCATTACACCCTTCTATTAGAGATTGTGGAATCTCATAGCGGCAGGCAGCTATAGCGCCAGCCATAGCACCAATCGTATCTGAATCACCTCCAAGAGAGATTGCCAGGCGAATCACTTCTTCAAAGGAATTTCCCTCTAAGAATGCGATAATTGCTTCTGGGACACTTCCTTGACAAGAAACATCAAAATCATTAGTTGGTCTGATATCTGCTATCCGTCTATTCAGGTCATAGTCAAATGTCTTTTCTACATACTCTTTGATTTCTTGCTTTGATTTGCCCTCCTTACAAAGGAACACACTCGTAGCGATAGCCTGGGCACCCTTCACACCTTCAGGGTGATTATGGCTTACTGATGCTGTAAGAGCTGCGAGAGCCAATGCTTCATCAAGTGTTTTGGCATATAGTCCTACGGGACTCACACGCATACCAGCGCCATTGCCCCAACTGTTATAAGGTTGTGGTTCGTCCTCTCTAAGCCAGGCGGAGAAATTACCACCATAACCTGCGTTAGGATATCTATTACCAAGTTCCTGCATACAATATATAAGATAATGAATGGTATGTGCCTCATCTTCCACCAACCACTTCGCCACAGCCAATGTCATCACAGAATCATCTGTAAAGTTCGACCATGGAGTAATTAAATCAAAATCCATGGATTTCGTATTTTGAAACTCATAGATCGAACCAACGATATCACCAACAATTGCTCCTAACATAAATATACATTATTTCATTTGTTTAATTTGCCTATCTTCAGCCGTCAGGCTTCAACGTATTCTGATATCAAAGGATAATTCATAAGTTATTCGTCGTTGGACTGTATCACATTCTTTTGATTGCAAAGATACAACTTTTTTTCTGAATAAATGTATATTTCATAGTTTTTCTATTTCCACAAGGCTTGCAGGTTTTAAAGTTGACGCTACAATGTTTTGCCCCAAATTCGGGTTATGATTTCCTGAGATCAGGATTCATTGCCCTAGATTTGGGTGAAGGTTTCCTGAGGTCGGGATTGCTTGCCCAAGATTTTGGTGAAGGTTTCCTGAGGTCGGGATTGCTTGCCTAAGATTTGGGTGATGTTTCCCTGGGGTCAGGATTAATTGCCTCAGATTTGGGTGAAGGTTTCCTGAGGTCGGGATTCCTCGCCCTGGATTCGGTTGGTGTTTTTCTGAGGTCCGGATTCCTTGCCCTAGATTCGGGTGAAGATTTCCCGAGTTCTGTATGGGCAGGAATCACGGATCGGCTGGTTTTTAAAGAGAGAGATTTATCCTTTTTGCTGCTTTGCTTTTTCCTCGACCTTTTTTCTTATCTTACGTATTTGGTCTATTTTTGCTCCTTTCTGCAATAATTCTGTTACTATTTTAGCCTGCGATATACCTGTTTGTATCCCATTTAGGATTATTTCTTCGATTTCTTCATCTGACATTCCTCGCCCATATTTATCCCAGTCCATATTTCCGAGACCGTCTAGTAGTCCATCGATGCCGTTGAGTTCAATGGCTCCGGTTCCAAAGAAGGAGTTTATGATGTCGTAATCGTCATTTTCCTTGACATCACCGTCTCTCATAACGATTTTCAATGAGACACGTGGATTCTTGTCCTGCCGCTCTTGGATGTTAAGAGAGTAGATGCTCTTTTTCTTGCCGTCAACGAAGATGAGTCGATAGTTGTTGCCTTTGTTGCTCACCGATTCTTGCTCGGCATCTTCAGCATCCTTCCTGAATGCCTCTTTCAGCCGGTTGGCATAGTTGCCGTCCTTGCTGTAGAATGTAAGGCTTTTTGTGATAGAGTAGGGCTTCTTTGTCTTGGGGTCTCGCTTCACGACCTTGCTGACATCAACGCCCTTTTGTTCAATCTCGTCCACAATCTTATCGATGCGGCTCTGAGCCATCACGGGGCTGCAAGCGATAAGTGCAGCCACCATCGTTAGGATTAAATTCTTTGCTTTCATATCGTTGGAATTTCTTGATTATTATTCTGTTGTTTCAATGCATTTGCCACCTCCTGTTCAGTTGCTTGGAGTTCAGGCAGGATTTGTCTGATGTCAGTATTCTTTATGCCATCGCGGATGATGTAACTGCCCTCATAGATGGCATATAGTTCCTGCTGTTCCTGATAATAGCGATAGCCGAAGTCGATGCCTACAAGCAACAGCATCGAGGCTGCTATGGCGAGCCATTTGGCGTATGGCCTCTTAGATGGTTTTGCCTTCTGTTCTGGCATTCCAGCCGCATACCATTGGAACATTTCCCTGTAGGGTTTGAGGCTGTCTGCGACATTATTGCTGTTGAAATAGTCGTACAGTATCTGTTCCTCGGCATTGGTGGTTGCCCCTTCCAGGAACCGCTCAATCAGTTGTTGTATCTCTTTTTCTTTCATCATTGCATGAACATTTTTAGGATTCTCTTTCTTGCTCTTGACAGGTTCTGACGGATGGCTTCCTCACTGCTGCCAGTGATACGGGCTATCTCAGAGGTTTCCAGTCCGTCGATATGTTTCATTCGGAGTACGGTCTGTTGCGCATCGGGTAGGGTGGATATCATTCGTATGACTTTCGTCTCTTCCTCCTGACTGATCAACAAGTCCTCTGGCGAGTCGATGCTGTCGGTGTCCGTCTGCTGCCAGTCTGCCAATGGAATGGTTGTGGCAACTCTTTTCCTGCTGAAGGCGAGACGGCGCACCATCACCACAGCCAATGCCTCCACGCTGCGATATGCCTCCAACTGCTCCCGTATGGTCCACAGTTTCAGCACCGTTTCTTGGGTGACATCTTCCGCCTCGTCGCTATCTGTCAGCAACCTGAGTGCCTCAGTGTGCAGTTTCGGGCGTATTTGCCGTATCAGTGTCTCGAACTCCTTTTGTTCCATATTCACCTATAAGACGCAACGAATCCCACAAACGTGACATCCGTTAACATCAATTATAAAATAAATATGTTTCCCCAGAAACTCTGATTGGGATGTGCTAGGTCAGCAACTTGATGTCAAATACTGAACTCCATCTGACCTGCATAACTGATTCGTTCCCGCCGACGGGAGCGCACACTAATGTTTGATTTACCATTGGCGGACACCTCAATCACAAATACATGGGTGTCATTATCTTTTTCCACGCTTATTTCTATATGCCGTTTGCCTTTCTTCGTCAGTTCTTCTTGGTAACTACTGATCGGTTCAAATAACATCAGTCCCCTCCAACCTACACCAGCTTCAGACAGGATCTGATTATATCCGTACTGTGGCAGAAATGAGATCAGCGAGTCATTTCTCACCTCTAACGAATAGGTAGACAGTAAATGCGGACTTCTTTGTTCGTCGGTTCGGCTCGGGTCTGTCATCGAGTTCACTACTATCTTGTAATGCCTTTCAGCCATTGCAGCCTTAACTTTCGCTGCCTGTTCAGCCTCACTCGCAGCCTTCTCCTTTGATGTTGCACACCCATTAAGCACCATCGCTGCCAAGAGTGCACACGCCATTGATATCAGATACTTTTTCATAACATATCGTTTTTAGTGATTTACGCTGCGAATTTAGTTAATTCTTCACTGCAAACATAGGGGAAAACCCTAAACGATGGTAGGGTTTCCCCTATTTTATGATGACCTTCCGACTACTTTTTACCTCAAAGCATTGCGTTTTCGGCTGTTTTTAAACAAAAAACATAAATTAATTGGCTAAATATTTGCAAATGTAACTAGAAATAGTTACCTTTGTGGCGGTGAATAAGAAAGATAAACTTATAAAACGATTCAAGACTCAGCCTCGAGATTTTACTTTCGATGAGGTTGTGACTCTCTTTCAAGGCTATGGCTTCGAACTTGAAAACAAAGGATCAACATCAGGTTCCCGCGTCAAGTTCTACAATGCCAAGGATAAGAACTCATACATCATGCACAAGCCCCATCCAAGTAATATTATAAAGGGTTATCTGATGCGTGACATATTGAATTTTCTATTAACGAACAATTATATAAAATAAGGAGGACGGAGATATGGGATATTTGAAGTACAAAGGCTATACAGGTAGCGTGGAGTATAGCGAAGAAGACAAATGCCTGTTTGGAAAAGTGCAGGGCATGGCTAAGGATAGTATTACTTATGAAGGTTCTACTGTTGAGGAATTGACAGAAGACTTTGAGGGTGCTGTGGATGATTACTTGGCATTATGCGAAGAAAAGGGCATAGAACCCCGTAAGCCATATTCAGGTGTGCTTAATGTGCGATTGACACCAGAGATTCATAGTAGTGCGGCTATGGCAGCCCAAAAGGCAGGCATAACCATCAATGCTTTTATCAAAAACGCCGTAGCACGTGCATTGGGTATAGCGTTGTAATTTTACACACAGGGACAGGAACGCTGTTTAATTATCTGTATTTACCACTCCATAATGAGTTTGTCCAACTGTTCTGGTGTACCACTTTTGCCTGTTATCTTTTTGTACAATCGTCTGCGGGTAGAAGAAATTGCCTCTTTGCTATGTGCCGTCAGAATAGCAATTTCCATAGGCTTGAATTGTGCTTTTACAAGCAGGCAAACGTGGATTTCTTGTGTGCTGAGATGGAATACTGAGACAAGTTGCTGTACAAAGGAACTATATAGAGCGTCCATCATTGTCTGAAACTCTTCCCATTCATCGGCAGAAGGCAATTCTCTGTTTGCACATCTTTTCCTCATTGTTGCCATTTCAGGGGAGGCTGCTAATTCTTGCAGGCGTTGATTATTCTCCGACATCCATTCGTTTGTCTTTTCTTTCATCCTCCTGAGTTGGTCAGACTTCCTGTCGTTAATGTACTGCAAATATCTGATATGTCTTTCCTCAGTTTTGTGAACGAGAACGTAATATAGAAGAGAAATGCCAAGAATCACGAGCAATATAAAGAGAACGGTTATTATCGTATCTATAAACCTTTCTGTACGTTGATGAGATTCGTGCAGTACAGAGGCTTGTTCTTCGAATAATTCATTCAGTTCATCTTTGTCTGCATTCTTTTCGCAGTAATTCTTGATTCTCGCTCTATTATATATAGAGTTGGCATAAATTCTGTCGCTCTCATACCATTCACCTATGTTGTCTCGTAGTTCCCTGATAATGCAAAGTGAACTATCTGGATTCGTAGCACAAAGGCTGTCGGCCAACATGATTTGTCTGCGTACTTCATAGTCAGAGCAGGAGAAGATGATGAGAAGAAGGCATCCAAAGAAAAGTGTTTTCTTCATGGAGACTACATATTACTGAATTGTACAAGTATCCAGACCCCTGCGATAAGAAGTATTTCCAATATGGCAAAAGCCGTAACCAAAAAGGTAAATTGCTGATTACGCTTTGTATGTTTGAACGGATAAAGGAAATGTGTGATGCTCATCCATGGAGCCAGAAATAGGAGGAATATTGATGTGGCGTCTGTTTGATGATGAAACCCTCCCATGCAGATATGGCATATCAGCATTATGAGCCAATATGTGCTGAGAGAAATAAGAAAGAACATCACATACTCGTTCTTCTTCATTAACTTTGATGGCCAACAAACGTATAAAACTGTTACCATCGCTACCAACAGACCCAAGGCAGGCCAAGACTGCAATAAACTCATAATTTGTTACTATTTATAATTGATGGCGCAAAGATATAAAATTTCGGCGAAACATCACTCAAACATAGTGTGCATTTTGTGTGCAATCATTTCATTCCTATCCCCGTGTGTAAAATTTGGTGGTTTCGGAAATAATTTGTAACTTTGCAACGTGAACACAGAGATATTTGAACATCTTAATGAGAGTCAGCGGGTTGCGGTGGAATACTGCGACGGGGCGAGTCTGGTGATAGCGGGAGCAGGATCGGGAAAAACGAGAGTGCTAACGTATAAAATTGCGTGGCTTTTGGAGCGTGGAAAAGAGCCAGATAATGAACCGATTAGGCCTTGGAACATCCTTGCACTGACATTTACCAACAAGGCGGCTCGGGAGATGAAGGAACGTATAGGCCGACTGGTGGGAGAGGAAAAAGCGCGATACCTGCAAATGGGAACCTTTCATAGCGTTTTTGCACGTATTTTGAGGGCAGAGGCGGAGCATATCGGCTTTAATTCCAACTTTACCATCTACGACCAGACGGATGCCCGTTCACTGGTGAAGGCTATCATCAAAGAGATGCAATTAGATGATAAGGTTTATAAGCCTGCATCCGTTGCGGATCGTATCTCTGTGGCTAAGAATCACTTACTGCTCCCTCAGGCCTATGCTCAGAGTGCCTGGGCTCGGGATGATGCCAGTCAAAAGCGGCCTCAGGTGACGAATATATATATAAGGTACGCGGAAAGGTGCAGACAGGCCAATGCGATGGACTTCGATGATTTGCTCGTCCAGACATGGCTTTTGTTTAAGAATCATGAGGAAATCCGCCAGAAATACGTAGAAAAATTCCATTTTGTGCTCGTGGATGAGTATCAGGACACGAACTTTGCACAGCAGGCCATCGTCTATCAACTCACGAAAGAGCGTCAGAAGGTGTGTGTGGTGGGAGACGATGCACAAAGCATCTATTCTTTCCGAGGTGCGAACATCGACAATATCCTGAATTTCCAGAGCCAATACAACGATACCAAACTTTTCAAACTGGAGCAGAACTATCGGAGTACGCAGTTGATTGTGCAGGCGGCGAACTCGCTGATCAGGCGCAACGAACGGCAGATTCCGAAGAATGTATTTTCCAAGAACGAGCATGGTGAGAAGTTACAACTGAAGCCTGCCTATTCGGACAAGGAGGAGGCGATGATCGTCTGCCAGGACATCAAGAGAATACGTCGGGAGGATCACTGTGACTGGAGTGACTTTGCCATTCTCTATCGCACGAATGCACAGAGTCGCAGTTTTGAGGAACAGATGCGAAAAGAAAACATCCCGTATCGCATCTATGGCGGACTGAGTTTCTATCAGCGTAAGGAAATAAAAGACGTGATTGCCTATTTCCGACTGATTGCGAATCCCGACGATGAGGAGGCTTTTAAGCGTATCGTCAACTATCCCGCCCGAGGTATCGGCGACACAACGGTGGGAAAGATTATCCAGACGGCGCAGGCTTACGGCGTGAGTCTGTGGCAGGTTATCAAGGAACCCATGCTCTTCCCAATGGATGTCAGCAAGGGTACGATGACGAAGATTCTGGCCTTCCGTGAACTGATAGAGAGTTGGATAGGGCGCTTGAACAGCGAGGATGCCTATACCCTCGGACACGATATCATCATGAACTCTGGCATTAGCAAAGACATCTACAGCGGACGTGACCCAGAGGACATCTCCCGTCAGGAGAACCTCGAGGAGTTCCTGTCTGGTATGCAGGACTTCGTGGAGAGCCGTCGTGAAGAGGATAGGGGAGAAGAGATTTATCTGCCTGATTTCCTACAAGAAGTGGCACTGCTCACTGACCTAGACAGCGATGATGGCGACTCCAACGACAAGGTGGTGCTGATGACGATTCACTCTGCAAAGGGGCTGGAGTTCCCGACGGTGTTTGTGGTGGGGCTCGAAGAGAATATCTTTCCCTCTCCGATGTGTACCAACTCGATGCGAGAACTCGAAGAAGAGCGTCGTTTGCTCTATGTGGCTATCACCAGAGCCGAGAAGCATTGTATCCTGACTTGTGCCCAGAATCGCTTCAGGTATGGACGGATGGAGTATGACACGCCGTCGAGATTCATCAAAGACATCGACCCGGAGTTGTTGGAAGTACATTCGGAATCGGGTGGGGGAAGGTCTTCTTATGGTGACTCATCTTTCGGAGGTTATGGCGGTTATGGTGGCAGTCGTCGCCGATTTGAAAGTGAAGGACCCGAATGGATGCAGAATCCGAGACCCGTTGCTTCTCAGTTCAAGGCCGATCCCAAACCAAGAGCCGTAGCACCAAGACAGCCTGAAAAGCCTGTGGATCCGTTTGGTGAAGGCTTCAAGCGGTTGTATCAACAGCAGACGGGCAGGCCTCTGGCAACATCACGTCCTCCCAGCATACCATCAGGTGGTAATCTCCATGAGGGTTGCACCATCGAGCATCAGCGCTTTGGCGTCGGTAAGGTGATCAAGATTGAGGGAACAGGTGAGAACACCAAGGCTACCGTGGAGTTTCGCAATGCTGGTATGAAGCAATTACTCTTGAAGTTCGCGAAGTATAGGATTATCGGATAGAAAGACAAATCCAGAGACTCAAAACAGAATCTCTGGATTATTCTTATAGTGCCCAATCATCGGGGCGCTCTATTTCTCTTTTACCGTTTTTGGACAGATGTTTTTTCTTGCGGATCCATGCGGCCTTACGCGCCTCATAGTCCTCGTGATGCTTTTCCAGATATCCGTCGGCCATCAGTTCTTGAATTTACCGTAAATGACTTGTATCTGAATCGGCTGTTCGGCAGTGCCCTTGACTAATCTGGTACTCGTAAGTCCCAGTTTGTTTTCCGTGGATATCGGGGTCTCATTGGTCTGCGTACCATAAACGGTGGATGAAGAATACTTGATACTGTTGATTTCCACAGGTACAAGCAGGGCCTTGTTCCAGTTAGGATGCTTGGCCACCCAGTTGGGGTCGCTCTTCACACCTTTCTCCTTGGCCTGATGCATTTGTGTAAGGAGGTTGGAGATATTGTTGAACGTGTAGGCATTTTTATCCAGTGTCACCTGATAGGCATATATGTTATTGAAGAGTCCCCTGCTCTTGAAGAACGAATCCAGGCTGTCTTTCTCTATCAGCATCAGTTTGTCAGGTACGTTGAAAGTTAATGCCGATGCTTGTGACTGGTTGTTCTGGCGCTGGAAGGCGATCTTGGCAGAAAGGAGAGAGTCTGTGGGGTGACTTGTGCTGATCTCATCCACAGGGAAGGTCACTTCCGTGAAGATACCTGCTGGTGTCTTCAGATAGGTACAACTGTTGTCAGCCACCAAACGGTCGATGGCTTCTTTGTCGTTAGTCACCTTAGTGGTCTGCACCACTTCCTCCGTAGACGACATCATGATGAAGTCTTTGGAGTCTTCGTCTTCGTCGTCAAATTCATCTTTGACTCTATAAAAGACGAACATATCCATCTCCATGACCCTTGCCATCACACCTGTACCGTCGATTGTCTCGAAATGCAAGCCAGGAAAGACGTGATGGATGAAGTTGTACGAGTTCTTGAAGTACTCGGGGTGATCGTAGTATTGTCGCAAGATATATGTGCCTAAGTTGTTGTATGTCACACCGTCCTTGTCTGTATAGGGCTTGTCAAATCTGAGGATCATTTCATCATAATAACTGTTGTCAGTTGTTGTGGCGGTGTTACGGTGCAGGTTTACCTCGGTAAGGTATCTGATGCTGTCGCTTTCTGTCAGGTCTCTCATGGTGAACATCTTGTCGTATTGCATGCCACCTTGACGGATATAACCCATTTCCTTCGGATCGAAGTTCGTGTAATGCATCAGTTCATTGTTGATAGGCCTGTCCAACTCTGATACCCTCAGTTTCATGGCTGCCAGTGTGTCGCCATAACTATTGTTGACATCGAGGATGATTCTGACGAAGCATGAGTCGGCTATGATATTGCCATTCTCGTCTTTGCTCGTTATCTCCTCCAGTTTCGGGAATGTGCTGACCATGTCCTCCATCATATTAAACTGAGTGGTGAACTCGCTCTTCACGTAGGCATTGGTTTCGGGATCTTTCACTCTCCCGAAATAGCCTCGCCGCTCACGGGTAAAGACGGAATCGACGGCTATGGATTGTGTCACGACATTGAAACTGTGAGTCGTTACGGTCAGCCTGTCATTGTCGCTTGTCAGAGAGGTTCCGATGTTTGCTGTATCTTCATCGCAAGAGATAAACGCCATTGCGCAAAGTGCAATCGCTGTTATGGATTTGAATTTCATTGTAGTGTTTCTGTTTCTTTTAATCGTCTTCTTCATCAACCGTGTCATCAGGGGCTACCTGGTTGTAGAAATCCTCGATGGCATCCGCAAAGTTATTTTTTTTGAATTTTAGAATAGGTGTTTCCTTCTTAGTGGCATAGTTCAACAGGTCTTTGTTCATGGCTGGGTCAGCCTGAATGATACCATCGCTATAATCGATGGCCATTTTGCCGAGTTCGTTAAAGTCGAAGATGTCATTATAGGGCTTCAACAGGTCGGCTGTGGCCTCACGGAACTCCACGCAGCGCTTGAAGTTGTCGGCCATCCCCTTCGTCAGACTATTGCCATAGAGCGAGGTGACAACTTTGGTGTTGGTAAATGAAGGCTCGTCGTGATAGGCGGTCTTGATGTAGAGAGGCACGACGGCACTCATCCATCCCTGACAGTGTATGATGTCAGGCACCCAGCGCAGTTTCTTGACAGTCTCTAAGACGCCACGAGCAAAGAAGACGGCTCTCTCACCATTGTCAGGATATTCTTCTCCCTGATCATCTCTCTCCATCAGTCGTTTGTTGAAATAGTCGTCGTTGTCGATGAAATAGACCTGTATCTTAGCCGACTGTATCGAGGCCACCTTAATAATTAGCGGGTGGTCTGTATCGTCGATGATAAGGTTCATTCCCGAAAGGCGCTGTACTTCGTGGAGTTGCCCCCTGCGCTCATTGATGTTTCCCCATTCAGGCATGAAGATACGGATTTCATAACCCTTCTCCTGAATGGCCTGTGGGATGTCTCTTCCCATGAGCGACATGAGGGTGTCTGGTACGTAAGGAGCGATTTCCTGATTGATAAATAGAATCTTTTTCTTTGCCATCTTTACTGATTTTACTTTGCAAAGATACGAAAAAAACGGGGATTTCCGAGTCTTTTGGTCTTGTTTTTTGCAAAAAGTGACACATTTTGCTCGTTTTTTTATCTTTTTATCAATTTTTTCGGGCTATTTTGACCCTGATTGTCCCCGTTGGCGTTGCAGTGGGCTTTCGTTCATGATTGTATGATGGATTGTCTTTTTTTGTCAACGAAACGTAATTTGGGGTGTAAAATCATTTTTTTTTGCAAAATTACCTAAAAAAAAGTACGCTGTATCGAAATTATTTCTATATTTGCAGAAAATTTAATAATCAACCCCTCATAATATATGAGTAAGTATAATATCACAGAGAAAAAGGAAAAAGAGGCCGCCTATCGCAGTTTGGTGAGTCCTCGGTTGATGGACGAGATGCAGGAGAAAATTATGAACATCATCGTCATGCAGAAGAAGTATCGTGACAAGGATTATTCAGCCAAGCGACTGGCTGAGGATCTCGGAACGAACACACGTTATATCTCTGCTGTGGTGAATGTCCGTTTTCACATGAACTACACTTCGTTTGTCAACAAGTATCGTATTGACGAGGCCATGTCTATTCTTGTAGACAAGCGCTATCAGGATCTCCGGATGGAGGAGGTGAGCGATATGGTCGGTTTTGCCAACCGCCAGTCGTTCTATGCGTCGTTCTACAAGATTATGGGTATCACGCCCCGTGAATACCGTTTGAAGCATCTTCTTCAGCATCCCTCCTTGAAAAAGGAAAAGGCTGGCAAGCGTAAAAAAGAATAAGGAGGAGGGCTTTGTGGATTTCAATTATCAGAGCGAGCGGTTTGCTGACCTGCAACTGCTCCGCTATCGATTGAACGGATTTGAGAGATTGTCGCTTCGGCAGAAGATATTAGTCTATTATCTTGCCCAAGCGACTCTTTTTGGCAGGGACATCACCTTCGACCAATACGGGAAATACAATCTTCGCATCCGCAAGATGCTGGAAGTTGTCTATACCGACCTCTCTGTGGATCATGGCACGGATGAGTTCAAGGCGTTGGAGGTCTATCTGAAACGTGTCTGGTTCTCGAACGGCATCTACCATCACTATGGATGTGAGAAATTTGAGCCAGGATTCAGCAGTGAATATCTTGCACGTGTGCTTCGTCAGGTGGATGTGTGCCGCCTGCCATTGCGGGAGGGTGAGACCTTACAGCAGTTCTGTGATGAGTTGTTTCCGGTTATCTTTGATGAGAGCGTCCTTCCCAAACGTGTCAACAAGGCCGATGGCGAGGATCTTGTGACGACATCAGCCTGTCATTTCTACGAGGGTGTGACGCAAGCAGAAGCAGAGGCCTTCTATGCCCGGATGAAGCAGGAGAATGCCGAGAATGAGGCTCCACAGTCGTATGGCCTGAACACTACTTTGGTGAAGGAGAATGGGGTTGTAAAAGAGCATGTGTGGTCTTCTGAAGGCCTGTATGCCAATGCCATCCGTCATATCGTCTATTGGCTGGAGAAAGCATTGGATGTCGCAGAAAATGACCGTCAGAAGCGCATCATATCCCTGCTTATAAAGTATTACCAGTCAGGTGATTTGGATGTGTTCAATGAATATTGCATTGAATGGTTGGACGAGCATGATGCAGCCATCGACTTCATCAACGGATTCATCGAGGTCTATGGCGATCCGCTGGGGTTGAAAGGCTCGTGGGAAGGACTCGTGGAGTATATTGACGAAGAGGCCACCCACCGAACCCAGACCATCAGCAAGAACGCCCAGTGGTTTGAGGATCATTCGCCTGTCGATGCCCGTTTTCGTAAGTCGGTGGTCAAGGGCGTCTCAGCCAATGTCATCTGTGCCGCCATGCTCGGTGGCGAGGAATATCCCTCGACGGCTATCGGCATCAACCTGCCCAATGCCGACTGGATCAGGGCACAGTATGGCAGCAAGAGCATCACCATCAGCAATATCACCGATGCCTATAACAAGGCGGCTCATGGCAATGGTTTCAAGGAAGAGTTTGTCATCGACAAGGACACGCTGACCCTCATCGAGAAATACGGCGACGTGTGTGACGATCTGCATACAGACCTCCACGAATGTCTCGGGCACGGCAGTGGACAGTTGTTGCCCGGCGTGGATCCGGATGCCTTGAAGGCATACGGCAATACGATAGAGGAGGCGAGGGCTGATCTCTTCGGCCTCTATTATATCGCTGATGAGAAATTGGTTGAACTCGGTCTGACGCCCGATTTGGAGGCTTATAAGTCGCAGTATTATACCTATATGATGAACGGTCTGATGACACAACTCATCCGTATCACCCCAGGCCGTCAGATAGAAGAGGCCCACATGCGCAACCGTGCCCTCATCGCCCATTGGTGCTATGAGAACGGTGATGCCCTCCGACTGGTAAAACGCAATGGGAAAACCTATTTGGAAGTGACGGATTATCCCCGTCTGCGCCAGTTAATAGCACGATTGTTGGCAGAGGTGCAGCGCATCAAGAGTGAAGGTGATTTCGAGGCAGCCCGCGCCCTTGTGGAGCGTTATGCCGTGAAAGTGGATCCCGAACTCCATGCCGAAGTGTTGGAACGCTACAAACGCCTGAATCTCGCTCCTTATAAAGGTTTCATTAATCCCCAGTTGTTGCCGGTTTACGACAAGGCTGGTGACATCTGCGATATACAGGCATATTACGGTGAGAGTTATGCCCACCAGATGCTACGCTATAGTCAGGAATACGGCACACTTATTTGATGGAACGTTGACAATGGAGACAGGGAAACAGGATATAGGTCAGATGATGAAGGAGATCAAGCAGTCGTTCCGTCAGATGATGGACGGGGCGGTGGCGAAGTCGATGCGTGACAAGGGCGCCGACTACAGACTCAACTGGGGTGCCACCCTGCCGCGCCTCCGTGCCAAGGCCGACGAACTCGGCCCTAACTACGACCTTGCCATCGCCTTGTTCAAGGAGAATGTCCGGGAGTGTAAGATCCTCGCCACGATGATGATGCCCCCTAATGAGGTGCTCCCCGAGGTCATCGACATCTGGATGGAACAGATCACCACGCAGGAGATTGCCGAGCAGGCCGCCTTCAACCTGTTCCAGTACCTGCCTTACGCCCCTGAGAAAGCCTACACATGGATGGCGTCAGAAAAACCTCTTTACCAACTCTGCGGCTTCCATATTCTCTCCCGTCTGTTTATGAACAAGCAGGAACCCAACGAGCGTGGCATCAACGAATTTATTGATCAGGCTATCGTGGCTCTACAAGGTGACAGTCTGATGGTGCGTAAGGCAGCCATGTCCGCCGTACAGCGCTTTGCAGAACTTGGCCTCGTCTACGAGCGCATTGCCAAAAGTGCGTTAAAACGTGCCAATTTAGAATTTTTATAAATTATCTTGCGCTTTTCTCCATGAAATGTTGTACCTTTGTGCGGTTTTTTTGAAACGCAGATGGTATGATAAAGATTGATGTGTGGAAAAACGTGCTCCGGATTCTCGACACTTACCTTGAGATGAACAATCATCGCAAGACTCCTGAGCGCTATACCATTCTCAAGGCCATCTATAATATCCATGGGCATTTTACGCTTGAAGACCTGAGCGATAAGTTGATCCGTGACTACAATTTCCCCGTCAGTCGCGCCACGCTCTACAACACACTCAATCTCTTCATGCAACTCCGCCTCGTCATCCGTCACCGCTTCCAGGGGTCTACGGTCTATGAAGCGTGCTACGACAATACGAGCCACTGTCATCAGATATGCACGGTGTGCGGTAAGGTGACGGAGGTGAAGTCCGACCTGATCTCCAATGCCATCGACGCCACCCATCTGAAACGGTTCCACAAGGATGGCTTTACACTCTACATCTACGGCATTTGCAGCACTTGTCAGGCCAAACTGACGCGTCTGCGGAACAAGGAATTGAAGAAAAAACAAACAACAAATAAGATATGAACACAGGTAAAGTAGATGTCCTGCTCGGATTGCAGTGGGGCGATGAAGGAAAAGGAAAGGTGGTCGATGTACTGACCCCCAAGTATGATGTGATTGCCCGTTTCCAGGGTGGACCCAATGCCGGTCACACATTGGAGTTCGAGGGCGAGAAGTATGTGCTCCGCTCCATTCCCTCTGGTATCTTCCAGGGTGGTAAGGTGAATATCATTGGCAATGGTGTGGTACTCGCTCCCGATCTGTTTATGGACGAGGCGAAGGCCCTCGAAGCCAGCGGTCATGACCTGCACTCCCGTCTGCACATCTCGAAGAAGGCGCATCTGATTATGCCGACGCATCGTGTGCTCGATGCCGCCTACGAGGCTCAGAAGGGCAAGAACAAGGTAGGCACTACCGGCAAGGGCATTGGCCCCACCTATACCGACAAGGTGAGTCGTAATGGTCTGCGTGTGGGTGACATCCTCGAAAACTTCCCCGAGAAGTATGCCAAGGCCAAGGCTCGTCACGAGGCTATCCTGAAATCCCTGAACTTCGACTACGATATCACTGAGGTGGAGAAGAAATGGCTGGAGGGTGTCGAGTATCTGCGACAGTTCCCGATTGTCGACTCCGAGCATGAGATTAACAATATCCTGAAAAGTGGTAAGTCGATACTCTGCGAGGGTGCCCAGGGCACGATGCTCGATGTCGACTTCGGTAGTTATCCCTTTGTCACTTCATCCAATACCATCTGCGCCGGTGCCTGCACAGGTCTCGGTATCGGCCCCAACAAGATCGGTGAGGTCTATGGTATCATGAAGGCCTACTGCACCCGTGTCGGGGCGGGTCCGTTCCCCACAGAACTCTTCGATGAGACTGGCAAACTGATTCGTGACCTCGGTCATGAGTACGGTGCAGTGACTGGTCGTGAGCGCCGTTGCGGCTGGATCGACCTGGTGGCCCTGCGCTATTCTATTATGGTGAACGGCGTGACGCAACTCATTATGATGAAGAGTGATGTGCTCGACGGCTTCGATACCATCAAGGCCTGCACGGCCTATAAGGTGAACGGCGTTGAGACACGCGACTTCCCCTACAACATCGAGGAGGGCATCGAACCCGTCTATGAGGAACTTCCTGGTTGGAAGACCGATATGACCAAATTCACCAGCGAGGATCAGTTCCCGAAAGCCTTCAAGGATTACATCGCCTTCCTCGAAGCCCAACTCGAAACCCCGATCAAGATTATTTCCATCGGCCCAGATAGGGCACAAACCATCGTGAGAAAGTAATGGCACAGAAACCAAGTATTCCCAAAGGAACGCGCGACTTTGGCCCACAGGAGATGGCCAAGCGCAACTATATCTTCGATACCATCAAGCAGGTATACCAACTCTATGGCTTCCAGCAGATAGAGACCCCTGCGATGGAAACCCTCGGCACGCTGATGGGCAAATATGGCGAGGAGGGCGACAAACTGCTCTTCAAGGTGCTCAATAGTGGCGACTTCCTGAGCAAAGTCACGGACGACGAACTGCGCGAGCGCAACAGCCTGCACCTGGCAGCCCAACTCTGCGAGAAAGGTCTCCGTTACGACCTCACCGTGCCATTCGCCCGCTATGTGGTGATGCACCGTGAGGAACTGCAACTGCCCTTCAAGCGCTATCAGATGCAGCCTGTGTGGCGTGCCGATCGTCCGCAGAAGGGGCGTTACCGTGAGTTCTGGCAGTTCGACGGCGACATTGTGGGTTCTGACTCGCTGCTCAACGAGGTGGAACTGATGCAGATTGTCGATACTGTCTTCACTCGCTTTGGTGTGCGCGTACAGATTAAAATTAATAACCGAAAGATTCTCTCCGGCATCGCTGAGGTCATCGGTGCCGCCGACAAGATCGTCGATATCACCGTCGCCATCGACAAACTCGACAAAATCGGGCTCGACAATGTGAACGCCGAACTGCGTGAGGACGGACTGACTGAGGAGCAGATTGCCAAACTGCAACCCATCATCACCCTCGAAGGCACCAACGACGAGAAACTTGATACCATCGCTCAGGTGCTCGCCGCCAGCGAGACCGGCATGCGTGGGGTGGAGGAGTTACGATATATCCTCGGGGCTTTGAAGACGGCGGGTCTGAAAAATGAGATTCAACTCGATCTGACGCTGGCACGTGGCTTGAACTACTACACCGGTGCCATCTTCGAGGTCAAGGCTCTCGACGTGCCGATGGGCTCCATCCTCGGTGGCGGACGCTACGACAACCTCACCGGTATCTTCGGTATGCCCGGCATCTCTGGCGTCGGCATCTCGTTCGGCATCGACCGCATCTTCGATGTGCTCAATGCCCTTGATGCCTATCCGAAGGATGCCGTCAACGGCACGCAACTGCTGTTCATCAACTTCGGCGAGCGCGAGACGGCCTACTGTCTGCCCTTTGTGGCGCAGGCCCGTGCTGCCGGCATCCGCACGGAGATATTCCCCGATGCCGCTAAGATGAAGAAACAGATGTCGTACGCCAATGCCAAGCAGATTCCCTTCGTGGCTCTTGCCGGCGAGAACGAGATGGCAGCCGGCAAACTGACGCTCAAAAACATGCAGACTGGCGAACAGACTCTCGTCGCCCCCGACGAACTCATCGCCGCCGTGAAGTAACCCCTCTATATTGAAACGGGACTACCTCAGGGTTAAGTCAGGGTTAAGTCAGGGTTAAGTCAGGGATCCAGAACTACCAAAAAGGTAAGTTTAACTGCTGAGTAAGAGGGGGGCAAATCTGTCCCCTTCGATCTGCACGGATTTGTGATAAAATTGTGCTCACAAAATCTTACTATAAGGTGGGCGACGAGTGGCAGTTGAGCGACGATGCCTATGCAAACTATTTCGTTGACGGAACCTTGCTCTGTACCCGCTGGAAGAACAACGGTGAGGGCAAGGAAGAGAACCGCGAGTGGTGGGAAATCGAAAGCATCGAGGACGGTGTGATGAAATGGTCAGCCCTGCGCAAGAACCCTGACGGCACAACCTACACTGCCACATTCCAGATGGTCAAGGTGGAATGACGATCATGTGTACCAGTCCGCTTTGATGCTATTCTATCAGTGCCTTGGCCTCGGTGGTCAGGAAGGGACGGATTTTGTCGAAGGGAATCTCGAAGGAGATGATGCCGGAGGAGTAGGGTCCAATCTCATATTGCGTATAGAGCATCACGAGGCCCGTCTTCGTGAGGTAGGGCGGATTGACGGGCAGGGGGATGTGGTTGAGAGCACTGACTTCCTCGATGAAAAGAAATTCCAGTAGTTCTTCATCGGTATAGGGCTTCTCCGCTTTACCGGAGAAGAAGCCTCTGACACCCTCCTTGATGAGCGAGGCGAGTTGGGGCGACTCTGTTTCAGTGAGCAGGGGGATCTGCCTGCCGTCGCTCTTGCGGAAGGTGAAGCCCACCTCGGTGGTATAGCCGTGTGCGCCACCGCCATACATATAGGTTTGGTAATGATAGGTGATGTAGCGGTCGGTCTCGGCCAGTACGGTGATGTCGTGGGTCTTCGAGAAGGCTCCCATGCGGGCTTCGGGTTCCATCTCGTCGTAGACGCTGTGCCAGTCCTCGGAGAGACTTTCGAACAGCGACTCGCCGTAGGTCTCAATCGCTTTGGGCCCGTCAATCTCGCTTTCAAGCAGGTTGGCGATATGGTGGCGCAGGCTGTCCACAAGAGCCTTGTTGCCCTCCATGGGCCATTGTACCAAAATGGATACTTCAGCGGTGGAGTCACTCTTCTCGTATTTGACGGTTTCGACGCTGACGATATTCTCGTTGGCGTTTTCGATGGAGTCACTGCCCGCTGCCGTCGCCGTGCTGTCATTCACTTCTGCACTCCCTGCCTGGGCACCCCGCTGCCCGCAGGCACCAAGCATCACAGCCAGTCCAGCAGATAGGATAAAGATTTTTGTTGGTTTCATCATCATGATTGCTTTTATTTTTGTGCAAAGATACGAAGAAATTCTTAACTTTCGAAAATAATCCGTGAAATATTTGGTAGTTTGCGTCCTTATTCGTATTTTTGTGGCCGAAACATCATTTAATTAATAACTAAACAAGTACGATTATGAAGAAAAAGTTTATCTGCGCCGTTTGTGGATATATCTACGAAGGCGATGCTGCTCCTGAGAAGTGCCCCATCTGTAAGGCTCCTGCCTCGAAGTTCTCTGAACTTAAGGACGATGCCGACATGACCTACGCTACCGTCCACAAGATTGGCGACGGCAAGCCCGAGGGTGTCTCAGAAGAGATGATTCAAGACCTGCGCAACCACTTCAACGGTGAGTGCGGCGAGGTGGGTATGTATCTGGCTATGGCCCGTCAGGCCGACCGCGAAGGCTATCCTGAGATTGCCGAGGCCTTTAAGCGTTACGCCTTCGAGGAGGCTGACCATGCGTCTCGCTTTGCTGAACTGCTCGGTGAGTGCGTCTGGGATACGAAGACCAACTTGGAGAAACGCGCCGCTGCCGAGGCAGGTGCCTGCGAGGATAAGTTCCGCATCGCCAAGAACGCCAAGGCTGCCGGTTTCGATGCCATCCACGACACGGTGCATGAGATGGCCAAGGATGAAGCCCGTCACGGTGCAGGCTTCGCCGGACTGCTGAAACGCTATTTTGGGAAGTAAAAGGCAATAAATCCGCAGATAGTCCGTTTTATCGATAAGATGAAACGGATTTTTTATTTCCTCACGATAGTGGCACTGTTAGTGGCCTGTTCTGACGATGATAACTTCTCGTCGGCAGGTGGCCTGCGCCTTTCTTTTTCTACTGACACGTTGAAGTTGGACACCGTGTTCAGCAAGACCCCGTCGGCTACCTACACCTTCTGGGTGCACAATGACAACGACGACGGCATCCGTCTGTCGCACGTCAGCCTCGCCAGAAAGAACCAGACGGGCTTTCGCGTGAACGTAGATGGCTCGTATCTCGACAATGCCCTCGGTTCGCAGGTCAATGACTTGGAGGTGCGCCGAGGCGACAGCATCCTCGTGTTCGTGGAACTGACCTCGGCGGAGACGGCTCAGGCAGAGCCGAAACTGATTGAGGACGATCTGGTCTTCCAGTTGGAGAGTGGGGTTGAGCAGAAGGTGAACCTCCGCGCATGGTCGTGGGATGTCGTGAAGATGTATGACGTGGTGATTGAGGGTGAACAGACCATCGAGTCGGCTACACCTATTATTATATATGGGGGCATCACCGTGCCAGAGGGGCGCAGACTGAAACTGAGCAACTCGACACTCTACTTCCATGACGGGGCAGGCATCGAGTGCTACGGTACTCTGGTTGTCGAGAACTGCCTGTTGCGCGGCGACCGTCTGGACCGAATGTTTGACTATCTGCCCTACGACCGTGTGTCGGGACAGTGGAAAGGTATCCATCTCTACGAGTCGGCGATGACATGCCGTCTGAGCAATACAGAGATACGCAACGCAGAGAACGCCTTGGTGCTCGATTCTGCCGCCCTCGATACGACGAATGTCCGCTTGGGTATGGGCAACTGCATCATTCACAATGCCGAGGGCTACGGGTTGAAAGTGGTCAACTCGAACGTCTATATCGCTAACTGCCAGTTTACGAATACGCTCAACGACTGCGTGCTGATCGTAGGCGGTATGGCTGACATCAATTACTGTACGATGGCACAGTTCTATCCGTTCTCAGCAGAGCGCGGCGCAGCCCTTCGCTTCGTGAACTACGAGGGCGACAACGACATCCCACTACTTAAACTCCGCTGTGACGGCATCATCCTGACGGGCTATGAGAGTGATGTGCTGATGGGGGGTGTGAGGGACACAACGGCAGCCTTCGAATACCAGTTTGTGAATTCGCTGCTCCGTACGCCGAAGGTGGATACCGCAGACAGCGTGCGCTTCGTGAATGTGCGATGGGAGACGCCGAAGGACTCCATACAGGGTAAACAGCACTTCAAGGTCATCGACGAGGAGAATCTCTTCTATGACTTCCACCTTGACAGCCTGTCTACTGCCCATGGCTTAGGCTGCTATCGGTAAAAACGTGCTCAGAATTCGCTGAACGACAGCGGCATCAGGGATCGGATGCCGTCAATCACATAGACATATTTTCGACCGTAGAGCAGGATGCGGATGGGATGGCCCGCCCGCGTCTCGCTTTCGAGGATGACTTGGCGGCAACCGCCACAGGGACCTGTGGGCTCTTCCGTCAGTTCGCCGTCGGTGCCTCGTGCGGCAATGGCCAGCAGTCGCACGGATGCATTGGGATAGCGTGCCCCAGCATAAAACAGGGCGGTACGCTCGGCGCAGAGACCTGAGGGGTAGGCGGCGTTCTCCTGATTGCTGCCGGTGATCTCGATGCCGTTGTCAAGTTTGACGGCGGCTCCTACACGGAAGTGTGAATACGGAGTGTAACTGCGTTCTGTGGCTTCGATAGCCGATTGCAGCAATTGCTGCTCCTCAAGTGTCAGTTCTTCCGGCTGACAGACAAGGATGGTAGTTTTTAGTTCAAGTTCTTGCATAGATATGATAATAATTTGCCGCAAAGATACAAAAAAAGCCACAGATTACACAGATTATCACAGATTATTTTGTATTTTTGCACCAAAATCGCAAAGAAGATGAAGAAAGTCCTGTTTATACTTTTCACTTTTTGTTTCTCGCTTCTCACATCTACCGCCCAGGTACGGTGGAACCAGCAGTACCAGCAGTATATCGACCAATATAAGGATATTGCCATTGAGCAGATGCAGCGCTATAAGATTCCCGCCTCGATTACACTGGCACAGGGACTCTTCGAGAGTGGGGCTGGAAAGAGCCGGTTGGCAGCGAAAGGCAACAACCACTTCGGTATCAAGTGTAATGGCTGGGATGGCCGGAAGATCTATCAGGACGATGACGAGCGCAACGAGTGCTTCCGGGCCTACTCGTCGGCCTATGAGTCGTATGAGGATCATTCGAAATTTCTGTCTGGCAGTCGGCGCTATGCCTCGCTCTTCCAGTTGAAGACTACCGACTACAAGGGTTGGGCGAAGGGGTTGAAGGCTGCTGGATATGCCACCAACCCGCAGTATGCACAGAAACTGATAGAGATTATCCAACTGTACAAACTCTACGAGTATGATAAGGCCAAGGACTATGACAAGTTTATGGCTCAGCACGCGAAAGATCACGCCGTCAACGGTACGGCACTGCATCCCATCAAGATATTCAACAAGAACTATTACCTGATTGCTCGCAAGGGAGACACCTTCAAGTCGATTGGCGATGAGGTGGGAATCAGTTACCGGAAGATTGCCAAATATAATGAGCGTGACAAGCGTGACCCTTTGACGGAAGGGGAAATCATCTGGCTGAAAAAGAAGCAGACGAAGGCACCCAAGGACTACAAGGGTCGTCTGCACTATGTGCGTCAGGGCGAGTCGATGTACTCGATTGCCCAGAAGTATGGCATCCGTCTGAAGAATCTGTATAAGATGAATAAGTTGAGCCCGGACTACAATATCCGCGTCGGCGACGGACTGAAACTGAGGTGAAGTAAGAACTAAAGAAGTAAGAACTAAGATGTTTATTTCTTTGTCCTTTTCTTTTTCTTCTTCGTTGAGAAGAGGTCGTACAGACCGTTGAAGTCTTTCTTCATGATCAGGCCGATGCCCTGTGTGTTCAGCGACGACTTGGTGAAATAGCGGTCGTTGGTTTGGTTGTAGACCTTCAGTGCCAGATTGCCGTTGGGATAGAGCAGGTACTGGATGTCGAAATCACCGATAAACGATGGTGTGGTCCGTGCAGCATTGTCACGGTAGCCGAACTGTCCATTCAGCAGCAATCGGTTGTTGAGCATGCGTCCGCTGATGAGTCCCTCGTATTCTGCATTGTGCCAGCCTTCATTACCGGTGGAGATGTTGGCGCCGAAGTTCCAGTTGTCATTTTTGATAACCGTACTCAACAGACTGTTGATTTGCGTGGAGAGTGTGCCAGAGAGAAAACTCTGCATGGCGAGAGTTGTCTGGTCTGTCTCTCCTGCATCGGCATTGTTCTGTCCCTGGTTGTAGAAGCGCCCGATACCGAGCAGATAGAGCACTTGCTGGTTCATCTCCTGTTGCCCGTTGATGATGGAGCGCACCATCTGCTGCTCGTCGGCATTGACGGTAGGCATCTCTAAGTCGAAGTCCACCTGCGGCTCCCTGGGCTGTCCGCCGATATTCATCAGACAGTTGACACGGATGGTGTTGGAGGCAAACGAGTTGCCGATATTTAGGTCTGACAGCGAGACACCATTGACTGTATAGACGGCCTGCAGATTGAGGGCTGCATTATAGGGGTCGCCGCCGAAGATGATGGTGCCGCCGGGATTGAAGGTGAAGTTTTTCTTGATGATATTCTGGATGGTGACACCATAGGTACCATGATCGACAGTATAGGTGCCGAACATATTGAAGGAACCCTTGTTGTGGAAGGTGGCGCGGATGGTGCCGTTGCCGTTCAAGGTGATGTAGTCATTGGTGTTGGCATCCATCAGCAGGCGCAGGGTGGCCTCTGGGGTGCAATTGATGAGGAAATTGATAAAGATATCAGAGGGGATGTCGATGTCATCTGGTATGTTGGAACTGCCAGATGGCTGACGCGGTCCTGCATTCTTGGTGATAGAGCCCCATTCGATAAACTCCTGATTGGAGATGGCATCGGGAGAGGAAGCATTATAGACAAAGACGGAATTCTTCTGCGGCGTCACGTTGCAGTCGATGGTTACCTCACCTGGACGGCCTTTGATGGCGACGTCGCCAGAAGCAAAGACGGTGCCGTAGAAAGTTGACTCGCCGAAGTCTTTGAAGTCGTAGGCCAGCAGGTTGTCTGTCTCCACAAACAGGTCGAAGGTCAGGCTGGTGAGACTCTTATGGTGGATGCCGCCCCTGAGGATAGCCAAGTTGCCGTATTGGTCGTAGACGGGCATCTGGTGGAGTTCTATCTCGTCGGGGATGAGGATGACAGTGTCGTTGCGGAGGGTGTAGGTGGTATTGAGAGCCGATACACAGGCTTTACCTTCGTCGATGACAAGTTGTCCGGTGAGATTGATGTCGTCGAGGAACCCCGCCAGTCGCAAGGCTCCGTTGGCATGACCTGTAATTGACGAGAGAAAGGTATTAGTGAAGTTGTGCATGAAGTCGAGATAAGTGTTTTGTGCGGTGATGCCAAGATCAATTGTGTTGTGGGTGGGCGACACATACCCCTTGATGATGGTCTGGGCGTCGGGACCGTCGTCGGCAATGGCGTCGATGTCGATCTGCTCACGTTCTTTGTTCCAGATGGCCTTGGCATAGAGTACACCCATGCGGCCCCTCTCGAATTTGAAATTGTCGACTGTGAGATCGGCATTCGCCATAAAACTGCCGAAGGGTGCCTTGACGGTGGCAGTGCCAGAGGCTTCGCCGCTGAACTCCACAGCGTGGAAGTTGACGAGATTAAGGATATAGGCCACCTCCACCTCATTGAGGTCGATGCTTAGTGAGTCTGTGCTGTACGGGGTTGCCTTGCCGTCGACGATGATGTGCTGCTGTCCGTTGTGTACTGTAAAATGGTCTACTATCAGATTGTCGGTAGAGTAGTAGATATCCGAGGGCTCCACATTCCAAGTAGAGTCGTTGAGGATGATGTGCGAGGGCTGTATGCGGATATGGGCTTCCGACAGGTCCTGCAAGTTACGGTAGAGGCTCGTTGTGAGGTTCAGGTTGCCACTGAACTTTCCTTGATCGTATCCGTTGTTCCAAGTGATGGCTGTATTTAGGAGGTTGTTGGCTGCATCTGCCCTGAGTCCGATATTAACTTTCTGTCCGTTGTCCATGATCTTGTTGATGGCGAGATAGCCCCTGATGGTGTCTGTGGGGGCAGCGACCAACAGTGTACCGTCCGTATATTTGGCACCGTTATAGGTGAGGTCAGGTATCTGACTTTCCAGATTCACCGTGTGACTGGGGTCGTTGACACGTGCATTCAGGGTAAAGGGCTGACAGAAATGCAAGTCAATACCTAAGAGTTTTTGCAACCAGTCGGATTTGTTGACTTGCAGGCGGAGTGCGAAGTTGTTGTTGGCCTTCTGGGAGATGGGAGGGAGTCCCGGCAGGGTTGGCAGGGCAGAACCGATGAAATTGGTAAGACTCTGCGCCAGCGTACTGTATTCAAAGTCGCCCCTGAGTTCCGCCTTGGCAAAGTCACTGTCGAGGGTGACATAGTGCAGTTGGTCTCGGAAACCGGAGGTGACGAGCAGATTGTCGAGATGATAGGCTGTGTTCTCATTCGTCATCGAGAAGTTGCTGATCTGCAAGGTGCCTTGGGCATCATTTAAGGTCTTGGCGGTAAAGTCTGCATCGATATTTGCAGCAAAGACAGCGTTTTTCCATCGGTCAGACAGTTTCAGGTTCTGAGGGTTCAGATGACTGATGGTGCCGTGAAGGTCTATCTTGTGTGTACCGTTATTCTCGGTTAGTTTGTCGATGGCTCCTTCCAGTTGGGCTGTCAGGTTTGGGTCTTCGATACTTAGGAAACCGGAGATACCCTTGGTGGAATAGGATCCATTGATGCCGATATGGCTGAACGGATAGTCGTTGTAGGCAAATTCGGTGATGATGCCCTGTGCATTGATAGTGGGCTGTTTGGGGGTAAGGCGGCCATCCATTTTGATGTTGGCTGTCAGATTTCCAAAATGTCCGTCGTCAAGCAGTTGCCGGAGGTTTATCTCCTGGGTGTCGATGGTTCCCTGGAACTTCTTGTCACCTGTCATCGTAAGGTTGAGTCTGACTTGTCCGATATCTGTCAGGAGATTGGTCTTTGCTTGAATGCCGCCATCCGACTGACCTCCCATTATTCCGCTCAGTTGGAGGTCGCCGATATTTCTCACCTGTTCTGGTATGCCGCCGATATTCTTTTGCAGGAAGTCGATGGTGCTTTCAGAAAGTTTCAGTTCATCCACCTTAGCCTCCCATGATGGCAGGGTTGTCGAGTGGTTTACCCAACCATGGGCCAGCAGAATGATATCCTTGGCATCGGTATAGAGATGTATCTGCGGGACGGTCAGTTTTGAACCCGTTCCTTGGAAGGCTGTTTCCAGATGAATGGCTTTCTGGAAATTCTTCAACGGTGTGTGAAAACATTTTAGGTCTGAGGGAGTTACGTAGGTGTTGCTGATGAAACCGTGATAGGTTAAAGTTGACAGATCCAACGTGTCGCCACTGAACTGATAGGCTGCGTCGATGGTGTCTATCTGTACCTGTGTAGATGGCATTTCCAATCGGAAGTCTTTGAGACTGGCCGCTGTTCTTCCTGCCTGTAGTCTCAGCGAGAGTCGGTTGATGTCAAGCCCAGTCTGTTCCATTAATGCCAGGCGTCGGACGTTGATGTCGAGTGAGTCGTCAGTCAGTGTCTTCAATGTCATATAGGCACTGATCTTACTAAATAACAGATGGTGGGGATTGAACACCCCTGGAGTTTGAGGTGCGTCCATCTGGTCGTATTTGACACTCGAGTTCCTGAGGATAAAGGAGTTGATGTGCAGGTCGAGTGGGGTATGACTGGTGGTATCCTTAGAGGCTAATGAGTCGAGAACAAACTGGATGTTGAGTTTTGAGAGCGAGTCTTTCTTGTTGATTCTTGCGTGTGCGCTGAAGAGTTGTGCTGATGAGATGGATATCCTCCCTTGTGTCAGCGGCAGGATGTCAACACGTGCCGACAGGCGTGCCGCACTCAGCATCATCTGTTGCTGTTGGTCATAGATCAGCACATCGTCGATGATCACCCGGTTGAGGAATCCCAAGTCGACCCGTCCGATGGAAACCTTGGTGCCTAATTTCTCTCCGATGGCCTGGGCTGTCTTCTCTCCAAGGAAGGTCTGACAGGCGGGAATATGTGTGAAGAGCATCAGCAATACGTACAGGGTCAGAAGACTCCATACAACGATGTTGACGATATATTTCAGCAACTTCACTCGATAAAACGCCTGTATTTTTCCGCAAAATTACGATAAATATTTGTGATTTCTTCATTTTTCTTTTAGAAAAACGCTGAATATCCATAATTTTTAGTAATTTTGCATCCGTTCGACAAATATTCAATCAAACATTACTATAAATGGCAAATGTAATTAAGTTGCGGAAAGGCTTGGACATCAACCTTCAAGGCAAGGCTGAGGAGAAGAAAATCCAACTGAAATCCAACGGCAAGTTTGCACTGGTGCCGGATGATTTCGAGGGTGTCACTCCGAAGGTCGTAGTCAAGGAGGGCGATAAGGTCAAGGCCGGGGATGCGCTGTTTGTCAATAAACAGTATCCCGATGTCAAGTTTGCCTCGCCAGTGAGCGGAACCGTCCGTGAGGTGGTGCGTGGTGAACGTAGAAAAGTGCTCTGCATCAAGGTGGATGCCGACGCGCAGCAGGAGTTCAAGGACTTCGGCAAGCGCGAGGCAGGAAGCCTCACAGGAGAGCAAGTGATTAATGCATTGTTAGAGGCAGGTCTCTTAGGTTACATCAACCAGTTGCCTTACGCTGTTTCTACCAATCCGAGTGTACAGCCTAAGGCGATTTTTGTGTCTGCCCTGCGCGACAAGCCTCTGGCTGCAGATTTCGAGTACGAGGTGAAGGGTCAGGAACAGGACTTCCAGACGGGTCTCACAGCCCTCTCGAAGATTGCGAAGACCTATCTCGGTGTAGGTGTCGGCTCTGCATTGGAGGGTATGAAGGATGTCGAGGTGAATGTCTTCGACGGCAAGTGCCCTGCTGGTAATGTAGGAGTACAGGTGAACAACATCGACCCGGTGAACAAGGGTGAGGTGGTGTGGACCATCGGCGATCCTACCGTCGTGCTGTTTATCGGACGCCTCTTCAATACTGGTAAGGTGGATCTGAAGCGTACCGTCGCCCTCTGTGGCAGTGAAATTTCAAGTCCTGCCTATGTGGATATGCTGGTGGGTGAGGAACTCTCCACTCTTTTGAGCAACAGTTATGATGCTTCGAAGAGTGTGCGTATCATCAACGGCAATGTGCTGACAGGCAAACCCACCACGAAGGATGGCTTCTTAGGGGCTCACACCTCTGAGATTACGGTTATCCCAGAGGGTAACGATGCCGACGAGATGCTGGGTTGGATCATGCCACGTTTCAAGCAGTTCTCTGTGAGCCGTAGTTATTTCTCTTGGCTCTGTGGCAAGAAGCAGTATGCGCTGGATGCCCGTGTGAAGGGTGGTGAACGCCACATGATCATGAGTGGTGAGTACGACAAGGTGCTGCCGATGGATATCTATGGTGAGTACCTGATTAAGGCTATCATCGCTGGCGATATTGACCGTCAGGAGGCTTTGGGTATCTATGAGGTGAGTCCTGAGGACTTTGCCTTGGCTGAGTTCGTTGACTCTTCTAAACTGGAATTGCAGCGTATTGTGAGGGAAGGACTTAATATCTTACGGAAAGAGAACAGTTAGCAAACGGATTATGCCCACGTTGGGAACATAACGTTCCCACACTGGGAATAAAAAGTTTACTTCCTACAAACAAATTAAAGAACAAAGAGAATATGAGTTTTTTAAGAAATTATCTCAATAAGATCAAGCCGAACTTCGAGGAGGGTGGCAAACTACATGCCTTCCGCTCGGTGTTCGACGGCTTTGAGACCTTCCTTTACGTGCCCAATGACACGGCGAAGGCTGGTGGCGTGAATATTCACGACGCCATCGACTCGAAGCGTATTATGAGTATGGTGGTCATCGCCCTGATGCCTGCCATGCTGTTTGGTATGTATAACATCGGTTATCAGAACTATCTCGCTGCCGGCACACTTGAGAGTGCAGGCTTCTTCGAGATATTCTTCTACGGATTCCTTGCTGTACTGCCGAAGATTCTGGTGAGTTACATCGTAGGTCTGGGCATCGAGTTTGCCTGGGCCCAGTGGAAAGGTGAGGAGATTCAGGAGGGCTACCTCGTTTCGGGTATCATCATCCCACTGATTATCCCTATCGGCTGTCCGCTGTGGATGCTGGCTCTCGCCTGCGCCTTCTCGGTGATCTTCTGTAAGGAGATCTTCGGTGGTACGGGTATGAACATCTTTAATCCCGCCATTGCAGCCCGTATGTTCCTGTTCTTCGCCTATCCAGCCAAGATGACAGGCGACCAGGTATGGGTGGCTCAGAGTTCTGTCTTCGGACTGGGTAACGACCTGCCCGACGGATTCACGGCAGCAACTCCTCTGGGACAATTCGCTCAGGGCATCACGCCTGATGCCTCTATCATGGATATGGCCCTTGGATTCATTCCTGGTTCTATCGGTGAGACTTCACTCATTGCCATCGCCATCGGTGCAATCATCCTGCTGTGGATGGGTATCGCTTCTTGGCGCACGATGCTCTTCGTATTCGTGGGTGGTGCGCTGATGTCGTTCATCTTCCACGAGACGTGTGCTTCACCACTGACTACCTGTCAGCACTTTGCGATGGGTGGTTTCTGTTTCGGTGCCGTGTTTATGGCTACCGACCCTGTCACCTCTTGCCGCACCACCACAGGCCAGTATATCTACGGTTTCCTGATTGGTGCGATGGCTATCATCATCCGTGTGATGAATGCCGGTTATCCGGAGGGTATGATGCTCGCCATCTTCTTTGGTAATATGTTTGCTCCCACCATCGACCACTTCGTGGTGGAGCGCAATATCTCGAAACGTTTAAAGAGAGGAGGTACCAAATGAAACTGAATACAAATTCCAACGCGTACATTATTATATATAGCGCGATACTTGTTGTCATCGTGGCCTTCCTGTTGGCATTCGTCTATCAGGCCCTGAAGCCGATGCAGGATGCTAACGTGGCACTCGATGTGAAGAAACAGATACTCTACTCGCTCAATATCCGCGACCTCGATGGTGCTGAGGCAGAAGCCAAATATGCTGAGGTAGTGAAGGCAGAAACTGACATAGATGGTCAGAAAGCCTATGCTTGTCTTGTTGATGGCGAGGAAATTATGGTTTTTAGTCTGAAGGGTATGGGTCTTTGGGGTGGAATCAGCGGTTTTATCGCTATTCACGGTGAAGATAATCCCACTGTCTATGGTGCTTATTTTAACCACGAGAGTGAGACGGCAGGCCTGGGTGCCGAGATTAAAGACTCTCAGGAGTGGCAGGAGAAATTCATTGACAAGAAGGTTTTTGTCAATGGTGATGTGGCCCTTTCTGTCGTGAAGAAGGTGGAGGATCCTGAGACACAGGTGGATTGTGTGACAGGTGCCACACTGACTTCCAATGGTGTTGACGCCATGTTGAAAGATGGTCTGAAGGCTGCTGCACAAAAGATGCTGAAGGCTGGTAAGGATTGTTGCAAAGACGCTTGTGAACATGCTAGCGAGCATGCAGACAAGGATTGCTGCAAAGACATGAAAGAGGATTGTTGCAAAGCAGATTCTTGCAAACACAGCAAAGAGGACTGCTGTAAGGAGAACTCTAAAGAGGATTGCTGCTCAAAACATGAACTTAAAGCAAAGGAGGAGTAAGTTATGGCATTATTCAGTAAACAAAATAAAGAGGTTTTCACCAACCCGTTGAACCTCGACCATCCCATTCTCGGACAGGTACTCGGTATCTGCTCGGCACTGGCTGTCACCTCGCAGTTGAAGCCAGCCATCGTGATGGGTCTCGCTGTGACGGTCATCACCGCCTTTGCGAATGTGATCATCTCTATCATCCGCAACACCATTCCTAACCGCATCCGTATCGTGGTGCAGTTGGTGGTTGTGGCTGCTCTCGTGACCATCGTTTCTCAAATCCTGAAGGCTTTCGCCTATGACGTGAGCGTTCAGTTGAGCGTGTATGTAGGTCTGATCATCACCAACTGTATCCTGATGGGTCGCTTGGAGGCCTTCGCCATGCAGAACAAACCCTGGCCCTCGTTCCTCGACGGTGTGGGTAACGGCTTAGGCTACGCCATGATCCTCGTCATCGTGGGTGCTGTACGTGAACTCCTGGGTCGTGGTTCACTCTTAGGCTTCCAGATTATTCCGGATGCCTGCTACGACTTCGGCTACGTGAACAATGGTATGATGACGATGCCTGCTATGGCGCTGATTCTCGTGGGATGTGTGATTTGGGTTCATCGTGCTTACTTTTATAAGGAGAAATAAGATATGGAACACGCAATATCATTACTATTCAGGTCGATTTTCGTCGACAATATGATCTTCGCCTTCTTCCTCGGCATGTGCTCTTATCTGGCTGTGTCGAAGACTGTGAAGACCTCATTAGGACTGGGATGTGCCGTGACCTTCGTGCTCACCGTCACCGTTCCCGTCAACTATCTGTTGCAGACCAAGGTACTGGGTCCCGACTGCCTCGTCGAGGGTGTCGACCTCAGTTACCTGTCGTTTATCCTCTTCATCGCTGTGATTGCCGGTATGGTGCAACTCGTAGAGATGACGGTAGAGAAGTACTCCCCCTCGCTCTATGCTGCCCTGGGTATCTTCCTGCCGCTGATCGCTGTGAACTGCGCCATCATGGGTGCCTCGCTCTTCATGCAGCAGCGTATCCTCATGGATCCCTCCAACTCGCAGGCCATCACCTCCGTCTGGGATGCTGTCGTCTATGGCTTCGGTTCCGGTATTGGTTGGATGCTCGCCATTGTGGCAATGGGTGCCATCCGTGAGAAGATGCAGTATTCGGATGTACCCAAGCCCTTGCAGGGCCTTGGCATCGTGTTTATCACCGTGGGCCTTATGGCTATGGCGATGATGTGTTTTAGTGGACTTAATATTTGATTGGAAGTATGGCACAGTTTATAGCATATAGCATTGGAGTATTCCTCATTGTCATACTCCTCTTGGTGATTATCCTGTTGGTGGCAAAGAAATACCTGAGTCCCAGCGGAAATGTGAATATTACAGTCAATGGTGATAAGGTGCTCAACGTGCCTCAGGGTAACAACCTGATGGCGACGCTCAGCCAGAACGGCATCTTCCTGCCTTCAGCCTGTGGCGGTAAGGCCTCCTGCGGACAGTGTAAGGTTCAGGTGCTTGAGGGTGGGGGAGAAATCCTCGACTCTGAGAAACCCCACTTCACGCGTAAGCAGATTAAGGATCACTGGCGTTTAGGTTGTCAGTGCAAGGTAAAAGGTGACCTGAAGATTCATGTCGACGAGAGCATCCTTGGCGTGAAGGAGTACGAGTGTACCGTTATCAGTAATAAGAACGTGGCTACCTTCATCAAGGAGTTCAAGGTGCAGTTGCCTGCTGGTGAGCACATGGACTTCCTGCCTGGCTCTTACGCACAGATTAAGATTCCTAAGTTCGATTGTATCGACTACGATAAGGACTTCGACAAGAGCCTTATTGGGGACGAGTATCTGCCCTCTTGGGAGAAGTTCGGTCTGTTCCCACTCAAGTGTAAGAACCCCGAGGATACTATCCGTGCCTACTCAATGGCCAACTATCCTGCTGAAGGTGATGTCTTCATGCTGACAGTACGTATCGCTACGCCGCCGTTCAAGCCTGATAGGAGCGGTTTCATGGATGTGAACCCGGGTATCGCCTCATCGTATATCTTCTCGCTGAAGCCAGGTGACAAGGTTATTATGAGTGGTCCGTTCGGTGACTTCCATCCGCACTTCGATTCGAAGAAGGAGATGATCTGGGTTGGTGGTGGTGCCGGTATGGCTCCGTTGCGTGCACAGATTATGCATATGACAAAGACGCTGCACACCACCGATCGCGAGATGCACTACTTCTATGGTGCCCGTGCCCTCAACGAGGTGTTCTATCTCGATGACTTCCTGGGTTTGGAGAAGGAGTATCCCAACTTCCACTTCCACTTGGCTCTCGACCGTCCAGACCCTGCAGCCGATGCTGCTGGCGTGAAGTACACTCCGGGCTTCGTCCATCAGGTGATGCTGAATACCTATCTGAAGGATCACGAGGCTCCCGAGGATGTGGAGTACTATATGTGCGGCCCTGGCCCGATGTCAGCAGCCGTCGTGTCGATGCTCGACTCACTCGGTGTTGATCCCGAATCCATCATGTACGATAACTTCGGAGGATGACGCTCATCATCGTTTTGATGCTGCTGTTGGGCTATCTGCTCATTGCCACCGGTCATCTGACCGGTGTCAACAAGGCAGCTATTGCCATGTTCATCGGTACCATCGGTTGGGTGGTCTACATCTGCTGGGGTACCGACTTTGTCATGGCGCAGCATCCTCACGAGTACGCAGAATTCTTGGCTGGTGAGGAGCCTTCGAGCGATGCCGTCAAGTACTACATCTACAATGAGATCTTCCTGAACTATGTGGGTCGTGCAGCGAGCATCGTGATGTTCCTTCTGGCCACGATGTCCATCATCGAGATATTGAACAACAACGGCTGCTTCGACTTCATCCAGTCTTGGATCAAGACCCGTAACCCGAAGCGTTTGTTGTGGACGATCACCTTTGCCACTTTCGTTATTTCCGCCAACCTCGACAACCTCACAACAGCCACAATGATGCTTGTTATCATGCGTGGCATTGTGCAGAATCGCAGGCAGAGGATGCTTATTGGCAGTGCCATCGTCATTGCAGCCAACTGTGGCGGATGCTTTACCGTCATCGGTGATCCGGCAGGACTGTTGCTTTGGGGCAATGGTGCCGTCACGGCTACCAGTTTCTCGAAGACACTGGCCCTACCTGCTATCTTGGCATGGGTCATCCCCACCATCCTCATCAACAGACAACTGCCTGACCGGCTTGACACCCAGTGGTCGCCCATGCCGTATCGTGGCGATGATACCAACCTGAATCAGTGGCAGCGCATTGTGATGCTCTTCGTGGGCATTGGCGGTCTCTGGTTTATCCCTACCTTCCATAACATTACGAAATTATCGCCTTTCCTCGGTGCCCTTTGTGTGCTGAGTGTGCTCTGGGTGGTGAATGAGGCGTTTAACCGCAAACTGATGAATGCTGACCAGATGATGGAGAAGCGTATGCCACAGGCACTGAAATATGGTTCTATCCAGCAGATGCTTTTTGTGATGGGTATCATGCTCGGTATGGGTGTGGTCACAGAGACGGGTGTCTTCGGTGATGTGGCGGCTTGGATCGATGAGAATATCCATAACATCTGGATTGTCGGTATCTTCTCCGGACTGATGAGTAGTATCGTCGATACCTTTACCATTGCCATTAGCAACATCTCGCTCTATCCCATCGTGGAGTCACAGCAACTCGGCATCTGGTACGATGCAGACTATATGGCTAACTTCGTGGAGAATGGTGCCTACTGGAAGGTGGTTGCTTTTGCAACGGCGGCTGGTGGCTGTCTGTTGTCAGTAGGTTCCGTGAGTGGCATCGCCCTGATGAAGATGGAGCATGTGCACCTGGGCTGGTACCTGAAGAATGTGTCGCCGAAGGTGCTCATAGGCTGGCTGATAGGTATGGCGGTGTTATGGGTAGAAATTTGTTTAATCTAATGTCAGAGATAAAGAAGATTGTATTGACAGGAGGCCCGTGTGCTGGCAAGACTACTGCACTGGTGAAGATTACTGAGTATTTCTCGGGCTTTGGCTATAAGGTGTTTAATGTGCCAGAGGTACCTACCATTTTCAGTACTGCAGGCTGGAACTACCTCACCCCCAATCGTGCTCTCTATTATCAGGGCGAACGGGCCATCCTCGAAACACAGTTGGCCCTCGAAGACCAGTTCATGCGCTTGGCAGAGGTCTGTACCCATCCTGTGCTTATCGTCTGTGATCGTGGTACGTTGGACATCTCTGCTTATATCAAACCTGAGGAATGGGAGGAGATTACGGCGATGTGCGGCACGAACTCCAATGAACTGTTGGAACGTTACGATGCCGTGCTTCATCTGGTGAGTGCCGCCGACGGTGCCGAACAATACTATACTACCGCCACTAATGCCACCCGCTACGAACAGGCCAACGAAGAAGGCCTGCGCCTCGCCCGTGAACTCGACAAGAAGGTGATCATAGCATGGACGGGGCATCCTCATTTGCGGGTCATCAACAACCATATCGACTTTGAGACGAAACTCAACCGTGTGTTGAAGGAAATATCCACGGTGGTCGGTCTGCCGCAGCCGCTTCATGATGAGCGCATCTTTCGGGTGGAGATCATCGGCGAGTTACCACCTGAGTGCTCGGAGAGCGAGATCACCCAGACCTATCTGGTGACGGAGCCCGGTGGCGAGGTTCGCCTGCGCCGTAGGGAGTTTAGTGGGGGGAAGGTAATCAATCTCCATCGTTCCAGGAAGCGTGTCTCTGACACGGAGATCATCGAGACCGAGCGTCAGGTAGACAACAATCTCTACGAACAGATGCTGCACCAGGCCGATCCCTATCGCGCCACCATTAAGAAGAAACGTCATAGTTTTATCTGGAAAGGTCGTTTCTTTCAGATTGATATCTTCTGTGCCCCGGTCGATGATCTGGTGATCATGGAGACGAAGGGCATCGGCGAACAGGATGACATTGACCTCCCGCCGTTTGTTAAGGTGCTGGAAGATGTCACAAGCAACAGTAAATACCAGAACTACAACATCGCTCTGATGCGACGATAAATAAAAGAAAAATGAAAAAATGCCTCATCCCAACAACAGTAGCCTTGCTGCTCAGTGCCTGCAGTAGCGACATCAAAGACAATCCTCTGGTTCCGACAGAGTCAGAGCGCTCAGTACTCATCTATATGGCAGGAGAAAACAATCTGTCATCCTTTGCCGATGAAGATTTGGCTGAGATTAAACAAAGTTCCAAATCATTGAAAGACAATCAAAACATCATTGTCTATGTGGACAAGTCTTACAAAAATCCTTTTATGGCTCGTGTGAAAGGCGGGGAGTTAGTTGACTCAGTCGCCATGGAGGAGAGCAGCAGCGCAGATCCTGCTGTGATGGAGAACGTTATACGCCAGATGCGTACCAAGTATCCGGCCAAGAGTTATGGGCTGGTGCTTTGGGGGCATTGCACGGGTTGGCTTATCACTAATGACACGATTCCCTATGCAGGTACACGAGCCTATGGTATTGATCATAATCCCCATAATTACTGGATGAACATCCCGTCGATGGCTCGCGCCATTGTCATGGGGATGGATCATGAAAAGTTGAAATTTGTCTTCGGTGACTGTTGTAACCTCAACTGTATTGAGGCGGCCTATGAACTGAAGAATGCTGCCGAATATGTTATCGGCTCGCCGGCAGAAATTCCCGATCCAGGAGCCCCCTATGAGATAATCATGTCAGACATGTTCAGCCAAAGTGAAAATTTCTATCAGTCATTGATTGACGATTATTATAATTATTATATAAAAGCATTCAAGGAACGCCCTAACTATTTCTATAATTTGATGCCAGGCGACCTGGAAGGATACAGCGAACCCCTCTCTGCCATTAGAACTTCTGCCCTTGAAGAACTGGCCCAGGCCACTGCCAACCTGCTCAGCACTATTCCTGAGAAACTCGGGCCTGAAGGGAAACTCGACCTCGAAAACGTTACATTCTATGCTTGGGACAGTAATAAAGAACTCTCATACGACATGAGTCAGGCTTTGAAAAAGAATACCTCTGCCTCAGCCTATGCAGTCTGGGAGAATGCTTTCAAGAAAGCTGTTGCCCACAAAGTGTACTCGCATAAATGGCTGGTGGGGATTAGCACTTTAAAGATAGCCTCGTTTATGGAAACTTTTGATACTGAAAATGTGGGTGTAGTCAGTATGTTCTTCCCCCAGAAAAACTATAGTTCCACTACTCCCGATTTAAATAGCGCCATTCAGCAGTATCAGTGGAACAATCTGATTCGGTGGTCTCAGTACGGCTGGTAGAATACAGACGATAAATATAATCCCCGAAAATCGAAGGACTTTCGGGGATTTTATTTATTTGTAGAGGTAGCGCTTGATGGAGCGCTTGGGGGTTTTTTCAAACTCTTCCTCACGGATTTCGATCTCAGTAATCTTCTCGTATGCGGGCAGCATCTCGTTGAGGCCGTTGCGGTTCTGCTCCATCACGTTGCGGATGTCGTCGGCAGAGAACTTCATGGTCTTCGCCTCTTCGTAGTCGGGATAGACGATGGCCACCAGTTTCGTGTCGCGTTGCACCACAAGACTCTCCACCACCAAAGTCATGGAGTTCAGTTTGTCCTCAATCTCCTCGGGATAGATATTCTGTCCGCTGGGGCCGAGGAGCATATTTTTACTTCGTCCGTTGATGAAGATGTTGCCTTCGGCATCCATCGTTCCTAAGTCACCTGTATGGTACCAACCCTCGTGGTCGATGGACTCTGCTGTCGCCTCGGGGTTCTTGAAATAGCCAAGCATCACGTTGAGACCACGTGTGAGAATCTCGCCAGGTACCCGCTGCGGGTCACGCGAGTCAATCTTCACTTCCATGTGGTAGGCAGCCTTGCCACAGGAGCCTGGGGCAAACAGGTGCCAGTCCTCGTAGCCGATGATGGGTGCGCACTCTGTGGCACCATAGCCGACGGTATAGGGGAAGTCGATGCGTTTGAGGAAATGCTCCACCTCCTGATTAAGGGCAGCGCCCCCGATGATGACCTCATACAACTGACCGCCGAAGGCCTTGAGCACTTCCTGGCAGATCATCTCACGTACCTTTTTCGAGATGACGGGCATCTGTAAGAGCAGGCGCATACGGTTATTCTGAATCTTCGGGAATACCTTCTTCCGGATAATCTTCTCGATAATCAGCGGTACGGCGATGACGATGACGGGCTTGATCTCCGCCAGGGCCTGTGCGATGATGGCAGGCGAGGGTACACGGTTCAGGTAGTAGACATGACAGCCGTGCAGGAACTCGAAAACAAACTCGAACGCCATACCGTACATGTGCGCCATCGGCAACATGGAGATGATACGGTCGCCGGTACGGATGGTTTTGCCGAGCACATGCTCCGCAAAATCGTAGTTCGACCAGATGGCGCGGTAGGGTAGCATCACACCCTTGGAGAAACCAGTGGTGCCGCTGGTATAGTTGATGAGTGCCAGTTCCTCGGGACTCTCTTCCTTGTAGTAGTTCACGTGCTCCTTGCGGAAGTACTTAGGGAACTTCTTGCCGTAGAGTTCGTTGAGGTGCTCACGGGCATAGGTAAGTTTGTCGGTACGGCTCACCATCAGTGAGTAGTCAGGATTGTTGATGATACCTTCGAGTTTCGGCATCTGCTGCGGATCGATGATCGTTGCCACATGGTCGCCGACGAAGAGCAGGCGCGACTCGGAGTGGTTGACGATGTTATGAATCTGTTCAGCATTGAACTCGTGGAGAATGGGTACGGCTACGGCCCCGTAGGTCAGCGTGGCGAGGAATGCCACCGCCCACTGGCTGGAGTTCCGTCCGCAGAGGGCTATCTTGTCGCCCTTCACGATACCACTGTTCTCAAACAGGATATGTAGTTTCTCTATCTTTCGCGCCACATCATGAAACTGCAAGGTCTGACCCTTGAAGTCGGTCAGCGCATCGCGATCCCAGTTCTCGATGATGCTCTTTTGGATCAGCGCATTGAAACTCGGTATTTCTTTGTTATACATATCGGCTTTTATTTAGTTGTACAGGTAACGTTTAATACTCTTCTTCGGTGTCTTGGCGAATTCCTCGTCGTGTAGTTCGATGGCGGCGATACGGCTGTAGGCTGGCAACTGTCCGTTGAGGTCGTTGCGGTTCTGCTCCATGATGCGTTCCAGTTCCTCCTGTGTGAAACTGACCACCTCGTCCTTGTCAGGATGTACCAGTGCGACGAGTTTGTCGTCACGCTGTACGATGACACTCTCTGCCACCATCGGCATCGAGTTTAGTTTGTCCTCAATCTCCTCAGGATAGATATTCTGTCCACTTGCCCCCAGGAGCATATTTTTGATGCGTCCGCGGATGAACAGGTGCTTCTCATCATCCATCGTGCCGAGGTCACCGGTATGGTACCAGCCCTCTTCATCGATGGCCTGACAGGTGGCCTCTCTATTCTTGTAGTAGCCCAGCATCACGTTGCAGCCCTTTGTGACAATCTCACCGGGGATATGCTGCGGGTTGTTGGACAGAATCTTTACTTCCATGCGATCCACGGGCTTTCCGCAACAACCTGCCACGAACTCCTTGTGATCGCAGTAAGAAATGAGCGGGGCGCACTCAGTTGTGCCGTAACCCACGGTGACAGGGAAATTGATGCTTAGCAGGAACTCTTCCACCTCCTTCGACAGGGCGGCTCCGCCCACGATGATCTCATAGAAATTGCCGCCAAAGGCATTGTAGACTTCCTGACAGATACGATCCTTCACCTTCTTGCTGACCACAGGCATCGACAGCAGCAGTTTCACACGGTTATCCTGTACCTTCGGGAACACCCGTTTGCGGATGATCTTCTCGATGATGAGCGGTACGGTGACGATTAGTGCCGGACGGATGTCAGCAAAGGCCTGTGCGATGATGGCTGGTGATGGCAGACGGGTGAGGAAGAACAGATGACACCCGTGACAGAAGGCGAAGAGGAACTCCACTGCCATACCATACATGTGAGCCATCGGCAGGATGCTCAGCAGGTTGTCGCCGGGATGTACCTTCTTGCCCAGACGACTGATGATGAACTCTATGTTTCCCCAGATAGCGCGATAGGGCAGCATCACACCCTTGGAGAAGCCTGTCGTGCCACTGGTGTAGTTGATGAGGGCCAGTTCCTCAGCCTCGTCTTGATGATATTTGACATGTTCCCTGCGGAAAGCCATCGGGTATTTGCTGCCGAACATAAGATTTAAATGTTCGCGTGCGTATGTGAGGCGTTCCGAACGGGAGACCATTAGTGAGAAATCGGGGATATTGATGATGCCTTCAAGAGCGGGCATCTGCTCTGGGTCTATCGTCTTGACTGCATAGTCGCCGATGAATAGGAGTTTCGACTCGGAATGGTTGACGATGTTCTGTATCTGTTCGCCATTGAACTCGTGGAGGATGGGCACTGCCACCGCACCGTAGGTGAGTGTGGCGATGAATGCCACCGCCCAGTGGGCTGAGTTTCTACCACAGATGGCTATCTTGTCGCCCTGTTTCACGTCGCTGTTTTCAAACAGGATATGCAGTTTTTCTATCTTACGGGCCACATCATGGAATTGGAGGGTGATGCCCTGATAGTCCGTCAAGGCATCTTGATCCCAGTAATCTACGATGGCGCGTTGTATATAGGCGTTAAAACTACTGAAAGTTTCCATTAAATTGCACAAATTTCAAAATTTTGTGCAAAGGTACAGTGTTTTCTGCACATTTGCAAAAAAAATGTGCAATATTAACGTTATTTTACTCATACCGCATAGATTTCGCTGGATGGATATGCGAAATCAGAAAACTCGGTGCAATCAAAACAAAGATACTGATGAGTAGTGTGGCAATATTGAGCAGGACAAACAGGGGGATATTGATTTCCATTGGTACCTCGCTGACATAATAGGTCTGTGGGTCGAGGGTGATGAGGCCCGTTGTCCTTTGCAGCAGGATGATGCCGATTCCGAGGATGTTTCCCAAAAGAAGTCCCTGTCCGATGATGAAGACGGCAAACCAGAGGAAGGTGTGTCGGATGGTCTTGTTTCGGGCACCGATGGCTTTCAGCACCCCAATCATCTGGGTGCGCTCCAGAATAATGATAAGCAGACCGCTAATCATCGTAAATCCTGCCACGCAGACCATCAGTGCCAGGATGATCCATACGTTGATGTCTAGCAGTTCGAGCCATGTAAACACCTGGGGATAGGCCTCGTAGATGGTCTGTGAGGAGAGGGTCTGTCCATAGGGGTCGCTACTGCGGTTCACCTTCTCGATGACATCCTCTTCCGTCACTTGCAGTTGTTCAAAGTCATTCACCAACAGTTCCGCACCCGATACCTGATCTTCTTCCCAGCCGTTGATCTTCACGGCGGCATAGAGGTCGGTGATGCAGAGTGCCTCGTCAAAGCGGGTCATATTGGTCTGGTAGATGCCGCTGATGGTGTAGCGACGGGTACGTACACTCTCGTCGATGAAGTAGGCATAGACCTTGTCGCCGACTTTGAGTCGCAGTTTGTCGGCAATCATCCGTGAAAGCAGCAGTTTATTGGTACTGGTGGTGTCGCTGAACACGGGTATCTCACCTTCCACAAGGTGCTGTTTGAGGAAGGTCATGTCGTATTCGGGTCCTACGCCTTTGAACAGCACACCGAGAAAATCCTCGTTGGTCTTCAGGATGCCCTGGGTGAAGGCATAGCGCTCTACGTGCCTTACACCCTTTAATTCTTTAAGCACCTGCATCATACTGTCGTTGAAGCACACGGGGTAGCGGTCGGTGGAGTTAAAGGTCATGATGTTCTGCACTTGGATATGACAGCCGAAACCCACCACTTTGTCGCGGATGGTGTGCTGGAAGCCCAGTACCACAGCCACGGTGACAATCATCACCGCCAGTCCGATACCGACACCGAGAGTGGCAATACGGATGGCAGGGCGACTCACTTTTCGTTTGTCGCCCTGGTCACTATAGATTCTCTTTGCTATGAAAAACGGCAGATTCACTCTTCGTCGGCTCTGCCAGGATAAGACTCTAATGCTTTGCGCAGCACGAAGAGGGCCCGTTCCAGGTCTTTCTTCTTCAACACGTAGGCGATACGCACCTGATTGATACCAGCACCTGGGGTGGTGTAGAAGCCTGCGGCAGGAGCCATCATCACCGTCTCACCCTCATACTCGAAGTCGGCCAGGCACCAGCGACAGAATTTCTCTGCATCGTCAACAGGCAGTTTTGCAACGGTATAGAAAGCACCCATCGGAATGGGGGAATAGACACCAGGGATGCGGTTCAGACCATCAATCAGACACTTACGGCGCTCCACATATTCGTCGTACACCTCTCGCAGGTATTCCTCTGGGGTATCGAGTGAGGCTTCTGCCACAATCTGTCCGATGAGGGGCGGGGAGAGGCGTGCCTGACAGAACTTCATCACGGCTTTCCTTACCTCGGCATTCTTCGTGATGAGGGCTCCGATACGGATACCGCACTCTGAGTAGCGCTTCGACACGGAGTCAATGAGGATGACGTTTTGCTGTATGCCTTCCAGATGACAGGCAGAGATATAGGGCGACCCCGTGTAGATATACTCGCGATAGACCTCGTCGGAGAAGAGATACAGGTCGTACTTCTTTACTAAGTCACGTATCTGGTTCATCTCGCGACGGGTATAGAGATAGCCCGTCGGGTTGTTGGGGTTACAGATCATAATGGCACGGGTACGCTCGTTGATCAGTTCCTCGAATTTCTCCACCTTCGGCAATGAAAAGCCCTCATCAATGGTGGTGGCAATGGTACGGATCTTGGCACCTGCACTGATGGCGAAGGCCATATAGTTAGCATAGGCTGGCTCGGGCACGATGATCTCGTCGCCTGGGTTCAGGCAACTGAGGAAGGCGAAGAGCACTGCTTCCGAACCGCCAGAGGTGATAATGATATCCTCAGCGGTGACATTGATATCGTATTTCGCGTAATAGTCCACGAGTTTTTCCCGATAACTCAGGTATCCCTGCGAGGGTGAGTATTCGAGGATGTTGCGGTCTATCTGCTTCAGGGCGTCAAGTCCTACTTGGGGTGTTGGCAGGTCTGGTTGACCAATGTTCAGGTGGTACACTTTCGTACCCCTTTTCTTAGCGGCGGCGGCAAGGGGAGCGAGTTTCCTAATAGGCGACTCGGGCATCTCAAGGCCGCGTACTGATATCTCTGGCATCGTTACAATTTAGAATTTGACGATTTACAATTTGACAATTTCGGATGCAAAGGTACTAATTATTTTTGAAATCGTGCTTTTTTTCGATTTAATTGTGTACTTTTGCACCAAAATTTCGAGAAAACGATGAATTACGAAGAATTGTTAGAGACGCGCGATGTGCGTAAGACTAATAAGGTGCGTTTGCCGTATGGCTACTTCTACAAGCGGCTCATCGACGGAAAATATAGCAATTTCGTGGAGTTCCACGACGAGTTGTCCGACAATATCGCCTTCAATGAATGCATCCGTAAGCAGTGCGAGGCACTGAGTCAGATTAAGAATAAGCACCAGTTGCGCTTCACCCCCAACGAGGGCGACGATGGTGTCTATGCCGTTGCTGTAGAGACTGGTAATTACCTCACCATCGAGCAGTTGCTCAACGACTCGCCTGCCGTTGTGGCTAAGGGGGATTTCATGGACTCTGTCGTCAGTGACTTGGTGAGTCTCACTGCCGAACTGCATCAGCAGGGCATTCAGTATCTCTGTTTCTCGCCCAACAATGTTTTTGTGCGCAAGAACGATAATACCGTCCGCCTGCTGTTGCATGGTTCGTTCTTCCTGCCCTTGAAGTCACAGGAGGAGATGTTCGACGGGGTTGAGGATTATGTTGCTCCGGAAGTGTTGTCGGAAGGTAAGGCCGATGACCGCAGTGATGTCTATTCACTGGGTAAGTTCGTGGATTATCTTTATGCCTCCTCAGGTCTGCCCTTTGAACTGAAACACGTCATCCAGAAGGCTACTACTGAAAATCCGGAAGAACGCTATACCTCTGTCGAGGATATGTATAAGGCGATGAAGAACCGTCGAAACATTCGTCGTACGGGTACGATTGCAGCAGCGGCTTTGGCTATTGCTTTGATTGTGGTGGGTCTGTTCTTCGAGATGCTGCCGAATACGGAACCCGTGGAGTTTGTGAAGCCCGTTGAGGAACCTGTTGAGGAGAGTCTGTTGGACGAGGGCTTCGATCCCCTCACGGAACTGGGACCTGATGCTGATTCTGCCACGATTGCCAAAGCCATTCAGGACTATATGATGAATGATTCCGACAAGGTGGATGAGAAGAAGATGCGTGAGTTTGAGGCTAAGGCCGAGCAGATCTTCCGCAAGCAGTACACGAAGGAAGCCGATGCCATCCTCTCGAAGATTTACAACAATGAGCGGATGAACAACAGCGAGAAGAACTTCAAGGCCATGAGCGAGGAGGTAATGAGGGAACTGGTGGAGAAGCAACGTGAACTGGCTGGCAATTCCTCTCTGAGTGATGAAACCGCCCAGCGTATTGCCTCGGAGATCATCGAACAACTTACCGAGAAGAAAAAGGCTGAATTGGCCAAGAAACCCAACTACGGTTTCCAGAAAGCAGAAGATAATGAATAATAAACAGAGATAATAAAATAGAAGTATGAGATCAAGAACAGCAGATTGGTTTGAGTGCAAGATCCGTTATGAGAAAGTCATGGAAGACGGCTTGCAGAAGAAAGTTACAGAAACGTATGTAGTCGATGCCCTCAGTTTCAGCGAAGCAGAGGAGCGCATCATCGAGGAGATGTCATCTTATATCAGTGGAGAGTTCAATGTTGTCGATATCAAAAAGGCCAATTACAAGGAAATCTTCTTCGCTGAACAGGACGCTGCCGACAAGTGGTACAAGGCCAAACTCCAGTTTATCACCATCGACGAGAAGACGGCCAAGGAGAGTCGCTCTAATATCTATTATCTCGTCAATGCCGGTTCGTTCAACGGTGCCGTGAAGAATATCGACGAGGTGATGGGTGGCACGATGATCGACTATGTCATCGCCTCCATGAGTGAGACTACCACGATGGATGTCTTTGAGTACAACAAGAAGGAACAATAAGTATGTTCGACGTTAAAGGTCATCTGCACGAGGTACTCGATACATTGCCACAGGGGGTTCGCCTTGTGGCAATTTCCAAGTACCACCCCAACGCGTATATCGAGGCTGCCTATGCCGAGGGACAGCGTATCTTCGGTGAGAGTCACGAACAGGAACTGCGCCAGAAACATGAGTCGCTGCCGAAGGATATTGAGTGGCATTTTATCGGACACTTGCAGACGAATAAGGTGAAGTACATTGCACCTTATGTGTCGATGATAGAGGCTGTGGACTCCATCAAACTCCTGCGTGAAATCAATAAACAGGCAGAGAAATGCGGGCGGGTCATCAATGTGCTACTTGAACTGCATATCGCTGAGGAAAGCACGAAATACGGGCTGACTCTTGATGCTTGTCGCCAATTGTTGGATGATGGTGAGTGGCGCCAGATGCAATACATTCGTATCTGTGGACTGATGATGATGGCCTCGTTTGTGGAGGATCGGGAACAGATCCGTCGCGAGATGCAGACCGCCCGAGATTTCTTTGACGAAGTAAAGACTCACTATTTTGCCGATGACCCCTCTTTCTGTGAGCGTTCCTGGGGTATGAGTGACGACTATCCCGTTGCCCTCGAGACAGGGACAACGATGGTTCGCATCGGTACCGCTATTTTCGGTCCAAGAGTTTATTAATCACTCTTCACTTTTCTCGAAACAGATATTGCCCCCGCTTCATCTTGCCCCAGTGTATCGCGTGCTTCGGGCAGTGATGATAGCAGGCTAAGCAGTTTGTACATTGTCCATTGTGCTTCCAATGGGGCGGTGTCCCCTCGATATCGTCCACAGGACACAATTTGCTGCATAATCCGCAACCGATGCAAGTCGCTTTGTCCACCCATAGTTTGTCGTCTTTGATTAGGTGTTTGTTATAGTATCCGCCAATCACGTAGGTGTAAGTCCGGGGGATGGCGCCTGTCACCAGTTCCTCCACACCCTTCTGTCGGCGACTGATCACGTCGATGATATGTGGCATCCTCGTCCTGACAGCCTCAATCTTCTGCCGTTCCTTCTCGGGTGAGTCCAAGTGCAGAAACGAAAAACACACATTCGACTCCGGCATTACCACCGCAAAGCGTGCATCGGTATGCAGACCCTTCCCATGGAGTTCCTTATCGAAAATACGCATTGCAAAGCCCATGTTGTCGCCACAAGTGGTGAGGGCATAGCAATAACCTACATTCTTGAACGTAGTCCTACGGATAAACTCACGGACAATCCGTGGCGGCTGCCATCCATGTGTAGGAAAACAGAATCCCAGTCGTTCGCAGTCTTCCAGCGTGTACTGGAGTCCGCCCTTCCTCATTTCCTCAGGGATAAAGTACAAAGTCTCTCCCGTGGCTTCTGCTAATTGCTTTGCCACCCATCGTGTATTGCCTGTGCCAGAAAAATAGAATATCATGCTGCAAAGGTAATAAAAAATGTTGAAATAAGTCATTTATCGGTTTTTTTATGTATTTTTGCATCGGCAAAATGCTAAAACAGATGTGATATATGAGATACTTTATCACTTTCAGTTACGACGGAGGACGGTATCATGGTTGGCAGATACAGCCCAACGGGGTGTCGGTGCAGGAGAAACTGGAATGGGCTCTCTCAACTCTGTTGCGTGAGGAGATCAGCGTGACAGGAGCCGGACGGACGGATGCTGGGGTGCATGCCAGGATGATGGTGGCGCACTTCGATGCTTCCGAACTGGACTGTAAGCAGTTGGCCTATAAACTGAACCGGTTGCTACCACAGGATATTGCCGTACAGAAGGTGGAAACGGTGAGTGACGAGATGCATGCCCGTTTTTCTGCCAAGTGGCGTACCTACCATTATTATATACACACGTGCAAGGATCCTTTCCTGCGAGCCTATTCCTGTGAGATACACTATCCGCTGGACTTCGCCGCAATGAACGAGGCGGGGCGGCGGTTGACGGGCTATGATGACTTCGGGGCTTTCTGTAAGAGTGGGGCCGATGTTAAGACAACGCTCTGTCAGGTGACGAAGGCGGTGTGGATACAGACATCACCTACGACATGGTATTTCGAGATTACCGCCAACCGGTTCCTGCGTAATATGGTGCGGGCCGTCGTGGGTACGATGATTGATGTGGGACGCGGACGGCTCACGATAGAGGAGTTCTGTAAGGTGATAGAAGGGAAGCGGCGCACGGAGGCTGGCGAGAGTATGCCTGGCAATGCCCTCTTCCTTGAAAAAATTGAGTATTAGACTATGTGGCTGATATTGGCATTTATGTCGGCAGCGCTGTTGGGCTGCTACGATTCATTTAAGAAACACGCGCTGAAAGGGAATGCAGTGATTCCCGTGTTGTTTCTGAACACACTCTTTATGACGCTCATCTTCCTGCCGTACATTCTGGTGAGTCTGCCCAACTGGACATGGGCGGAGCACAAATATATTGTGTTGAAGGCGCTGATCGTGCTGTCGAGTTGGATCCTCGGCTATTTTGGTATGAAGCATCTGCCCTTGACAATCGTAGGGCCTATCAATGCCACGAGACCCGTAATGGTGCTGGTGGGTGCATTGCTGGTGTTTGGCGAACGACTCAATGTGTGGCAGTGGGTTGGTGTACTGCTGGCAGTAGCCTCGTTCTTGTTGCTGAGCCGGAGCGGCAAGAAGGAAGGCATTGACTTCAAGCACGACCACTGGATCTATATGATTGTAGGTGCTGCGATACTCGGTGCCTTGAGCGGACTCTACGACAAATACCTGATGGCACCTGTGGAGAGTGGGGGCGTGGGACTGGACCGTATGATGGTGCAGTCGTGGTACAACATCTACCAGTGTGTGATGATGGGAGTGATGCTTTGGCTTCTATGGTGGCCGAAGCACGAACAGACGACACCCTTCCACTGGTCTTGGTCCATCCTCGGCGTGAGTGTTTTTCTTTCCGCAGCCGATTTCCTTTATTTCTATTCGCTGAGTCTGCCTGATGCGATGATATCGATTGTGTCGATGATCCGACGTGGGAGTGTGGTTGTGAGTTTCGGGTTCGGTGCGTTGATCTTCCACGAGCAGAACTTGAAGGCAAAAACCTTCGACCTGGCATTGGTGCTACTCGGTTTGATCTTTCTGTATATCGGCTCGCGCTAATCCCTATAAATCCATTTAAGGAGGGAATTAATCCAACGGATGGAGCAACGGAACCAACGGAAGGTGCTGACGGGCTTGCCACCGAAACGTAAGATAAATTCTCGGAAGGAATTCTTCTGAAACGGTAGTCCCACATCGAGGAAGTTGATGTGCTGGTAGCCGTGCTCGTGGGCATATTTGATGGCGTGCCAGATGGTAACGGCATCAGGGTGTAGCGGGAGATAGGTCTTACGACGGAAAGCAGAGTACCAGAGATCGGCATCCTCATCGCCATAGACACAGGCCGAGCAGCCTATCACGTGGTTGCGGTATTTCGTGACGAACAACTGACAACGGTTACTTTCTCGGAGTTTGATAAAGAATTGGCTATCAGGTATGTATCGCTTTGGCTTGAACCAGTGGTGATGGCGCAGCAGTTTGTTGAAGGCTTTCAGGTCGTCTTCTGTTTCCACCGTCTGACAAGTCACGCCACGCGAGTAGGCCATCTCGATGCGGTGCATCATCTTCTCCGTGATGCGTTCCTCTGGTGTCTTACTGTGCAGCGAGTTGTGGATACTCATCCAGTGAACAGGGAAATAGTCGTTGTGGCGGAAATGGCGGAAACCGAACATCTTCTGACTGAGGTTACTGACCTCGATATAAAGACTTCTTTTGTTAAGTTTCTTCGTCAGTGCCGTCAGCATCTCACCGAACAGATCGTCCTTCTTGTAGTCACTCTTGGCATAGGTTCCTTCACCCATCACCCGACAGTGCATAAAGAAGAACGGGGGAAGAAAGGAGGTGCGGTAGCGGATTGTTGCCAATAGTTGGCTTACCACCTGTCCTGACTCATCGTAACAGACCACCATATAGGGCTTCATCTTGGGTGTGGAGGCGCTGATGAGGAACAGTTGCCGACTGTGGAAGAAGTTGCTTTCCTCCACCTGCGGCAGTTTCTCCGCATGACTATATATGACGGTCTTGATTCCTTTCACGGCACAAAGTTATGAAAAGAAAGTGAAAAGTGAATAGTGAAAAGTGAAAAATTTGCTGCCACCCTCCATTTTTTCACTTCTTTTTTGTACTTTTGCCCTCAAATTACAAAGATACACTATGACAGAATTCAAAGATTTGGTGCAGTTGCGCCGTAGCCACCGTAAGTTTTCAGAACAGGAAGTCGATGCCGACGACCTGAAGTTGATACTCCGTGCCGCCCTGATGGCACCCACCTCGAAGAGCCAGCGGGCCTGGCAGTTTGTGGTGGTGGAAGACAAACTTGACATGGAAAAACTCGCCGACGCGAAGAACATGGGAAGCCAGTTTTTAAAAGGTGCTCCTGTAGCCATTGTGGTACTGGGCGACCCGATGCAGAACGACTGCTGGGTGGAGGACGGTTCTATCGCTGCCATCTCGATGCAGTATCAGGCGGAGGAGTTAGGACTGGGTACCTGTTGGATCCAGATGCGCGGTCGGGGCTTGGACGACGGGACGAGTGCCGACACTGTGATCCGTGGCATCCTCGACATCCCTGAGAATATGAACTGTCTCTGTATCCTCGCCGTAGGTCACTGGACTGACGAACGCAAGCCGCAGGCGGAGGACAGGTTGAAGTGGGAGAATGTGCATCTGAACAAATTTTGAAGTTCGTATATTGAAGGAAGAGTATGATTAATTATGATCTGACAAAGATAAAGGCCATCATTTTCGATATCGACGGGGTGCTGAGTTGTGAGACCATCGGGCTCTCGATTGATGGTGACCCTTTGCGGACAGTGAATATCAAGGACGGCTACGCCATCCAGTTGGCGATGAAACTGGGTCTTCGTATCGTCGTGCTCTCCGGTGCCAGGGTTGATAGTATCCGTGTACGCTACGAGGGTTTAGGGGTGCAGGACATCTATCTGGGATGCGCTGTGAAGATTGCGACCTACGATGCGTTTCTCCAAAAGTACGGCTTGAGCGATGAGGAGGTGATGTATATGGGCGACGACATTCCCGACCTTGAAATCATGCGCCGCGTAGGGTGCCCTGTCTGTCCGAAGGATGCCTGTCCGGAGATCAGGGAAGTCAGTTTGTATGTGAGTGACAGGATTGGCGGACACGGTTGTGGACGTGATGTGATAGAACAGACTCTGCGTGCTCAGGGTAAGTGGGTGATGAATGCAAAAGCCTTCGGATGGTGACACCTTATCATATAATACTGGCGAGTAATTCCCCAAGGCGGAAGGAACTGCTGAGCGGACTTGACCTCGACTATGAGGTGAAGGTGCTGCCCGACATTGAGGAGACCTATCCCGAGACGCTGCCGACAGAAGAGATACCGCTCTTTATCGCTGAGGAAAAGGCTGCAGCCTACCAACAGATGATGGCCGATAACGACCTGATTGTCACTGCCGACACGGTGGTGGTGCTGGGTGATGAGGTATTAGGAAAACCCGCTGACCTCGACGATGCGCGCAGAATGCTGCGTGAACTTAGTGGACGGACGCATCAGGTGATTACGGGTGTCTGTCTGATGACAAAGGATAAGAAACGGAGTTTTGCCGTCACTACCGATGTGACCTTCAAAGCACTCACAGACGAGGAAATCGATTATTATGTAGAGACCTATCAGCCGCTCGACAAGGCGGGTGCCTACGGCATACAGGAATGGATAGGCTATATCGGTGTGACTGGATTGAACGGTAGTTATTTTAATGTGATGGGATTGCCTGTTCAGAGGATATATAATGAACTTAAAGTGTTCTAATAATGCAAAAATTGCATAATAATATACGTTTTTTACACAAAAAACTTGCGCATCTTTTTTGTTTTTACTATATTTGCACTCGATAACTAGTAATTTTAATCTATATTTATCATTTTCCATTTTTAGAGGGGAACTCGTCTGTGAAGATCGGTTCCCTTTTTTATTGGCGTCTTTTGAACTCCGAACAGGTGATGGCAGTGGCAATCGCCACATTCAGACTCTCTGCCGTATCGCCTTCGCGGAAACAAGGAATCAAAAGACGGCGGTTCACCCTTTGGCGGATGGCTTCCGAGATGCCGTTGCCTTCGTTGCCCATCACGATGATGCCCTCGTTGGAGAGTGTCTGCTGGTAAATGTCTTCGCCATCAAGCAAGGTACCGTAGACAGGGTAGGAGGGTGGCAGGCTGTCGAAGAGCCGCATCAGGTCTGTATAGATGATGTTCACGTGTGCGATGCTGCCCATCGTTGCCTGCACTACCTTCGGGTTGTAGGCATCAGCCGTGTCCTCGCTGCAATAGATGGTGTCGATGTCGAACCAGTCGGCAATACGGATGATGGTGCCGAGGTTGCCGGGATCCTGCACACCGTCGAGGGCAAGAGAAAGATGAGAGGTGAGGGGAGAGGAGGGAGAGATTGCCTCAGCCGAGATATCTGGCAGACGAAACAAAGCCAGCACCTGTTGGGGGTGTTGGAGGAAACTGATGCGGCGCAGTTCGTCGTCAGTGACAGGAGTCAGGGGGACAGGTTGCTTGATTCCGTTCGGGATCAAGGACCTGTCCCCCTGACCCCATTCCTCTGTAGCATACACTGCCACAGGCTGATACCGCCGCAGCAGGTCGCCAACCACCTTCGGCCCCTCTGCCACAAACACCCCTTCGCGCTTGCGATATTTCTTCAATTCCAGTTGTCGGATAAACTTTATCTGGTTCTTGCTAATCATTTTTTCCCGTTTTGTTTGCAAAGATAGAAATAAATCTTTATCTTTGCAACTAATTAACAAGATAATTGATGAGGATACGCCGATTTTCCCATGTTTTGACGGCCTGCGTGTGCGGACTCCTGCTGGGTTCGTGCTCCGCTTCACGTGACCTGCCAGAAGGGCAACTGATGCTGAACAAGGTCAGTGTGGTGGCCGACGGCAAGTATCCAGACATCAATCCCTCACAACTGAAAAGTTATGTCCGTCAGAAGGGTAATTCGCGCTGGTTCTCAGCGGTGAAGATCCCACTCGGTGTCTATGCGATGGCAGGTGACGACAGCACGAAATGGATCAACCGCACCTTGAAGTCGATGGGAGAGGCTCCCGTCATCTACGACACCTTGCAGGCACGGCTCTCGTGCGAGAGTCTCCAAAAGGCCTTGCAGAACAAGGGCTATCTTGATGGTCAGGTGGAACTCTTCGCCGACACGAAAGGCAAGAAAATCAACGCGATCTACGTGCTTCATCCTGGCACACCTTATTATATACGACGGTTGAACTACGAGATACAGGACTCCGTCATTGCGCGGCTGTTGCAGTACGACCAGCACCAACTGCGTGAGAATACGCAACTCGATGTGGAAGCCCTGAACCAGGAGCGCTCCCGGCTGACGGAACTCTTGCAGAACCGAGGTTACTACCGTTTCCATAAGGAGTATATCAACTATCGCATCGACACCCTGCAAGAGCAACACCTTGCTGATGTCACGCTCATGCTGCGACCTTATCGCTCCAGCAATTCCCCCGATACCCTGCATACCCGCTACGGCATCCGACAGATCACCTATGCCAGTGGCGACCCGCAGGACTCCGTGATCCACCTGCGCCAACACGTGCTCCGTGAGAACACGTTCATAGAAGAGGGAAAGCCCTATTCTGCCGAAGGACTGCAAAACACCTACAACCACTTCGGGCGCCTTGATGCCGTGCGCTATACGAACATCAGTTTCCAGCAGGATCCAGACAGTGCCCTGCTCGACGCACACATCCAGTTGCAGACCAACAAACCTTCCACAATCAGTTTCCAACCCGAAGGCACCAATACTGCCGGTGATCTGGGTGCTGCCGCCTCGCTCACCTATCAGAACCGCAACCTGTTCCGGGGCTCCGAGACTTTCAGCGTGCAACTCCGTGGTGCCTACGAGGCCATCAAGGGACTGGAAGGATACAGCAATCAGGACTTCATCGAGTACAGCGTGGAGAGCCGCCTCCGCTTCCCTCGCTTCATCATGCCCTTCCTGAGCCGCGATATGCGCCACCGTACCATCGCCACCAGTGAGGTGTCGCTGCTTTACGACGCGCAAAACCGTCCTGAGTTCCACCGCCAGGTGCTCTCCGCAGGATGGCACTACCGTTGGAAGCCGCAGCGCCACCACGACCAGTACCAGTTCGACCTTATCGACCTGAACTATGTGTTTATGCCCTGGATCAGCGACACTTTCAAGAAGGAGTATCTGGATAATACCGGCAACTACAATGCCATTCTGCGCTATAACTACGAGGACTTGTTTATTATGAAGACCGGCTTTGGCTACGGCTACAACAACGGGTCGGTAGCCATCAAGGCGAATATCGAGACGGCGGGCAACCTGCTCAGTCTCGGTAGCAAAGTGTTCGGGGCGGAGCGCGACGGCGAAGGGCATTACCGTGTGTTCAATATCGCCTACGCCCAGTATGTGAAGGGCGATGTGGACTTTACCCGGCAAATCCTGTCGTACTACAATAGCCAACTCGTGTTCCACTTAGGCCTCGGCATCGCCTATCCCTACGGCAACAGCACCATACTGCCCTTCGAGAAGCGCTATTTCTCCGGCGGTGCCAACAGCGTGCGCGGATGGAGCGTCAGGAGCCTCGGCCCGGGGCGCTACCGCGACAAGGACGGTAACATCAACTTCATCACGCAGACCGGTGACCTGAAACTCGACCTGAACCTCGAATACCGGGCCCATTTGTTCTGGAAGTTCGGCGGTGCGCTGTTTGTCGATGCGGGTAATATCTGGACGCTCCGCGACTATCCTGATCAGCCCGGGGGACAGTTTAAGTTTCAGCGCATCCTGAAAGATCTGGCTGTCAGTTACGGTTTGGGACTGCGCCTGAACTTCGACTATTTCATCATTCGCTTCGACTTGGGTATGAAAGCCGTCAATCCCGCCTTCGAGACTGACGACGACGAGCATTTCCCCCTCCTTCATCCCCGCCTCAAGCGCGACCTTGCCTTCCACTTTGCCGTAGGTCTGCCGTTCTAACCTCTTGGATGGCTATTGACAACAAAGCATTATTTCTTTTCTATTGAACGCGTTTCGAGAAACTGGCGGAAGGTCTGCAGATAACCGTCGGGTATGTGGATGATCTCCCTGCCGATGTAGACACAGTCATTGCGGTCTACTTTCTGAATCTTGTCGACAGCAATGATATAAGAGCGATGGATGCGTAGGAAACGGTCTTTGGGCAGCATATCCTCCACGGCTTTCATCGTCAGATGGGTAATCAGTGCTTTGGGCTCATTGTCGAGATAGAACAGCACGTAATCCTTCATGCCATTGATATATGTGATTTGGTCGATGGGCACATTACGCCATTCGCCATCAATGCGGATGAAAATGGTATTGGGCTGCTGAGGTTTTGCGACAGGATCTTGCTGATACAGTTTCCTGGCTTTCTCGACTGCTGTGAGGAACTTGTTATAGCGAATCGGTTTCAGCAGGAAGTCGAGGGCATTCACCTCATAACTTTCAAAGGCATACTCCTTAAAAGCGGTGGTAAAGACCACACGCGTCTCTTCAGGTAGAGAATGTGCCAACTCCATTCCGTCGATATTCGGCATCTGGATATCAAGGAACAGCAGGTTGGGCTTCTGTGCCTTGATGGCATTGATGGCTGTGATGGAGTCTGTAAACGAGGCCATCAATTGCAGATCTGGCGTCTTATCGACATAGGACTCCAGGAGACGGACGGCCAAGGGTTCGTCATCCACGATAATGCAAGTCATAGGTCTCATAACTGAAGGGTGATTTTGACGTGATAGATATTCTCGGTTGTAACAGTCTGCTCCCATCGGTAGCGGCCAGGATAGAGCAAGTCCAGACGGCGACGAGTGTTCTCCAGTCCGATGCCAGAACCGCTGCGGTCCTTGGTGGGCTTGGGGTTGTTGGTATTGTCGCTGGTGAAGACGAGCATACCGTCATGTTGTGTCAGACTGATATCGATAGTTGCAGGGGCATTGCTGTTCATACCGTGCTTGAAGGCATTCTCGATGAGCGAGATGAAGAGCAAGGGGGCCACTTCGGCTTTTCCATCCTCAATAGCGATAGTTTTGCTTACTGTTGTCATCTCATTGCAGCGCAGTTCCATCAGTTCTATATAGTTGTGCATAAACTCAACCTCGCCTTGCAAAGCCACTTTGGGATTGTTGGTCTCATACATCGCATACCGTAACAAGTCGCTCAACTGCATCACAGTGTCCTGGGCTTTGTCAGCATCAATCTGCGTCAGGCTGGAGATATTGTTGAGCGTATTAAAGAGGAAATGGGGATTGATTTGATTCTTCAGCCAGGCCAGTTCTGCCTCAACCTCTTTTTGTCTCTTTTCGCTCTGTCGCATCACATAGCGGATACTCAGGGCGATGCCGATGGCCATCAGGTTAACGAGCAGGGCAAAAATCAGAAACGAGGAATAGCCAGCCAGCATATTTTCGGGCAGCGAGTTGAAGTCTTTAAAAAACACATGGGCATTGGTGGCAATGACGAGAGCCGTATTGGCTACAACGAACAGCCAGCGATGATGACGAAACCACAATAAGGGGACGCACAGGTAGAAGTTAAGGAGATAGACCACTACAGCCGGAGCCAGCCAATAGGCAGAAACGGTCAACGACTCCCATGCCAATTGCGGGTTATGGCTTGTGACGTAACTGATGAGCCCTGGCGACAGCAAGGTCAGCGACAGCAGCAGCACCTGTGCCACGCACAGCCACACATCTTTTATCTGTATCTTCTTCATCGTCGGCAAAGTTAGTGATAATTTCTGAAACAACAAAAGTTCTCCTGCATAATCTCTATGCAGGAGAGACATTTTAGTCATATATGTGGACCGTCGAAAGTTTTTTTATCTGGTGGCAGTCAGTTGCTCCGTCATCCTGTCTGCAGTGTTCTTCACTGTCAGGTCGAGGGTCTTCACGTACTTGTCATACTGCTTCTCGTTGAGAATCTTCTTCATTGTTGCCTTATGACGAGCCTGAATCTTCTCCCAAGCCTTGCCGGCATCCGAGGTATCCTGAAGTTGATTGTAGGCCTTCAAGGAACTGTCGAACTGAGCCATAGCCTTCTTCACGGGTTCAATCTGATTGACCCTCAGTTCCAAATAGTTTGCCAGGCGGTCGAAGGTCAGTTTGCTACTGTTGTCAATACTCTGAGCGTTAGCACTCATTGTCATCATCACCATTGCCACGAGGGCGAAAAACATTTTTTTCATACCTTTTACTATTTTAAATTGTTAATACTGTGTTTCTGTCGTTCAACTTGTTATCGTCTTTTGACAGTGCAAAGGTATGAAGAATATGGGCTGCTTCCAAATCACCTTCGACGTTTGCCCCCACGTCTTTCGACGTTTGGACCGCGGGGTTGTGCGGTTACTGGTCGGCATCGTCGAAGCCGCCATTGCCATCGGGATCGGGGGTGCCGCCGCCGCTATTGTCTCCGCCGCCGCTATTGTCGCCACCGCCATTGTCTCCACCGCCATTGTCACCAGAGCCGGCATCGCCTGAGCCAGAGCCTGAGCCGCCACCGTTGTCATCACCGCCAGGCGTGACAGTACCCGTGCCGCCGCCCTGTTCAGAGCCCGAACCTGAGCCGGAGCCGCTGCCCGACGGACTGTTGTTGCCCGACGGGCTGCTGCTGCCCGAGCCGTCCTCGTCCTTGCCGTTCTGCTTGCGGTCGAGCATGTCCTGATAGAGTTTCACCGTACCGTTCCACTGCTTGATGAAAGCCTCGTAGGCCGTTGGATCGTCGGCAAACAGCGCTGCGCCCTCGATGATGGCCACCGTCTCATCGTAGAGTCGGTCGCACTCCTTGCGGGCGGAGGCCAGTGCGCCGTACACCTTCTCGCTCTCCTCGGCACCCTGTTCCAGGCGCAGTGCCTTTACCTCGTCCTGGCCTTCCTTCATCTGCTGGAACAGGTAGGTGCCGTTGATGGCCTCTATTTTGGCGAGCATCTCCGGTGTCGAGAGGTCGGTGATCAGGTTCTCCAACTGTCCCGTCTCCTCGTCCATCTGCGCGTTGATCTTCACCTTGTAGAGGTTGAACACGGCGATCAGTGCCGTTGCGGCGGCATCCAATACCGCCATGCCGGAGCCCGCCCAAGCCTGAACGAGGCGGTGCAGACGGGTGTAGAATCGGTCGCGCTTCGTATCGGCGGCCTCCCGCTGGGCGACGATGTCGCTTGCGCGAACCTTCATGTAATACTGGTCCTCAACGCCGAATGCGCCCGAAAGGGCTGTCAGTGCACTCACGATGCGCTGTGCCGTGAAGCCGCAGGCTGTCAGTGCTGTGATAAATGCCTGAATGAACGCGAAGTGCTGGGCGTTTTTCAGGCGAACCTTCTGTAATGAATTGATTTTTCCCATAATTTAAAATTTTAAGAATGAAACATTTGGATATTTGTCTTGTTGCCGTGACAAAGTCTTTTTTCGCTTGAAAAATCGTTTTGTTTTCGGAACAAAGTCTTTTTTCATTTGAAAATTGGTTTTATTGGCCGCGCAAAGCCTTTTTTCATTTGAAAATTGGTCTTGTTGACCGCGCAAAGCCGTTTTTCGTTTGAAACGGAGTCTTGTCGCCGAGAAATAATTCCCGGCGGAGGGCGCATGCCCATAGAATATGGTTTATAATACAGTTTTACCAGATGTCCCATAATACCAGATGTAAAGAGAACATTTTTCTTGTTTGCATCTGCAAAGATACAACATTTTTTCGCGGTTTGCAACCCCGTCCCCTTTATTTATCGACGAAACGCCACTTTTCCCCGACGAGCCCCCAAACTTTTATAATTTCTTAAACCTTGTGTGCTTTTCTTCCCCTCTTTTTCCAATCAAAAACAGGGACCGGCATCACTGCCAGCCCCTGCCTGGAAAAAGACTATTCTATCCTTTTGATCTATTATCGATCCGTGCTTAATTGCCCGAGATGATGTCCACGACCTTCACGATATCAGCGGCATTTACCACGCCGTCGCCGTTTATGTCGCCCACTTTGCCAGAACCGCTGCCGATTCCTGTTGATATGTATTCGTATTGATACTACATAATTATACAACCTCATGAGCATAGTTCTGGTAGTTACCCAGAATTTGTTCAATATGGATAACCTCAGAACAAGCATCCCATGTTACACCTCCGCCAATGAGATACCAGTTCTTACGTTCTTTGGCGGGCATTCTTTTCAATGACGGAAAGGCAGAGATTGGCATCAATACAGAACGCCCGTCCTGTAAATCCACCTGAAACATTCCGCGCTTAGGGAATAACAGCCGCTTGATCTTAGGCTTTACATCCCAATATCCTTCCTTCTTATACATATTATTTCTTTTTAGTTTTCTTTACCGTCATCATTCTGATGCGTTTACCTTGTTTGAAAAGACTCCATTGCCGGAGCATTTTTTCTTGATATTCGCTGGCTATTGCCAAAACTTCTTTTGCTTGAGAGTCGGTCAAGTCTCCTTTATGGGCCAACTCAACCACAGGTTCCAACCAAATCTTGCACAGATGCTCAGTACCACGTTTACCTACATGCACATGAGCACGATTCTCATTATAATCTGTATTCCAAAAAAGGAACTGCCAGATAATTTTTGCAGTGATATACAATAGTATTTTCGGCATCGTCGTTATGTTTTATTTCAAATCACACGGCAAAGATACGAAAAGTTTTGGAATGAAAAAAGAAAAGAACGAGAAATTTTCAAAAAAGGTAAAAGACGGTTCTGCCGATCATGGGCAGAGGCCCACTACGCTAAGAAAATCCCCGAAAGTCGAAGGGCTTTCGGGGATTATAATTGATCCTTTTGATCTATAATCGATCCGTGCTTAATTGCCCGAGATGATGTCCACGACCTTCACGATATCAGCGGCATTTACCACGCCGTCGCCGTTCACATCGCCCCTTGTCTTGTCACCGCCACCTGATTCAGCAGTGCCGATTGAACAGATCAGAACGGCATTGGAACCGTTGGCATATCCTCCAATCCTAAGATATAATTTATTATTAATCTTCATCAAATCACCATATGAAGAGTATGATGTGAAACCATCAGGGAAATTGATGGTCTGAAGCACTTCTCCTGACTCAGACACCACCTTAATGCCGGTCCTCTTGGGAGTTGTCCCACTTCTCCTATAATCAATTACTCCATCGCCGTCTCTATCTTCTTCAAAACTATCATTAACAACAGAAATGACAGGCATCAGATATTCATATTTGTCATCTGAATTAAAGATGGTCTGAGAAATATAGATTTGTCTGAAGTCAGAGCAACTCTGGTCGAAATCTTCAAGATCCAGACTAATTATATCGGAATAACTTTTGTCTTTGCCCTCATTTACAACCTGCCAGTCGCCTGTGTATTTACCATCTACCCAAGCACGCTCCTCATTTTTGTAATTGTATTCATACTCCTCTTGATTAATGGTCAGTTCGCCTTGTTTCGTAAAGTCGTTGCTGTAGAAGGTGATTTTTTGTACTGTACCTTGGTCAGATTTTTCAGTTGTGAAAATCTGTGCCTTCCCGTCGTACGAGAACTCTGGTAAAGTGGCTCTGAAACTACTAACGCCACTTATCACTTTCTGGCTCTGGGCCATCGCTACACTTGCACCTGCTGCAAGGAATAGCATCAAAAATACTTCCTTCATAAGTTTATCTTTTATAAATTTCGACTGCAAAGATACAACAATTCCCGTGAAAAACAAAACAAAACGAAGAAAAGTTAAATCTTCGCCCGATTCTTTGGCAGTCCATTCTTTTTTACGTACTTTTGCACAAAATAATAACATTAAAATGCTGAAATTTATATCGTTTGGCAGCGGGAGCAGCGGTAATTGCTATTACTTAGGCACCGCAACAGACGGATTGTTGATAGATATTGGAGTCGGAATAAGAACGCTGAAAAAGCACGCCAGGGACTACGGCATCAACCTCGGTTCAGTTAAGCGCGTGCTGGTGACGCACGACCACGCGGACCATATCAAGTCGGTGGGTTCTTTCAGTTACGACTATCACGTGCCGGTCTATGCCACTGAGAAGGTTCATCAGGGCATCGACCAAAACTATTGTGTACAACGGAAGGTGGCCGACGAACAGAAGCGCATCGTGGAGCCCGGGCTGACGATGCAGTTGGGCGACTTCACCGTCACCCCGTTTATCGTGCCGCACGATGCCAACGAGAACGTGGGCTACCAGATTGAGGCTGGGGGAGTGACCTTCGTGCTGATGACGGATGTGGGTAGTGTGACCGACGAGATGAAGGCGCGTATCGCGGCTGCCGACTACCTGGTGATCGAGGCCAACCACGATGTGGAGATGCTGAAGAACGGCCCGTACCCGAAGTATCTGAAAGAGCGCATCGCCAGCAGCATCGGTCATCTGTCGAACACGGAGTGCGGCAAGGTATTGGCGGAGAATATGACGGAGCGGTTGAAGCACGTCTGGCTCTGTCATCTGAGTGAGGAGAACAATCATCCGGAGTTGGCGCGAAAGACCGTCGATGCCACCCTGCGTTCGTACGGCATCATCGCCGGCAAGGACTTAGAACTGGAGGTTTTGAAGCGCAAAATGCCCAGCGAAGTGTATGAATTAGGCTGAAAAAGTGTGAATTTGTTGCGTATTTGCTTAAAAAAGTGACAAAATGTTTGTTGGTTTCGCAAAAATACTATACCTTTGCCCCCGATTTCAAACAAAAGCATAGAAATGATGAGTAAGAATCTACTTAACGGCCTTATTATTATTCGACTGCAGGGAGCAGTCGGAAGTGACAAGGTGTATATATATTAATAAGGTGTAAGCAAACGAAACGATATAGAGCCCTTCTCACTTCCGAGTGTGAAGGGCTTTTTCATGGTGACTGACAATAACACAATAAAGACTAAATAAGAAAAAGAGAAAGAGAAATGGACGACAGATTGTACATCTTCGACACGACGCTCCGGGACGGTGAACAGGTGCCCGGATGCCAGTTGAACACGGTAGAGAAAATCCAGGTGGCGAAAGCCCTGGAACAACTCGGCGTGGACGTGATTGAGGCGGGATTCCCCGTATCGAGTCCGGGTGACTTCCATTCGGTGATTGAGATTTCGAAGGCGGTGACATGGCCCGTGATCTGTGCGCTGACACGAGCCGTGGAGCGCGACATCGACGTGGCCTTCGAGGCCTTGCAGTATGCCAAGCACAAACGTATCCATACGGGTATCGGCACCAGCGACGAGCATATCCTGTATAAGTTTAACTCCGACCGTGAGCATATCCTCGAACAGGCCGTCGCCGCCACAAAGTACGCCAAGCGGTTTGTGGACGATGTGGAGTTTTATTGCGAGGATGCCGGACGCACGGACAATGAATACCTCGCCCAGGTGGTGGAGGCTGTGATCAAGGCCGGGGCCACAGTGGTAAATATCCCTGACACCACGGGCTACTGTCTGCCGCAGGAGTATTTTGAGAAGATCAAGTACCTGATGGAGCATGTGGACAATATCGACAAGGCCATCATCTCCACCCACTGCCACAACGACTTAGGTATGGCAACGGCCAACACCTTCAACGGTGTGATGGCTGGTGCCCGTCAGGTGGAGGTGACCATCAACGGTATCGGTGAACGGGCGGGTAATACCTCTCTTGAGGAAATCGCCATGATCCTGAAATGCCACAAGGGTCTCGGTATCGACACGAACATCAACACGACGAAGATCTATCCGACGAGTCGTATGGTGTCGTCGTTGATGAATATGCCCGTACAGCCGAATAAGGCCATTGTGGGTCGCAACGCCTTTGCACACTCCAGCGGCATCCATCAGGACGGCGTGCTGAAGAACGTGCATACCTACGAGATCATGGACCCGAAGGATGTGGGTATCGACGACAACAGCATCGTGCTGACAGCCCGCAGCGGAAGGGCTGCCCTGAAGCACCGTCTGCATGTGAACGGCGTGGATCTGGACGATCAGAAACTTGATAAGATCTATGAGAAGTTCCTGGTATTGGCAGACCAGAAGAAGGAGGTGGGCGATGCCGATGTGATGATGCTGGCAGGTGCCGACACCTCGGACACTCATGCCGTGCGTCTCGACTTCCTGCAGGTGACGACAGGCAAGGGCGTGAAGAGTGTAGCCTCGATAGGCTTGGATATCAGTGGGCAGAAGTTCGAGGCGGCTGCCAGCGGTAACGGTCCTGTGGATGCCGCCATCAAGGCCCTGAAGAAGATCATCATGAAGACAATGACGCTGAAGGAATTTACTATCCAGGCCATCTCGAAAGGCTCCGACGATGTGGGAAAGGTTCACATGCAGGTGGAGTACGACGGCAGTCTCTACTACGGCTTCGGTGCTGATACGGATATCGTGACGGCATCGGTGGAGGCGTATATCGATTGTATCAATAAGTTTAAGGTGAAGGAGTAGGGTATGAATACACTATTTGATAAGATATGGGACAGGCACGTGGTGCAGGTCGTGAAGGACGGACCGACGCAATTGTATATAGACCGTCTGTATTGTCATGAGGTGACCACGCCGCAGGCCTTCGACGGTATGAGGGCGAGAGGATTGAAGTGTTTCCGTCCTCAGCAGATCTATTGCATGCCGGATCACAACACACCGACGCATGATCAGGATAAACCCATCGAGGATCCCGTGTCGAAGGCACAGGTGGATGCCCTGGCGAGGAATGCTGCGGAGTTTGGACTGACGCACTACGGTATGATGTCGAAGGACAATGGTATCATCCACGTGGTGGGACCGGAGAAGGGACTCTCATTGCCTGGCATGACGATTGTCTGTGGCGACTCACATACCTCTACACACGGAGCGATGGGGGCTGTGGCTTTCGGCATCGGCACCTCAGAGGTGGAGATGGTGATGGCCTCGCAGTGTATCCTCCAGCAAAAGCCCAAGTCGATGCGTATCAGCATCAACGGTACACTGGACAAGGGTGTGACGGCAAAGGATGTGGCTCTCTATCTGATGGCGCAGATTACGACATCTGGTGCTACTGGCTATTTCGTGGAATATGCCGGTGAGGCAGTGCGGAACCTGTCGATGGAAGGCCGTCTGACGCTCTGTAACCTCTCCATCGAGATGGGGGCCCGTGGCGGTATGATTGCACCCGATGAGACCACCTTTAATTATATAAAAGGTAGGGAGTTCGCCCCGAAGGGAGAGGAGTGGGAGAAGGCCGTTGCCTATTGGAAGACCTTGAAGAGCGGCGAGGATGCCGTGTTTGACAAGGAACTGACGTTTGATGCAGCGGATATTGAGCCTCGTATCACCTACGGCACAAACCCTGGAATGGGCATAGGGATTACCGAAGCCATCCCGGATTCCTCGGAGCCGGGCTTCTTGAAGGCTCTCGACTATATGGGCTTCAAGCCCGGACAGGAACTGCTCGGCACGAAGGTGGATTATGTGTTCCTTGGGGCCTGTACCAACGGACGCATCGAGGACTTCCGTGCCTTTGCCTCACTGGTGAAGGGACGGAAGAAGGCTGACGATGTGGTGGCGTGGTTGGTGCCTGGTTCCTGGGCCGTGGATCAACAGATCCGCGAGGAGGGACTGGACAAGATACTTGCCGAGGCAGGCTTTGAGATCCGTCAACCCGGCTGCTCTGCCTGTCTGGCCATGAATGATGATAAGATTCCCGCAGGCAAATTGTCGGTATCTACCTCTAACCGTAACTTCGAAGGACGTCAGGGGCCCGGGGCGCGTACCGTTCTGGCATCGCCTCTCACTGCTGCCGCTGCCGCCGTCACTGGTGTCATCACTGATCCAAGAGAACTATTATGAAACAGAAATTCGATATTATTACATCAACCTGCGTTCCCCTGCCTTTGGAGAACGTGGATACAGACCAGATTATCCCTGCCCGTTTCCTGAAAGCGACGACGAGGGAGGAGCGCTTTTTCGGCGACAACCTATTCCGCGATTGGCGCTACAACGCCGATGGTACACCCAACAAGGACTTCGTGTTGAATGATCCTGCCTACGGCGGATGCATCCTCGTGGCAGGCAAGAACTTCGGTAGCGGTTCCAGTCGTGAGCATGCGGCATGGGCCATCGCAGGTTATGGTTTCCGGGTGGTCATCAGCAGTTTCTTTGCCGATATCCACAAGAACAACGAACTGAACAATTTCGTGCTGCCGGTGCAGGTGAGCGAGGACTTCCTCGCAGAGTTATTCCAGAGCATCCGTGAAAATCCGGAAACTCAGGTAAAAGTCGACCTCCCCAACCAGACGGTGACGAACCTTGCCACTGGTTGCAGTGAGCACTTCGACATCAACGGCTACAAGAAGCACTGTCTGATGAACGGCCTCGACGACATCGACTTCCTGGTGCAGAACCAAAACAAGACAGAACAATGGGAACAGCAGAACAAGTAAGCAAATACCAGCGCATACAGCCCTTTGTGGAGATCATGGACTCGACACTGCGCGACGGTGAGCAGACCAGTGGCGTGTCCTTTCTGCCGCATGAGAAACTGATGATAGCCCGCATGCTGCTGAACGATCTCAACGTGGATCGTATCGAGGTGGCATCGGCACGGGTCTCGGAAGGGGAGAAGGAGGCTGTCGGCATGATCTGTCGCTATGCGGAAAAGATTGATAAGTTGGAGCGCGTGGAAGTGCTCGGGTTTGTGGATGGTGGAAAGAGCATCGACTGGATAGCCGACTGTGGCGGCAAGACGATGAACCTGTTGGCGAAGGGATCGCTGAAGCACTGTACCCAACAACTCCAAAAGACACCCGAGGAACATATCGAGGATATCCGCTACGAGGTGAAATATGCCCGTGAGAAGGGTATCACGGTGAACCTCTACTTGGAGGACTGGTCGGACGGCATGAAGGATTCGCCCTTCTATGTCTATCAGTTGATGGATGCCCTCTGCGACAGCGGCATCCGGCGCTTTATGCTGCCTGACACTTTGGGCATCATGAATCCCCTGCAGTGCATCGAGTACTTCCGGAAGATGGTGAAACGCTATGCCGACACCCACTTCGATTTCCATGCCCACAACGACTACGATCTCGCGGTGTCTAACTCCCTCGCCGCCGTGCTGAGCGGCGCGAAGGGACTGCACGTGACGGTGAACGGGCTGGGGGAGCGCTGCGGTAATGCCCCGCTGTCGAGTGTGCAGGTGATTCTGAAGGATCACTTCAATGCCCGCACGAATATCCGTGAGAACAAACTCAACGACATCTCCCGTCTGGTGGAGAGTTACAGCGGCATTGCGGTGGCACCCAACCAGCCGATCATCGGCGACAACGTGTTTACGCAGGTGGCAGGGGTGCATGCCGACGGCGACAAGAAGAGCGGACTGTATCAGAATGCCCTCGTGCCGGAACGCTTCGGACGGCGGCGTGAATATGCCCTCGGCAAGAACAGCGGTAAGGCGAATATCGCCAAGAACCTGGAAGAACTGGGCCTTGAACTGACTCCCGAACAGACGCGCCGCGTCACCCAGCGCATCACTGAACTCGGCGACAAGAAGGAACGCGTGACGCAGGAGGATCTGCCTTTCATCGTCAGCGATGTGCTGAAGCACGATGCACCGGAGGACAAGGTGAAACTGGTGAGTTATGTGGTCTCGACGGCCTACGGTCTGAAGCCCGGTGCGAATGTCAAGGTGGAGATTAACGGACAGCAGTATGAGGCCAGTGCCACGGGCGACGGTCAGTATGATGCCTTCGTGAAGTCGCTGCGCTATATCTATAAGAAATATCTCGACCGTACGTTCCCCACACTGGCAAACTATGCGGTGACTATCCCTCCCGGCGGACGTACCGATGCCTTGGTGCAGACCGTCATCACATGGAACGACAATGGACGCCTGCTCCGCACCCGCGGACTGGATGCCGACCAGACGGAAGCCGCCATCAAGGCGACCTTTAAGATGCTGAATATTATTGAAAACGAACAAGATAAGGAATTATGAAATTGAAGATTGCTATTCTGCCCGGCGACGGTATCGGGCCGGAGATTATGAAACAAGGTGTGGCTGTGCTCGATGCCATTGCCAAGAAATGCGGACACCAGTTTGAATACGAGGAGGCCATCTGCGGGGCGCATGCCATCGACGAGGTGGGAGACCCTTATCCTGACAGCACTCACGAGGTGTGCATGCGGGCTGATGCGGTGCTCTTTGCTGCCGTCGGCGACCTGAAATACGACAATGACCCCACGGCGAAGATCCGTCCCGAGGTGGGGTTGTTGGCTATGCGAAAGAAACTGGGGCTCTTTGCCAATGTGCGCCCTGTGGCGACGTTCGACTGCCTGCTGCACAAGTCGCCCCTGAAGGACGAACTGATTCGTGGCGCCGACTTTGTGGTGCTGCGCGAACTGACGGGCGGCATGTACTTCGGCGAGAGGTATCAGGACAACGACAAGGCTTACGACACTGATATCTATACGCGTCCTGAGATTGAGCGCATCGTCAGACTGGGCTTTGAGATGGCGATGAAGCGTGGCAGGCACCTCACCGTTGTCGATAAGGCTAATATCCTGGCCAGTTCTCGATTGTGGCGACAGATTGCCAAGGAGATAGAACCACAGTACCCTGAGGTGCGCACCGACTATATGTTTATCGACAATGCCTCGATGCGGGTACTCACCGAACCCCGTTTCTTCGATGTCATCGTCACGGAGAATACTTTTGGCGATATCCTCACCGACGAGACGGCCTGCATCACGGGTTCGATGGGACTCCAGCCCTCGGCTTCGTTGGGTGAGCATACGCCGCTCTTCGAACCGGTGCATGGCTCATGGCCGCAGGCTGCCGGACAGAACATTGCCAATCCGTTGGCGCAGATCCTCTCTGCCGCCATGCTCTTGGAGCACTTCGGACTCACGAAGGAGGGTGCCCTTGTGCGTAAGGCTGTCAATGCCTCGCTCGATGCCAACGTCCGCACTCCTGAAATTCAGGTGGAGGGCGGTGCTAAGTATGGCACTCGCGAGGTAGGAGAATGGATTGTAAAGTTTATTAATGAGGAATGAGAGATAAAAATGAGGAATGAGAAATGAGGAATGTTGATTACTTCTATAGGTGGATGAGGCTGATGATACGGATGATGCAGATGGGGCTTTGCTCTCACTTAATCGCAGCCCTTCTCATTTCTCATTCCGCCTCGGCGCAGACGAGGCAGCACTGGCGTGATTCGCTCGAAGTGCTCAACGCCAAGATAGGCCGCGACCCCAATAACCTCGACCTGCATCTGTTGAAGGCCGAGGCGAATATCAATCTGGAGCAGTGGGACTATGCCCTGGCGGAGTACGGCAAGATACTGCATGCCGACGAGCATAATCTGGCCGCCCTCTATTTCCGGGCATACGTTCACAGCCATCAGAATCATTATGATTTGGCGAAGGTCGATTATGAGGCCTTCCTGCGTATGCAGCCTCAGCACTTTGAGGCCCGTCTGGGACTGGCGCACGTATTGCAGAAGATGGGTCGAAAGACGGATACTTTCGATGAACTCAACCGCATCGTGCAGATGTTCCCTGACTCGGCCGATGCCTACGCCGCCCGCGCCGCCTTCGAGACGGAGCAGAAACTCTACGACATCGCCCTCTACGACTGGGACGAGGCTATCCGCCGCCGTCCGCTCAACGATGGCTATGTGGTCTCGAAGGCCGACATCCTCATCACCCTCAACCGCTTGGACGAGGCCCGTCGTGAACTCAATGCCGCCATCAAGCGCGGTATCCCCCGCTACGCCCTGAAGGAGTGGCTCGACAAGTGCATGAAGAAATAAAAAGTTGCAGGCATTTCTTTGTTGTCTCGCGGAATGTTTGTATCTTTGTAGCCGAAATAGCAATCCAAAGAAATAATTAAAAACGAGATAACAATGAAAAAGGTATTATTCATTATCGCACTGGTGCTCCTGCCGATGCTGGCAAGCGCAAAAATCCTGTGATAATCAACGGCATCTACTACAACCTCTACTACAATAGTAAAACCGAAGCGGAGGTAACATGGAATAATGAGTTAATAAGAGTTTTCTACATTGGGGATGTAGTTATACCTGAATCAGTCACATACGATGATGTAGTTTATAGCGTGACCTCCATCGGCTATTATGCATTCTATCAATGCAGCAATCTGACTTCGGTTACAATTCCTGACGGCGTGACCTCCATCGCTGATGGTGCTTTCTCTGGTTGCAGCGGCCTGACTTCGATTACCATCCCCAACAGCGTGACATCAATCGGTGATTGGGCTTTCGGTGTATGCAGAGGCCTGACCTTCATTACACTCCCCAACAGCGTGACCTCCATCGGTGATCATGCTTTCGACCAATGTGGTAATCTGACCTCCATCACCATTCCTAACAGTGTGACAACCATTGGCACACATGCTTTCCAACTTTGCGAGGGCCTGACTTCCGTCACTATCGGTAATGGCGTGACCGAAATCGGCTTTGCTGCTTTCGTTTTTTGCACAGGCCTGACTTCCGTCACTATTGGCAGCGGCGTGACCTCCATCGGTGATGATATATTCTATGGTTGCATAAGTCTTTTGGATATGTTTTGCTATGCAGAAAATGTCCCGAATTTAGGGAATGATGCATTCAATAAGTCAAATATCGCAAACGCCACGCTGCATGTACCGGCGGGATCGGTTGGTGCATATCAGACCGCCAGTCCGTGGAACGGGTTCAAGAAAATCGTGGCACTGGAGGAGGAAACCATGGATGGCGACTTGAATGGCGATGACGTGGTGGATGTGGCTGACGTGGTGATGCTCTTGAACATCATAGCGGGGAAATAAACGGAATAGCATTACATCATACATCGTCCTGCTTCAGAAGAAATCTCTTGACAAAGTGGCTTGCGAGAATCGCGCTGTAGTCAGCAAACGGTTAACTGCCCACAAATACGCGAGTTTTGGGCTGCCATGCCAAGTTGCTGAAATATTGCAAGTTACGATTTTGCCAACCTCAACGATACACTTAGGGGCTTCTTTGGGTCATTCAAATAGGCTTTTTCATCCGTTTAGATGGCACTTACGACTCATTCGGATAATCTCTATGGGGGGATAGGGATTATCCGAACGAGTTGTTTGGATAATCTAAACACCTCCTTTGAAGCATCCAAACCACCCGTTTGAAGCCTCCAAACGTCCAAGTCCCTTTTTCCAGCCTCTTTCTTCTCCCAGAATGCACAATCAGGGAAGCACTTTTTTAGGCAATCTTTCTTGACATTACTGCTCCGCACTGGAAAAATCTCTGAAAGGCGCTTGGCTTTTCGGGGATTTTTTGTACCTTTGTAACCGAAACAGCAAACCTAATTGATAATTAAAACCGAAAGAATAATGAAAAAGGTATTGTTTACAATCGCATTGATGCTTTTGCCGATGCTGGCAAGTGCTGATGCTGTGGAGATCGATGGCATCTATTACAACTTAGACACAGAGGCAATGACTGCCGAAGTGACAAGTAACCCGGACAACTATCAGGGTGATGTCACCATCCCAGAATCTTTCGAGTACGGCGGAATGACGTACAGCGTGATCTCAATCGGTGAGAAGGCTTTCTATGCTACCGGGGTGACATCTATTATCATCCCCAATAGTGTAACCAACATTGGAGATGAGGCTTTCCGTAGCTGCAGGGAATTGACTTCCGTTACCATCGGTAACAGTGTCGTTTCCATCGGCCAGTATACTTTCTGGGGGACCAGTCTGACTTCGGTTACTATCCCTGGCAGCGTGACCACAATAGGCGAGGGCGCTTTTATTGGTAACTCAAGGATGACATCTATTACGGTAGACGAATCCAATACATCTTACATGAGCGAGGACGGCGTGCTGTTGAGCAAGGACGGAACTGAACTTATAGTTTATCCCATCGCCAAGGCTGCAACTGTTTATACCATCCCCGACGGCGTGACCTCCATCGGCATAATGGCTTTCTCAAACTGCAATGGCCTGACCTCCGTCACCATCCCTAACAGTGTGACCTCCATCAGCGATTATGCTTTCTATCAATGCAGCCACCTGTCTTCGGCTACTATCCCTAACAGTGTGACCTCCATTGGCTTTGCTGCTTTTTCCGGTTGCTACAACCTGACTTCGGTTACCATCCCTGATGGCGCGACCTCCATAGGCTCAGATGTCTTTGTGGGAACAAAATGGTATAAAAATCAGAATGATGGGTTATTGTATCTTGACAATTGGCTTTTGGGCTATAAAGGAAAAGCACCAATAGGAGCAATAACAATAGCCGATGGTACAAAAGGAATCGCAGGGGGTGCTTTCCGTAATTGCAATGGCATGACTTCGATTACCATACCGGGTAGTGTAATCTTCATCGGCGGTTATGTTTTCCAGTGGTGCGGCAGTCTGGCATCCATTACGGTGGATGAATCTAATCCGAATTACAAAAGCGAGGACGGCGTGCTGTTTAGCAAGAACGGAACTACACTCATCACCTATCCTACAGGCAAGACTGAAACTGCATATACCATCCCCAACAGCGTGACCACTATCGGCGATTGTGCTTTCTATTCTTGCGGTCTCCTGACTTCGATTACCATCCCTAACGGTGTGGCCTCCATTGGTGAGAAGGCTTTCTATCAGTGCGGCGGCCTGACTTCGATTACCATCCCTGTCGGCGTGACCTCCATTGGCGATTATACTTTCTGGTACTGCGGCGGCCTGACTTCGATTATCATCCCTGACGGCATGGCCACCATTGGCGATTATGCTTTCGGTTATTGCAGAAACCTGACTTCCATAACCATCGGTAGTGGAATTCAAACCATAGCAAGTATGGCATTCACTTATTGTACGGAATTGATGGATGTATATTGCTATGCAAAGAACGTGACGACAACAGAGGATGCATTCAGCAACTCTAATTACAATAATGCCACGCTGCATGTGCCGGCGGGGTCGATAGAGGCATATAAGGCCGCTGAGCCTTGGAACCAGTTCAAGAAAATCGTGGCATTAGAGGAGGACGCTATAGATGGCAACTTGAACGATGACGACGTGGTGGATGCCGATGATGTAGTGGCGCTGGTGAAGATGATTGCCGCTGGTGATGCCTCTGCTGTTGGCGACCTGAACGGCGATGGGAAGGTGGACGTTGCTGACGTGGTAATGCTTGTGAACATTATAACAGGACAATAAATTATACTTTTATGAGTGCCTCCGCGCGCCCGGAGGCTTTGCTTTGAGGACATGACGATGCCTCTGAGGGCTCAGCGCTGCTACTTTGAGGACAGGAAGGTGCCTCAGAGTCCTCAACGTTGCTGCTGCGAGGATGCAGGAAATAGGGGTATGTTAACGGGAGTTTACTGCTCCGCACTGGAAAAATCTCCGAAAGGCGCTTGGCTTTTCGGGGATTTTTTGTACCTTTGTCGCCATAAAGTTACTTTTTTAACTCCAAACATTTATGAATAAGACTATCAGAACATTTGCAACGCTGGCCATTGCCGGCCTTGCCATCCTTACTGCCTGCACCCAGAAGAAGGGCGAGGCAGTGACACTTCAGGTGAAAACACAGTACGGCATCCTCGAGGGATTCGAGGAAGACGGCGTGAAGAAATTCCTGGGCGTGCCATTCGCACAGGCCCCCGTGGGCGAACTGCGCTGGAAAGCCCCGCAGCCCCTCCAGCCATGGGAGGGCGTGCGCGAGGCCAAGGCCTTCGGCGACGACCCCATGCAACTCGACTTGTTCGGCGACATGAGTTTCCGCGGCCCCGGACGCAGCGAGGACTGCCTCTACCTCAACATCTGGACTACCGCCACATCGACTGCCGACGCGCTGCCGGTGCTCATCTACTTCAACGGCGGCGGACTGATGGCTGGCTCGGGCAGTGAGCCGCGATACGACGGTTCCTCGATTGCCAAGGAGGGCGTTATCGGCGTGACGGCCAACTACCGCGAGGGCGTATTCGGCTTCTTCGCCCATCCCGATCTCACGGCTGCCTCCGACTATAAGGGCAGTGGCAACTACGGCTTCCTCGACCAGGTGGCCGCCATCCAGTGGGTCAAGGAGAATATCGCCGCCTTCGGTGGCGACCCCGCACGCATCAACATCGTCGGCGAGTCGGCTGGCTCTTTCTCCGTCTCACTGCTCATGTGCTCTCCGCTCTCCAAGAACCTCATCGCCGGTGCCCTGCTCTCATCGGGTGCCGAGGTGCTGCCCAATAAGCCTGCCACACAGGCCGAGGCAGAGGCTGCAGGCGTTGCAGCCCTCAAGGCTGCCGGCATCGCAAGCCTCGCTGACGCGATGGCCCTGAGCGCCGACTCGCTGCAGAAGGTGCTCCCACCGAGGGGCATGTCGCGGCTTGTGCTCGACGGCCACTTCATGACCGAGAGCGCCGATGCTGTATTCGAGAAGGGCGAGCAGGCACACGTGCCATTGCTGGCAGGCTGGAACTCGCTCGAGGCGCACCCCATGCAGGTGTTACAGGCACAGGCACCCACCATCAAGAATTTCAAGAACGCCCTGAAGGCGCAGTTCGGCGACATGACCGACGAGATATTCACTGCTTATGGGTTGGTATCCGACGACGACGTGCTGAGCCAGAAGGGGTTTGATCTCGTCTCAGACCTCTTCACAGGATTCCCCACATGGAAGGTGTGCGACTACCATGCCAAGTCGGGACTGCCCGTCTACCGCTATCACTACATGCACCCGCGCCCGCAGGTGTCGGAAAAGATGGGTGACAAGACCGCAGCACTCGCCGGTGGCGTACGTGAGAAGACTGAAGAAGAGAAGAAGGCCGCAGCACAACAGCCCGCCATCGCACCTGGAGCCGTACATTCTGCCGATATCGAGTATGCCATGGGCACACTCGACACCAATGAATACTACGACTGGCAGGATGACGACTATGCCATCTCGAAACTGTTCCTTTCATACTATGCCAACTTCTGCAAGACAGGCAATCCTAATGGCGAGGGTCTCCCGCAGTGGAGCACCATCACCAGCGACAACCTGGATAGCGCGCCAGTGATGATCATCGACGTGGACTCGAAGGAGGACGCTTCGCCTGAAAAGGAAAAGGCCTACCGTACGCTCGAGAAATTCTATCGAAGCAAGATGTAAGGAATCGGCAAACAATAGAGAAGCCCCGCTCGTTTGTGAGCGGGGCTTCTCGTTGGTTGTAATTGGTTTGCAAATCTCTAGTCTCTAATCGCGACTACTCAATATATACCAGGGGCTCGTCCTCCATCACGCTCTGACCTACTTTCACCACGATGGCACTGACCTTGCCAGCCTTCTCCGCCTGTAGGGCATTGGCCATCTTCATGGCTTCGAGCACGATGACGGTCTCGCCGGCCTGCACCTCCTGACCCACCTCGACGGGGATGTCAGTGATGACGCCGGGAAGTGGGGCCTTGATGGCGGTGCCGGCACCGGAAGCAGCGGCGGAAGAAGAACCGCCCTCGCTGCTCTCGGCAGTCTCGGCGGCCTTGCGAACCACCGGCTTCGGCTTCTCAGGCTCCGCCTGCTTCTCCATCTCTACAGTATATTCCTGACCGTTCACGGTCAGCGTGGCAATGTTCTCAGTGATGTCGCTGATCACGACCTCGTACTTGTTGCCATTGATTGTATACTTATATTCTTTCATGCTCTTAGTTCATTTAGGGTCGTGGTGTGAATGTCTGCGCATAGCCGTTCCACTGTGTGGGGTAGGCATTGATGGTAATAATGCCAGGCTCCGCGTCGTGGACGTTGTTGCCTAAATGCTCATGCAGGGCAAGAGCAATGGCTGCATATACTTCGTTGTTCATATTCTCTGTGTAATCTGTGAAAAACTGTGGCTTTACATCGGGATGTTGCCATGCTTCTTGGCAGGCAGGGCATCGCGCTTGGTGGCCAGTTGTGCCAGTCCGCGGCAGATGCGGAAGCGCGTGTTGCGCGGCTCAATCACGTCGTCGATATAGCCATACTTCGCAGCCTGATACGGGTTGGCGAAGAGTTCGTTGTACTCGTCCTCCTTCTCAGCGATGAAGGCCTTCACATCCTCACCAGCCTCCTTCTTGGCCTTGGCCTCCTTGGCGTAGAGCACAGCGGCAGCACCAGAGGCACCCATCACGGCAATCTCAGCCGAAGGCCATGCGTAGTTAAGGTCGGTGTGGAGTTGCTTCGAGCCCATCACGATGTGCGAGCCGCCATACGACTTACGCAGGGTAACTGTGATCTTGGGCACTGTGGCCTCGCCGTAGGCATACAGCAACTGAGCGCCATGCAGAATAACGGCGTTGTACTCCTGACCAGTACCCGGCAGGAATCCCGGCACATCCACGAGCGACACGATAGGAATATTGAAGGCGTCGCAGAAGCGTACGAAGCGGGCACCCTTACGCGAGGCGTTCACGTCGAGCACACCGGCGTAGCATGAGGGCTGGTTGGCCACGATGCCCACGCTCTGACCGTTGAAACGGGCAAAGCCCACAATGATGTTCTTGGCGAACTTGGGCTGCACCTCGAAGAACTCGCCATTGTCGGTGACGGCGGCGATGACCTTGTACATGTCGTAGGCCTCGTTGGGGTTCTCGGGGATGATCTCGTTCAGGCTGTCCTCCATGCGGTTGATGGGGTCGTCGCACTTGCGGCGCGGAGCCGTCTCCATATTGTTCGAAGGAATATAACTCAGCAGCGTCTTGAGCATCTGCAGACCTTCTTCCTCGGTCTTAGCGGTGAAGTGGGTCACACCCGACTTCGTGGCGTGTACCGATGCACCGCCGAGGTGCTCCTGGTCGATGTCCTCGCCAGTCACGGTCTTCACCACCTTCGGGCCGGTGAGGAACATATACGATGTGCCTTCCATCATCAGCGTGAAGTCGGTGAGGGCAGGGGAGTAGACGGCACCGCCGGCGCAGGGGCCGAAGATACCGGAAATCTGGGGAATCACACCCGATGCAAGGATGTTGCGCTCGAAGATCTCAGCGTAGCCTGCCAGTGCGTTGATACCCTCCTGGATACGCGCACCACCAGAGTCGTTGATGCCAATCACGGGGGCTCCCATCTTCATGGCCATATCCATCACCTTGCAGATCTTCTGGCTCATGGTCTCGGACAGAGAACCGGCATGCACGGTGAAGTCCTGTGCAAAAATGAACACGAGACGTCCGTCGATGGTACCGCTACCGGCTACAACACCGTCGCCGAGGAACTGTTTCTTCTCCATGCCGAAGTTGTGGCAACGGTGCTCCTTGAACATGTCGTACTCCTCGAACGAACCCTCGTCGAGCAGCATCTCGATGCGCTCGCGGGCGGTATACTTACCACGTTCGTGCTGTTTCTGAATGGCTTTCTCGCCACCACCGAGGCGTGCTTGCTCACGCTTCTCAATCAGTTGTTTGATTTTGTCTAATTGCTTTGACATAGTTATAATTCGTGTAATACGTTAAAATCGTTGTTAAAAATCACTCCGGGTGTTCGCAGAGTTCTGTGAGGATACCGCAGGTTGACTTCGGATGCAGGAAGGCAATATTCAGGCCCTCGGCACCTTTGCGAGGCTTCTCATCAATCAGACGTACGCCCTTCTCAGATACTTCGGCGAGGCCATTGGCCACACCGTCCTCTACGCAGAAGGCCACGTGGTGCACACCCTTGTTGCCCTTGTCGAGCCACTTCTGGATGGTGCTCTCAGGTGATGTCGGTTCCAGCAGTTCCAGTTTCACCTCACCGCAGCGCAGGAAGGCGGTCTTTACTTTCTGGTCCTCTACTACTTCTGTTGCATAACACTCTAAGCCCAGCACGTCAGTGAAGTACGGCAGGCTTTCCTCAATGCTCTGGACGGCGATGCCCAGATGTTCAATGTGGGAAATCTTCATATCGTTAGAATTAAAATGTATTTATATATAAATAATGTGTGCAAAGGTACTCATTTCATCCGACATAAAGAAGAAATAATGTGCTTTTTTAGTATTTCTTATACAAAAAAATTGCCGTACATTTTTACACGTGCGGCAATTCATTATAGATAAAACTAGGTTACTTGTTTGATTTGCTTGGATTATTGAAGATTTTGCCATCTACACTATAATCCATCCATTCTTTATATTGATTGGCATTATTTGCCCAGTTGCGGAAACTCTCATAGGCTTCCGTCATACTTATACCTTCTCTGGGGTAGTTGAAATCGCCCGGGACAATGAGAGCATATGGAGGCTCACCCATCAGAGGTACATGAACCTCACTGCCGCCAAGAGACATATTCTTGATGTAGATCTGGCTAAGGAACTGTGGAATGGTCATTGACTCGTCAACCTCATAGATTCCAGCCATACCGGTCAAATCATATGCCTGATCAGGAAGGGTGTTGATGAATCTGTCCTTACCCGTTGCATTACCCATGCCGAATACCTCATGAACTTCCTTATTGTTAAGTTCTGTACCACTTACAAACTTACCAGGAATACCACAGACAAGTACCCTGTCGTTAGCACCTGTTGCAATGAGGGACAGTTGAATATGATTTGTACTGCCTATGCGTATGGCACGGAGAACTACGTCGTTCAAGTCGTAATCGGCCTCTCGTGGACGGTCTTCGAAGCACATGGTAAAAGGTAAGTCGCCATAATCCTCTTCCTTTACTTCGTCGAACATATATACACCACTGCTCTTCACGTTAGCCATCTCAGCAAATACTCTCTCTTCGGATGCCAACTTTATGTTTGGATCTTCCGACCTGAAGGAAAGTCCTTTTTCGCTATAACCGCTAATCTCAATAATGACATCGCTGAAGTTACAGTCTGTTCCGTCCTCGAAGGTAAGGTATGTCTTACAGTTGGCATTGAACATGGCGATACGGGGATCGTTTAACTGCATGGAATAATTTTGTACTGCTTGATTGAAGGAGCCGAAGGTGTTGATTTCGGTGTTCAACTCTCCGTATGAATACATACATCCATTCGTGTTGTCACCAATATTGTTCTCATTTTTACTCTTTCTCAGCATAAAGCCGATTCTGTAGCCTTTGGCAATTACTGGTGATGGATTGAGGGTAGGAAGAGACCAGAACGGTACAGTGGCCTCACCTGTAGATGCTGAGCCATATTCAACAAATGTCCACTGAATGGTGGCGCGGTCAGTCCAGTTCTTGGCGTCTGTTGCTACCCTAATTTGAGCATCAGACTTCAAGACATGACTCTTAAGATATTGGAAAATATGAATATTCTCTGTGTCATTAGTTGGATTGTTATTCTTATCAGTTGTAATGTATAGGTAATTATTTAAATCCTCTTCTGAGGTAGGTGTGTTAAAATTTGGTCTATTGTTAGTAATGAATTTCATGAACTTGCCAATTCCAACATTATAGAATATAATAGTTCCATTATTATGGCGATAGATCTGCCATAACTGGTTATTGATGTTACTTGCATTATCGGCATAGGAATCCTCCATGCTAATTTCGGTATTTTTGATATAAGTCATACACTTGCCCACCTCTGCGTTCTTGATTTTGTATACTTTGCCGTCAGTATTATAGCCCAAAGTGCTGAGAGGGGTTTCTTTCTGCATGAAAATTGAAGGATCACCATAGTATGGCAGAAGATACTCATGAACCTTCATGAATTCAAGATCGTTCTTATCTTTTGCAATACCTGTAATTCCTCCGAATGCAGCTCTTTCTACATCAAAATCTGCAGCCTTGAATTTGGGCAGGCGCTTAATGTAGTCAGTCAAAGACATATCTGAGGGAACGTCATCTGGATTATAATAATAATAGTAGAGGTCGCACATATATGCCTCCATAGAAGCAAGTTGAACAGGAATGATGGTGATGGGGTTGGTTCCGTCACTCACAATATGGTTATCGAAGAACTTTACAGCATTACCGTTACGGATAAGTTGCAGATTATCTCTTTTCTTGTTGTTTTTTGAATCACGGAAGAGAGAAGAATTAAAGATATCCGTCAACTCAGCCTTCTCTTCTTCTGTTATAGGCTCGGCATTTGTATAGATCGTTCCGGCATTGAGAGTCCAAGAACCACTCAGTGAGCCCGTGGGCTCCCATAGACGGTCATAGTCCCAATTCGTATTCTTCCAAGCAGGGAAATTCGATGAACTGTTGGCGCTTATCGTACGGGATGCATTATACGACTGCTTATAGTTAGCGGATATTCCGGACAGATTTGGAGATTCCGTTTCTGCCTTGGCAACACCTCTCGTCCTGGCATTTAATACAGAACTGACGAAACTAACCTTGCTGTCTCCGAGATTGAAGCCTTTGATGAAGAAATGACCCTTGTCGTCGGCGCAGGCAGCGATAAGGCGTTCCTGCCCGCGTGGAGCATCGAAGAACAATGTCTTAGTTTCTCCCTTTGTTACATTGGCTTCGGCTAACACCTTTGCCTGATTATTGAAGAAAGGAGACTCCGTTAAAATCATTACTTTAGTGATGTTGTTTAGATTGGCATTGGCAGTAACCGTCACATTACCAGAGGTGACATTACTCCAATCCTGCTTTGGGTCTATCATGCCAAAGATGTTTTCTGCATTCTCTTTGGCAAGGGCGGAATTATTGGCATCAAAGTCAAATTCTGTGCAACTAGTGAGAGCCAGAACACAACTTACGGTTAAATATAATACTTTTTTCATAAGATTGTAATTTTGCAACTTTAAATAAACTTATAAATTTGTGCAAAAATAGTGGATTTTATCGACAAATGGGCATTTTTCCGTCGTCAAAGCCCGTGATTTAACAAAATTTATAATTCTATTGTTATTTTTCCATTGATTTGGCGACCTGTCAGGTAGTTGGGTACTGCCCACTGGCGATTCGTAACATCGGTGACCCAGTAATAACTGTTGACATTGCTGATGCCGAAGAGGTTCAGGCAGTCAAGACCTATCCACACACGTTTGATACCCTTTTCCTGTTTGATGGCCAGCCAACTCATACCGATATCGGCTCGTTTATAGGCCGGCGCACGGAAATTCTGATGTTCAATGCCTCTGTGGGGGGCTCCGAAAGGCAGTCCGTCGGCAAAGGCCAGGCGCAGGGTCATCTTCCATCGGTCTGTACCAGGGAAATAGTCGGTGAAATGGAGATTAATGGCATATCGTTGGTCATTGGGCTGTGGGAAAGAAATGCCTCCCATCTTCATCTGTGCTTTCATCACGGAGAAGGTTAGCCAGGAGTCTGTGCCGGGCACGAATTCGCCGAAGAGTTTCAAGTCTATTCCTGCCGTATAGCCACTGGCGAGATTTTCGCCGTAATAGGTCACTTTGACATTCTGGACATTATAGGGAATTAGATTGGAAAGTGCCTTGAAATAGGCTTCTGCCGTAAAACGGAAGGGGCGGTCAAGCATCTTGAAGCGATAGTCCATTGCTGCAACAAATTGCAAACTTCGCTGGCTTTTAATCTTTTCATTGAGTATCGCCGTAGTCATACCATTCTGAGTTACGGTATCCCTCATTTCTTTATAGAAGGGAGCCTGGTAGTAGAGGCCTGTCGCAAAGCGGAATGTGTAATTGTGATTGAAAACTGGTACTAGAGCAATGGAGGCCCGTGGCGATACGATGGTTTCCTTATTGAATGACCAGTTGGCTAAGCGTACACCATAGTTGAGGGTAAAGTAGTTCTCTCCTTTGGCAAACTTGTATGTGTCTTGCAGATAGGCTTCTATGCGATGGCTCTTGATGTCGTTCTGTGCTACAAGTGTGTAAATCAGGTCGAGACGGTCGGCGGTGTGGGGCACGGAATAACCACTGGAATCGCGCATCTCGTACTCCCTCGACTGTTCCTTGATATGTTCTGTTTTGTATGTCAGTCCTGCCTCGATGTTGTGGTGGAGGGTCTTGTGACTGCCAATCAACTTGAAACTGACCATATCTGCCGTCAGGTAATTGCGGGCATGTTCCATATAGGTACCAACGCCAAGATTCTCGCTTGACTGCGTGTCGTCAAGCCAATATTGGCCTTGAATGTCGTAGGCTTCCTTTTCTTTTGTATGGAAGGCGGATGTCAGGAATTTTATCTTGGTGGAGTCACCGAAGTTACGTGTGATACTGGCAGTGCCGAAGAGTGTGCGGAACACATCCTTCTCCTGTCCGTCAAAATAGACTTTAAAAGACTTCACATCCTCCATCGTACCAAATGAAGTCTCTCGGTCCTTAGGCTTGAAGTTATAGTGATTCTCTGAGATGTTCCCGATGAAATCGACTTCCCATCTCTTGTTGGGAGTATAACTGATATACGTCTGATAATCAATAAAGTTTGGCCTGTACTCTCCTGTGGTTTCTAAAGAACCTAGCAGATAGCGGTTGGTCTTGTATCGTAGGCCATGACTCATCGAGAACTTCTTATTGCCAAACCCTATGAATCCGCTGGCACCAAGGAGTGAAGCCGTGGCTGTGGCCTCAAATTTCTTAGGACGGCGATAGGTGATGTCTAAGGCTGACGACATTTTGTCGCCATATTTTGCTTCGAATCCACCAGTAGAGAAACCAATCTTATCTACCATATTGGCGTTGATAATAGAGAGTTCTTCCTGTTGCCCGCTGCTGATGAGCAAAGGACGATAGATTTCCACATTATTTATATATACGGAGTTCTCGTCAAAACTACCGCCCCGCACATTATACTGACTTGACATTTCATTATGTGTAGAGACACCCGCCTGTTGCTGAATCAGTTCCTCAACGGCATTGCCTGTTGTCGAAGGCCCGAGTTTGGCATTCTCTATGTTTAATTGTTCCGTGCCGGAGGTCTGTCTTCTCTGTTCTGTGATAGTGACTTCCTGCAATGCCTCCATCGGTTGCATCACAATCTGTACATTTATCTTCCCCTTTGGGTTTCTGAACACGCGTTTACGTGAGGCATAGCCTACCATCGTAAAGCGTACCTCAACGGAATCTGCTGATTGGAGGGTGATCTCGAATTCACCTTTCAGATTTGACATTGCCACCTTTCCCTGCTTAGGACAAGACACCGTCACAAGTTCCAAAGCATTTTCCTCATTGTCTACCACTTTACCTTTTAGGGTAAAGTCGTCTGCCATTATGGCACTACTCAACAGGAGCATCGCCAACAGTAGGAATTGTCTTGTGATGTATTGTCTCATCAGATTATATAACGTGAGAATCGGCCGTTTATTGCATTTTGCAAACTTTTGCGAACCGAAAATACGATTGCAAACTATTGCGAACGGAAAATTTTGGAGGTTTCGTTTTTTATTCGTACCTTTGCGCTATGATTTACGAAATGCTGATAGGAATACTGGTTTATGCGGTGCTGTTCATCGTGACAGTGCAGAGCAGTCGGCGGAAGGTGCTGGCCTTGCAGGAGCGTCTTGATAAGGTACGCGCCCTTCAGGAACTGCAACAGGCCCAGAGCCGTCAGAACATAGATCAGAACGAGGCCAAGATCCGTGAGTTGGAGACGCTGCTTCAAAAACTTGGCGATGAGAACTCCCTGCTCCGTCTGGAATTGGAGGAGAAGAAAGCCACGCTTGATTATAATAATAAGGTGGCGATTATTGAGAACGAGAAGCGCCAGCAGGCAGAGACAATTATCTTTACCTCCAGTATCTACCATCGGATTCAGAAATACTTGAATAGCGGGCGTAGTCTGGGACATGAGGACTGGGCGGAATTGTCGGAAATCGTAAATGGTGTCTATACAGGCTTTACCGAGAAACTCTATAGCCTCTATCGGATGACGGAGCAGGACTATCACGTCAGTCTGCTCATTAAGGTGAGGGTACAGCCGAAGGACATTGCCCTGTTGACGGCACATTCGAAGGAGAGTGTAGCCTCCACCCGAAGCCGTCTCTATCAGAAAGTCTTCGGACAAAAAGGCTCGTCGAAGGACTGGGATGACTTTGTCCTCTCACTATAAAATGAGAAATAAACAAATTGATCAATAAGTTGTAAATTGTAATTTTATAAATTGTAAATGATATGATTGAGTATTTAGCACAGCACTTATGGCAGATGTGGGCGGTGATAGCCGTCGTCTGTCTGATTCTGGAACTCACAGCGGGTGATTTCTTCATCATCTGTTTCTCCATTGGTGCCTTTTTTGGTGCCATAGCAGCAGCCTGCGGATTAGGCTTCTATGTGCAACTGGCCGTATTCGCCGTGTTCACACTGATCAGCCTTTTCTGGGTACGGCCCTTTGCCCAGCGCTATCTGCATAAAGGTGAGGATAACCGAGTGAGTAATGCCGATGCCTTGATGGGTCGTCAGGGCAGGGTAGTAGAGAGTGTCAAGGCCGACGGTTTCGGACGTGTCCAGATAGATGGCGACATCTGGAAGGCCGTTACGAACGAAGCCCAGGACATCCCTGAGAACACCAACGTCCGTGTCGTAGGACGTGAGAGTACTATCATTACTGTAGAAACATTAAACAATAACCAATAAACATTTATTATTATGATGAGTTACGTATTTATTGCCATCGTCGTTTTGGTAGTTTTGTTTGCCAAAATGGCACTTGTGATTATTCCTCAGTCAGAGACGAAGATTGTAGAGCGCCTTGGTCGTTACTACGCTACTCTCAAACCCGGTATCAACATCATCATCCCCTTCATCGATCGGGCTAAGTCTATCGTGGTGCTCAACCACGGGCGTTACCAGTACTCTACCACCATCGATCTGCGTGAACAGGTTTACGACTTCCCCAAGCAGAACGTGATAACGAAGGATAATGTGCAGACGGAGATCAATGCATTGCTCTATTTCCAGATTGTCGATCCCTTCAAGGCTACCTATGAGATCAACAATCTGCCCAATGCCATTGAGAAACTGACACAGACCACCCTGCGTAACATTATTGGTGAACTTGAACTCGATGAAACGCTGACCTCGCGCGATACAATCAATAAAAAACTCTCTGCCGTGCTTGATGATGCTACAGACAAGTGGGGCGTCAAGGTGAACCGTGTGGAATTACAGGACATCACACCTCCCGACTCCGTACTGACCGCCATGGAGAAACAGATGCAGGCTGAGCGTAACAAGCGTGCTCAGATCCTGACCTCCGAGGGTCAGAAGGCTGCCGAGATCTTGGCATCTGAGGGTGAGCGCACAGCTATCGTGAATAAGGCCCAGGCTGCTAAGGATCAGGCTATCCTCGAAGCAGAAGGTGAGGCTCAGGCTCGTATTCGTAAGGCTGAGGCCGAGGCAAAGGCTATAGAACTTATCACTGAGGCTGTGGGCAAGAGCACCAATCCTGCCAACTACCTGTTGGCCCAGAAGTATATCCAGATGATGCAGGAACTGGCTGAGGGTGAAAAGACTAAGACAGTTTACCTGCCTTACGAGGCTACGAACCTGCTGGGCTCGATAGGTGGCATAAAGGATCTGTTTAAGTCAGAATAATACTTTTTTGCAAAAAATAGGGGCAGAATGATGTGTTTCTGAATAAAAATGTGTAAATTTGCACCCGATTTCGGCACTTTGCCGCATCGTAACGCAAATTCATACTTTATGGTACACAATATATTCAAGGGACTGGGCATCGCCCTTATAACCCCATTCAAGGAAGACGGCTCCGTTGACTATGCGGCTCTGATACGTCTGGTGGACTATCAACTCAGCAACGGTGCCGACTTCTTTTGTATTCTTGCTACGACGGGAGAAACTCCCACGCTGACGGCTGCCGAGAAACTCAAAATCAAGGATACGGTTGTCGATTATGTTCAGGCTCGGGTTCCCATTCTGATGGGATGCGGCGGCTATAATACGGCGGCTGTCGTGGAAGAATTGAAGACGGGTGATTTCCGTGGTGTGGATGGCATACTCAGTATTTGTCCGTACTATAACAAACCGTCGCAGGAAGGACTCTATCAGCATTTCAAGGCTATCTCTGCCGCTACCAGTCTCCCCGTTGTGATGTATAATGTCCCAGGCCGTACAGGTGTTAACATGCAGGCTGCTACCACTGTTCGTTTGGCCCGTGACTGCCAGAATATCGTGGCCATCAAGGAGGCGAGCGGTAATCTGGAGCAGGTCGATGAGATTATCAAGGACAAGCCCAATGATTTTGATGTTATCTCTGGCGATGATGCTTTGACCTTCCCGATGGTCAGTTGTGGTGCTGTAGGCGTTATCAGCGTCATTGGCAATGCCCTGCCTAAGGAGTTCTCCAAGATGATCCGCCTTCAGATGCGTGGTGAGTATGACCCTGCTCGCAAGATCCATCACCGTTTTACTGATCTTTTCTCCCTGCTCTTCGTCGATGGTAACCCCGCTGGTGTAAAGGCTATGCTCAGCGAGATGGGCTTTATTCAGAACGTGCTCCGTCTGCCGCTGGTTCCCATGCGCATCAAGAATATGCAGCGCATGTCGGAAATCCTCAAGGAACTGAAGATATGATTGAAAGCAAGGTTATCCACGAGATTACCCCGCTGATGGGTAAGGATGTGCTTTATATCGCTGAACGCCGCAAGAAGGAGTTCACTTATCCCATTCATAACCACAAGGTTTTTGAACTGAACTTCGTAGAGCATGCCCCTGGTGTGCGGCGTATTGTGGGCGACTCAAACGAGGTGATTAGTGATTACGATCTGGTGCTGATCACTGGTCCAGACTTGGAGCATGTGTGGGAGCAGAATGTTTGTCAAAGTGAGGATATTCACGAGATAACGGTTCACTTCGATATCGACTTCTCCGATGACTCCATCTTCGGGCGCAACCCTTTTAGATCATTGCAGAGGATGATGAACGAAGCCCAAAAAGGACTCTGCTTTCCCATGGATGCTATTATGAAGGTCTATCCGATGCTCTGCAAACTCAGCACGATCAAGGACGGATTTTATGCGTTTCAGCAATTCCTCAGTATCCTCTACGAACTCTCGCTTTGCCCCGGGGCTCGTACGCTTGCTACAAGCAGTTATGCCAAGGTCGAGGTAGCCAGTGACAGCCGTCGGGTACTGAAAGTCAAGAACTATATCAATGCCCATTATCGCGACGAAATCCGTCTCGCCGATGTTGCTAGTCTTGCCGGTATGAGCCCGAGCGCTTTCAGTCGTTTCTTCAAACTGCATACGGGTCGTAACCTCAGTGACTATATTATCGAACTGCGTCTGGGCTATGCCAGTAGAATGTTGGTAGACAGTACTCATTCCATTGCCGAGATAGGCTATGGTTGCGGCTTCAATAATCTGAGCAACTTCAATCGTATTTTCAAGAAGAAGAAGGGGTGCAGTCCGTCAGAATTCCGTGAAAATTACCATAAAACGCGTATTATCGTATAATAATCGTGCAAAATAGCACTTTTTTCTAAAAAAGTCCCTAAAAGATTTGGTCAGTTCAGAAAAAGTGTGTACCTTTGCACCCGCAAAAAGGAACAAAGGGTTCCGTAGCTCAACTGAATAGAGCATCTGACTACGGATCAGAAGGTTGTGGGTTTGAATCCCGCCGGAATCACGAGAGAGATGAAATCAACAGATTTCATCTCTTTTTCTTTTGTCAATCTAAAGATTGCCGCTGACATAGGTTTCATTAGCGGAAGGTGAGACAGGCCCAGGAATTTTCTTGTTTCTGGGATTCGAGGGTCAGACCGAGGGTGGCGGCGCGTTCCACGAGCAGGGGGATGTCATCGGTGTAGAAACCGCTAAGGATGAGGCGGGCATCGGGGGCCATCTTCTGGCGGAACAGGGGTATATCAGCCAATAGGATGTTGCGGTTGATGTTTGCCAGAATCAGGTCGAAAAGTCCTTCCACCTTATTATATAATATAGAGGCATCGCCGAGAAGGGCGGTGAAGCGGTCGTCGACCTGGTTGATGACGGCATTGTGATGGGCATTGTCGACGCTCCATTCGTCAATGTCGTAGCCGACGGCAGAGGCGGCTCCCAGTTTCAGGGCGCAGATAGAGAGGATGCCGGTACCTGTGCCGCAGTCCAAAACTCGGGGCGAACATACTGTCCCCATGTGTTCGAGGAGAGTGGAACAGACCATACGGGTAGTTTCGTGGGTGCCGGTGCCGAAGGCCAATTTTGCATCGATCTCAATAGAAGTGAGAAGTGAACAATGAGAAGTGAACAGTGAAGGGTCTGGCAGGTGGCGTCCGTCGTGGATTACAATACACTTTCCGCTGTTCACTTCTTTGTTTTTCACCACGATGGGCTCGAAGCCTTCGTTTTCCCATTGCTCGTTCCAGTCCTTATCTTCTGCTTCGCGGATGTCGTAAGTGATGGTGATGCCTTCAAAGGGGAAATCGTCGAGGGCTGTCTTGAGGGCGGCTTCATTGAAGAATGACTGCTGCACATAGCCTTTGAGTCCTGTTTCCGTTTCTTCGAAAGTCTCGAAACCTGCCTCTCCGGCGAGGGATGCTAACAGATCGCAGGCGTCAGCACTAATGGGTGATAGGGTGAATTCTACCTCGTAATATTTCATATTGGATGTTAAAATTTGGTGCAAATTTACAAAAAATAGGGAAAAACCTATCGTTGTTTAGGGTTTTTCCCTATATTTGCAGTAAAATTATAACTAATTTTGCAGCGTGAATCATTAAAATGTGACGAATATGAAGAAGTTTTTCATGATCTCAGTCCTGATGGGAGCCCTGCCACTCTCGATGGTGGCTCAGGACGACCTCTACTTCGTTCCCAAGAAGAAGAGAGCAGAGGTGGTGGAAGTAACGACACCAATCAATAATCGTGTGAAGAGCCAATACGAGGTGATTCAGAACGACTCTACCAACGACATCATTGAGTTTGATGGTCAGAAAGGTGTATATCCAGATTCTATTGTTACTGAGGATTTTGAACTGACCAAGAGGATGCAACGGTTCGACGATTACGATCTCTCCGACAATGCAGCCTTCTGGGCAGGCTATCACCTCGGACGTGACACCTGGAACTGGGGATTGAGTTGGCATTCGCCTTGGTATTACAGCCGTTACGGCTGGTACGGAGGTTTCTATGATCCCTGGTATTATGGCTATTACGACCCCTGGTACTACGGCTACTATGGATGGCGCGATCCTTGGTATTATGGCTACTATGATCCCTTCTATTATGGATACTATGGATGGTACGATCCTTGGCGCTATGGCTACTATGGCTACTATAGCGTAGGCTATCCCTATTTTGTGGATGTCTATTACGGCGGTGCTCCCCGTCGCTATTCTGCTAATCGTACGACAGGCACGCAGAATCACGGCCGTATAGACTACACTGGGCCACGCGGCATATCCAACGGGCGCACTACTACCCATAGTTCTGGCACATTCGGAGGTTCGGCACTTGGCGGCAACCGTGCCAGCAGTACTCGTACGACAGCAGCATCGTCAGGCTCTGTACAGCGTACGACGGTTCGTAACGCCTCAGGTAACTTCGGTGGAAATCGTGCCAACAGAACCTATTCTACTTCGAATACTTCAAGCAACAGAAATCAGTCTGGTGGTTTCACTAACAGCCCGACTCGTACAACAAGTTCTGTCAGTTCTTCATCTAGAAGTTCGATGGGCAGTTCCTCCGGTGGTGGTTCGTTCGGCGGTAGCCGTGGTGGAGGCAGCACTATTGGTGGTAGCCGTAGCAGCGGCGGTGGCGGTGGCGGCGGCAGTTTCGGCGGCGGTCGACGCAGGTAATTGAATATTGAGAATTAACAATTTAGAGATAATAGCGTTATGAAAAAGATAATTATTTCAGTGGTCGCCCTGGCTTCGGTAGGCGCCGTAATGGCTCAGGAGACGTATGAGAATGCAAAGATTGCCACAGAAGACCTCAACGGAACGGCTCGTTACGTGGGTATGGGTGGCGCTATGGATGCCTTGGGAGCCGACATCTCGACCATCGGCACCAATCCCGCAGGTATCGGTCTGTTTCGCAGGTCAGTGGCCAGTGTCTCTTTTGGCACGAACACCCAACAGGATGCCGTTGACTTTGCTGGTTCCAACAAGACCCGCATGAGTTTCGACCAGTTAGGTTTCGTCTATTCCAATCGTTGGGGGCGTGACACGTATGTCAACTTCGCCTTCAACTACCATAAGAGCCGTAATTTCGGGTATATCCTGTCGGCACAGGATCAGTTGCATAGTGCCTCGCAGAACAAACTGACCTATGCCAAGGCTAAGAATGGGCTGCTTTACAATGGTACGGACGAGAGGGGCTGGCCTAACGTCGACAAATCCTATGCCTCGTGCAACCAACTCGATGATATCTATGCCCGCAATCTGCTGTTTGATACGGAAGATTGTACATGGTATTACGATGAGGCTACAGCCTATACGCTCGACCGTAACCACAAAGGCTATATCGGTGAGTACGACTTCAATCTGAGCGGCAATGTAGGTGACCGTTTCTACTGGGGCTTTACCGTTGGCTACCATAAGGTACATTATAAGCATTATGGCGAATATGCTGAGAGACTCATTAGTTATGACGGAAAGGGTGATCCTTTTAATTACAATATCCTCGTCAGCGACGATCGTCAGATCTCGGGTGATGGCTTCGACATCAAGGCGGGTATTATTGTGCGTCCTATTGAGGAGTCTGCCTTTCGCTTCGGACTCTCCGTGGCTACTCCTACGATGTATGACCTGACGACTTCCAACACCACCAATGTGAACATCGACGGTAATAGTGTAGGAAGTATCGAGAGCCTCGACTACAAGTTATATACCCCGTGGAAGTTCGGTGTGAGCCTGGGTCATACCATCGGTCAGAACTTGGCCATCGGTGCAGGCTATGAGTATGCCGACTACGGCTCGCTTGATTCGCGTTACAATACTGGTAATGGCTATTACGACTGGTATTATGGCACCTATCATGAGAAAAGTGAGAGCGACGAGGTGATGAATCGTCATACGGAGCAGACTTTGAAAGGTGTATCGACCTTTAAGGTGGGTGCCGAGTTCAAGCCCGTGCCGGAACTGGCTGTCAGACTGGGTTACAACTACGTGTCGCCGATGTATAACAAGGATGGTTTCAAGGATGGTACTCTGCAGAGCGACGGTTCGTATTTCAGTTCGGCCACCGACTATACCAACTGGGATGCCACCAACCGTATCACCTGTGGCTTAGGCTATCAGATTGGCGGTCTGAACCTTTCCGTTGCCTATCAGTACAGTTCGACAAAGGGAGAATTTTCACCTTTTATGAGTTATGACGATAACCAGTCTGCCGATGACAATATCTGTGACAACGTCAAGGTGAATAATAAGCGTCATCAGTTGCTCTTCACAATCGGTTATTCCTTCTAAAAGTAAATAATAATTCAATATAAATGCGGCTTTATGCAAATAAGGTCGCTTTTTTTTGTTTATTCGGCTGAAAAGTCGTACCTTTGCGGACAATTAAATAATAAACTGTAAATTTGTAAATCGTAAATGAAAAGGCTTTTATTAGGAGACGAGGCCATTGCACAAGGCGCACTCGATGCTGGTTTAAGCGGTGTGTATGCCTATCCAGGTACTCCCTCCACGGAAATTACAGAGTATATCCAGGAATCACCCCTGGCTAAGGAGCGTAGTGTCCACAGCCGTTGGAGTACCAACGAGAAGACGGCGATGGAGGCTGCCCTCGGTATGTCGTACATGGGCAAACGGGCTCTGGTGTGTATGAAACATGTAGGCCTAAATGTCTGCGCCGACCCCTTTGTGAACTCGGCGATGACAGGTACCAACGGCGGTATCATCGTTTTGGTGGCTGACGACCCCTCGATGCACTCCTCGCAGGACGAGCAGGACAGTCGGTTCTATGGTAAGTTCGCGATGATTCCCACGCTGGAACCCAGCAGTCAGCAGGAGGCTTACGACATGATGTCTGAGGCTTATGAACTGTCGGAGCAGATGCACCTGCCCGTGCTGATGCGTGTCACCACCCGTATGGCGCACAGCCGTGCCGTCGTTGAGGTTGTTGACGTGCCACGTCCTCAAAATGAATTGAATTATGAGGCTCAGGCCTCCAATTGGGTATTACTCCCTGCCTTTGCCCGCAAGCGCAATATCGTGGTGACGGGGCAGCAGCCCATCCTCGAGCAGATGGCCGTAGACAGCAATTATAACAAGTATATTGATGGCAAGGACCATAAACTGGGCATTATCGCCAGCGGTATCGCCTACAACTACCTGATGGAATGCTATCCTGACGGTTGTCCGTACCCTGTGCTGAAAATTAGTCAGTATCCGTTGCCGAAGAAACTTATCCGCCGTATGACCGACGATTGCGAATTTGTGCTGATTGCTGAGGAGGGACAGCCCTTCATCGAGGATCAGGTGCGTGGTGTGATGCCTGGCAATGCCGTCATCAAGGGTCGTCTGACGGGTGAACTGCCTCGTACGGGTGAACTCAACCCCGACTTCTTGAAGAAAGCATTAGGTATTGAGAGTGGTGAGAACTATGCTCCCTGCGAGGATGTTACGCCTCGTCCCCCTGCACTCTGTCAGGGATGCGGACACCGTGATGTCTATACAGCCCTCAACGAGGTGCTGCGTGAGTATCCCAATGCCCGTGTGTTCGGTGATATTGGTTGTTATACCTTAGGTTTCTTGCCCCCGTATAAGGCTATCCATTCGTGTGTAGATATGGGTGCTTCCATCACGATGGCAAAGGGTGCAAGTGATGCCGGTCAGTGGCCCGCCGTGGCAATCATCGGCGACTCAACCTTTACCCATAGTGGTATGACGGGATTGTTGGATGCCATCAACGAGAATGCAGACATCACTGTGATTATCTCTGATAACCTGACCACCGCTATGACAGGCGGACAGGATTCGGCAGGTACCAATAAGTTTGAGGCCATCTGTAAGGGTCTTGGGCTCTCTGAGGAGCACCTGAAAGTGGTGAATCCTATTCCTAAGAACATGCCGGAGATTACTGCTGCCATCCGCGAGGAGATCAACTACCACGGTGTCAGCGTCATCATTCCCCGTCGTGAATGCATGCAAACCCTCCAGCGTCACCTCAAGCAGAAGAAGGCTGCTGGTAAATAAACTGAAAATTGTAAATTGTCAAATTGTAAATTATGAAGACAGATATCATTCTTTGTGGAGTAGGAGGTCAGGGTATCCTTTCTATTGCCACCATCATCGGCGAGGCTGCCATGAAGGAGAACCTCTATATCAAGCAGGCTGAGGTACATGGTATGAGTCAGCGTGGCGGCGATGTGCAGTCGAATCTTCGCATCTCTTCCAACCCCATCAACAGCGACTTGATTGCCCTCGGTGGAGCAGACGTGATTATCTCGATGGAGCCGATGGAGGCCCTGCGTTATCTGCCATTCCTGGCAAAAGACGGTTGGATAATCACTTCAAGTGCTCCCTTTGTGAATATCCCGAACTATCCTGATATAGAAACAATTAAGGCCGATCTTAATAAGGTTAAGAATGTGATTGTGCTTGATATCGAACAGGCTGCCAAAGATAATGGTGTGCCCCGTTCTGCGAATGTCATTCTGTTGGGTGCCGCCCAGAAGGCACTTGGCATAGAGTACGACAAACTGGAGGATGCCATCCGTCGTGTCTTCGGACGCAAGGGTGAGGCTATCGTCGAGGCAAATATCAAGGCACTCGCCATCGGACGTGAGGCCCAGAAATAAATGGTAAATTGCAAATTGTCAGATTGTAAATGTTAGAGACACCAATTAAGAGAGAAATTGTTGACGGTCTTGTAGCCGAACTTGGTATTAAGGACTTTGCCAAGGCTACCATCCGTGAGGTGAAGCAAGTTGCTGCCAAGTCTGAGAAGGCGAGTGGGGTAGAGTTTATCAAGATGGAGATGGGTATCCCTGGACTCCCTGCCGCCCAGGTGGGTGTCGATGCACAGATCAAGGCTTTGCAGGATGGTATCGCCCATAGTTATCCGGATATTCAGGGAGCCCCTGTGCTGAAGGAGGCTGCCTCGCAGTTTGTGAAGGCATTCATTGGCATTGATATCGCTCCTGAGGGATGTATCCCCGTCAGTGGCTCCATGCAGGGCACGTTCGCTTCGTTCCTCACCTGCTCACAACGTGACAAGCACAAGGATACGGTGCTCTTCATCGACCCGGGTTTCCCTGTGCAGAAGATGCAGTTGCAGGTGATGGGGGTGAAGTATGAGACTTTTGATGTCTATGATTACCGTGGTTCGAAACTTGGCCCGAAACTCGAGGGTTATCTTAAGCAGTGCAATGTCTGTGCCATCGTCTATTCCAACCCCAACAACCCCTCGTGGATCTGTCTGCGTGAGGAGGAGTTGCAGGTTATTGGTGAACTGGCCACGAAGTATGATGTCATCGTGATGGAAGATCTGGCCTATTTTGCCATGGACTTCCGCAAGGATCTCTCCACGCCGTTCCAGCCGCCTTATCAGGCTACGGTTGCCCGTTATACAGACAACTATATGTTGCTCATCAGCGGTTCGAAGGCATTCAGTTATGCTGGCGAGCGAATCGGTGTGACGTGTATCAGTGATAAGTTGTTCCATCGTCATTTTGACGATCTGTCAGAGCGTTATCAAGGCCTGCCCTTCGGTCCTGTGTTCTCCACCCGTATGCTCTATGCCCTTTCGTCGGGTACGAGTCATAGTGCGCAGTATGCGATGGCTGCCATGTTGAAGGCAGCCTATGAAGGTCAGTACAACTTCCGAAAAGAGGTGAGTGTCTATGGCGAGCGTGCTAAGAAGTTAAAGGAGATATTCTGTCGTCACAACTTCTATGTGGTCTACGACAAGGATCTTGACGAACCCGTAGCCGATGGTTTCTACTTCACTATTGGCTATCCTGGTATGACCAGCGGGCAGTTGGCTCATGAACTGATGTACTATGGTGTCTCTGCCATCTGCCTCATCACCTGCGGTTCTGAGCAAGAGGGCTTACGCGTCTGTACTTCCTTCATCGAGGATCATCAGTACGATCTCCTCGAAGAACGGATGAAGATTTTTGAAGCAAACAATCCTGTAGGATAATTCCATCCCCCCACAGGGGTATACCCTGCCTGAGATTTCGGGCAAGGTGAACCTACAGTGCAAAAGTCTGCCCTGAATCTGGGGCACGTCTCTGCCCCCTGTGCATAAGTCTGCCCTGAATCTGGGGCACGTTTCTGCCCCCCGTGCAAAAGTCTGCCCTGAATCTGGGGCATGTCTCTGCCCCCCGTGCAAAAGTCTGCCCTGAATCTGGGGCATGTCTCTGCCCCCCGTGCAAAAGTCTGCCCTGGATCTGGGGCACGTTTCTGCCCCCCGTGCAAAAGTCTGCCCTGGATCTGGGGCACGTTTCTACCCCCCGTGCATAAGTCTGTCCCGGATTTGGAGCAGAGTTTTACCCCACCGGGGGATGGCTTTTTCTTGATTCTAGGCTCAACATCCTAACTGCCATCTGTCAGAACTGCCATCCACTGAAACAATTACAGGGTGGTTTCCCTTCCCAACAATCTGACAGATGGCAGATGGCAATTAGTTTTTTGCTTTCTTTTCTCGTTTTCTTCCTCAAAAGTTTGGAACTTACGACATTTTTGTATAACTTTGCAACCGTAATTAGCAAACATGGTTTGATTATGGAAACAAAAACACTCACACATACACATAGAACTCCAGAGGAAATCAAGGAGTGGTTCCGTCGTGCGAAGGCTCGTCAACAGCAGTTGGAAGAAGAGGGGAAAAGAATGTGGGAAGAAGAGCAGCAGATTAAGGCCGAAGCAAAAAAATATTACGAATTGGAATACACATAGGTCATGAATCGACTCGACGTTAACCTTATCAATCTTTTTTCCTCATATCATGTTTGGGAGGATTCTGGTCGTTTTTATTTCGAGACGGACTACGAATTGAAATATTTTGTGGATTTTTCGTTGGATGATAATCCACAGCGTGTTGCCTATTGGTTTAATCTTGTCAATATGAGTGGGGCTGCGTCACCCAAAGATATGAAAATTTGGCAGACTGTGTTTTGCATTATTGAAGAGTTCTTTAGAAATAATCCAGACATCCTACTCTATATTTGTAGTACAGCGGGTGAACAACAAGCCCAAAGAGCAAGGCTTTTCTCGTACTGGTTCAATAAGGCAGGCCAGCAAGAACGCTATATCTTCAAAACAGCAGAGATTAAAGGCGATGATCCAACGAAGAAGAACAATAAAGAATATGTTGCCATTATCATTCCTCGAAATCATCCACAGGCTGAAGAAATACTTGCCTTTTTTGATGAGGAAACTGCCATGTTCAATTCTATGAAGCCTTGAGTTGAACCCTGAGAATCAGACTATTCTTTACAAACAACAAACAGGATCTCTGAACCCTTCCCTCCGGATCTGCAATCCGACGCGGTATTCTGAAATCCTGTTGTTTTCTGCTGCAAAGATAAGAATAATTTCGGTAACTTCTAAATTTTGGAGCAGCAAATGCAGAAAAAAGTCTGTTTTTTCTGTTGTGTCGTGACATAATAAGACCAAAAGTCAAATATTTGATGATGTTTTCCCTTTCTTTCTTCATTTTTCTGTCGAAAGATTTGGAACTTTCGACATTTTTTTCTATTTTTGTACCCGACTAAGCCAGTCCTTATAAGTACAGGGCGGGTCGAAATAGCATCGATGGAAAGCACGTGCAAGTCGAGCGCAATGAAGTTCGCTTCAAATTGCCGAGACGCAGCCGTGCTTATGGAACAGAGGCTGAGAAAGCCGTTTGTAAGGTCGGTCTCGAAAAGGCGTTTATAGAGAATTCTCATCCCTTTTTTTGTTTCCATAATAAATATTATTACAGACAAAACTATCAATGACTGTATGAAGGACTTGTTAAAACATGTTTTCCATATAGACCACGTCATTGTTGCGGGTCTTACCATCATTATCATAGAATTGATGGTCGCTATTACTCTCAACCTTGAATTCTTAAGTCCTGTTGTGAGAGCCCTAAAAAGTTTCTCTATGACAGACATCTATCATAAAATTCAGAACAGCGGAGACCCAACGGAGGTTTGCAATACAATTACGCTTGTGGATATCACAGAACTGACTCACCGCAAGGACATAGCCCATATTATCAGGGAAATCAACGAGATGAAGCCCTCTATCCTTGGTATTGACATCATATTTGAAGGCGAGAAATCTGACTCAGTGGGTGATGAATTGTTAGCAGAAGCCTGTTTAAATGGTAACCTGTCAAGAACAGTATTTGCCTATAAACTTTTAGATTATGATGAGTCCAGGCATTCTTATCAGAGATCTTTGCATTCCTATTTCTGTATGGAGCATGACATAAAAGAGGGATTCGTCAATTTAGTAGATAATCCAGAAAAAAGTATCAGGAAATATGCAAATATCCTTCCCTCTCAGGACACACAGGCATATTCTTTCCCTTTCCAAATATCGCAACTTGCCACCCCCAAAACTATTGGCGATGAGATGATGCATACCATCAACTACAAACCAATAGTATTTCCCGTCATTAAGTATAATGAGTTGGGTAATTATAAGGAGTACATTACAGGCCATATAGTTCTTTTAGGGACAACCCAGGAAGAAAGAGACAAGTTCTATACTCCCATCGGGCAGAAATCCGGTATGGAGATACTGGCCTACACCATACTTTCCATGACTGAAGGATCTCCTGTCAAACATGCTGGTCCTTGGATTATTATCCTATGGGCACTCTTTGCAGGATACCTGACCAACCTGATAGACTTCTTCCTGACCAAGCGAGTTAAAAAACGCCAGTCAACGATGATGGTGTTTGTCACTCAAAGTGAATTGTATGACAAGGTCATATCCTTTATTGTCATGGTTCTGATAACATGGATTTCGTTTGAACTATATGTAAAATATGGTTACTTCGTTGACACTGTCCTGCCTCTGGCCACAATTGTCCTCATTGAGGAAGGTAGACTGTTGTATGTCGGTTTACTGTCTGTATTGAAAAAGAAGAAACATAATAATTTCGTAAAAAAGTCCATCTACGCCAACGAAATAGAATAGTATTACCAATTAAAACCTGTTCATTATGAAAAGACTGTTATCTGTTTTAATCATCATTTCCTCACTTGTGTGTACAGCACAAGAAAAGGAGCAAACTCTCATAGTCTATGATGTGGGAGGAAATGTCACGAACATCAAGAAAAGAGAGGCTGTTGAGAAAAGACAACAACTTTCCCTCAAAGACCATATTAGTATTCCAGAGAATGGATTCATTAAACTCTTGGATAAGAACCAGCAAAAGATGTTCACTCTCAAGGACAAGTGCCAAGGGAATATCTCGACGTTGATAGCAAGCCAGAAAAATGCAGAAAGGAGCCTTACCAAACAATATTTTGCTTATATTCTAAAGTCCATGACAAGGAAAGATATCGATTCTGCCTATAACTCTGGATTTGCGACAACAACATTCCGCAATGATGCAGATTCTCTGCTATGTGATATAGACTCACTGCAAACTGTTGTTGACTCTCTAAACAATGTCATAACAATACTTACTACGGACTCAATAAAAGGAAGATGACTCCACGTTTTTTACTCTTCTGTTGGATGTTATTTCTGTGTCCTTTAGTCGGGCTTGCCCAGACAAAGGTCTTGGACAGTCGGGCTGATGCAGCCGCAAAGGCAGCCAGAGATGGGTATTATGACACGGCAGACGGACTCTATAGCGATTATATATCCTTGTTCCGTCAATTAGGACTACAGAAGAACTATCGGTATTCTGAGATTCTTGCTTATCTGGCACGTCGTGCCATGCAAAAAGGAAATACTGATCAGGCCATCAGCCTCCAAAAAGAAGTCGTTGAAGTCAAGAGGACTGCTGCTGACTGCAATTTCACGCAATGGGCCAGTGCCATCAGTGATCTGGCTTCTTTCTATTCAGCAAAAGGTGACTACACCCATGCCATAGAAACGGGCCAGACAGCCTTGAATATGCTGAGGGAGAAATTGGGGGAGAAGCACAATACCTATAATATCGTTCTGGCAAACCAGGCTGCATATTATGCTGCCAGAGGCGGACAAGGTGATTATGAGACTGCTGTATCACTTGGGGAGATTGCCATTAAAAACCTTAAGAAAGGAACACCAGAGTATGCCAGTACACTCAATGCCCTGGTAGTCTATTACTCCCTGATTGGCGACCGTGCCAATGCCAGAAGGGTTTCTGAGAAAGCCCAGAAAGAAGTACAAAAGCGATTGAAGACCGATGGAATACACTATGCCACCGTCCTCAACAATCAGGCCGTCCAACTGGTAAATGCAGGTAACTATGAAGATGCCATCGAGTTTGCAAAACAGGCAAAGGAAGGCTTTGAACAAGCGAATGGGACAATGACCTATGCCTATGCCAAGTTGCTTAATAATATGGCAACACTATACTCTCATCAACATAACTATAAGGGTGCGATAGAACTATTAGAGACGGCATTCCCTGTCTTTGAACAGATTGTTGACAAACAGCATCCCGACTATCTGCGTTGCATTAGTGACTTGTCTGCCGCGTACAAGGCAGACGGAAATCTTGACAAAGCCGATGAACTTGCAAATGAATCAAATTATTATGGGTCGGAAAGTATTGAGGATAATACGAAATATGCTATGTCACTCTCAAAACAAGCCGCCATCTTTGCCTCCAACGGGAACTACCAGAGAGCCATAGAGCATGAGCAAAAAGCCTATGATATTTTCCAGAAAAGAAACGATACGAACAACATGGCTATGTCATTAGGCCATTTGGCTTCCTATTGGGCTGGTGATGACCATCTTGACAAGGCATACGAAACGGCTCAACGCTCGCTTGATATCTTCCAGAACGATAAAAAAAATAACATCTATTATGCGCAGGCACTGAACAACACAGCCCTTCTCTATTATCATGGCGAGAAATACCAAACTGCAACCCAGTATGGTGTGGAGGCGCAACAGATATACGAGCATATCGGTGATACAGCCAATGTCATTTATGCCCGTATTTTAGCAAACAATGCCCTGTTCTCCTATGTCAACGAACAATTAGACTCAGCCATAGAAAAGGCACAAAAGGCATTGGACATTCAGACCAGAATACTTGGCAACGATCACCCAGACCTGATTCCACTGCTGTACAATTTGGCTGTCTATCATAATAAGGTTGGAAAAATGACAGAAGCAGAACAAAAATATATGCAAGCCCTATCATTGCAATCCCATAGTGTTCGAACGAACTTTTTGCATTTAACCTCACAGGAGCGTGAGAAATACTGGAACCAGAAAAATTACCTATTTAAGTATGCGCCGATGTTCGCATACCAAGATCCACAGAATGCAGAAATGACGACGATGGCATATAATGCATTGCTTTTCCAAAAGGGCATCTTGCTTAACTCCGACATTGATTTCCGCAGCCTCATAAAAGCATCAGGAGACAAAGAGTTGTACCAAAAATACGCCAGACTGGAAGAACTACAACACCAGTTGGCCAACTATCACAAACAGCCATCTCAGACAAGTGGGCTTTCCAAAGACATCAATAACGAGATTTATCAACTTGAACGTATATTGGTACGTGACTGCAAGGAATACGGTAGTTTTACAGAAAACCTGAACATTGATGTCGCCCACATCAGCCAGTCACTCCAGGAGGATGAAGCCGCCATAGAATTTGCTGACATCTACATTCATGGACGAGGAAACACATATTTGGCTTTCTTAGTTAGGAAAGGACAGAGTCAACCCAAACTGATACGGCTTTTCAGTGACGACGAACTTGATGAACTGAAATATGGTGAAGAAGATTTTATAAAAGCCATGCAAACGCCATCTGGAATCAATTCCATTTATTCTGACGTCCGTTTCGGCCAGATGCTATGGCAACCACTTATGAGCGAGTTGAAAGGTGTTCACAGACTATACTTCTCACCGACATCTCTGTTCCATCAGTTAGGCATAGAGTATCTTCCTTGTGATTCATTGCATCGTATCAATGACATATTTGAGATTTATCGGGTCTCATCAACGAAGATACTGACAAAACGAAATAAAAAGTCTCCTACAATTCGATCCGCAGCAGTATATGGAGGATTAAACTATGATATGAGTTTGAGCCAGATGCACGAACAGCATAAGTATAACTATCTGTCAGACAATGAAACAAACCTAATGGCAGAGGCGGAAGTTATAGACATAAACAGGGCTATCGATTCCCTTTCACTGCGAGGAAGCGTGGGTTACCTTCCTGGTACGCGACATGAAGCAGAAAACGTCGGTGAACAACTTATGCAAAAAGACATTCCGACAAAAATGCTAATGGGAAATGAGGGTACTGAGGAGTCATTTAAGGCTCTCAATGGCCAAGACCTGTCCATTCTGCATATCGCCACTCATGGGTTCTTTATCCCGGAAAAGGATATCAGAAGAAAAAACAAGAGACTGGCTTTTATAGACGATCAAACGGAAAATCTTAACAACCCACTTAATTATTCCGGCATTCTTCTCTCAGGAGCAAATTATGTTCTGAAAGGTGGGAAACTACCTGAAGACTTAGAGAATGGAATTTTAACTGCTAATGAGATATCAAAAATAGACCTCAGCAAGACAGACATGGTAGTACTGTCCGCATGTCAGACAGGAGTTGGGGAAATCCGTGAAGATGGGGTGTTCGGTATTCAAAGAGGATTCAAGAAGGCTGGTGTCCGAACCCTATTAATGAGTCTATGGAACGTCAATGACGAGGCCACTGTTATGATGATGACTTTGTTCTACCAAAACCTGATGTCAGGACTCTCCAAGCAAGAATCCTTTAAGAAAGCCCAAAGGGAAATGCGCCAAAGCAAATACAATGACCCCTTTTTCTGGGCATCGTTCGTGTTACTTGACAGTTTCTGATGACTAAACCTATACAATATAACAAACATTAAATATTATAGCATTATGAATAGAAAACAGATTATCCTAATTGCTATCTCTGCATTGTTTGCGGTAAGCATGGCCACAGCACAAGATGACAAGCGTGATGTGTTGAAATCGTATTCGTTTATTGAGGCACAAGGTGGTTTGCAATTCACCGCCACCGATGCTCCCATGAACAAGTTATTCACTCCTACTGGGGCCATCAGTATAGGACATTTTGTATATCCCTCTATGGGCTTTAGACTACACTTAAACGGTCTGAAGGCAAAGAGCGGTTTTTCAGACACAGAACAATACTACAAATGGAACTATATCACAACCTCTGCTGATCTTCTCGTCAATCTGACAAACCTTTTCAGTGAGAATCCTCAACACCTGCTAAATGTTATTCTTGTTGGAGGTGTTGGGTTGAATTATGCTTGGGATAATAAAGAACTGAAAAACTTGAATGTCCCCATTGGCAAAACACCATTTGCATGGGAAGACAACAGATTAAGCCATAATGTCCGGGCGGGTCTCCGATTAGAGACAGATGTTACAAAGCCAGTAGGTTTTTCCCTTGAAGTAGGAGCAAATAATCTCAGTGACCGTTTCAATTCAAAGACCAACAACGCGAATGACTGGATGTTTACAGCAATGATAGGCGTCAGTTATCGTTTTAACAAACGTTTCCAGAAACCTGTTCCTATTCTCATGCCTGTTGTGCAGGATGTTATAGAGGATGTTTCTGCCAATATGGCTCCTGCGGCATTCGCCATTGAGGAAAAGAAACCGGAAGCCAAGCCTGAGCCGAAGCCAGAGCCAAAGGTTGTGGTGAAAAAAGAAACACTCCACGAGGAGATATTCTATACTATTTGTAAGAGCGATCCTACCGAAGATGGACAAGGACAGATGAAGAAGGTGGCCCAATTTATGGAAAAGTACAAGGATGCGAAGATTCTGATTGTGGGATATGCCGACAGAGGAACTGGCAATCCTCAGATCAACATGAAATATGCAGGACTGCGTGCAGCGGAGTGTAAAGAAACATTGGTGAAATTGTATGGATGCAATCCTGCAAATATCCTGACTGATTCTAAAGGCGACACAGTGCAGCCATTCGACGAAAACGACAAAAACCGCTGTGTCATCATTGATTCAGAGGCTCAATATACCGTTAGAGAGTAAATGCAACGAAAAAGTGATCACGGTGTCTCTTACCTTGATTTTCTTGACACCTTGATTTTCTTCTACAATTTGATCCAATAATTTAAACTATATGATTATTAGAAAACTATTTTTTACATTCTTGCTGGCGCTCCTGGTCTCGATGGCGGCACAGGCGCAGGAACCATATGCCGTGCTGAGCGAAGACAACAGCGTGCTGATGTTCTACTATGACGACCAGAAAGCAGCAAGGAACGGCATGGATGTCGGGCCGTTCACTTATTCGTGGGATGATAATCGACAAAGAGGCATCATCAGTTCCGGCTGGGACGAGCAGAGAGAAAGCATTACCTGTGTCGTATTCGATAACTCGTTCGCTAAGTGCACCAATATAACAAGTACAGCCTTCTGGTTCTTTGGATTTGACAATTTGTCATCCATCGCTTGCATCAGCAACCTCAAGACGGACAATGTGACGAACATGAGCGGTATGTTCGCTGGATGTCCGTTTCTGACGAGCCTTGACGTGACGGGATTCAAGACGGACAAGGTGACAAACATGAGTTATATGTTCTATGGATGTCCGGGTCTGACGAGCCTTGACGTGTCGGGATTCAAGACGGACAATGACGAACATGAGCGGTATGTTCGATAGTTGTCGCGGCCTGACGAGCCTTGATGTGAGCAACTTTAAGACGGACAACGTGACGGAAATGGCTGGTATATTTGCTGGCTGTTGGGGCCTGAGGAGCCTTGACGTGAAGGGATTCAAGACGGACAATGTGACGAACGTGCACGAAATGTTCGCTGGCTGTTCTGGCCTGAGGAGCCTTGACGTGACGGGATTCAAGACGGACAATGTGACGAACGTGCACGAAATGTTCGCTGGCTGTTCTGGCCTGAGGAGCCTTGACGTGACGGGATTCAAGACGGACAATGTAGCGAACATGAGTTATATGTTCTTTGGATGTTCCGACCTGAAGACCATCTATGCAGGTGACGGATGGAGCACCGCAAAGGTTGGGGATGGTAAAGATATATTCAATGACTGCAAGCGCCTCGTGGGGGCGGTGCTGGCACACGCTATCACAAGAATAATATCGACTATAACTATGCCCGAATCGACGGCGGCACTGCTAATCCCGGCTACTTCACCGTGAAGAAGGGCGACACTGATAAATAGGCCGAGGGCGACCTGAACCACAACGGGAATGTGAATGCAGCCGACGTGGTGACGCTTGTTAATAGCATTATGGGAGAATAACAACAGATCAGAAGGGTGCTTTCATTCGGCAAGGATGAACAGGATAACAGGATGATCATGAGAACTGACCCCTTGATTTCTTAGGATAATTCCATCCCCCACAGGGGTATACCCTGCCTGAGATTTCGGGCAAGGTGAACCTACAGTGCAAAAGTCTGCCCTGAATCTGGGGCACGTCTCTGCCCCCTGTGCATAAGTCTGCCCTGAATCTGGGGCACGTTTCTGCCCCCTGTGCAAAAGTCTGCCCTGAATCTGGGGCAAGTCTCTGCCCCCCGTGCAAAGGTCTGCCCTGGATCTGGGGCACGTTTCTGCCCCCCGTGCAAAAGTCTGCCCTGGATCTGGGGCACGTTTCTACCCCCTGTGCATAAGTCTGTCCCGGATTTGGGGCAGAGTTTTACCCCCCGGGGGATGGAGAAAATGAAATTAGGGCTCCCGTTTTGGGGAGCCCTTTACTCTTTATTCTTTTTCTGAGACGGTGACTGGGGAGAAATGAAACTCGTTTTCGTTTAGCATCCTTAAGTCGTATCTGCTGGCGTATTTACCTGTATATTGCTTCTTCAATTTCAGATATTTCTTTTCAATCTCCTTGCGGGTGAGAGCGAAGATGACGATACAGGTGCGGTGCGGCTGATTGAGTTTGTTGGCGAAATACTCGCGCAACTGGTTGGCATAGGAACTGCGACCAAGAAGGAACTTTGACTTGCTGTCGTACCATACGCTGTCAACGGTCTGAATGTCTGTAAAATAAACCACAGAGTCGGAGAAGTTGGCGATAAAGCCGAACATATATCCCTTGGGCGTGACGACGGGCTTGGCAATAGCCGTAGAGGTAGCAAAGGCCATCATCAAAACGAAAAATGTGTATCTTAAATATCTCATTATCCTAAGAATGTCTTTAATACTTTGTTTTTTGTACAAGTGCGGAGGCGGCGGATGGCTTTCTCTTTGATCTGGCGGACGCGCTCACGGGTGAGGTTGTATTTGGAACCAATCTCTTCGAGCGTCAGTTCGGGCTGGTTGATGCCATAGAAGGCTTCGATGACATTGCGCTCTCTTTCGTTCAGCATTTTCAGGGCATTGTTAATCTCTGCCTTGAGTGACTCCATGACAAGTGTCTTGTCAGCCATGGGAGCATCGTCGTTAATCAGCACGTCAAGCAAACTATTGTCCTCACCATCTACAAATGGTGCGTCCACTGATACATGGCGGCTATTGACGCTCATGGCCTCATCAATCTTCTCTTCAGGGAGATCGAGTTTCTCGGAGATTTCCTCTACCGACGGGCGACGCTCGTTTTCCTGTTCGAACTTGCTGAGCACCTTGTTGATCTTATTGACGGAACCCACCTGGTTCAGAGGCAGGCGCACGATGCGACTCTGCTCAGCAATGGCCTGAAGGATACTCTGACGAATCCACCACACGGCGTATGAGATGAACTTGAAACCACGTGTCTCGTCGAACTTCTCGGCGGCCTTGATAAGTCCCAAATTTCCCTCGTTGATGAGGTCTGGCAAGGAAAGCCCTTGATTCTGGTACTGTTTTGCCACGGAGACGACAAAGCGGAGATTCGCCTTGGTAAGGCGCTCTAAGGCTTTGCGGTCACCCTTGCGAATGCGCTGTGCCAGTTCCACTTCTTCCTCCACCGAAATCATTTCCTCCTTGCCGATTTCCTGTAGGTACTTGTCAAGGGCTTCACTCTCTCGGTTTGTGATTGACTTCGTGATTTTCAGTTGTCTCATCGCATTGTTGTTCTTAGCCAAAGTGCAAAGGTAAGGCAAAAAAACGGAATCACCAAAAAAAAACCGCAAATTTTTTACATTTGCGGCTTTTCTTGGGTTGATTTGCGCTTATTCGTCTTCCAGAGGCACGGCGAAATAGCCTTTCTTACCCGTGGGGTAGATGCCCTGCATATAGAGGACGGGCTCCTTCGACTTATTGGCTTCCTTCACAATCTTCTGCAGGTCTTCGATGGTCTTGACACTCTGCTCGTTGATACGCTGGATGATGAACCCCTGAGGCACACCGGCATCCTTCAGTTTGCCGCCACTTACTTTCAGTACCTGCAGGCCGTAGCCGATATTCAATTGCTCCTTCTGGGAGTCACTGATGGCCTTGAATTGTCCGCCAAGCACATCAATGTCGGCATCCTTCACCACCTTTGTGTTACCCTTTTCGTTTTTCAGGGTGAGGGTAGCGGTCTTCTTCGACTTGTTGCGCAGATAAGTGATGGTGACTTTGTCACCAGGACGCTTCTGGGCGATGATGCCTGTCAGGTCGCCGAACTTCGGCACTTTCTGTCCATCGATATGTGTGATGACATCGCCTTCCTTCAGACCGGCATCGGCGGCAGCACCGTCTTCGATAACCTTGGCAATATAGATACCCTCCATCGTGCCGAGATCCACCTCGTTGCCTTTTTCCTTCTCACCGTCCACATAGGCGCTGACATCCTGTCCTTGGATACCAATCATGGCACGCTGCACGGTACCGTACTTCTTGATGTCGTCGACGACCTTGTTCATGATAGATGTCGGGATAGCGAAACCATAACCAATATTGGAACCCGTCTGGGAATAGATCATGGCATTGATGCCGATAAGGGCACCGTTGGTGTTGACAAGCGCACCACCAGAGTTGCCCTGGTTGATGGCGGCATCCGTCTGAATCATGGAAGTCACTTTGCCAGGCTCCTGCATACTGCGGGCCTTTGCCGATACGATACCGGCAGTGACTGTATTGTTGAGTCCGAGGGGATTACCTACAGCGAGCACCCATTCACCAACCTTTACATCGTCGGAGTTGGCAATCTGGATAGCAGGCAGATTCTTGCCATCAATCTTGATCAGTGCCAGGTCTGTGGTGGCGTCGGCACCAATAATGCGGGCGGAGAACTCCTTATTGTCATTGAGAGTCACCAACAGTTCATCAGCACCATCCACCACATGGTTGTTGGTGACGATATAGCCGTCGGCAGAGATGATGACACCAGAGCCTGCTGCTACACGCTTCGGTGTCTGTACCTGACGCTGACGGCGTCCGCCATTGCCCTGTCCCTGTCCACGTCCGAAGAATCCGCCAAAAGGATCGGAGAAGAAGTCTTCGAAGGGATCCGAATACTCGACAGTCTGTACTTTTGAGTTTTGCGTGTTCTTGATGTAGACCACTGAAGGCAATGCCTTCTCGGCAGCATAGGTCAGGTCTACGGGTTGTCCTGCAGGCATGGAAGCCACAACGGGGGTCGGTGTGTTGGCAGCATTCGTCTTGTTGAATGCTACAACAGACAGTACCAGTGCTACTGCGCATACGGCTGGAGTAGCGATGTTTACAATCTTTTTCATATTTGCATTCATTTTTGTTATGATTTTAAATTATACCTCTTGTTGACTCTGAGCATCAGATGGCTCGTTGTTTTCGGTTGCAAAGATAGGTGCATTTTTCGTGAAACTGACAAAATGTCGTGAATATTTGTCCCATTTTAACACTTCTCACATTCTACTTAACGGCTGTTTGCTATTAACACTTCAAATCTTAAATGGTTGACAAATTTAAGAATAGCAACTGGTTGTAATTAATATATAGCAACTATCCGTATTTTTATCATTATTCTTTCTCGTAATCCTTTCGTATTTCAATATTATTTTGTACTTTTGCCCTCGAAAACACTGCCTCGGCTTGTCGCTGGTGCCAGTATGACACAAGAGGAAAGTCCGGGCAGCATAGGGCACCCCACTTCTGAAAGTGGAAGTTGTTGGTGACAGCAAGTGCCGGCAGAAGAAAATAACCGCTCTGCAAAGAGTAAGGGTGAGAAGGTGGTGTAAGAGACCACCAGCCGACGGGTGATCGTCGGGCTGTGCCGACTGGGGGCTGCAAGTTCGCGTATACCATCGTCTGAGGGTTGCCCGCCCGATTTACGATGGAGGGTAGAACGCTTGATCCACGGGGTGACTCGTGGACTAGATAGATGACAGGCTAAAACAGAACCCGGCTTACGGAGGCAGTGTTTTTCTTTTAATTTTTCTAATTATAAAAAGTAAAGCGCCCCTTGAGGGCGCCTTGCTTATTGTTTCATCAGATAGGCTTTGAAATCCTTGAAATCCTTGGTCATCGGGACACTCTGTTTCTCACCTTTCATAAAAGCAGCGAGACGGTCGGGAATCTCTACGTCGATGCCGAGGATATCGTCTACCTTCTCCTTGAATTTGGCGGGATGGGCGGTTTCGCAGAACACACCCACTTCACCTTCCTGAAGTCCGTCGACGAGAGCCTGATAACCACAGGCACCGTGAGGATCAAGGATATAGTTTGTATCCTTGTAGCATTGGCGCATGGCCTCCTTGATTTGCTCGTCGCTATAAGTGGCTCCGCTGATGAGTGAACTGATGCGCTCATGGCTTTTACCGTATAAGTCATAGATGCGGGCAAAGTTCGAAGGATCACCTACGTCCATTGCATTGGCCAGCGTCTGTACACTGGCTTTCGGCTCATACTTGCCTGTCTGCAAGTAGTTATAGAACACGTCGTTGGCATTGTTGGCAGCGATGAAGCGCTTGATGGGCAGTCCCATGGCGTGACCGAAGAGGGCAGCACAGATATTGCCGAAATTGCCACTTGGTACACACATGACAAGTTGATCGGCTTTGTCCTGCGCCTTCATTCTGGCGTAGGCATTGAAATAGTAGAATGCCTGCGGGAGAAAGCGTGCCACATTGATGGAGTTGGCTGACGTCAGTTTCATGTGCTGGTTCAGAGCCTCGTCCATAAAGGCACTCTTGACTAATGCCTGACAGTCGTCAAAGACACCATCCACCTCGATGGCAGTAATGTTCTTGCCCAGTGTGGTAAACTGGCATTCCTGAATAGGGCTCACCTTTCCTTTCGGATAGAGCACGTAGACATGGATGCCCTCCACACCGAGGAAACCATTCGCTACGGCAGAACCCGTATCACCAGAAGTAGCCACTAACACATTTACCTGCTCATGCTGACCTTCCTGACGGATGAAGTACTGCAGGAGTCGTGCCATAAACCTCGCCCCCACATCCTTAAAGGCGAGGGTGGGGCCGTGGAAGAGTTCCAACGAAAAGATTGTATCCTTGACTTTCACAACAGGACAGTCGAAGGAGAGCGTGTCGTAGACGATGTCCTGTAAGGCATCAAGGTCTACATCCTCTCCGAAAAAGGCACTGGCCACATTGTAGGCAATGTCTTGGAACCTCATGTCCTGGATATTGTCGATGAATGCCTTTGGCAACTTCGTGATCTGTTCTGGCATATAAAGGCCACGATCCTCTGCCAGGCCTTTTACTACTGCTTTGTGCAGGTTGGCGATAGGAGCGTTCCCATTAGTACTATAATAATTCATATTGGTGGGCTTAATAGGGAGTTAATATTTCATGAAGGCCTGCATGAATTGGTCGTGAATGAGAAGGCCATAGGAGCCGCTGACACACGACACCTCATCGTACTGTTGTACATCGTCGGGCTTGATGCCACGATGCCAGATAAGGAACGGTACTGCTTGTCCTACGTGGATGCGCTGTTCTACTGGTGTCAGATGGTCTGGGAGCACAGCGATGCAGACGGGTTCCTTCCACGTGCATACCTCTTTATATATAGGCGCGATGAGCCGCTGATCCAGATACTCAATGGTTTTGAGTTTCAGTTCAAGGTCGCCGTCATGACCAGCCTCGTCGCTCGCCTCCACATGGACGAACACGAAGTCATTGTGACGCAGCGCCTCGATGGCAGCCTCAGCCTTTCCTTCGTAGTTGGTATTGGCAAGACCGGTGGCACCCTTCACATGTTTGATTCCCAAACCGGCATAGTGACCGATACCTCGGATGAGGTCGACGGCAGAAATTACCACACCTGTCTTTATCTGCGGATAGCGCTGCATCAGCGTCTCCATCGAGGGACGATAGCCACCGCTCCAGGGCCAGATACTATTGGCCTGTCGCTCACCACGCTTGGCACGTTCTATATTGAAGGGATGGGCAGCAAGGAGTTCCTGCGATTTGAGGATGAGTTCGTTAAGCAGTTTTGCAGTTTCCTCAGACGATAACCGTATAGAAGCAGTGGGCTGGAAGGTGTTTGTCGATTCGGCCTTTACCAGCAGGGGTAGCCATTCCTGATTGGGATGATCATGGGGTGGGGCACAGACGATATGCTTGTTGCCACCTTTGATGATGAGCAGGTGTCGGTACTGGATGCCTGTGATGAACTTGACACGTTCGAAACCCGCCTGATCGTTGATGGGTTTGGCAAGTTTTTCGTTTAGATACTTTATTAGCACATCACCGTCAGCGGTTTCAAGGTTCCCACCGTTATGGGTGATTATCCGTCCGTTTTCCACCGTGATGATGTTACAGCGCAGTGCCAAGTCGTCGTTTCCCATCTCATAGCCGATGCTAGCGGCTTCAAGAGGTCCACGACCCTCATAGACACGAGCGAGGTCGTAGCCGAGGATGGATGTATTGGCCACCTCCGAGCCTGGAGGGAATCCTTCGGGCACGGTCATCAGTCGGCCACAGCGACCTTCTTTAGCCAACAGGTCCATCACTGGCTTATGGGCATATTGCAGCAAAGTCTTCCCTCCGAGTCGCTCAACGGGAAGATCTGCCATACCGTCACCTAATATTATAATATGTTTCATTATAATCTGTGTTAATCTGTGAAACCTGTGACTTTAGATGTTTGCAATTGACATGATATTCGCAAATACACCAGCAGCGGTAACGGCAGCGCCTGCACCGTAGCCCTGAATCAGCATCGGATACTCCTTATAACGCTCGGTGGTCAGCAATACGATGTTGTTTGAACCTTCGAGACCGTAGAAAGGATGGCCGTAAGGTACTTCTTTCAAGGCAACGCTGGTCTTGAATGACGACGGGTCGTTCTCGTCGGCTTCCATCGTAGCCACGAAGCGCCAACGTTTGTTCTCTGCCTCCAACTTCTGACGACGGGTCTCGAAGTCGGCATCCAGTTCAGGCAACTTTTTCCAGAAGTCGTCTATCGAGCCTTCAAAGTAACTGTCTGGCACAAAGAGATGCTTTTCTACATCGTCCTGTTCTACTTTATAGCCAGCCTCACGGGTCAGAATCACGAGTTTACGGATTACATCCGTACCACTGAGATCGATACGTGGGTCGGGCTCAGAATAACGTTGTTCCTTGGCACGACGAACCGTTTCTGAGAATGGTACGTCAGCAGCAATCTCGTTAAAGATGAAGTTCAGCGTGCCACTCAGGATGGCCTCAATCTTCAGAATCTTGTCTCCCGAGTTGCAGAGGTCGTTGATGGTACCAATGATAGGCAGACCTGCACCTACGTTGGTCTCGTAGCGGAACCACACACCTTTGTCGCGTGCCGTCTGGCGCAGTCTCAGGTAACTGTTGTAGTCGCTTGAAGCAGCAATCTTATTGGCGGCCACTACCGAGATATTATGTTCTAAGAACGTTTGATAGAGTTGGGCAATCTGCCGACTGGCGGTACAGTCGACGAAGACACTATTGAAGATATTCATCTTCACAATCTCATCGCGCATGTGCTCCGTATTGGCAGGGAATCCTGCACGCAGGATCTTCTCATAGTTGTCAAGGTCAATGCCATCGCGATCCAATACGAAGTTGTCCACATCCGAGATACCCACCACGTTCAGTTTCAAACGCCTAGACTGCATCAAGAATTGCTGCTGAGTACGGATCTGTTCGAGCAGCATACCGCCCACCGTACCGATGCCACAGATAAAGAGATTCAGCACCTTGTATTCCGACAGGAAGAACGAGTCGTGGAGTACATTCAGCGACTTACGCAGGAAACGGCCATCCACCACGAAGGAGATGTTTGTCTCGGAGGCACCCTGGGCACAGGCAATCACACTGATACCAGAACGGCCCAGTGTTCCAAACAACTTACCTGCGATACCTGGTGTCTGTTTCATGTTCTCACCCACGATAGCGATGGTGGCTAGACCACTCTCAACCTGCATGGGGAACATGGCACCCGTCTCAATCTCCTTGGCGAACTCTGCGTTCAGTACCTCTGCTGCAGCCTCCGCATCCTCGTCACGCACACCGATAGAGGTGGAGTTCTCTGATGAAGCCTGTGACACCATGAAGACCGAGATGCCCTTGTTAGCCAGTGTGGTGAAGATACGGCGGTTCACACCAATCACACCTACCATCGAGAGACCCGTCACCGTGATCAGTGAGGTACCTTTGATACTCGAGATGCCCTTGATGGGTTTGTTGTCGTCCTCAATTGTTTCCTTGATAAGTGTTCCCGGGTGTTCGGGATTAAAGGTATTCTTTACTTTAATAGGTATATTCTTGATGCAGACAGGATAGATGGTCGGCGGGTAAATCACCTTCGCTCCGAAGTTACATAGTTCCATCGCCTCCACATATGAGAGTTCATTGATGGTATAGGCACTCTTAATCACCTTGGGGTCGGCGGTCATAAAACCGTCCACATCCGTCCATATCTCCAGCACGTCGGCATTCAGCACGGCAGCAATGATAGAAGCCGTATAGTCAGAGCCTCCACGACCCAAATTGGTTGTTTCGTGCGAGTCTCTGTCTCTGGCAATGAAGCCTGGCACCACATAAATGCACTTGTCGTTCAGATTCTTGAAGGTCTCCTTTACCAACTGTGTGGTCAAGTCAGCATCAATTACGTGCTTGCCCATTTTTTTCTCCGTGCGGATAAAGTCACGGGCATTCATACGGACACCGTTTTTCACGAGGGCAGCCACGATGTTAGAACTCAGGCGCTCGCCGTACGATACGATGGTGTCTTCTGTTTTCTTCGACAGATCGTGAATCAAGTACACGCCATAGTAGATGCTCTTCAACTGGTCGAAGAGTTGATCCACGTTGTTGAATAAGTCTACGCGCTTCTTGTCGTCAGTGATGATGGTGTCTATCATCTGATGGTGACGCTTTACCATCGCATCGAATTCCTCGCGATAGTGCTCGTCGCCCTGTTTGGCCATCTGCGACGTGGCAATCAGTTTGTCAGTGATGCCGTCGAGTGCGCTTACTACTACAATGACAGGTTGCGTCCGAGCCTCTGTCTCCACAATGTTTTTCAAGCTTAAAATGCTTTTTACGGAACCTACGGACGTTCCGCCGAATTTCATTACTTTCATATTCCTATGCAATTTATCTTGCCTAATGGTACCCCTCAACAAGCGGGGTTTCCTCCATTGGCGCTGCAAAGGTACAATCTTTTTTTTATTCCGCCATCATTTTCTATCAATTATTTTGCTTTTTCCCTAAAAAGTGGTCAGTTTCTCATTTGATCCTGTAGTCGATCGAGGTTATCGAGGTTGTTTTCGCGTATTTTAATATAAATATTTGTGTAATTACCAGAAAGTTATTATCTTTGCAGAGAATATGACGAACGAATATCAGATACGGGTGATGCCGGAGATAGCGGCGCAAGAGGATAGGTTGAAGGCCTATCTCGCTCAGGAGCATGGCTTTGACGTGAGGACAATCTATGGTGTGCGCATTCTGAAGCGCAGTATCGATGCCCGTCAGCGACAGATATACGTCAATCTGAAAGTGCGCGTATACATTAATGAACAGCCTCATGATGATGAATACCAGTATACGAACTATCCGAATGTGGAGGGAAAGCCTCAGGTGATCGTCGTTGGTGCTGGTCCAGGAGGACTGTTTGCTGCACTGCGACTGATAGAACTTGGTTACAGACCCACCGTATTAGAAAGGGGTAAGAACGTGCATGAGCGCAAGAAAGACCTGGCTAACATCACTAAGATGCAGAAGGTGGATCCTGAGAGTAATTATTGTTTCGGTGAGGGTGGGGCAGGTGCCTATTCTGACGGAAAACTCTACACTCGTTCGAAGAAACGCGGTAATACAGATAAGATCCTGAATGTGTTCTGTCAGCACGGAGCCTCGACGGCAATCTTGGCTGATGCCCATCCACATATTGGGACAGACAGATTACCCAAAGTGATCGAGGCTATGCGTAACACCATTATTAATTGTGGTGGAGAAGTACATTTTCAGACGAAGATGACTCAGTTCATCTTGGAGGGTGATAAGGTCGTTGGTTGTATTGCAGACAAAGAATATCGTGGTCCGATAATTTTGGCCACAGGTCACTCTGCACGAGACGTTTACAGATATCTGGCAGAAGCAAAGATTGAGATTGAGGCGAAGGGTATTGCCGTGGGTGTGCGACTTGAACATCCCTCTCAGTTGATTGACCAGATACAGTACCATTCGAAGCAAGGAAGAGGCAGGTATCTGCCTGCTGCGGAGTATGCGATGGTGACTCAGGTGGAGGGTCGGGGTGTGTATTCCTTCTGTATGTGCCCTGGCGGTTTTGTGATTCCTGCGGCTACGAATAAGGAGCAGATTGTGGTAAACGGCATGAGTCCTGCGAGTCGAGGAACGTCATGGAGCAATTCGGGGATGGTGGTGGAAGTACAGCCATTTGATGATTTGTCGATTTCACAATTTGACAATTTGGAACCCATTCCTGATTCGTTGAGGGTGATGCTGTTTCAGGAAGAACTTGAGCGGATGTGCTGGCAGCAGGGTAATATGCGGCAGACGGCACCTGCCCAGCGGATGGCGGACTTTGTGAACGGGAAGTTGAGTTATGACCTGCCCAAGTCGTCGTATGCCCCAGGTCTGATTTCAAGTCCGCTGCATTTCTGGTTACCGAAGATGATCTCCCACCGTTTGCAAGAGGGCTTTAAGACCTTCGGACGGAATGCACACGGTTTCCTGACCAACGAGGCTGTGCTGATTGCCGTAGAGACACGTACCAGCAGTCCGGTGCGAATAGTCAGAGATCGTGAAACGCTGCAACACATTCGTATTCAGGGTCTTTTCCCTTGTGGCGAGGGAGCCGGCTATGCTGGGGGAATCGTCTCAGCAGGTGTTGATGGAGAACGCTGTGCTGAGATGTGCGCACAATATATGGCGCAGAATAGTTAAAAAAATACAAGAGCAGAAAAATGTTCATAGTTTAATGTTCAATAGTTCAATGTTTTTTCGTATCTTTGTGGCATCAAAATAACTAAAAATTCATTGCGTTATGAACAGAGAAGAACAATTCGTTATAACGATCAGTCGCCAGTTCGGAACAGGCGGCCATGAGATTGGAGCAGAGTTGGCGCGTCGCCTTAATGTCAAGTTGCTCGACAAGCAGATCTTGAATGAGATGGCCAAGAAAAGCCGGATTGTGGAGGAGGCCATGGAGAAGATCGAGGCCCGTAATCCCTTGTGGCGTGACGATTTCACTGATTTCTATCGTAACTATATGAGTCGGGCGGAGTATAGCGGACTGGAACACGATCAGACCTCGCACGACCTCTTTGAGGCGCAGGCAGACATCATTCGTCAGATTGTGGAGGACGAGTCGTGTGTCATCGTGGGTCGCTGTGGATTCCATATTTTCGAGAATCACCCCAATGCCCTGAAAATCTTCGTCCATTCGTCGGAGGACTGTAGGAAACGTCGTATTGCAGACAAGTATGGTTTGGATCTGCGGGATGCCGCTGCGATGGTGGTGGATAATGACTACAGCCGTGAACTCTACACGAAGACTTTTACAGGTAAAGACTGGACGGACGCCCGCAATTATGACATCTCGCTCGATGTGCGGACATTCGGAGTAAACGGGGCCGCAGACTTCATAATGAAGTGTATCGAGTAGTTTTCGCCACAGATTACACAGATTTCGCAGGAAAAATTTGTCAGTGTACCGATTTTTTAGTACCTTTGCACGCTGAAATTTCAAAGTTAGTAATTACTAAAGAATCGGTATAATGAATATTTCCTACAAATGGTTGAAGGAATACGTGGATTTCGACCTGACGGCCCAACAGGTGTGTGATGCCTTGACGTCAACAGGTCTCGAAGTCGACGCATTGGAAGAAGTACAGAGTATTAAAGGTGGTCTGAAGGGTCTCTATGTGGGTAAGGTGCTCACTTGCGAGGCTCATCCCGACAGCGACCATCTGCATGTGACAACGGTAGACTTGGGCAAGGACGAGCCCTCTCAGATTGTGTGTGGTGCACCCAATGTGGCTGCCGGACAGAAGGTGATTGTGGCCGACTTGGGCTGTGTGCTCTATGACGGCGACAAGGAGTTTGTCATTAAGAAGTCGAAGTTGCGTGGCGTAGAGTCCTGTGGTATGATCTGCGCTGAGGATGAGATAGGCGTTGGTAACGACCATTCTGGCATCATCGTTTTGCCTGAGGATGCTGTGGTGGGTACGCCTGCAGCAGAGTACTACCATCTAGAGAGCGACTGGCTGATTGAGGTGGACATCACAGCCAACCGTGCAGACGCCCTGAGTCACTGGGGGGTGGCACGTGATCTCTATGCCTGGCTGAAACAGAACGGCTATGAGACTTCGTTGCACCGTCCTGACTGCTCTGCATTTAAGGTGGATAATCATGACCTTCCCATCGAGGTGACTATCGAGAATCAGGAGGCATGTAAACGCTATGCCTGTGTGAGCGTCACCGACTGCGAAGTCAAGGAGAGTCCAGACTGGTTGAAGAATAGGTTGACTACCGTTGGCCTGCGTCCTATTAATAATATAGTGGATATCACCAACTATGTGATGATGGCATACGGTCAGCCTCTGCACACGTTTGATGCTGACATGGTGAAAGGTCACAAGATTGTTGTGAAGACCATGCCAGAAGGTACACCTTTCCAGACGCTTGACGGTGAGGAACACAAACTCTCCGACCGCGATCTGGCTATCTGCAATGCAGAAGACCCGATGTGTATAGCAGGTGTGTTTGGTGGAAAGGGTAGTGGTACCTACGAGACCACAAAGAACGTGGTGCTTGAGAGTGCTTACTTCCATCCCACATGGATCCGTAAGAGTGCCCGCCGTCATGGGCTGAGCACGGATGCCTCGTTCCGTTTCGAACGTGGCGTGGATCCCAATGGTACTATCTATGCCCTGAAGCAGGCAGCCATCCTCTGTCAGGAATTAGCAGGCGGTAAGGTGTCGATGGAGGTGTGCGATGTTTATCCAGAGCCGATGAAGAACCCAGTGGTGGAACTGAGTTATGAATATGTGCACAATCTCGTGGGTAAGACCATTCCCGTTGAGACCATCAAGGCCATCTGTGAGAGTCTGGAAATGAAGGTGCTCAATGAATCTGAAGAGGGATTGACGTTGGAGGTTCCTGCCTATCGTGTGGACGTGCAGCGTCCCTGTGACGTGGTGGAGGATATCTTGCGCATCTATGGATATAATAATGTGGAGATTCCGACACAGTTGAAAGGATCACTCGTCATCAAGGGCGACGAAGACCGCAAGCACAAACTGGCCAATCTGGTCAGTGAGCAGTTGGTGGGCGAGGGTTTCAACGAGATCCTGAACAACTCCCTGACAAAAGGAGCCTACTACGAAGGTCGTAATGCCTATCCTGCAGAGAACTGCGTGAAGATTCTAAATCCACTCTCTACCGACTTGAATGTGATGCGCCAGACATTGCTTTTCGGTGGTATGGAGAGTATCCAGCACAACGTGAACCGCAAGCGCCAGAACCTGCGTTTCTTCGAATTTGGAAATGTATACACCTTCAATCCTGAGAAGCAGAACGACGATGACCCGATGCAAGCCTACAAGGAGCAGTATCACTGTGGCCTCTGGGTGACGGGTAAGCGTGTCGAGGGTTCATGGGCTCATGCCGATGAGGACTCAAGTTTCTATGAACTGCGATCCTGTGTTATCAACATTCTCCGTCGAATCGGAGTGAAACGGGGTATGATTGTTCTCAAGAAGTCAGAGAATGATATCTTCTCGTCAGGTATGACCGTTGAAAATCGTGGCGGTAAGAAACTCTACGAAATGGGTATCATCTCGAAGAAACTCCTGAAGCAGTTCGGACTTGACAATCCAGTTTTCTATGCAGAATTGAATTGGACGGCACTGATGAAGATGGTCAAGAAGAACGAGGTGGTTTATACTGAGGTGCCTAAGTTCCCGGCCGTGAGCCGTGACCTCGCCCTCTTGGTAGACAACAGCGTAGAGTTTGCACAGATTGAGCAGATTGCCCTTCAGACGGAGAAGAAACTACTGAAGAAGGTGGAACTCTTTGATGTCTACGAGGGTGACAAATTGCCTGTCGGCAAGAAATCGTATGCAGTGAACTTCATTCTCCAAGACGAAGAGAAAACCATGGGTGACAAGCAGATTGATGCCATTATGCAGAAACTCATTGCCAACATCAAGAAACAACTCAATGCTGAACTGAGATAAAAATGTAAATTGTAAATCGTAAAATTGTAAATTAATATGGGAAGAGCATTTGAATATCGCAAGGCTACAAAACTGAAGCGATGGGGCCACATGGCCAAGACATTTACAAAGATTGGTAAGCAGATTGCCATTGCCGTGAAGGCTGGCGGTCCAGAGCCGGAAAACAATCCTACACTGCGTGCAATCATTGCCAATGCGAAGCGTGAGAACATGCCGAAGGACAACATCGAGCGTGCCATTAAGAACGCGATGGGTAAGGATCAGAGCGATTACAAGGAAGTGACCTATGAGGGATATGGCCCTCATGGAATCGCCATCTTCGTGGAAACACTGACCGACAACACTACTCGTACCGTGGGTGATGTTCGTTCTGTATTCAACAAGTTCAATGGTAATCTGGGTACTCAGGGGTCATTGAGTTTCCTCTTCGACCACAAAGCCGTGTTCACTTTCAAAAAGAAGGACGGTCTGGATATGGACGAGATGATTCTCGACCTGATTGACTATGGCGTGGAGGATGAATATGATGAGGATGAGGAAGAGAACAGCATCACCATCTATGGCGATCCTTCTTCATTTGGTGCTATTCAGAAGCATTTGGAGGAGAATGGTTTCGAGGTGACAGGTGCTGAGTTCACCCGTATCCCCAATGACCTGAAGGATGTCACGCCAGAACAGCGTGAGACTATCGATAAGATGGTGGAGAAACTCGAGGACTTCGACGATGTCCAGACGGTTTACACCAATATGCAACCAGAATAAACAGAAAGCCCCCAAGTCCGGGGGCTTTCTTGTCAATAGTCTTTTTCTGTAAATGTTGCCTCAAACAACACCTTCTTTGGGTCTTTCTCGGAATGATAGGTGTATGTGAAGTTATACCCATTGTCTTTGTAGGTCTTCATGGCCGTTGTGTTTCTCAGCCCGTCTTTTAGGGTTCTCATGGCCTCTAAAGAGTCAAGCACCCCCTCTTTGTCAGCAATGCCTGTCAGACGATAGTAATAGTGGAGGGTGTGGGAACCCTTCTCGAATGTCAGACTGTCCAGAATAATATTGTCTCCCATTTTCGCAGGACAGTTCTTGGCTGTATACTCTTTGGACTCACGGGCGCACCTGTCTTCCAATGACTCCTGACAGGCGGCGAATAACAATGCCAAACAGGCAAATACCAATACCTTTTTCATAATGAATGCTATTTTTTCGGTGCAAAGTTACTCAGAAATATTAAATTTCGTCGTGGAAACTCCAAAAAAAAGCAAAAATATTGGTAATACGAGGGATTTTTTGTACTTTTGCAATTCAAAGAGACGATTACTATAAATGAATCATATAAGAAACTTTTGTATCATTGCGCATATCGATCATGGCAAGTCGACCTTGGCTGACCGTATGCTGGAGTTCACGAAGACCATTCAGGTTACCGAGGGACAGATGCTCGACGACATGGACTTGGAGCGTGAGCGTGGCATCACCATCAAGAGCCACGCCATCCAGATGGAATATATGCACAATGGCGAAAAATATATCCTCAATCTGATTGATACCCCAGGACACGTGGACTTCTCTTACGAGGTTTCACGTTCCATTGCTGCATGTGAAGGAGCCCTCCTTGTGGTCGATGCTACTCAAGGCGTGCAGGCACAGACCATCTCCAATCTTTATATGGCTATCGACCATAATCTGGAGATTATCCCTGTCATCAATAAGATTGACATGCCCTCTGCCATGCCCGATGAGGTGGAAGATGAGATTGTCGACCTGATTGGCTGCGAGCGCGAGGATATCCTGCGTGCATCCGGTAAGACGGGCGAGGGTATCGAGCAGGTGCTTGATGCAATCGTGGAGCGTATTCCTCACCCAGAGGGTGATGAACAGGCTCCCTTACAGGCCCTGATCTTCGATTCGGTGTTTAACTCTTTCCGTGGTATTATTGCCTACTTCAAGATTGTGAACGGTATAATCCGTCAAGGTGACCTCGTGAAGTTCTTTAATACGGGCATGGAATATGATGCCGATGAGATTGGTGTGCTGAAAATGGATATGATTCCCCGTAAGGAACTGCGTACAGGCGATGTGGGCTATATCATCAGTGGTATCAAAGACTCGAAAGAAGTCAAGGTGGGTGATACCATTACCCATGTGTCCCGCTCCTGCGATGCAGCCATCGAAGGTTTTCAGGAAGTGAAGCCGATGGTATTCGCCGGTGTATATCCCATTGATCCGACGGACTATGAGAATCTCCGTGCCTCTTTGGAGAAACTGCAACTCAACGATGCCTCGCTCACATTCACGCCAGAGAGTTCGGTGGCGTTAGGCTTCGGTTTCCGTTGTGGCTTCCTCGGACTGTTACACATGGAGATTATTCAGGAACGATTGGATCGTGAGTTTGATATGGATGTCATCACGACGGTGCCTAACGTATCGTATATGTGCTATACTAAACAAGGGGAGGTGAAGGAGGTACATAATCCTTCCGGACTGCCTGACCAGACGATGATTGATCATATCGAAGAACCCTATATCCGTGCCTCTATCATCACGGCTGCAGACTATATCGGGCCAATTATGACGCTCTGTCTGGACAAGCGTGGAGAACTCATTGACCAGCAATACGTCAGCGGTAATCGTGTGGAATTGCATTTCATGCTCCCGTTGGGTGAAATCGTGATTGACTTCTACGACAAACTGAAGTCTATCTCCAAAGGCTATGCCTCGTTCGACTACCATATTGATGGCTTCCGTCCCTCAAAGTTGGCGAAGTTGGATATCCTCCTGAATGGCGAGCCTGTGGATGCCCTGTCAACATTGACGCATCAGGACAATGCCGTGACCTTCGGGCGCAGGATGTGTGAGAAACTGAAGGAACTGATTCCGCGCCAGCAGTTTGATATTGCCATTCAGGCGGCTATTGGCGCGAAGATCATCGCCCGCGAGACGGTGAAACAGGTGCGCAAGGATGTGACTGCCAAGTGCTATGGCGGTGATGTCTCGCGAAAGCGTAAACTGTTGGAAAAGCAGAAGCGTGGCAAGAAACGTATGAAACAGATTGGTAATGTGGAAGTGCCGCAGAAGGCCTTCCTTGCAGTATTGAAATTGGACTAATAACATATTTTAGAAGACCTATGGCTAACATCAGTATCACAACAAGAGACGTAGCCCGTGAGTTGGCACGCAGATACAGTACGATGACACATGACGAACTCGATTTGCTGGAAAGCATACTCGTGCCGAAGAAATTTGCGAAGAACGATATGATTCTTCGCGAGGGAGAGACCTGTACGAACATCTACTGGGTGGTGAAGGGTCTCGTCCGTCAGTTCTATTATAAAAACGGAAAGGAATTGACGGAATATATGGCCACCGAGAACTCGATTGTCATGTGTATCGAAAGTCTGTTCCGTGAGAAACCGTCACAGTTGCAGATTAAGGCTTTGGAGCCGACCATTATCATTGCCATGCCGAAGGTTGATTTGGAGGCAGTGGCCATGAAGAGTGTGAACATCCAGATTCTCTATCGTAAGATATTGGAAGAATCGCTCATACTGAGTCAGCACCATGCCGATATGTTGCGCTTTGAGAGTGCGCAGGACCGTTATCAGAAACTGGTAAAGAACCAACCTCAGTTGGTGCTCCGTGCGCCGTTGGTCTATATCGCCAGTTATTTGCAGATGACACCAGAGACGCTGTCACGAGTACGCACAGCAGCGCTGATGGAGAAGTAAGTTTAGTTTTTTTTCAGATATAATGAGTTATCGATACACGTCGGTAACTCATTTTGATAATGGGTCACATAGATGAGTGTGACATCGGGATTCTGACAATACTCATCCACAATAGCCTTGACCATCCTGCGGTTTTCATCATCCAGTCCATGAAGCGGTTCGTCGAGAATCAGCAGGTCGGGCTCTTTCACGAAAGCCCTTGCCACGAGGACAAGTCGTTGTTCACCACTCGACATCTCCATGAATTTGCGTTCTTCCAGATGACCGATGCCGAAAACTTTCATCCATTTCCGGCATTGCTCCTTTTCTGCCTCGTTGGGACGGGTGTAGAGACCGATGGTGTCTTTCAGACCACTGGCGACAATTTCGATGGCGGGGATGTTTTGGCGGTAACTGCGGTGCATCTCAGGAGAGACGTAGCCGATATGACGCTTGATATCCCAGATACTCTCGCCGGAACCTCGTTTGTGTCCGAAGAGGGAAATGTCGCAGGCATAACTTTGGGGGTTATCGGCACAGACGAGGGAGAGTAGGGTAGACTTGCCACTTCCGTTCTGGCCGGATAGCGACCAGTGTTCGCCTTTTCTCACCGTCCAGTCCAGGTCTTTCAATATCGTGCGTTTCCCATATCGGATACTGACGTTGTTGAACCGAATGACCTCGGGTGACACAGAGGGACGGCTCTTTTGGGTTTCACGAAGCCTCGATACAAAAGAACAGTCACTGCTGTGTTGTAGGCATTCGACTTTTGGCAGCACTCGCATCTCGCGAACTTCCACAATATGTGTGATGAAGTCAGGAATCTCATCCGTCTTTGCTAGTACAAGGATGATTTGCAACCCATGCTCCTTGGCCAACATCCCCAACAACTCTTTCAGTTGGTCACGCGTTTCAGCATCCAATCCGATAAAGGGATTTTCCATAATCAACACTTTCGGATGGGTGAAGAGCGAGGCAGCCAACTTGAACTTTCGGAGTTCGCCGCTGGATAGCAGGATAATGTATTTGTCGAGCAACGTCTCCAAATGGAATAGTTCGTAAAGATGCTTTTGGAAAGCCCTGCGTTCTGGCGAGTCCTCACCAGCCAACTGATACGTTTCTTCGAGTTTGCTGCCCACAGTGGGTGTCTCTTCATCAATCTCCATCTGGTTCCAACGCTGTTGGAGGAAATAAGTACGGTCATTATCCCCACCATAAGTGTCCCGGAAGGAGATGTGCTTCAGGTTGTTGTACGGCTCGTCGAAGACGTATTTCACCATATCGGGGAAGACGGGATGACGGCCGGTGAGCATATCCACGAACATGCTCTTGCCTGCACCGTTCCTGCCAATGATGGCGATATGCTCGCCTTCCTCCAAACAGAAGTTCACAGGCTCTGCCATCGACCAGTCCGGCTTCTTGGTTCGTGCATTGATCATCTCAATCGTCTTCATCTTTCTTGGTGATTTCTGAGTTTATTGAAGGGCGTTTTGACACCTTCTCTTTGTTCTTATTGACGAAGTCCTTCCAACCTCTATATTTGACCTCACTCTCGGGTCGCCCCATCTGCATATAGTGACAATAGGCTGCAGCCAAGGCATCGGTGGCATCCATGAATTTAGACATCTCCTCGTTGGGGATCTTCAACAGCCGTTGTAGCATCCCGGCCACCTGTTCCTTGGCTGCATTACCATTACCGGTAATGGCCATCTTGATCTTCATCGGGGCATACTCATGGATAGGCACCCCATGATGAATAGCAGCAGCAATGGCCGTTCCCTGGGCACGTCCGAGTTTCAGCATCGACTGTACGTTCTTCCCGAAGAACGGTGCCTCGATGGCCATCTCGTCAGGCAGATACCCGTCGATGATACCTGTCACCCGTTCGAAGATATGTCCGAGTTTCAGGTAGCCATCCGAGAACTTACGCAGGTCGATAACTCCCATTGTAATCATGCTAGCCTTGCCGTCAGTCACTTTCAGCAAGCCGTATCCCATCAGGTTCGTGCCAGGGTCGATTCCCAATATGATTTTTTCCATATTGGGTGCAAAATTACGAATTTAATTTGAATTACACAAATAATCCTCCGATTTGATAGACTACTGCACTCATGATCCACGCCACGGCGGTGGTATAGAGGGCTGCAAAGGTAGCCCATCGCCACGAGCCTGTTTCATTCTTGATGGCGGCAATGGTGGCGATGCAAGGGAAATATAGTAATATAAATATAAGGTACGCGTAGGCGGCATGTGGCGTGATACCTTCCTGAAGCATCATCTGCCTCAGGTGCGTATATTTTTCGTTGTCATCGCTGAACTCCTCATCATCTGCGAAAGAGTCATCCCCACTGTATAACACGCCGATAGTTGAGGCCACAATCTCCTTGGCACCCACACCCGCCAACAGCGACACATCCAGTTTCCAGTTGAACCCCTGAGGAGTAAAGATTGGTTCGATGGCCTTGCCCATGCGTCCGATATAACTCTGTTCCTGTTGTTGCTCGCGAGGCAGTGACTCATTGTGGGGGAAATACCCCAGGGCCCAGACGATGATGGAGGCCACGAGGATGATGCCTCCCATCTTCTTCAGGTACTCCTTGCCCTTCTCCCACGTGTGGCGCCCGATGGCTTTCGCTGTCGGCCAACGGTAGGGAGGCAGTTCCATCACGAAGGGTGTGTCCTCGCCCTTGATAACCAGCGTGGAAAAGACCTTGCTTACTACAACCGCCATTACAATGCCGATGGCGTAGAGCGACAGCATCACCCACGAGCGGTACTGCAGTGAGAAGAACGTGCCTGTGATCATGATATAGATGGGGAGACGTGCAGAGCACGACATAAACGGCAGTACCATCATTGTGATGATGCGCGAGCGGCGGCTCTCGATGGTACGTGTAGCCATCACTGCAGGCACATTGCAGCCGAAGCCCATGATGAGGGGGATGAACGACTTGCCGTGCAGACCCATCTTGTGCATCAGTTTATCCATGATGAAGGCCGCACGCGCCATGTAGCCGCTGTCTTCCATCAGCGAGATGAAGAAATAAAGAATCAAGATCTGTGGCAGGAACACAATGACGCTTCCCACGCCGCCGATGACGCCATCCACGAGCATAGCCTTCAAAAGACCCTCTGCCATCGTTGCTGTCACCCGATCGCCAGCCCACGCCACGAACGCCTCAATCCAGTCCATCGGATACTGCCCCAGCGCGAATGTCGTCTCGAACATCACGTAGAGCAGCAGGAAGAAGATGGGGAAGCCGAGGTACTTGTGCGACAGCACACCGTCGATCATGTGTGTGGTGCGGTAGGTGTCTTTCTTCGTACCCGTCTTGAAGCCCGCCTCCTTCAGCGCGCCGTTGATAAAACCGTACTTTGCATCCATGATGGCCGTTTCGGAGTCGTTGCCAGTCTCTTCTTTTACGCGCGCCGAGGCACGGTCGCGGGCATGCGTCAGTTCGTGGAAGTCGTGCATGCGCTGTTCGCCCGCCATGTGCTTGCCCAGATAGTCAAGTACCTGACTGTCGTGCTCCAGCAGTTTCAGGGCGAGGTATCGGGTAGAGTAGTGCTGGGTGATATGCTCGTCGGCCTTCAGGTATTTCTGGATATGGGCGATACCATCCTCTATCTCATGTCCGTAATTGATATGCAGGTGGCGCGACCATTTGTTGGCGCCCTCATACACTTGGATGACGGTGCGGAACAGGTCCTTCACGCCTTCACCGCTTTTGAACGAGGTGGGAATCATCGGGATGCCGAACAGATTGCTGAGCGTGTCGAGGTTCACCTGGTCGCCGCGGCGCTCAAACTCGTCGTACATGTTCAGTGCGCACACCATACGGATATTCATATCCACCAGTTGGGTTGTCAGGTAGAGATTACGTTCGATGTTCGAGGCGTCGATAACGTTGATTACCACGTCGGGCATCTTTTCCGTTAGGTGTTCCCTCACGTAGAGTTCCTCTGGGGAGTAGCAACTTAAAGAGTAGGTGCCGGGCAGGTCGGTGAGGTTGAACTCGTAGCCGAAGAAGGAGGCGTGTGCCTCGGTAGCATCGACGGTGACACCGCTGTAGTTGCCCACGTGTCCGTGAGCGCCGCTGGCGTAGTTGAAAAGCGAGGTCTTTCCGCAGTTAGGATTGCCCACGAGCGCCACGTTGATGGTTCGGCGTTCCTTCCAGGCAGCGTGCTGCAGGTAGTCATCCTTATGGAGTGCAGAGTCAAGAGCGAAGAATGAAGAATCGCCAACCTTCGTGTCTGAAGAAGCCGAGGTGGCAGCATATTCTTCACTCTTTACTCTTAACTCCTCACTATTCACGACCTCGATGCTTTCGGCCTCCTGATGTCTGAGGCTCACCTCATAGCCCATCAGTTTATATTTTACGGGATCCTGAAGTGGAGCATTGAGCAATACCTCCACTTCCTTGCCCTTGATGAATCCCATCTCGATGATACGTTTACGGAATCCACCGTGGCCCAACACCTTGACGATGACGCCTTTCTCACCTGTCTTTAACTCTGATAGTTTCATGCCTTTTCTGATTTTGCTGCAAAGGTACAAAAAATAAACTTGCAACCGAGTTGCAATCAGCCGCAAGTCTATTTAAATACCTATAAATGGGGATGCAGTATCAGCATATTTGGTCATTTAATCAAAATTGCCGCCATATATCAAACCGTAGTACGGGTCGTTCTTCGAGAAGTTGCCGTTGATATTCGGATCACGGTTGGGTTGCCATGTGCGTACCTTGATGATGGGTTGGTCCATATCGTTCAGGTCGACCATCAGAAATAGATAGCCAGTATCGCCATAGGTCGAGGAATAGTAGTCCTGATGTATCAGAATACCGTATGTCTGACCGCCCTTGCCCATCTTCTTCACCTCGTTGTCGGTGAAGCGGATGTTGATGAACTGGTTGCTCTTGAAACTGCGCTCCAGGTTCTTGATGTACGTGTTCTTGTCCATACGGGTGTATTTTACTAGTTGGTTATCGATGTATTTCCCGTTCTCCATATTCTTCTTGGCCTGTTTGGTCATATGTCCCACGATGATGATGGCATCATCGTCGAAGATGCTCTGGATATAGTCGAGGCGCTTCAGGGCGAAGGCCGTCTTGTAGTTTTCCAGGAAGGTGGCGATGACCATTCGCACGCTGTCGTTCCAGGCGGAAGCATCGCGGTTGAAGATATCGTCACGAGCAGCCTTGTCCAGTCCGAAGGCTACCGACTCGATTTCATCGTCGTCATTGAAAGTGAAGGTGACATCTTCGATGAGGGTACGGTTGTTGTTCTTAAAGGTGAAGCGCATCGGCACGCTGCGGCAGACAACGCGGTCGTTCATCTTATAGAAGTTCAGTTGGGGATTACCTAATACTGTGGCATTGCCGTAATGCAGCAGTTTGTCGAACATCTCGTAGCCGTCATCAGTAAACTCGTCTTTTACAGAGGCATAGTTCTTGGTCTTGATGGCGGTGATGATCTTGTCTATCGTCTTTGTATACTCTTTCGGTTGCTCTACCACCACGGCGTGAGTGGCTGCACCCGCCGTGGCTACCGATGCCTGATAGACTTGCATAGCCCTTTTCTGTTCGGCCTTCTTGCCAGCCACAACCGTCACGTCCGATTCACGGTAGGGGATTCGCTTGAATATCTGCATCAACTGTTTCAGTTCAGGAACCTGCTGCATCTGACTTTCGAATGCGTACTCATACTGCAGTTTCAGTTTTTCTGTATCAGCCCCTGGGCGCATCTCTATCAGGGACACGCCGTTGTTCACGGAGCACAGGTTGCTATAGTTCATGCCGTCCCAGTAGCAGAAGTCGAGGTTGGTCACAGGCTGGCCCATATAGGTGAACAGAAGGCTCACTTCCAGATCTTCAATCTTGGTGACCTCTGCCTTCAGCCGACTGAGGATGCCACGTATCTGTTCAGGAATCCACGAGGCCAGCAGATGCATCTCCCCGTCAATCATATACCTGATCTCCTGCGGGTGCTGCATACTCATCAGCAGGCATGATGCCCAGTAATAGTAGCGCAGGGCATCGGCGATGCGATAGACCTTCTCTGCCTCCTTGGCACCACGCAGATAGTCATAGATCAATTCCTGACGGGCCTTGAACACACGCTCAATCTCCGTCTTCTTGATGTAACGTACCACGTAGGCCTTAGGAGCCGGTGTGACGATGATGCTCTGGGTGTTCTTCAACGTTCCTGCGGTGTAGGTCTTGACCACCGACTCCACCACGGATGTGGCATCAATACCTTCTGCCGTGTTCACCTGTTGCTCGTTGATCTCGATGTCACTACTTACCTGCACTGAGATCTTACTCATCAGGTTGGCCATGGCCTCCTTGTCGGCATTGGCTTCTGTCTCGCCATAGCCCTCACCATAGAGGTAGGTGTTGTGATCAGCCTTGATGCGGTTCACTTCCTCTGTTACATCCTGTGCCATGGCCCACATCGGCAACAGACAGGCTACAATGATTATCCACTTTTTCATTTTCTTGTCCGTTTCTTTTTTATTGCAACAGAATGACACGGGCCTCATTGTTGTTCATGCCCGGCATGGTCCTGCCGACGGTGGCTGCGATGTATGTCGGGTCACAGACGATGTACTTCTCACCTTCCAGCAGGATATAGTCGCCCGACACTTCCTCGGGGAAGTGTACGGCCATAGCCAAGTGTCCAGGATAATAGATAAGGATGGCTTTCAGCCCTAAGAGGTCTCTCACCAGTCTCGACAGCAGGATGGAACGGTCTTCGCAGTCGCAATAGGGGTAGTAGAGCGTCTCCTCTGCAAAGAAGGCACGGTCGGTTCCCCAGATGTTCTCATCATACTCATAGACCAGTCCCGTCTGTATCAGGTTCAGCAGCCTGCGCATGCCTTCTAGTTTTGAAAGACCCTGCAACTTAGAGCGCAACTGGGGATAAAGTTCTGCTTTGACATCCTCTGACAGCGGCGTGTTGGCATACATAGCCCATCGTGTCATCACTTCGTCGTTCATACAGGATGGCAGATAGGTATCATAGAACTTTAACAGATTCTTGTTGGTGTGGATGGTTACCGTGAAGTCAGGATAGTCTCTCGACTTAATGGTACGTACCTCCGACTGGTCTATGTCGAAGTTCTGCGCAGAACGGATGAAAAGTGAGATACTAGTCTCGTTGGGGAGCGATGCACGGCAGATGCTCAGGGTTTGTACACTGCCGTCAAGCAGGTAGAATGTCTCGCCGTCAAGACGATAGGCCACCTTATTGTAGATAGTATGCTGACTGGCTGTCAGCAGCACGAGTTTATTATTGTCACGCCCTAGGCGCACCTTGTAGCCTGACTGCGACAAGATATAGCCCATCAGCAGGGTGGCCTCGTTGGAGCCCTTGCCACAGAAATCGTTTGTCAAGGCCTCTAAGGTCTGGAAGTAGGCCCAGTCGGAGAGTTTGTTCTCCTTGCGGATTTTCAGACAGTCGAAAAGCAGGTTGTCATACTTGATGTCCGACAGCAGTTCTATGGCATCTGCCACATCGTTCTCTGTGACGCCTTTCAACTTAAAACGGCAGGCATCACTGAGCCTTACTTGGTATTTCGTGCCAAAGATGGTGAACGGGAATGTCGTGTTAACACCGCCTTCCTGCACGGGTGCAGCGGCAATGGGAACAAGTGCTTTCGACTCCTTTGACTTCTCCTTTACCACATCGTCGTACACCTTCTCTACGGCCAGTTTCTGATTCTTGTTCTCCTTGATCTTCTTGTCTTTCTTCCCCTTTCCCTTTATAATCTTTCCGAGGAACGAGAAGAACGAGGCAGTAGTTTCTTCGGCAGTGACGACCTCTCCTTTCTGGATCTCTGCCTTAGCCTCTTCGTAGGTGATGGGCTCGCCCTCCTCACCGTTGTCGTCGACGGGGATGAATACGGGAGGTGCGTCTTTCACCTGTGGCACTTTCTTAGGAGCCTCACCGGTATACGACTGCCATGCCTCGCGCATCCAGTTGGTGTATGTATTGGTACACTGCTGTCTGAACTGACGGTATTCATTGATCAGGTCTTTCTGACTGAAATTCATGTTCAGGCTCATGTCCATGTCCATGTCCATGTCCATGTCCAGTTCCATACCGTCTGATTCTTTCACCTTTGCCAGTTTCCTTGTGATGGCGGCTGGTTCAGAAACAACGTTGCCTTTGATTTTTCCATTGTTTGTCACCTCGTTCACCAGGGTCTTGACATATTGTTGGGTCAGGTTCTCAAGTGAATTGCGGTTGTCCCTCAGCAGGGCAGAGATGGGAGCCCGACCAGGCACATTGATGGTGTATCGCTTTTTGCTGCTCTGATCTAGCAGTTCAAGCATACCGTGGAAGGGCATATTGATAATGGTCGACTTATCTACAATATCGTTTACCTCCAGAGGCAAACGCTGACCATTATTGGTCATGAATGTGATTTTTCCTTTGACGCTGGTGACTCTAAAATTGTCAGCCGCCTGTGCCAAGGCAACGAAGGTCACTGTCAGAGACAGAATCAGAAACGATCTCTTTTTCATATGTTATTTCTCTTTATTTGAAAAACTATTGGTTATTACTTTGTACAGATCCTCAGCAGGCCCGATGAATGGGATGGCAGCCAGTGCCAGCGCGATGTTGATGCTGACGTTGTACTTGGCGAATACGATAAAGCCGAGATACATCAGGAAGGCTATCCAAAGGAATTTCAGGATACCCATGGCGAGGGCAGCCTTCAGACCGATGCGCGCAAAGATGTTTTTACGGCCTTTCGCATATTGGTCGCCCCACTCAAACAACATTCTGGTGAGCAGCACGGCAATAAACGACAAGATGGCGTTCACCCACCACGGCGCAATGGTGACGGTGGTCTGTTTCACCATCGACTCAATGCCGTAGGCCAGTAATTTGATGCCTGGCATCTTTCCCCGCGGGGTGTAGTGCATATCTGTCTCGTCGCCAATGGCACCGAATAGGACGATATGGTCGGTCAGGTATTCCCCGTAGTCAGCAATCGAGTCGTAAGGTATCACCATAAAATCCACCGAAGCCCAGTTAATGTTGATTTCCTTGTCCTGGAGCGGCATGATTTCCTGTTCGGCATACAGATCCGAGAGTTGCTTGATCATCGAGGGTCGCAACTTGCCCTTCACGGTCTTGCCGAGACTGATCTTCTTTCTCGAGCCGTTCACCTTGTCCAGTTGCATATTGACAAGTCCCTCTTTCAGTTGCGGAATAGAGTCGGCAAAGAACGATTGTTTTACCTTGTTGAACTGTTCGCCGTCGAAGGAGTCATCGAAATACTGTAAGGCGAAAACGATGGAAGTGTCTCTGGCGGCAACGGCTGCTATCAGACTGTCACCCAAAGGATTATCTGGTTTTAGACCGCTAAACAAAATATCGACGCCTATCACCTTCGGATGTTGTTCCAGCACCTCGCTGAGGGCATAGGCGATGTCACGACGGTCTGTCAGTTCCGACATATCCACGATGGAGACCACATGACTTGTGTCGCGCTCCGCCTTTGAGTCAATCACCTGATAGTAAAAGTCGGTGATGGAGTACTCCTTAATCACCTGAACCAGGGGGTTGAATATCTTCAGGTTGAACGCAAGCAGTGCATAGATGGCCACAATGCCGAACGCAAAGGCAGTGGACACCAGATGATGCCAAAACCAGCCGCTGTCTTTCTTCATTGAGCGAGTTCTATATCAAGATTGGCCTCGTGCATCATGTCGTTGACGACACCCTTTGACTGCTTGGTGATCTTTTCCAAGTCGTAGGCGATGCTCATCATCACTTCCGTATTGCCGTTGGGCAGTTTGCGGTAGAACTGAACGACAGGCGTCGTGACACCCAGTCTCTGGGTAACGATCGACTTACTCTTCTCCACAACGCCCATCACGGCTTCTGCCTGGTCATTCGACATCTGCTTGGCGGAGATCTGTTCAGACACCAATCGGGTAATCTCTGTGGAAATCTGACCTACCATGTCAGCCTTGGCCACTTCTGTGGCTGCTGTCTTGGCTGCATCGAAGAATGTGCCGATACTCTGTGCATTACCGAACACATATTTGGGTGCAAGGTCCATGCCCATCTCGTTCCTCAGTTTGTAGGAGTTATAGATTTGCTGGAGCATGGGTAAACTACCTGGTGTTATCTGCCATCCTTCCTTCGTCAGGCGCTTTTCTTCCTTCTTGGCATCTTTCATCCATTGTTTCTCACCCTGGGCTGCCACGCTGATGGTCATTCCGAGCAACAGCATCGCTACAATAAATCTCATTGTCTTCATAATCATTGAATTTTTGTTGGTTTCTATTTTAAATGTTTACTTTTTAATTATGATAGGAATCTTCTTCATATTCATCTCTGCATCGTGCTTCATACACTTGCTGAGCCATTTCTGGAAGTCTTCATAACTCAGTTCGCGCGGTGCTCCGGCATAGCCGTCAATCTGCTTGTTAGATGCTGCATCATTAGCCTTCGTAAACTGGTTGCGTGAGAAGATCACATAGATATAGTTGTATTCCATCTGCCTCTCGCAGGTCAAGGCATATTCATCAACTAATGCCCTTTCCCGCTCAGGAGCCTCTTCCGGACAGAAGAAAAGGTAGCGCTGATTGGCGTTCACGGGATAGATGCCATCTGTCTGGTTGCGGTAGGGTAGCAGGCAATAGGCCATGTTCTCAGCATCTACAAGATAGACGGCCAGATATCCTTTCGCTGGCGTTTGGAAGGCCAGGTAGAGGTCGTCGCCATTCTTGAAATCGTCTGACTCAAACTTGTCCTCCTTGCCATTTCGGAGAATCTTTGAAGTGAAATCGACACCAGCCGAAAGAATCTCACGGGCTTTGCCCTTTACCTTGGCGGTAACTACCAGCATGTCACCTTCGTAGTTCACTTGAACCTTAGGCTCTCCGAGGTCCTCAATCCATTCGCCCTTCACATCGCTGCCAGAGAGTACGAGGACGTTGGTGCTCGACTCACCGTTGATATTGGCTATGCTTGTGGTACTGCTTTGAGATACAATCGTACCGAACTCGTCGGCCAAAGCCTGTATCTTCGCCCGCTCGACGGCAGTGCGCTTGGCCTGCTCAATGGTTACATCCTCAGGAGCGTGATACATATATTCTCCCTCCACCGTCTTAATCTTCTGGGAGAAGACGGGAAGGGTTATCAGCAGAAAGGCTATGATAGACTTGTACCTCATAAACGTCAATTTGTGATTAGTCTCTTGAAATGGGAATATTTCTAATCTCTACTTGTTTGTCAGAATCTAACTTCCATGCTTCACAATTTACACACAGTTTCAGTCTGGCGATGCTTTCTGCGGAAGGGGAAACACCCTCAATGGTGAGCCTTACCTTTATCGGCACATCAGCGAGGATTGAAAAGCGTGGCGTATTGCCATTTGCGCCAGAATTCCCGGAAACGGAAGCACTCATTTCTTTATAAATATTTCCTTCGTTGTCGTATGCTTCACTTTGAGAATAGCCATAAGCCCAACATATCACCGAGACATTCTCGACATCTGTGGGACCTTGATTAATAAACTGCATATCGATAACCACCGTTTTCCCACTGGCAGCACAACGCTGCACCTTGATTTTAAAGTCAGGGTGGTTTGTCACAATCTTCATTGGATTGTCTTGTGCGTTGATGCTCTGAAACCCGAAGGCGATCATCGCCAACAAAAGAAATAGAACCTTTTTCATCTCTGAAAACTGTTTAGTCTCTTGCGATAGGAATATTCCTAAGTTTTACGATGTCTTTATTAATTGACCATGACGGACAATAGATATCAGGCTCAACTAATACTAATGTCTCTGCTTGTGGTGAAACCTCCGAAATTAAATAACTAAGTTTAAAAGGAACTCCTGCCACTAATTTGATTTCTTGACTTTCAGTTGTGTATTCTCTGTTGGCTATTTTTACCTTGATGGGTTTATCGTAACCTTCGTAGATGTTTCCCTGATCATCATATATCTTCGTTGCATAACCACTTCCATGCACCTTAAAATCAGGAATATCAGAATCGCCTACATTAGTTACTGTCAAATCTAAAACAACTGTTTTACCAGATGCTGCGCATCTTGTCACTTTGATTTTGAGATCAGGATGACCTGTTACAATCTTAATAGACTCTTGTGCATTAACACTCTGGAAACCGAAGGCAATCATCGCCATCAAAAGAAATAGAACTTTTTTCATAATCTTTTATAAATTAGTTATACAATATAATTATCTGAGTTTCGAAAGTTGGACCTGGGCACGCTGGTGACCTTTGTCGGAGGCTTTGCGAAGCCACTGCTTGGCGGTGGCGTTGTCTGTGCCAAGGTACATCATACCTGTCTGGTACATCGCCTCCACATGTCCGGTCTTGGCGGCTTTGAGGAAATGGGCGGTGGCCGTCTCACGGCTATAACCGTCGTAGTTGCTGTTGCTGTACAGCAGGCCGAGTTGGTAACAGGCTTCCAGACTTCCTTGGTTGGCAGCCTTCGTGAAGTCGGCCTTGGCCTTGTCGTAGTTCATGGCCCGCATAGCCTTCTTGCCTTGATTGATAAGGTCGGCTGTCACTGACTCGTCGAATGCAGGAGCCGCTGACTGGACAGGTGTCGTGACAGGTGTCGTGGTTTGGCTCTGCACCGGTTGCTGACTGGTAGTCTGATTAGCAACAGGTCTTGGAGCAGGTTGCACAGGAGCAGACGGCGCAGGGGCTGGCTGAGTCGGTGCTTTCTGCTCAGGTGCTTTCTGTGCTGATGCTACTGTCCTTGTCTCAAACTTTGTGGCTGCTGTCGAGGCGAGTTGCCAGTTGCGCCACGCTTCATTGTTCGATGCATAGGATACCGATGGTGTCTGGCTCTTGCCGTTCTCCACCACCGACTTGCGCTTCACTTGCTGTGTCACGTACTGGCTCAGTTCGCCTAAGGTCGTGGCACCGCCTGACTGCTGGATCTTCTCTAAAACATAATAGGTGAACATGCCGTGCTGCTGCGACTTGTAGGGGTAGGCCGTCTCGTCACCCTGTGCTGCGGAGAACACCACGGTGTTACTGCCTACGGGCTCATCCTTGGCCTTGATGGCCACGCCACGGGATGATGCCATCATCTTACCATCGCGCTTGGCGCCGGAGAAACAGGCATCGAGGAACACAATGACGCTCTGTGTCTGCATCTTACCAAGTTTCTGATAGAGTTTCTTCGTGCTCAGTCCGCTCTGTGGCGACTTGCTGTAACCGTCGATGGGCAGCAGATAGGCTTCTTTCGAACTCTCGTCAGGCATACCGTGCCCCGTATAGTAGAGGATGGCACGGGCATCACCATCGTAGGCTTTCAGCACATCGTCGAGCCAGTCAATCTCATAGTTCATCTCATTCAGCGTGGCATCAGGCGCAAACCGGATGTTGCTTTCGGGGATGCCCAGAGTCTTCTGACAATACACCTTAAACACCTCGCCGTCGTTCCGTGCAAAGGGAACGGCCTCTTCGTGCTTATAGTTCTCGTTGGAGATAATGACCACAAATGTCTTATCGTCAGTCTGGCTGTTGACGGCAATTTTTGTGTCAACGCTGCTTTGTGCTAGTAGAGCCTGCGGGATGACACATAATCCCAGTAGATATAGTAGTATTCGCTTCATTGTTCTCTGTTTTGGGGACAAAGATAAATGTTTTATTTGAAACTACCAAATAAATGCGGCAATTTCTTACAACGCCAAAATGATTTCGACCATCTTTAAGAATAAGAAATTTGGTTTCAAATTATTGTCCTGAGATTTTGATGGGTTACCCAAAAGTCGCTTTTTTTTCTACCTGATATTTCGGACAAGCCATCCCCAGGGGGGTAAAACCTTGCCCTAAATCTGGTTCATACTTATGCACAGGGTGCAGAAACGTGCCCCAGATTCAGGGCATATTTCTGCCCGGTGTGCATAGACGTGCCTGAGATTTATGGCTGATTTTTGCACGGTGGGGGATGACATATAGAAGAATGAATGCATTTAAACACAGGCTTTGCTTGATGTCATTTTCTCAAGAAAACGTTCATTTCAGGCTTGTCAGTTCCTCCCAGTGCTGTTTGGCGGCTTCTTCACCGGCCTTGATCATCCTGGCGCTGTTCTTGTTGCCGAAACTGGTGACGTCGTAGTCTGGGATGTCAGGACGGATGTAGATATCTGCCATTGTTTTGTTCTCCACGTGTTTGCGGATGTCAGGACGGTTGATGAGCCATTCTATCACGCCGCCCAGTCCGAGGAAATCACCAATACTGGTCAGTAGCGATGTGTCCGCCAGCGGCTTGGGCTGTTTCTCTTCTTGTTGCAGGTCGATGGCGATGATGATATCGGCACCCATCGCCTTGCAGACATCCACAGGCAGATTGTTCAGCAAGCCGCCGTCCACCAACAGGTAGTCGCCTTTGCTCACAGGCTTGAAGATTCCAGGGATTGCCATTGAGGCCCGTATGGCAGAGGCGACGATGCCCTTTGAGAGCACCACTTCCTGCGCGGTTCGTATATCGGCAGCGACACAGCGGAATGGAATCCGCAGACTCTCAAACTCCGTGCATCCGCGTACAGACACCATCGAGTCGAGCACCTGTTCAATCCGGCCACCTCGCATCATCCCGAAGCCTTGGCTGTTCCTGTCCATCACGGGGAAGCCGAAGACGTAGGTTACACCATCCTCAGTTTTATACGGCTCGTTGCTGAAAGCCGCTTTCCTGTCTGTCAGCAGCGAGAGCCACTCCTGCGTCTGGAATAGCAATTCGAGTTCGCTCGCCGTATAGCCTGCCGCATAGAGTCCGCCCACGATGGCACCTACGGAAGAGCCTGCGATATAGTCGATGGGAATACCTGCCTGTTCTATCACTTTCAGCACACCCACCTCAGCGGCGCCTTTGGCTCCACCACCGCCCAGCACCAAACCGATCTTGGGCCTGGCAGCCATAGCCGACGATGTGATGAAAACGGCTATTAGGAATGTGAATAATCGTTGTAGTTTCATTTTCGGTTGCAAAAATAACAAAAAGAATGATTGTATATGAAACTTTTTCATTATCTTTGCAAGCAAGAAACAATTTTTAAGATGGAAGAATCAGGATTAAACAAATATTTGGACGAGATAGGCCGTGAGTCGTTGCTTTCGGCTGAGGAGGAACGAGCCTTGTCGGAACGCATCCAAAAGGGCGATGAGCGTGCCCTTAACAAACTCGTGGAGGCCAACCTCCGCTTTGTGGTGTCTGTCGCCAACCAGTACAAAGGCAAGGGGTTGCAGATGGAAGATCTTGTGAGCGAGGGTAATATCGGACTGCTAAAAGCCGCAGGTCGTTTCGATGCCTCGAAGGGTACCCGCTTTGTGAACTATGCGGTGGTGCATGTGCGCCAGCAGATTGAAAAGGCGCTGGATCAGCAGACGGAGCCTCCTCGTAAACTGAACCAGAAGTCAACCTCCGTCGATGCCCCTCTGGGTCACCGCACGAATATGAGCCTGTTGTCCGTCTTGGTGAACCAGGACGCCCCCTTGGCCGATGAGCGTGTCCATTCCGAAGCCATCGAGGATGCCGTGGAGTATGCCTTGGGTGTATTGGATGAGCGAGAGAGTAGGGTGGTGAATGCCTTCTTCGGCATCAATCAGGAGCATGAGACGATGGCAGAGATTGCTGAGGATATGGACCTGAAGCGCGAGCGTGTCCGTCAGATACGTGACAAGGCCGTCCGCAAACTCCGCAAGGCCTACAAGACCCGTCTCCGCGATCTTAGGAAATAAATACAAGGAAGTCTCCCACTGGATTGATCGCGCTCTGGATCTAGGGCAGGTTTTTCATATTCTGGAATGGCTTGTCCGAAATCTCAGGCATAAAAGTCGGTTCCAGTGATCATTTTTAGTTCGGAGGAATCGGCCAAAAACCTGTTTGTCGTTCTTTTCTGTCATGTCATCTCGTTATTGATGATTTTCTGTGGCAAAGATACTAACTTATTCTCAAACTTCAAAATATTAACCAAGAAAAATGATCAGAAGAACCGAAATCCAATGAGCATGGAAATACAACATTTTTTTTTAATATGATATATCTTCTTGTTTTCATTTTAGGCTGCAAAAGTAACAATTTCACAGAATCTGTCCCGATCCTCTATATGAAGAAAAAGATCAGAGCCCCGTGCCTGGGGAGATGTAACGAATCTTGCATTTATGCAAACTATCGGTTGATGCAGGACTCATGTCAGATAGATTCACCTGGCCGTAGGCTGTCGTTGTCCAGAATAACAATAATAGAATTAGAAGTATATGATACATTTTTGGAATTTTGTTTGCAAAAGTATAATTATTATAGCATAAAAACAAGTTTTTGGCGTTTCTTTTCAAAAGTGACTGAAATGATTGGCTATCAGAGTGATAGTTCTTTTTCTGATTCGTTTTGTCGCATATCTGAAACGTTTTGTCGGAAGAATTGTCAGTCTTATAAACCCAGAATGATCACAAAAGACTATTGTTTTTTGCTTTTTTTGTAGTCCTCTACACAAAACAGGTGTACACATTTAGGTGATCCCTTGCCCTCGCGCGTGCGAGCGTGTGATGATAAGGTAAGGGAAAAACAACCCGCTCATCCCGCCTATCCCGCACGTAAGATTATTTACTTAGGTGTGGGATAGGCGGGATAGGAGGGATGATTTTGGCATAAGACTACTATATATGTTTTTCCGCTATTTTGCCATAAATCGCATACTGGAAATGACTGCGGTACTATTTTTCGCTACGACGGTACTAATTTTTGTTACGACAGTACTAACAAAAATTACGACGGTACTAATTTTGAAGTGCCCCCCGAAAGTTTTTTGTCTAACTGTCGGGGGGCACTTCAACTCAGGAGCCTTCCTTGATTATTTAATCAAATCAACGCTACGCTTCAGGAACTTATCGAATTAAGATTCCTTGATAAGTTCAACGCTTCGCTTCAGGAACTTATCGAGTGCCTCGCCCTTCAGCATGCCATTCTGGAGCAGAGCCAGGTCGATGAGTTGGTGGACGATGGAGTTGCCCTTCGCATAGTCGGCGATGACGGCAGTCTTCTTGTCTTTCTCAGCCTGCACAGCCTTCTCGGCTTCGGCCTTCTGATCTTTCTCTTCCTGGGTAATCTCGTCGTACTTCTTCTTGTCCTGTGCCTGACGGATGGCAGCCAGACGAGCCTCCTGACCTTTGAGTTCTGCGACGATAGGTTTCAAGGCCTCCTCAGTGGCTGACTTACTTTCGTCGAGTACTTTCTTCACCAGAGGATGGTCGGCGTTCAGCACGAGATTGAATGAATCCGGCATTTGTCCGTAGAAGCCCATACCTGCCTGGAACTTACTCATATCCTTCATACGGCGCATATACTCGTTCTGGGTGATGATCACTGGACGGGCCTCGGCACCAAGGGCATCCACCTGCACCATGAACTCCGTCTTGTCAATCTTCGGCAACTGTGTGCGGAACACGGCTGACAAATTGTCACTCTCCTCTTCTGACAGGTTAGACTTCGGGGCGTCGCTCTTCACGATGAGACGGTCGATGATGTCAGAGTCAACACGGGTGAAACGGCTCTTCTCGAACTTCTGCTCCAAGGTCTGGATGGTCGGCACGTCGAGTTGGCCGTCGAGCAGCAATACACTGTAACCCTTGTCTTGGGCGGCCTTGATATATGAGTATTGTTCTTCCTTATCGGTGGCATAGAGATAGACAAGCGTGTCATCCTTATCCTTCTGGTTGGCCTCGATGAGTTTCTTGTACTCGTCGAAGGTGAAGTATTTGCCCTCTGTGTCTTTCATCAGGGCAAACTCCTTGGCACGGTCGTAGAAGTTCTCCTCAGAGAGAATGCCGTAGTTGATGAAGAGTTTCAGGTCATCCCACTTCTCCTCGTACTCCTTGCGGTTCTCGCCGAAGATAGCCTTCAGGCGGTCGGCCACTTTCTTGGTGATGTAGGTGGAGATCTTCTTCACCTCACGGTCGCTTTGGAGATACGAACGTGAGACGTTCAGGGGAATGTCCGGCGAGTCAATGACACCATGCAACAGCGTTAGGAACTCAGGCACAATGCCTTCCACCTGATCCGTCACAAACACTTGGTTGCAGTAGAGTTGAATCTTGTTGCGCTGCAGTTCGATGTTCGACTTGATCTTGGGGAAGTAGAGGATACCCGTCAGGTTGAAGGGATAGTCCACGTTCAGGTGAATCCAGAACAGCGGCTCGTCACTCATGGGGTAGAGGGTACGGTAGAAACTCTTGTAGTCCTCGTCCTTCAGCGTCGATGGCGTCTTCGTCCACAGCGGCTCTACATTATTTATAATATTATCTTCTGCGGTATCCACCATCTTGCTCTCGTCTTTCGACCACTCCTGTTTCTTGCCGAAGGCGACAGGCACGGCCATGAACTTGCAGTACTTCTGGAGCAACCCCTCGAGTTTGTATTTGTCGAGGAACTCTTTTGAGTCGTCATCGATGTAGAGGATGATGTCCGATCCGTGTTCTGCGCGCTCAGCGTCGTCAATCTCGTAGGCTGGGCTGCCGTCGCAACTCCACTTTACGGCCTTTGAACCTTCCTTATACGACTTAGTGATGATCTCCACCTTCTTTGACACCATGAACGAAGAATAGAAGCCGAGTCCGAAATGGCCGATAATGTTGTTGGCATTGTCCTTGTACTTCTCAAGGAAGTCCGTCACACCTGAGAAGGCAATCTGGTTGATGTATTTGTCAATCTCTTCCTCTGTCATGCCGATGCCGTGATCGCTGATGGTGATGGTACCCTTTTCAGCATCAAAGTTGACGCGCACAGTCAGGTCGCCTAAGTCTTCCTTGTACTCACCCTGAGCCGCCAGCGTCTTTATCTTCTGCGTGGCATCTACGGCATTTGAAACCATCTCACGGAGGAAAATCTCGTGGTCACTATAAAGAAACTTCTTGATGACTGGAAATATGTTCTCAGTCGTCACACCAATGTTACCTTTTTGCATAGTCTATAATATTTTTATAATTTGATACTTTATTGGGTAGATTGCAAATTCCGTGCCAAACAAAAAGAGGCGGCCCCTGCCTTTCTATGCAGTGCCGCCTCCATAATAATGGTTAAGGTGTATTCTTATTTGAAGATCAACTGTGCGAACTGGTATAGGCTGCGACGCCATGTGTGCCACTCATGGGCTGTACCAGGAGACTCGTAACCAACGGCATTCATACCGAGTTGTTCCTTGATGTTCTTGGCGGCCTCGACACAACCCATGTTCTCCTTACCGCCACCGCTCATGAAGAGCAACTTGACGTTCTTCGTGAAACCTTCTGAATTCTTCACTTGGTCGACATTCCATGCACCACTGCTGAAAGAGCCGACATAGGCGAACTTCTCAGGATTGGCAAGAGTAATCTCACGAGCCTGCATACCTCCCATCGACAGACCGGCATAAGCACGGTGCTGAGCGTCGGCAATCACACGGTAATTCTTCTCAACCATCGGAATGATATCATTGAAAAGCACATTCTTGAAACCTTCTGAGAAACCACCGAAGCCACCGAAGCCGCCACGACGCTGGCCACCCTGACCAGGAGCGCCCTGCGGACGCTGCCCCTGAGGCATTCCCTGAGGAGCACCTTGTGGACGGGGACCTTGAGGAGCAGCACCTGGAGCACCCTGAGGACGCGGACCACCGAAACCGCCAAAGCCTCCGGCCTCACCCGGACGCTGGGTATTCAGACCATTGTCCATCACAATGATGCAAGGAACAGCCTTGCCCTCGGCAATCAGGTTGTCCATGATTTGAGCAGTGTGACCCTGCTCAGCCCAACCGTACTCATTCTCACCCATACCATGCTGCAGATAGAATACTGGGAATTTCTTGGTGGGATTGGTAAAATACTCTGCAGGCAGATATACATGGCAACGACGCATCTTCTCCGTGTAGGTTGACCAATAGAAGACTTCACACATCGAACCCTGCGGCACGTTCTTCACTTGCCAGAAATCCTGGTCGGATGAAGGGATCTCGATACCGCTGCCCCAACGGCTGGCACCATAGTAATAAAGACTGCCTGGATCGGGCACAGAAGCACCGTCGATGTTCAACTGATAGTAGTGGAAACCCTCGTCCTGAGGCTCAGAAGTGCCTGTCCATACACCATTTGCGTCCTTGGTCATGGAATAGATCTTACCAGCAATGTCGAGGCCTACAGATGTGGCATTAGGAGCCGAGATCTGAGCACGCACCATACGCTGTGAGTTGACCATCGGGTACTGCTTGTTGTCCTGATTGGAAGAAGCAGGCTTGAAGTCTTCAACCACGTTTTCTGTAACTGAAGGAACAGTGGGATTCTGTCTGGGCGCACCAAACTGTGCCCATGCTGTCAGGCTCGTGAGAGCCAACATTGAAAGAAATAGTTTTTTCATAAATGAATGTTGTTAGTGATGATAAATATTTAGATAATTGTTACTTTTACACCCTTCAATGTCAGTTTGACGTACTTTTGCCCGAAAAGTAAAAAGTTGAAATGCTTTGTTATAAAAGTTTAACATTCATGGCTATGAGGTGGAAAATGCCTACCTTTGCACTCGCTTATATTATATAAATAAGGTATAAGGATGATTGCAAAGAACAAGAAGAGGCGCTGGCACTGTCTTTCCGGACAGGAACCCACTGAGATGGATAAGACCATTATGTACTGGGAGAACAAGGGCAAGGAGGTGCCGACACGTGAACTGATAAAGACCCCTGAACAGATAGAGGGCATCCGCAGGGCGGGTGTCGTGAATACAGGTGTGCTCGATGCGGTGGCGGCTGCCATCCATAAGGGCATGAACACGCTGGAGATTGACCAGATATGTCGGAAATACTGCGAGGAGCACAACGCCATCCCTGCCTGTCTGAACTATGGGGGCGACGAAGAGACCCCTCCATTCCCCATGAGTGTGTGTACTTCCATCAACGAGGTGGTGTGTCACGGTGTGCCGAAGGAGGAAGATGTGCTCGAAGAGGGTGACATCATCAACGTGGACTTTACAACCATCGTCGATGGCTACTATGCCGACGCCAGTCGTATGTTTATCATCGGCAAGACCTCGCCAGAGAAGGAGCAGTTGGTGCGTGTGGCGAAAGAATGCCTGGAGATTGGTATGGAAGCCGCCAAACCCTATTCGTTCGTTGGCGACATAGGTCATGCGATAGAGAAGCATTGCAAGAAGTATCACTATGGCGTGGTGCGTGATCTGTGTGGTCATGGGGTAGGTAATGCTTTCCACGAGGAGCCCGATGTAGCGCACTTTGGCCATCGCGGTACGGGGATGCTGCTGGTGCCGGGCATGGTCTTTACGATTGAGCCGATGATCAATATGGGCACGTATCGGGTGTTTATCGATGCCGATGACCCATATGGCTGGGAGGTGATATCGGAGGATGAACTGCCAAGTGCCCAGTGGGAGCATACGCTGCTGATGACTGAGCACGGGGTGGAGGTGCTTAGTTACTAGGAAGACCTAGGATCCCCTAGGTTATCCTAGGAATGCCTAGAATTATTAGGAGATGAAAAATAATATATATATATTAGCGATAGAGTCGAGTTGCGACGATACGTCGGCTGCGGTGCTCAGAAATGATGTGCTGCTGTCGAACGTGACGGCTTCGCAGGCCGTACACGAGGCCTACGGCGGTGTAGTGCCGGAACTGGCATCCAGGGCGCATCAGCAGAACGTGGTGCCTGTGGTACATGAGGCCATCAAACGGGCTGGCATCACCAAGGAACAACTCTCGGCCATAGCCTTTACCAGAGGTCCCGGTCTGATGGGCTCGCTACTGGTAGGCGTGAGTTTTGCCAAGGGATTTGCCAGATCGCTGGGTATCCCCTTGATTGACGTGAATCATCTGCAGGGGCATGTGATGGCTCACTTTATCCGTGAGCCGGAGAGTCTGGATAAACAAGATTTTCCGGTTAATAGGATTCCGCCGTTGCCTTTTTTATGTTTATTGGTGTCGGGCGGTAACTCGCAGATTGTGAAGGTGAATGCCTACAATGATATGGAGGTACTGGGACAGACAATCGACGATGCGGCCGGCGAAGCCATAGATAAGTGCTCCAAGGTGATGGGACTGGGTTATCCTGGTGGTCCGATCATCGACCGACTGGCGCGTCAGGGTAATCCGAAAGCCTTTCATTTCGCCGAGCCGAACATCCCTAACCTCGATTACAGTTTTTCCGGACTGAAGACATCTTTTCTCTATTCGTTGCAGAAATGGGTGGCAGAAGACCCTGATTTCATTGAGAAAAACAAAGAGGATATCGCCGCCTCTCTGGAATGGACGATTGTGGACATCCTGATGAAGAAATTGAAGAAGGCTGTGAAGCAGACAGGTATTAAGCACGTGGCAGTTGCTGGCGGCGTGAGTGCAAACAATGGGCTCCGCAATGCCTTCTATGATGCCCAGAAACGCTACGGATGGACAATATACATCCCCAAGTTCAGTTATACCACCGATAATGCCGCGATGATTGGTGTCGTTGGCTATTACAAGTATCTGGACGGTGAGTTCTGCAGCATTGATGCCCCAGCCTTTTCCAAGGTTACTTTTAAATAAAATGTAAATTGTAAATCGTCAAATTGTATATTCTATGATGGATTTTGAAGCAAAAGTTATCAGCAGGGAAGTAAGTGAACTGCTATGGGAAATGGAAAAAACAGTCAGTACGGCGGAAAGTTGTACGGGAGGCCGCATCGCAGAAGCCATTATCGCCGTGCCTGGCGCATCGAAGTATTTCAAGGGTGGCATCATTTCATACGTGGATGAAATCAAAGAGTCACTGCTGGGAGTCGATCCTCGGGTACTGGAAGAACAAACTGCTGTATGCGAGGAAGTTGCCAAGGAGATGGTTATCGGTGCCTGTAAAGCACTTAATACCAACTATGCCATCTCTGCCACAGGTTTTGCAGGACCCACAGGAGGCACGAAAGAAATACCTGTAGGCACCATCTGGCTGGCCTGCGGCAATGCGGACAGGATAGCGACAATAAAAGTGGAGGAGGATCACGGCCGGGACATCAACCTCGCCATCGCCACCAACAAGGCGATGCAGTTGTTTCTAGACTATCTGAAGGCCGAAAATCTTGAGAAAAAAGAGTTGGAAGGTTAAAAAAACATAAATCACCTCTTAATTCTTAATTCTCAATTCCAAATCTCAATTAAAATATGTACCTTTGCACCCTGTTTGGAATAAGTAGTTAAAAAGAACAAGTAAAAAGTAGATAGAAATGTCTAAAGTTTGTCAAATTACAGGAAAGAAGGCACAGATAGGTTGTAATGTGTCTCACTCAAAGCACCACACAAAGAGAAGTTTTGACGTTAACCTGTTCAGCAAGAAATTCTACTATGTAGAAGAGGGTTGCTGGATTCAGTTGAAGATCAGCGCTGCTGGCCTTCGTATGATTAATAAGGTAGGTCTGGATGCTGCATTGAAGCAGGCTGTTGCCAAGGGATATGTAGATTGGAAAGACATTAAAGTGATAGGAGACTAACGACGATGGCAAACAAGAAAGCAAAAGGTAACCGCGTCCAGGTGATTCTGGAGTGTACTGAGATGAAGAACAGCGGACTGCCCGGCACAAGCCGTTACATCACGGTGAAGAATCGTAAGAATACGTCCGAGCGTCTGGAATTGATGAAGTATAACCCAATCCTGAAGAAGATGACTCTTCACAAGGAGATTAAATAAGCAAGACTGAAGTATGGCAAAGAAAACCGTTGCTACCCTCCATGAAGGTTCAAAGGATGGTCGCGCTTACACAAAGGTAATCAAGATGGTGAAGAGCCCCAAGACTGGTGCTTACGTCTTTGACGAACAGATGGTTCCTAACGAGGAAGTTAAGGACTTCTTTAAGAATTGATATTCATTCATAGCATAAAAAGAGAGGTTGCAAATTAAATTGCAGCCTCTTTTTTTTTGAGATTTCATCGGAATTTATTAATTTTGCAGCCATAATAATATATTATGGGAATATTTGGTTTTTTCAATAGGGAAAAGAAGGAAACGCTGGACAAGGGTTTGGAGAAGACCAAGAGCAGCGTTTTCGACAAACTGGCGCGTGCCGTCGCTGGAAAGTCGAAGGTGGATGACGATGTGTTGGATAATCTGGAAGAGGTGCTCATCACCAGTGACGTAGGTGTTGATACTACCTTGAAGATTATCGAGAGGATAGAGGAACGTGTGGCTCGCGACAAGTATGTGTCCACCTCGGAACTGAACGGTATCCTGAAAGATGAGATCGCCGCGCTGTTGGCGGAGAACAATTCAGAGGATAATGACAACTGGGACCTGCCCGGCGACCATAAGCCTTACGTGATTCTGGTGGTGGGCGTGAATGGTGTCGGTAAGACGACGACCATCGGTAAACTCGCCTGGCAGTTCAGGCAGGCTGGCAAGAAGGTCTACTTAGGTGCTGCCGACACATTCCGTGCGGCCGCCGTGGAGCAATTGTGTATCTGGGGAGAACGTGTCGGAGTGCCTGTTGTCAAACAGCAGATGGGTTCCGATCCTGCCTCTGTGGCCTTTGATACCCTTTCCAGTGCCAAGGCCAACGGGGCAGATGTTGTACTGATAGATACGGCTGGTCGCCTGCATAACAAGGTTGGTCTGATGAACGAGTTGAAGAAAATTAAGGACGTGATGAAGAAGGTACTGCCTGAAGCCCCCGATGAGGTGATGCTCGTACTTGATGGCTCTACGGGACAGAACGCCTTTGAACAGGCCAAGCAATTCTCGGCGGTGACCCAGATCACTTCGTTGGCCATCACCAAACTCGACGGTACGGCGAAGGGTGGTGTGGTCATCGGCATCAGTGACCAGTTGAAGGTGCCTGTTAAATATATCGGCCTTGGTGAAAAGATGACAGATTTGCAACTCTTCAATAAGCGACAGTTTGTAGATTCGCTGTTTCAGGTGAATAGTTAGTTGTGAAAAATACGATTGACTTTATATCGCTCGGATGCTCGAAGAACCTTGTGGATAGTGAGGTGCTGATGGGCTTGATGGAGGCCAACGGCTATCAGTGTACCCACGACAGCGATGACCCTCAGGGCGAGATTGTCGTCGTCAATACCTGTGGCTTCATCAATGATGCCAAGGAAGAGAGCATCAACACCATCCTTGAATTTGCACAGGCCAAGACGGAGGGAAGGATCGAGAAACTCTTCGTGATGGGCTGTCTGTCGGAACGCTATCTGGCAGAGTTGGAGATGGAGATTCCGGAGGTGGACGGCTGGTATGGCAAGTTCAACTACAGGCAATTGTTGAAAGATCTCGAAGGTGAACAGTTTGAGTCCTGCGAAGGACATCGCCATATCACCACGCCCAGTCACTATACCTATATTAAGATTAGCGAGGGCTGTGACCGTCATTGTGCCTACTGCGCCATCCCGTTGATTACGGGAAAGCATCAGAGTCGTCCGATGGAGGAGATTCTCGACGAGGTGCGCTATTTGGTAGGAAAGGGTGTTAAGGAGTTTAATGTCATTGCTCAGGAACTGACCTACTATGGCGTGGACATTGACGGCAAACAGCATATCGCAGAACTGATAGAACAGATGGCGGACATCACTGGTGTGGAGTGGATTCGTCTGCATTATGCTTATCCGACGCATTTCCCTTGGACTCTGCTTCGGGTGATTCGGGAGAAACGAAATGTCTGCAACTATCTTGACATCGCCTTGCAGCATATCTCCGACAAGATGCTGGATCGGATGAAGCGCCACGTCAGCAAACAGGAGACCTACGACCTCGTGGAGCGTCTGCGACGGGAAGTGCCTGGCATTCACCTGCGTACAACCTTGATGGTGGGTTTCCCTGGAGAAACGGAAGAAGATTTCGAAGAACTCCTGGCTTTCACCAAATGGGCGCGTTTCGAGCGGATGGGAGCCTTTGCCTATTCGGAGGAAGAAGGTACCTATTCAGAGCAGCATTACAAAGATGATGTGCCTGAGGATGTGAAACAGCAGCGTCTTGACAAACTGATGCGTATCCAACAGAGAATCAGTGCCGAGATAGAGGCTGAGAAGATAGGTACCATCCAGCGGGTCGTAATCGACAGGCAGGAAGGTGATTATTATGTCGGACGGACGGAGTTCTGTTCTCCGGAGGTTGACCCTGAGGTGCTCATTCCTGTCAGTGAAAAGGAACTGACCATCGGAGCATTCTATCCAGTGAGGATTACCGACTCCGAGGCATTTGACTTATATGCAACCACAATCACATATTGAAATATGAATAATAAAGACTTCATTGCAGAACTGGCCGATAGAACGGGCTATTCAGTGGAAGAAACACAGAAGATGGTGGATATCGTGATTGAGACGATGGGAGACCATTTTCAGGAGGATGACTCTGTGTTGATCCCAAATTTTGGGACATTCGAAGTAAAGAAGAAGATGGAACGCATCATGGTGAATCCTTCTACTGGGCAGCGGATGCTTGTTCCACCCAAACTTGTGCTGAATTTTAAGCCGAACGTCGGTTGGAAAGAACGTGTAAAGAGTGGAGGAACCGAGTAATGGGAAAGATCTCGATAAATGAACTGGCTATTGTGCTCATCGAGCGCAAAAACCTGAAAAAGAAGAGTGCCTCTACATTCGTCAATGAACTGTTCTATCTGATTCAGAAAGGACTGGAACAGGATAAGTCGGTAAAAGTAAAAGGGTTAGGCACATTTAAGATTATTGATGTGGATGACCGTGAGAGTGTGAATGTGAACAATGGGGAACGGGTCTTGATAGAAGGTCACAGCAAGATTACATTTACACCAGATGCTTTGATGAAGGAATTGGTGAACAAACCTTTCTCACAGTTTGAGACGGTTGTATTGAATGAGGGCGTAGATTTTGAGCAGGAACTAGAACAGGAGCCAGAGCCAGATTTGGAGCAGGAGCCTGCCCAAAAGCCGGAAATGATGTCCGAGCCGGAAGTGGATGATGATGTTGATGCATCGATGGCACCATTGGTTGATTTCGTGACGGATAACGAACCGCAGATTTCGCCTGAGTCTGAGTCTGAGCCGGAACCAGAACCTGAACCAGAACCTGAGTTCCAGCCTATTCCAAACCCTATTCTCGAGCAGGAACCAGAGTCTGTCCCAGAGCCTGTTCAGGAGCCAGAACCCGAATCAATTCAGGAGACCGAACCAATTCCTGAGCCAGAATCGGAGATATCATCCACAGAAAGAGAGACTTCGGTGTCGGAAGAAGAACCTGTAGAGCATCCATCCGAAGAACCCAATTACCTCTATGAAGAAGATAATTCTGGCGGATGGAAGAAGTGGGTGATTGGCATATTGGCCTGCTGCATCTGTTTTGCCGGAGGTTATTATTTCGGATCAACTTATGGCGGATTTACTCCAATGGCTGAGTCTAAGGTAGAGGCTGACAAGTCCAAAGTCGAAGCAGTCAAGTCGAAAGCAGAGACTCCAAAGCCGGAGCAAACAAAGTCCGAGGCTATTAAGTCGGAGCCGCAGGAACCAAAAGCCTCAGAATCCAATGGCAAGGCTGAGTCCGAAGCAAAACCTGAGGTTAAACCTGAGCCTAAGCCAGAACCGCAACCTGTGGCACAGTCGGCAGAAGAAGTCTCTCTCGATCAATATGAGAAGATGGATGTCCGTATTCGTACGGGTGCCTATCGGATTGTCGGGACAGACCACGTGGAAAAGGTCAAGGCCACCGATAATCTGGCAAGAATCTGTAAACGTACCATTGGCCCCGGTATGGAGTGCTATTTGGAAGTTTACAATGGTATCAAGGGAGATGCCGACTTGAAGGTTGGACAGGAAATCAAGATTCCCAAACTGGTTCATAAGAAGAAAAAAGTCCAAAAATGACAATTAAATCGGTTTAATATTGAAAAAGTTTCTTAAAACTTAGGTTTTGGGAAACTTTTTTAATATTATTTAGGTGGTAGAATGGCACGTTTTACCAACTAAATCAGTACTTTTGCGGTCAAATTTCAGAAAACAAATAAAAAGGAAATATTATGGCAGAAGCAATTGATATCCGTGAGTTGAATATCCGGATAGAACAACAAAGCGCATTTGTTACGAATCTTGTAACAGGTATGGATCGCGTCATTGTGGGTCAGAAACACCTCGTTGACTCCCTCCTCATCGGTTTGCTGAGTGACGGACATATCCTTCTGGAAGGTGTGCCTGGACTGGCAAAGACCCTCGCCATCAAGACGCTGGCACAGTTGATAGACTCCGACTATAGTCGTATTCAGTTTACGCCCGACCTTCTCCCTGCTGATGTCATTGGTACGATGATCTATTCGCAGAAAGATGAGAAGTTCCAGGTGAAGAAGGGTCCCGTATTTGCCAACTTCGTACTGGCTGATGAAATCAACCGTGCACCGGCAAAGGTGCAGAGTGCTCTGCTCGAAGCCATGCAGGAGAAGCAGGTGACCATCGGCAGTGAGACCTTCTTGTTGCCGAATCCCTTCCTCGTGATGGCGACGCAGAACCCGATTGAGCAGGAGGGTACCTATCCGTTGCCAGAGGCGCAGGTAGACCGTTTCATGCTGAAGGTGATCATCGACTATCCCTCACTCGATGAGGAGAAGAAGATCATCCGCGAGAATATCGCTGGAGAGATGCCGAAGGTGACGCCTGTGACGACTGCCGAGGAGATCCTCCGTGCCAGAGAGGTGGTCCGTGAGGTCTATCTCGACGAGAAGATTGAGCAGTATATCGCTGATATTGTGTTCGCTACCCGTTATCCCGACCGTTATGGATTGAAGGATCTGAAGGATATGATCTCCTTCGGTGGTTCGCCCCGTGCCAGTATCAATCTGGCGAAGGCAGCCCGTGCATACGCCTTCATCAAGCGTCGTGGGTATGTGGTGCCTGAGGATGTGCGTGCTGTGGCTCACGATGTGCTGCGCCACCGTATCGGACTCACCTATGAAGCCGAGGCCAGCAATATCACCAGTGAGGAAATCGTTTCGAAGATTATCAATAAAGTAGAGGTTCCCTAATTCCTAGGAAAACCTAGGACTGCCTAGGAAAACCTAGGACTGCCTAGGACTGCCTAGGATCCCCTGGAAAGATTATGGAGACTAGTGAAATCATCAAGAAAGTCCGTAAGATTGAAATCAAGACCCGAGGTCTGAGTTCAAACATCTTCGCAGGTCAGTACCATTCTGCCTTCAAGGGTAGGGGTATGGCCTTCAGCGAGGTGCGCGAATATCAGTTCGGCGATGATGTGCGCGACATCGACTGGAATGTGACAGCCCGCTTCCACCGTCCGTATGTGAAGGTGTTTGAGGAGGAGCGCGAACTGACGGTGATGTTACTCATTGATGTCAGCGGCTCTCTTGATTTCGGTACGCAGAAGCAGATGAAGCGTGATATGGTGACGGAGATTGCCGCTACCATCGCTTTCTCGGCTATCCAAAACAACGATAAGATCGGGGTGGTATTCTTCTCCGACAAGATAGAGAAATACATTCCCCCGAAGAAGGGACGCAAGCATATCCTGTATATCATCCGTGAGATGCTGGATTTCCATCCGGAGTCGAAGCGGACGGATGTGAAGCAGGCGGTGGAGTTCCTGTCGAGTGTCCAGAAACGTCGTACGACGGCGTTCATCCTCAGCGACTTCTATGTGCGGAACGATTTCATGCAGTCGCTGCAGATTGCTAATCGCAAGCACGATGTGGTGGCTATACAGGTCTATGACCAGCGTGCGAAGGAACTGCCTGATGTAGGACTGATGCGTGTGGTGGATGCCGAGACGGGTTTCGAGCAGTATGTGGATACCAGTTCGAAGCGTCTGCGTGACTCCTACCGCAAATACTGGATGAACCGTCAGACACAGTTGTTGGAGACATTTAATAAGAGTAATGTAGATAACGTGAGCATTGCCACGAACGAGGATTTCGTGAAAGCATTGATGATGCTGTTTAAACAGAGAAGTTGAGCCACAGATTACACAGATTAACATAGATGAAGAAGATATTGATCATATGGATGATGTCGGTGATTGGGGCTGTGGCTGTGCAGCCGCAGTCTGTTGAGGCCAGCATCGACCATATTGAGATGCTGATAGGCGAGCAGGCGCATGTCACGCTGAAGGCTGTGGCGAAGGAGAGTGCTAAGGTGGAGTTTCCCCAGTTTCAGCCGACTCAGTATGTGACACCTGGTGTAGAGGTTCTGGCCTGTCAGCCGCAGGAAGACAAGCAGGCTGACGAAGGTTTTGTCGAGAGGTCGATGGTCTATACGCTGACCTCATTCGACGACACCTTATATTATATTCCCCCTCTGACAGTGAAGATCGACGGTAAGCCGTACGAGAGCAAGAGTCTGGCTTTGAAGGTGCTGACGATGGAGGTGGATACGGCTCATGCCGATAAGTTCTTTCCGCCGAAAGGGGTACAGGAAAATCCCTTCCAGTGGAGTGAATGGAGCCCGATATTCTGGTTGAGTGTCGTGCTGCTAATCATCTTAGCCATAACATATTATATATACATCAGACTGCGTGACAATAAACCGATTATAACACATATCCGTATTGTCAAGAAACTCCTGCCTCACCAGAAGGCTATGAAGGAAATCGAGCAGATCAAGGCTGATAAGATGGTGACCGCAGAGAACTCCAAGGAGTACTATACGAAGTTGACGGATACTCTCCGCAAATATATCGAGGAGCGCTATGGTTTCAGTGCGATGGAGATGACGAGCAGTGAGATTATCGAGAAACTGATGGCCACTCAGGATCAGAAGGCTCTCGATGAACTCCGCGAACTCTTCACGACAGCCGACCTGGTGAAGTTTGCCAAGTATTCGACCCTCATCAATGAGAACGACAAGAACCTCGTAAGTGCCATCGATTTCATCAACCAGACGAAACTCGAGAATGTACCTACCGAGGAGACCGTCAAACCGCAACTCTCTGAGGCAGACCAGCGCAGCATGAAGACGCGTCGTGTCCTCAAAGTTGTGATCACAGCATTGCTTATTGCCAGTGCCTTGTTGCTGGCCTATGTAGTCTATGCCACCTATCAACTCATCAATTAGAAGTGAAGTATGGAATTTGCCAATAAAGAATATCTGTTTCTGCTGTTGCTGATGATACCCTATGTCATCTGGTATCTGATGTATAGGAAGAAGACGGAACCCACTATGCGGATGAGTGACACTTTCGCCTTCCGCAATGCACCGAAGAGTTGGAAGGTACGGCTCATGCCGCTCTCCATGCTCCTCCGTCTGCTTGCCTTTACGATGATCGTGTTGGTACTGGCTCGTCCGCAGACACAGAATTCATGGAAGAACAAGACGATTGAGGGTATTGACATCATGCTGGCGATGGATGTGTCCACCTCTATGTTGGCAGAGGATTTGAAGCCGAACCGCATCGAGGCTGCCAAGCAGGTGGCTGCGGAGTTTATCGCAGGGCGTCCGAACGATAATATCGGTCTGAGTATCTTTGCCGGTGAGGCCTTTACCCAGTGTCCGATGACGATTGACCACGCTTCGCTGCTCAACCTCCTTCATAATGTTCGTACGGATATTGCTGCCCGTGGTCTCATCGAGGATGGTACTGCCATCGGTATGGGACTGGCCAATGCTGTTTCCCGTTTGAAGGACTCTAAGGCTAAGAGCAAGGTGGTGATCCTGTTGACGGATGGTAGTAACAACCGAGGTGACATCTCGCCTATGACGGCTGCCGAGATTGCCAAGAGTCTGGGTATCAGGGTATATACCGTTGGCGTGGGTACGAACAAGGTGGCACCTTATCCGATGCCAGTGGCCGGCGGGGTGCAGTATGTGAATATCCCTGTGGAGATAGACAACAAGACGCTCAGTGAGATTGCAGCCGCTACGGATGGTGATTTCTATCGCGCCACCAATAATAAGGAACTCCGGAAGATCTATCAGGAGATAGACAAGTTGGAGAAGTCGAAACTCAATGTGAAGCAGTTTAGTAAGAAATACGAGGCCTATCAGCCCTTTGCCCTTGTGGCTGTGCTGGCCCTTCTCCTTGAAATCCTGCTCCGCATCACCATATTCAGGAGGATACCATAATGTTTAGATTTGAAGACCCCATATATCTCTGGCTGTTGGTGCTGATACCCATATTGGCACTGGTCAGGTTTGTGACATATAGAAATCAGAAAAAGCGACTCCGTAAGTTTGGCGACTTGAAGTTACTGAAAGCCCTGATGCCTGATGTATCCCATTTTCGTCCACGCGTGAAGTTCTGGTTGCTGTTGGCAGCCCTCGCCCTGTTGATTGTGATGCTGGCCCGTCCGCAGATGGGTACGAAGATCAGTCAGGAGAAACGGACCGGTATCGAGACCATCATTGCCTTGGATATCTCCAACTCTATGTTGGCAGAGGATATTGTGCCCAGTCGTCTGGATCGTAGTAAGATGATGGTGGAGAATCTGGTGGATCATTTCACCAACGACAAGATCGGCCTCATAGTGTTTGCGGGTGATGCCTTTGTGCAGTTGCCTATCACGAGCGACTATGTATCTGCCAAGATGTTTCTGTCGAGTATCGACCCGTCAATGATGGCTACCCAGGGTACGGACATTGCGACAGCCATTAATATGGCGGTCAGCAGTTTCACCCAGGAAGAGGGTATTGGTAAGGCTGTTATCGTGATTACCGATGGTGAAGACCACGAGGGTGGGGCCTTGGAGGCCGCAGAGGAAGCCAAGAAGAAAGGTATGAGTGTCTATGTGCTGGGTGTCGGTAGTACGCAGGGCGCCCCGATTCCCATTCCCGGTACAGGCGACTATATGAAGGACAATACGGGTAATACTGTGATGTCGGCCTTGAATGAGGAGATGTGTCGTCAGGTGGCTCAGGCCGGTGGTGGCGTGTATATCCACGTGGAGAACAACAGTGCTGCCCAGCAACAACTCGACAACGAACTCGACAAACTCTCGAAGAAAGAAACCTCCACGACGGTTTATAGCGATTTCGATGAACAGTTCCAGGCCTTCGGCATCCTTGCCCTTCTGTTGCTGATTATTGAAATCTGTATTTTCGACCGCCGGAACCCGTTGCTGAAGAATCTGTCGTTGTTCAGCAAGAAGAAGGTGGCAACCCTAATGTTGTTGCTGGTCGCCATGAGCGTATCGGCCCAGACCGACCGTCAGTATATCCGTCAGGGCAACAAGCAGTTTAATGCCGGAGACTATCCCAATGCGGAGGTGTCATACCGAAAGGCGGTAGAGAAGAACCCGAAGAACCCGCAGGCTGTGTATAATCTAGGTAATGCCTTGATGGCGCAGAAGAAAGACTCGGCAGCCATCGAACAGTTCCAGAACGCTTCGAAGTTGGAGACGAACCCCTTGCGCAAATACCAGTCGTTCCATAATATGGGTGTCATCTGTCAGTCGCATAAGATGTACGGTGAGGCGATAGAGGCCTATAAGAATGCCCTGCGTCTGAATCCGGCAGATGATGAGACCCGCTACAACCTGATTCTCTGTAAGCATGAGAAAGAGAAACAGGATCAGAACAAGCAGAATCAGGATCAGAACAAACAGGATCAGAAACAAGACGATAAGAAAGACCAGCAGAAGCAGGATCAAAATAAAGACAAGGATAAGCAAGACCAGAAAAAGGAGGAACCGAAGCCTCAGATGAGTAAGGACAATGCCGAGCAACTGTTGAATGCAGCCATGCAACAGGAGAAACAGACTCAGGATCGTCTGAAAAAGGCTCAGCAACAGCCCCAGCGTCGGAATATCCTGAAGAACTGGTGATAGGAGTGAAAAGTGAGAAGTGAAAAGTGAGAAGTGAGAAGTGAATAGTGAAATGAAGAATATTATATATGGAGAAGCGAAGGTGAATTGGAAAGTGAAAGTGCTTCTGGTACTTTTCACTTTTCACTTTTCACTTTTCACTTCAATGGCGCAGACTCTGACTGCCTCGGCTCCCTCGCAGGTTGCTGTGGGTGAGCAGTTCCGTTTGACCTATACCATCAATACACAGAATGTCAGCGAGTTCCGTGCAGGGCATATCCCTGACGAACTGGAAGTGCTGATAGGGCCGAACCGTTCCATGCAGTCCAGTTATCAGATGGTCAACGGACATACGAGTTCCTCGTCGTCGATTACCTATACCTATATCGTTGCAGCCACAAAGAACGGCTCCTATACCATACCAGCCGCCCACGCTGTGGTGGATGGCAAGAGCATCGCCTCGAATGCCCTGAAGATTACGGTTTCGGGTAATGCCCGCAGTCAGGCCAATGGTGGCGGCGGACAGCAGCGTCAGCGTGGCGATGAGGGTGCAGAACTCCGTGATGCCGGTAGCCGTATCTCTGGCTCCGACTTGTTTATCAAGGTCAGTGCCAATAAGAAACGTGTCTATGAGCAGGAGCCTATCCTGCTGACCTATAAGGTCTATACACTGGTCTCTCTCACGCAGTTGGAAGGTAAGATGCCTGACTTGAAGGGTTTCCATACCCAAGAGGTGGATCTGCCGCAGCAGAAGAGTTTCAAGATCGAAACAGTCAATGGCCGTCCCTATCGTACCGTGACTTGGAGCCAGTATGTGATGTTCCCGCAGTTGACGGGCAAACTCGAAATACCGAGTATCACCTTCAACGGTATCGTGGTGCAGCAGAACCGTAATATCGATCCCTTTGAAGCCTTCTTCAACGGCGGTTCCGGTTATATTGAGGTGAAGAAACAGATTCAGGCGCCGGGCATAGAGATTCAGGTGGATCCGTTGCCTGCACGTCCTGCCAATTTCTCCGGTGGCGTGGGTAAGTTTAATATCTCTGCACAACTCGACAAAACGGAGGTGAAGGCTAACGACCCCGTCAAACTGCATCTGGTAATCAGTGGTATTGGTAACCTGAAACTCATCAAGCAACCAGCGGTAGAGTTCCCGAAAGACTTCGACAAGTATGATGCCAAGATCACCGATAAGACCAAACTCACTGCCAATGGCTTGGAGGGCTCGATGATCTACGACATCCTCGCCGTGCCGCGCCATCAGGGTAAATATGAGATACCGCCCATCGAGTTTACCTATTTCGATACGGTGGCCAAGCGATACGAGACCGTCAGGACAGAGGGCTTCACACTCAATGTGGCCAAGGGAGCCGGTACCAGTAGTGTCAGTGATTTCACGGGTCAGGAAGACCTCCAACTGTTGGGTAAGGACATCCGTCATATCAAGACAGGTGATACGCGTCAGCACTCGCTCGATGACTTCTTCTTCGGTTCTACGGGCTACTGGATAGCATTGGCTGTTCTTGCACTCATTTTCATCTCGCTGTTTGTTATCTTCCGTCAGCGTGCCATCGAGAATGCCAATATCACCAAGCGTCGTGCCGGTAAGGCCAACAAGGTGGCTACAAAACGTCTGAAGAAAGCCTCGAGACTGATGGCAGACAACAAGCCCGGTGAGTTCTATGACGAGGTGCTCCGTGCCCTTTGGGGCTATGTGGGTGATAAACTCAATATGCCTGTTGAGCAGTTATCGCACGACAATATCAGTCAGCGTCTGGCAGACAGGAATGTGAATGAAGATACGATAGCCCAGTTTATGGGTGCCCTCGACGAGTGTGAGTTTGAGCGTTATGCCCCAGGCGATCCCAAGGGTAATATGAATAAGGTATTTGATAAGGCCATGACGGCTATTGAGAAGATTGAAGAGACGATGAAGAAGCGTCGCTCGGCGAAACCGGTGACTGTCGTCTTGCTGATGCTCATGTTGCCGCTCTGCGCACAGGCTGTCACCAAGACTGAGGCCGACAGTGCTTACGTGAGAGGTGAATACCAGCAGGCCATCAAGGATTATGAGGCCTTGTTGGAACAGGGTGCCTCTGCTGATCTGTACTACAATCTCGGCAACGCCTATTATCGTACGGAGAATATCACCCGTGCCGTGTTGAATTACGAACGTGCCCTGCTGTTGTCGCCTGGCGACAAGGATATCCGCTTTAATCTCCAGATGGCCCGTTCGAAGACCATCGACAAGATCACGCCTGAACAGGAGATGTTCTTCGTCACATGGTACCGTTCATTGGTTAATCTGACCAGTGTTGATGGTTGGGCTAATGTCGCTCTGATCTCATTGGCCCTCGCCATCGTTCTGGCTCTGTTGTATCTCTTCTCTGAACGCATTTGGTTGCGCAAGGTGGGCTTCTTTGGAGCCATCATCCTCCTTGTCTTCTTCCTGTTGGGCAATGTTTTTGCTTATCAGCAGAAAGACCTGCTCGTTCATCGTCGTGGAGCCATCGTGACGGCTCCTGCTGTCACGGTGAAGAGTACGCCCGCCAAACAGGGTACGGATCTGTTTATCCTGCATGAGGGCACGAAGGTGACCATCACCGACGGCTCCATGAAAGACTGGAAGGGCATCCGCCTTGCGGATGGTAAGGAAGGTTGGATAGAAACCCGGCAAATAGAATCGATATAGTTTATGGATTGGCAGGCGTTGATAGACTTAGATAAGCAATTGCTGTTGTGGTTTAACGGCAGTCAGTCGTTATATCTTGACTCCTTGGTTCGTACGCTCACCAATGCCCTGACGTGGATACCGTTCTATCTGACCCTGTTCTATGTCGTCATCAAGAACAATGAGAATATGCAGAAGATCCTGCTGGTGTTGGCCTCTGCAGGCCTCTGTGTCCTCATTGCCGGTACCATCGATGACACCATCGTCAAACCCACGGTGGCCCGTTGGCGTCCCACCCATGATCCACAGATTGGGCTGCTGGTGGATATCGTCGACGGATACAGGGGAGGGAATTATGGTTTCTTCTCTGCCCATGCGGCCAACACCTTCAGCATCGCCATCTTTTTCTGGTGGCTGGTGCGCAGCCGACTCCTGACTACTGCGATGGTGATCTGGTCGCTGACCAACTGTTGGACGCGCCTCTATCTGGGTGTTCATTATCCTGGCGACATATTGTGTGGTCTTTGCTGGGGAGCCTGTGCAGGCTCTCTCGCCTATTGGCTTTACCTGCGTATGGCCTCTCGTTTGTCCACTGGTATGAATTTTACTTCGTCACATTACACGAAGACGGGTTATCTGCGTAGTGATGCCGACGTGCCTGTCAGTATGTTGGTCTTCTCGCTCCTGTATGCCCTTCTCCGTGCTGCCTTTGCATAAATATTGTTTGAACAGATGACAGATCCCCGACATATCCATATCGGCGACTATAACTATCCGCTTCCCGACGATCGTATCGCCAAGTTCCCCATGGCCCGTCGCGACCACTCCAAGTTACTTATTTACAGGAAGGGTGAGGTAGGAGAGGATGTCTTCTACAATTTGCCGAACTATCTGCCGGAAGGAGCGTTGATGGTATTCAATAATACCAAGGTCATCCAGGCCCGCATGCATTTCCGCAAGGATACGGGAGCCTTGATAGAAGTGTTCCTGTTGGAACCGGCCGAGCCTTCTGACTACGAACTGATGTTCCAGACCACAAATCATTGTGCCTGGTATTGCTTGGTGGGCAATCTGAAAAAGTGGAAAGAAGGTCCGCTGACGAGAGAGATAATCATAAATAATGAAACGATAACGATGACGGCGATGCGCGGAGAGATTCATGGTACCAGCCATCGCATCGATTTCGAGTGGACGGGTGCGTGTTCTTTTGCCGAAATCATCGACGCCATGGGAGAATTGCCCATCCCGCCGTATCTCAACCGTGCGACGCAGGAGAGTGACAAGACTACCTATCAGACGGTCTATTCGAAGATTAAAGGCAGTGTGGCTGCCCCGACAGCCGGACTGCATTTCACGCCGGAGGTGCTACAAGCCATCGATGCGCATGGCATCGACCGTGAAGAACTCACGCTGCATGTAGGAGCCGGTACGTTCAAGCCTGTGAAGAGCGAGGAGATAGAAGGCCATGAGATGCATACCGAGTATATCAGCGTGCGCCGCGAGACCATCGCCAAACTGATTCGCCATGAGGGAAAGGCCATTGCCGTCGGCACCACGAGTGTCCGTACGTTGGAAAGTCTCTACTATATGGGCCTGAAGGTTCTTCGCAACCCCAACCTCACCGAAGATCAACTTCACGTCGCCCAGTGGGAGCCCTACGAGAATCATGGGGACTGGCTCCCTGATACAAGCGCAGCGTCGGATCAGGTGCCTGTCCCCGTGATTCTCAGCCTCAAGGCCCTCGCCTCTTGGATGGATGCCCACGACTTGCCAGTGCTCCACAGCAGCACCCAGATCATCATCGCTCCAGGCTATGACTACAAGATCGTCAAGATGCTGGTGACGAACTTCCACCAGCCGCAGTCCACGCTGCTCCTGCTTGTGAGTGCCTTCGTCAAGGGCGACTGGCGCAAGATCTACGACTATGCCCTTAGCCATGATTTCCGTTTCCTGAGTTATGGCGACTCTTCTTTACTGATTCCGTAATCACTTAAAAACAAAATAGATATGAAAACTTCTTTAAGAATATTGTTGGTTGGCTTTCTGGCTTTTGTCTCTACCGTGCTGATGGCCCAGAGCAAGACCCTGTTGATCTCTGAGTCGGGGCTTCCCTATACCGAACAGACGTGGTATGCCTATGGTGTCGGTGCACCGCTCGACGAGAGTGATATCACCAGCAACTGGAACCTTGGCAAGCGCATCGTCTCTGCCGCCTACACCAAGGAAGGCTGGCTTGTCGTCATGGCAAAGAACACAGGCTATGCCCAGCAGTCGTTTTCTCTGACCAAGGAGTGGCCCGAGGAGTGGATTGCCGAAAAGACCGGAAGTGGCTATGCCATCACCTCACTTTCCAGAAGTGAGAAGGAGTGGCTGGTGGTCATGTCGCAGGGCTCAGGCATCACCTCACAGATCGTCTGGCGCAACGAGTGGTCTGAACTGGCTCCGTGGATCACGGAACAGAAGGGCAACGGCTATTTCATCACCGATCTGGCTTTCGACGGCAAGGCATGGACCGTGGTGTTGAGTCGTACGCCGAAATATACCTCGCAGGGCTATTTCTGGGAATCGTCCACCTCTGAGTTGATGGATCGCGTCCAGTCTAACGTCTGGGGCAGGGGATTCAATTTGCAACAGGTGGTCTATGGCGAGGGCAACTACGTGGTGGTCTATGGCAACTATGCCCGTGGTGACAACCGTTTCCAGAACCTACAGGTCAGTCCTGATGATGCCAGGGGGTATATCCGCCAACAGTGGAACCGAGGTATCTCCATCGCCTACGTTGGCGGCGGACTCTGGTAAAAGACAGGAACGCTGTGTTTCTATCATGTCAAATAGCGTAAAGAGGTTCCTATGGTATGTTACATAATAAACCCCGAAAGTCTTTTCTCTGACTTTCGGGGGCATTTCAGATTCGTTTCCGGATCGCTTAATAGACTGTCTTATGATCAGGAGCAGGTCACTATACCCGTATTCCCATAATGGTCTCCTGGACTTCAGTATTGGTGTCTTGCGTATTCTGTGAGGAACGTGCGTCTGCGTTGGTGGTGAACATTTTAACTTTGTCTTCTGTTGACTTTTGATGATGCAAAGATACGGCGATTCTATACAGATTCCAAGAAAAATCCCGAATTCTTCTCAAACTTGTATGGACAAACGTCCGCCTTTTGGACAAATCGCCGAAATCGCTCTGATTCCTGTCCAAAAGAATGTGTAACCTCGTTTTCTCATTGTCCCATTTGCCTTCAGCCCAGAGGCTGTCCACCTCTTCATCAACCTTGCGTGCATAATAGTCACAGATAACTTGGCGGAGTTCATTGACCTCCTCCAAAGAATCACTGGGAATGGACGGTTCCGCTGATCATAATGATTGTCAGAACCGACGATTATATTAATATAAAAGAAAACACACGGTGCAAAGGTGCAACTTTTTTGATACAAACAAACATCTTTCGGTTATGTTCTAGTCAGAGTCAAACCAGCATCAGTTCGCTGATGATCATGTCGCTGACGAAGAGGCCTCGACGGGTGAGGACGAGGTGATTGGAAAGGGTGATATGGAGCAGCCCGTCGTTGAGGAAACGGCGGGCATTTTTGATGGCATAGTCGCGATGACGGTCGGAGAGGGTAGAGAGGTCGAGACCTTCACGGGTGCGAAGGGTGACGGTGAGACGGTCGTTGTAACGGGTGTCGCCTTCGATGGTCTCAGCGTCAAAAAGACGCTTGCCGCGCTCCATGCCCTCAATGTATTGGTGGATATCGGCAATGTTCCAACTGCGGGTATGGCCGTCGTAGGAGTGGGCGGCCGCACCCAGACCGATGTAAGGGGTGCCGTTCCAGTATGCGGAGTTGTGGCGGGAACGGAAACCGGGACGGGCGAAGTTGGAGATTTCGTAGTGCTCGTAGCCTGCGGATGTGAGGCGGTCGATAAGGAGTTCGTACATCGAGCGCTCTGTCTCTTCATCGCAAATCATCGTGACAGGTTCTTCATCCGCTGCCATGATTCTCGCCAGAGGCGTGCCTTCCTCGATGGTGAGGCAGTAGGCGGAGAGATGTTCAACGTTGAGGGAGAGGGCGGCGGTGATGTCGGCCTGCCAGTCATTGAGCGTTTCGTCGGGAAAACCATACATCAGGTCGATGCTGATGTTCCGGATGCCATTGTCGCGCAGGCGCTCCAGTGCTTCTGCCACTTGGTGCGAGGTATGGCGGCGGTGCAACCATTTCAGTCGTTTGTCGTCGAAGGTCTGGGCTCCCATCGACACGCGGTTGACGGGCAACCAGCACAGTCCGTCAGCAAATGCCTCTGTCACATCGTCGGGGTTCATCTCGATGGTCACTTCGGCATCTGGTGACACCTTATTATATTTATATATGGCATCAAAAATCTGATGCAGTTGGGGAATCGTTAGTTGCGACGGCGTCCCACCACCGAGATAAATGGTCTCGATGTCCTGTTCGTCCGAGGGGCGCAGCGCCATCTCCTTGCAGAGTGCTTCGACGTACCGCTGACGGAGGTCGAGGGCGGTCGTTGAATAGAAGCCGCAATAGATGCAACGGCTCCTGCAAAACGGAATATGTATGTATAATCCTGCCATTCTGGCGGTAAAATTACTAATTTTGTTTAATAATAGAAAGATTTCTTTGGTAATTTCTGAAAAAATGTCTAATTTAGCGCACTCAAAACGAATAATTTACCTAAAAAACCAACTGATATGAAGATTTATCAAACAAACGAGATCAAGAACATCGCACTCATTGGCAGTGCGGGTAGCGGCAAGACCACTCTTGCCGAGGCAATGCTTTTCGAAGCAGGTATTATCAAGCGTCGCGGTACTGTTGAGCAGAAGAATACCGTGAGCGACTACTTCCCAGTGGAGCAGGAGTACGGCTACAGCGTGTTCTCCACCGTCTTCCATGTGGAGTGGAACAACAAGAAACTGAATATCATCGACTGCCCAGGCTCAGATGACTTCGTGGGAGGTGCCATCACCGCCTTGAACGTGACGGACCAGGCTGTCATCCTCGTCAACGGCCAGTACGGGCCCGAGGTAGGCACGATGAATGCTTTCCGTAATACGGAGAAGTTCCAGAAGCCCGTCATCTTCCTGGTGAACCAGTTGGATCGCGATAACTGTGACTTCGACCAGATTCTCGCCCGTCTGAAAGAGATCTATGGCCCCAACTGCGTGCCTGTACAGTATCCGATTGCTACAGGTGCCGGCTTCAACAGCGTGATTGACGTGCTGCTGATGAAGAAGTACTCTTGGAAGCCCGAGGGTGGTGCACCCATCATCGAGGACATCCCTGCCGACCAGTTGGATAAGGCCAAGGAGATGAAGGCTGCCCTCGTGGAGGCTGCCGCTGCCGGTGATGACGCACTGATGGAGAAGTTCTTTGAGACCGAAGACCTCAGCGAGGATGAGATGCGTGAGGGTATCCGTAAGGGTCTTATCACACGTAGCATCTTCCCTGTGTTCTGCGTCTGTGCAGGTCGTGATATGGGTGTGCGCCGTCTGATGGAGTTCCTTGGCAACGTGGTTCCTTTTGTCAGCGAGTCACCGAAGGTGAAGAACACTGCTGGCAAGGAGATTACTCCCGACACCGCTGGTCCTGCTTCGCTCTACTTCTTCAAGACGGGTGTGGAGCCACACATCGGTGAGGTGTCTTACTTCAAGGTGATGAGCGGTTCTGTGAAGAGCGGCGACGACCTGACAAACGCCGATCGTGGCTCAAAGGAGCGTATCGGTACACTCTATGCCTGCGCCGGTGCTAACCGTGTACAGGTAGATCAACTCAATGCCGGTGATATCGGCTGTACCGTGAAACTGAAGGACGTGAAGACGGGTAACACCCTGAATGGTAAGGATGCCGACAATAAGTTTGATTTCATTGTTTATCCGAACTCGAAGTATTCTCGTGCCATCAAGGCCATCAACGAGTCCGAGACCGAGAAGATGATGTCTGCCCTGAACAAGATGCGTCAGGAGGATCCCACATGGGTTGTCGAGCAGTCGAAGGAGTTGCGTCAGATTATCGTTCACGGACAGGGCGAGTTCCACCTCCGCACTTTGAAGTGGCGTATGGAGAACAATGAGAAGATCCAAATCGAATATCTCGAGCCGAAGATTCCGTATCGTGAGACCATCACGAAGATGGCCCGTGCCGACTACCGTCACAAGAAACAATCGGGTGGTGCCGGTCAGTTCGGTGAAGTCCATCTGATTGTGGAGCCGTATCAGGACGGTATGCCCGATCCTACATCGTTCACCATCAATGGCCAGGAGTTCAAGATGAACATCAAGTCGAAGGAAGAGAAGGATCTGGAGTGGGGCGGCAAACTCGTCTTCATCAACAGTGTCGTCGGTGGTGCCATCGATATGCGCTTCATGCCCGCTATTTTGAAGGGTGTCATGGAACGTATGGAGCAGGGTCCGTTGACAGGCTCTTATGCCCGTGACGTTCGCGTTATCGTCTACGACGGTAAGATGCACCCGGTTGACTCTAATGAACTGTCGTTCATGTTGGCAGCCCGTAATGCCTTCAGTGCCGCCTTCAAGGAGGCAGGTCCTAAGGTGTTGGAGCCGATCTACGACCTCGAAGTGCTTGTGCCCGCCGACTATATGGGTGATGTGATGAGTGACCTTCAGGGTCGTCGCGCCATCATCATGGGTATGGACAGCGAGGCTGGCTATCAGAAACTCTCTGCCAAGATTCCTCTCAAGGAACTTGCCAGTTACTCCATCGCACTCAGTTCGCTGACCGGTGGCCGTGCTTCGTTCAATACCAAGTTCTCTTCATACGAACTGGTTCCGAACGACATCCAGCAGGCGCTGATCAAGCAGCACGAGGAAGAAATGAAGGAAGAAGACTAAAAAATTTAATCCCCGCCAACCGGCGGGGATTAATATTTATATCGTCATTTCGCCTCGGATGCTCTGTTGCATCATGGTGCGCACGGTGTCAGGATCATCGGGATGGTGGCTTTGGAGATACATCAGTTTGGTGACGGCACTCTCTACCGTCATGTCACGTCCGCTGATGACACCAGCCTCTTGCAGATGATAGCCGCAGTCGTAGCGTGACATCTCGACGGCACCTTGCAGGCACTGGCTGACATTCACAATCACTTTGCCGTTCTTCGTTCCTTCTTTGAGGGCATTCAGCAACCAGGGCGATTGCGGGGCGTTGCCCGAGCCGAAGGTACGCATCACGATAGCCTTCAGGTTGGGTGTGTGGATGATGTGTCGTATCAGGTCTTCGCGGATGCCCGGGAAGAGCGAGAAGATAATCACATTGTTGTCGAGGCGGAAGTGGGGCGTCATCGGTTTCGAGAAGTCTGGCTTCAGGATACGTTCCTGATGATAGGCGATATTCACGCCTGCATCCACGAGGTGCGGATAGTTGAACGACTCAAAGGCGTTGAACTCCTCGGCACTCTGCTTCGTGGTGCGGTTGCCGCGCAACAGGTGCGAGTTGAAGTAGATGCCTACCTCGGGTACTAAGGCGTGTCCTTCCTCGTCGCAGGCGGCAGCAATCTCTATCGAGGAGATGAGGTTCTCCTTGCCGTCGGTACGTAACTGTCCGATGGGCAGTTGCGAGCCGGTGAAAATGACGGGCTTCGTCAGATTCTCCAACATATAGGACAGGGCAGAGGCGGTGTAGGCCATTGTATCCGTACCGTGCAGCACCACGAAGCCATCGTACTGCCAGTAGTGGTCGGCGATGCAGTGGCTGAGATCTGTCCACAGGGCGGGTGTCATGTCGCTGGAATCGATGGGCGGATCGAACTGGAAGGTCTCAATACAAGTATCAAACTGCCTGAGTTCAGGTACATTATTCAGCAGGTGCTCGAAGTCGAAGGGTTCCAAGGCACCCGTTTGCGGGTTACGATTCATGCCGATGGTCCCGCCGGTATAGATCAGAAGTATTCTCCGTTGCATAAAGAAAACATCTATGTTAATAATTTGTTGCAAAGATAGTGATTTTATGGGAAATTATTGCTATCTTTGCACAGAAATTCAAAATAAACTAAAAACAGATAGCAATATGAAGCAGTTCAATGACGACAATTTCGTTCTGGAGACTCAGGTGGCCCAGGACTTGTATCACAACTATGCGGCCAAGATGCCGATTATCGACTACCACTGTCACCTCGATCCCGAGATGGTGGCCAACGACCACCGTTTCAAGTCCATCACCGAAGTGTGGCTGGGTGGTGACCACTACAAATGGCGTGCCATGCGCACCAACGGGGTGGAGGAGAAATACTGCACAGGCAAGGACACCAGCGACTGGGAGAAGTTCGAGAAGTGGGCCGAGACGGTGACCTATTGTTTCCGCAACCCACTGTACCATTGGACACACTTGGAACTGAAGACCGCCTTCGGCATTACGAAGCAACTCTCGCCCAAGACGGCACGTGAGATATTCGACGAGTGTAACGAAAAGTTGAAGCAGCCTGAATTCTCAGCCCGTGGCTTGATGAAGCACTACAACGTGGAGTGTGTCTGCACCACCGACGATCCGATCGACGACCTGCATAACCATATCGAGTACGCCAAGCATAAGGCCGATGATGACCCGAAGATGCTGCCCGCCTGGCGCCCCGACCGTGCGATGAACATCGAGAAGAAAGGCTTCGCTGTCTATGTCGACGAACTCTCGCACGTCAGCGGCACGGAAATCCGCCACTTTGCCGATATGGTAGATGCCTTGCAGAAACGCCACGACTTCTTTGCTGCACAGGGCTGCAAACTCTCCGACCACGGACTGGAAGAGTTCTATGACGAGCCCTACACCGACTCGCAGATAGAAACTATCTTCGAGAAGGCACTGCGCGGGCAGCAACTCTCTGCCGTCGAGATACGCCAGTACAAGAATTGCTTCCTGACGGTAATGGCTGAGATGGATGCCGATGCCGACTGGACACAACAGTTCCACTATGGTGCCATCCGTGACAACAATACGAAGATGTTCAAACTGATAGGGGCCGATACGGGCTTCGACTCTATCGGAGAGTTCAATACTGCCAAGGCCATGTCGCGTTTCCTCGACAATCTCTGCCAGCGCGATAAACTGACGCGTACCATCATCTACACGCTGAACCCCTGTGCCAACGAGATGATCGCCACGATGCTCGGCAATTTCCAGGGCGGTGAACCGGGAAAGATACAGTTGGGCAGCGGCTGGTGGTTCAATGACCAGATGGACGGCATGATCAAGCAGATGAATGCCCTCTCGGTATTGGGTCTGCTGTCGAGGTTCGTGGGCATGCTCACCGACTCGCGTTCGTTCCTCAGTTATCCGCGTCACGAGTATTTCCGTCGCATCCTCTGCAACCTCTTAGGCAACGACGTGGAGCGCGGTCTGCTGCCTTGCGACATGGAGATACTGGGTCGCATGGTGGAGGATATCAGTTATAATAACGCAAGAAGGTACTTCAAGTTTTATTAACCATTTTCATTCTCTACTGTTTATAAACGATGGACTCACGAAGTGTAAAAAACAAAAAGGCTTTCCTCATCGCAGCACCTGCCAGTGGCTCTGGTAAGACAACGATAGCCCGGGGCATGATGGCAATGTTGGCGTTGAAGGGGTATCATGTACAGCCGTTCAAATGCGGCCCGGATTATATCGATACGAAATTTCATGAGGCTGTATGCGGACGTCCGAGCATCAACCTCGATACGTTTATGACTACGCCAGACCATGTGCGGGAATTGTTTGCGCACTATGGTGCCGATGCAGATTTTTGTATTGTGGAGGGGATGATGGGACTCTTTGACGGCTACGACAGAGATTGTGGTTCGTCGGCAGAGATTGCCCGCATACTGGACATCCCCGTGGTGTTGGTGGTGGATGCGAAGTCGGCAGCCTATTCTACAGCGGCATTGTTACAAGGTTTCCTCAACTTTCGCAAGGATGTGCGCTTTGCGGGTGTCATCTTTAATAAGGTGGGGTCGCCCAAACATGTCAGTATACTCCGTCAGGTGTGCGAGGATCTGGGTGTGCCATGCTTAGGCTGTCTGCTGAAAGATGAAGAACTAGAACAAGACTCCCGCTACTTGGGGCTTGACTTCTCAATAATCCCTCAGTCCTTTTATTTGTCGCAACTGCTATGGAAGAACCTGGATCGGGAAGAACTCCTCCGCCAGACAGTTTCCACGGAGGAAACTCCTGGTTCCCACGGAGGAAACCCCAAGTTTACTCCGAGTAAACAGAGAGTTCTCATGGCTCAAAACTTTGAGAGTTTCTCGTTCTTCTATCGGGAAAACGTCAAAAGATTCTCATCGGTAGCGTTTTTCGACCCAGAGAAGGACGTGCCGGACTTTAGCGGTATCGATTTGCTTTACCTGCCTGGCGGCTATCCTGAGAAACATGCGGAGGCACTGACTGGCAACGAAGCCTGTCGCAAGGCCATCAAGGACTTTGTGGAACAGGGTGGGAGAGTGGTTGCCGAGTGTGGCGGTATGATGTACCTTTGCAACAATATCATGACTGACGAGGGTGACTATCCGATGTGTGGTGTATTGCCCTATACCATCACAGCCCGTCAGGCAGATCGAAAACTCTCATTAGGTTATCGTCGTTTTGAACTGGACGGGAAAGAATATCGGGGACATGAGTTCCATTATACGCAGTTCTATAGAGGTGAGGGGCAAGATGTAAGAGGTGAGAAAATGGAGTCTGCCGTTCAGGTATTTGATGCCAAGGGAGAACCCGTTGATACCCCAGTGCTCAGATATAAGAATGTCTTAGCAAGTTACACGCATCTCTATGATATCAGCCAATTCTGTGTCTAGACTCCATCCCGTGATGTTTGCCGGGACGGGCAGCGATGTGGGTAAGAGCATCGTGGCGGCGGCTTTCTGTCGGATCTTCCGACAAGACGGCTATCACCCTGCTCCCTTCAAGGCACAGAACATGGCACTCAATTCATACGCCACCCCTGAAGGACTGGAGATCGGAAGAGCCCAGGCCGTGCAGGCTGAGGCGGCAGGTATTCCTTGTCATACGGATATGAACCCTCTGTTGCTCAAACCGCAGAGTGACCATACGTCGCAGGTTGTCTTGAACGGCAAACCCATCGGCAATAAGAATGCCTACGATTATTGGCGGCGCGGTGATTCTGACATCGATTTCCGCAATGAGGTATGTGCCGCCTTTGACCGTTTGGCTGAACGGTATAATCCCATTGTGATGGAAGGGGCAGGGAGTATCTCGGAGATTAACCTGCGTGATACGGACTTGGTGAACCTCCCGATGGCACGTCATGCCAAGGCGGATGTAATACTGGTTGGTGATATAGATCGCGGTGGCGTCTTTGCTTCCGTCTATGGCAGCATCGCCTTACAGACGCCAGAGGACAGAGAAATGATTAAGGGCATCATTATCAACAAGTTTCGTGGGGATATGCGACTGTTTGATGAAGGTCGTCGGATGTTGGAAGATATTTGTGGTATACCTATATTGGGCATCATACCTTATTATAAAGATATCCATATCGAGGAGGAGGATTCTGTGGCACTGGCGCGGAAATCATTCGAGGTACAACAGGGAAAGGTGAACATTGCCGTGGTCATGTTGCAACATATTTCCAACTATACCGACTTCGACTCGTTGGAGCAGGATCCTCGTATCCATCTTTTCTATACGAACAATGTGGAGGACATCCGTCAGGCAGATATCATCATCCTCCCAGGAACCAAATCGACTATCCACGATCTCTACGAACTGCGGCGCAACGGATGTGCACAGGCCATCATCCAAGCCCACCGCAATGGGACATCTGTGTTGGGCATCTGTGGCGGTTACCAACTGATGGGTGTCGAGGTGTGCGACCCTGAGCATATAGAGGGCGACATCGATCGCCTGCCAGGACTTGGACTCCTTCCCGTCACTACCATGATGAATGGCGAGAAGATGACGCATCAGGTCGAGTGTGAATATGGGAAAGGCTACGAGATCCACATGGGGGAGACTCATCCTTTCGGTGAGGCAAAGGCCGCACCGCTCTTGCACCTCAGCGACGGACGAGAGGACGGATACATTGTTGACAACAAATGTATGGGTACATACGTTCACGGCATCCTCGACAATCAGGCCTTTGTGAATTATCTGTTGCAGCCATTCGCCGACAAGTTGAGTGTTTCGAAGACATTCGACTATCAGGCTTTCAAGGAAGAACAGTACGACAAACTCGCCGATCATGTCCGTCGCCATGTGGATATGCAGCGACTCTATCAGATACTGGCCGATGACTAATCCGATATCATTGCTTGTAGGCTGGCTATTCGATCTGTTGATTGGCGATCCCGTCAGACTGCCGCATCCGATTGTCTGGTTCGGAAAGATGATTGCCTTTGGAGAGCATCGACTCAATAAAGGTTCTTGTCGGAAGTTAAAGGGTGCTCTGATGGCGGCCTTTCTGATTGCTTTTGTCTTTGCTGTCACATGGCTTTCGCGGTATTGTCTTACCTCTTACCTCTCAACTCTCACCACAATCTTCGATGCTATCATTATTTTCTATTGCTTAGCAGGTACCACCCTTATTCGAGAGGTTCGGGCAGTCTTTTTGGCTTTGGACCGTTCGTTGGAGGAAGGGAGGAAGCAGGTTGCCCGTATCGTCGGACGCGATACTTCGGAACTCTCTGCTCAGGAAGTGCGTACAGCAGCCCTTGAGACGTTGGCAGAGAATCTGAGTGATGGCGTGATTGCTCCGTTGTTTTGGCTGGCATTACTGGGAACGCCAGGTATGCTGGCCTATAAGATGGTGAACACCCTCGACTCGATGATAGGCTACAAGACAGAACGCTACAAGGATTTCGGCTGTTGGGCGGCCCACATCGACGACATCGCCAACTACATCCCAGCCCGTCTGACGGCATTCTTGATGATAATAGTCTCTGGAAAGCCGAAGTTGTTTGGCTTCGTCTGGCGAAACGGACGATGCCACGCTTCACCCAATAGTGGCTATCCAGAGGCAGCCCTTGCTGGTATCCTCGACTGTCGCTTTGGAGGACCACACACCTATTTCGGACAAATTTTCGACAAACCATATATCGGTGACAATGACCGTCTGCTCACCACTTCTGATATGAGAACTGCTGTTCGCGTGAATCGGGGTGCGGAGGTGTTGATGGTCGTGATGGTTGTCACCGTATTACTGATCATATAGATATGGGAAAAATCATCATTGCAGGCATTGGACCTGGTAGCAAAGAAGACATCACCCCTGCTGTGTTAGAGGCAGTGCGAGGGGCGGATGTTATTGTGGGGTATAAGTATTACTTCCAGTTTATCGAACCGTACGTCAAAGATGGCTGTGAGTGCATCGACACTGGGATGAAGAAAGAACGGGAACGGGCGGAACAGGCGTTCTTATTGGCAGAACAGGGGAAGACCGTTGTGGTGATTTCCTCTGGCGATGCTGGACTATACGGAATGGCTCCACTGATTTATGAGATGCGAGCAGAGCGACGGTCCTCCCTCGAAGTGGAGGTGTTGCCAGGTATCTCTGCTTTCCAGAAGGCAGCCTCATTGCTGGGGGCTCCTATCGGACATGATGTATGTTTGATCTCGTTGTCTGACCTGATGACACCTTGGGAAGTGATTGAGCGACGCATCAAGGCTGCTGCAGTGGGTGACTTTGTCACTGCCGTCTATAACCCGAAATCACACGGACGCTACTGGCAACTCTATCGTTTGCAGGAACTCTTCTTGAAGTATCGTTCTGCTGAAACCCCAGTAGGCTATGTGCGTCAGGCAGGACGTGAGGAACAGGCAATCAAGGTGACAACCCTTGGTGACTTTGACCCTGAGGATGTGGATATGTTTACGGTGATTATCATTGGAAACTCCCAATCGTATGTCGCAAATGGGAAGTTCATCACGCCCCGTGGGTACTATCGTGAGCAAGTGAACGAAGGCAATAAGATCGGTCAGGACATTATGATTGAGTCGTTCCGAACGATTGCCGGTGAACTGAAAAAGGATTATCCCCTTGACCACAAATGGGCTCTGCTGCATGCCATCCATACCACTGCCGATTTCGATATGGAGAACATTCTCTATACAGACGATGGGGCTGTCGAGACATTATATAATAAGGTGAAGAACGGTTCGCTCAAAACCATTGTCACTGATGTCACGATGGTGACGAGTGGAATCCGCAAGAGGGCTCTCCAACGTCTTGGCATAGAGGCTAAGTGCTATCTGAGTGATCTGCGAGTGGCGGAGATGGCAAACACGGAAGGAATCACCCGCACGCAGGCTGGTGTCCGTCTTGCCGTTGAGGAACACCCTGATGCCTTGTATGCCTTTGGCAATGCCCCCACAGCCCTCATGGAACTCTGCGACTTGATCCGTAAGGGTAAGGCGCATCCTGCAGGAATCATTGCTGCTCCCGTTGGCTTCGTACATGTTCGCGAGTCGAAACACATGGTGAAGCCTTTTAAGGATATTCCCAAAATCATCGTTGAGGGACGCAAGGGAGGTTCGAATCTTGCCGCCACCCTTTGCAATGCCATCCTGACCTTCGATGATGCCGCACAACTCAGACCAGGACGAGACTTATGAAATTCATTGTTATAGGAATAACGGACAATCCACGACCCTGGTTTCCACCAGAGGTATTGGAAATCATCCTGAAAGGAAAGATATTCTCTGGTGGCAGACGCCACCATGAGATTGTAGCCTCATTACTCCCTGCCGATGCCCAGTGGATAGACATCACTGTTCCCCTTGATACCGTCTTCGAACAATATCACAATGAGGTAGTGGTTTTCGCCTCTGGCGACCCCCTTTTTTTCGGCTTTGCCAATACCATCAGACGGAAGATGCCAGAGGCCGAGATTATCCTCTATCCCTCCTTCAACTCCATCCAGATGTTGGCTCATCGTTTGGTGATCCCTTATCATGATATGCGCGTTGTCTCGCTGACAGGTCGTCCTTGGCCAGAGTTTGACAAGGCACTCATTGAAAGGGTAGGGAAGATAGGTGTTCTCACCGACCGCGAACATACCCCTGCTGCCATCGCCCAACGGATGCTGGACTATGGCTACACCTATTATAAGATGTCCGTTGGTGAACACCTTGGTCATCCCTCCCTCGAAAAGGTTACAACCCTCTCCCTCGAAGAAGCCACCCTGCGCACCTTCGATTATCCCAACTGCGTGATAGTATATAATGACACAACGTTCCTGTCCCCCTGTGTAAGATATGGTATCCCTGACGGTGAGTTTGCCCTCCTCGATGGTCGTGAGAAGATGATTACTAAGATGCCAATCCGCTTGCTAACGCTTCAGGCTCTCGACCTGCCGAAACGTCATGTCTTCTGGGATATCGGTTTCTGCACAGGCAGTGTCAGCATCGAGGCCCGTCTGCAGTTTCCACATTTGCAAGTCGTCGCCTTTGAGATCCGTCCTGAATGCGAGGCTATCATCCAAGAGAATGCCCGTCACTTTGGTGCTCCAGGCATAGACATTCATATCAGTGATTTCCTCGAAACAGATATCTCTTCACTCCCTCGTCCTGATGCCGTGTTTATCGGTGGACACGGAGGCCGTCTGAAGGAAATCATGGCGAAGGTTCTCACTGTTCTCACCCCCGATGGTGTTATTGTCTTCAACAGCGTCACCTCTCCCGTTGTCACCCAGATGACAGACCGGAAGAGTAGCCGACAACTCTGGGACGAGGCTTGCATCGAACTGCACCTGTGTCAAGCCGATCCGCTTCGTATCCAACTGAACGACTATAATCCTATTGAAATCTTTTCTGCCTCATTCTGACATAATCTCAAAAAATAGTTGTATATTTGCAGCAAAAATAGAAATCGAATTTAAATGAAGATGAAGAAAGTCATAATTTGTTTAGTGCTGGCGATGATGTCAGTAGCCGGATACGCTCAGAGCGTCGTCGGCAAGTGGGTAACAGAAGGTGGTGATTCTCAGGTGGAGATTTACCAGAGTGGTGACAAACTGAACGGTAAGATTGTCTGGCTGAAGAAAGGCGACGGACAACTCGATGTCCACAATCCAGACAAGAAACTACAGAGCCGCAAACTTGTTGGTGTCAACATCCTGACGGGTCTTACCAAGAAAGGCGACAAGTGGGAAGGCGGCAAGATCTACAACCCCAAGAACGGCAAGACCTACAAGTGTTCTATCTGGCTCGACGGCAACAACCTGAAGGTTCGTGGCTACGTCGCCATGTTCTACGAAACCCAGACCTGGACAAAAAAGTAACTCTAGTTTGAAAAACTTGCCTAAAATCTAGGAGAAGATATTCTGAGGTCGGAATTTCTTGCCCCAGATCTGAGGGATAATATTCCGTGGTCGGAATGTTTTGCCCCAGAATTGAGGCATGTTTTCCCTGGGTCGGAATTTCTTCACCCAAATCTGGGGCACATTTCTCTGGGTTCGGAATTATTTGCCCCGGATCCGAGGGATATTTTCCAGAGGTCGGAATTTCTTGCCCTAGATTCGGGGGATATTTCTCCGGGGTTGGGATTTTTTCACCCAGAATTGGGACACTGTAGTGTACTGATTTTGGTTGACAGTTTTGTTTGTTATTCCTAACTTGGTTTACACTATTCTTTTTTTATTCCTATATAGGTTGTCTGTTTGAGACTTTATTCCTATTTGGGTAGACACTTTT